>Ga0247843_1008303_pt1 | contig 12202 bp, 18 predicted proteins | sample LaCruzMarch2017__FD_192420 | JGI IMG/M metagenome (GOLD analysis project Ga0247843, IMG submission 192420) | Freshwater microbial communities from meromictic Lake La Cruz, Castile-La Mancha, Spain - LaCruzMarch2017_8m | ecosystem: Environmental > Aquatic > Freshwater > Lake | place: Spain...
AGATCCCGATTTTAAATTTATTGGATATGATGTGTCTGCATTTATTACCTTGTATACGGACTTACAATAATAAACCTATAACAACGATTAAATCGCGTGTCCCATTATTTTATGTCCATAACTGTATACTGCGCGGATACTCTCTTGACCGCGGGGTATAGGAACAACCATTGTTTTTTGAAATCCACATATTCTTTTTATATGATTCCATATTTTACCACCTCCCTTTTGCACCTTTTTAATGCGTCTCCTACCACCTTTTAAGGGTTTGATAATTTTTGGATTTTCACAAGGCACATCTACACACACGTTAGGTCTGGTAAATATTTCAAATATTTCGAGCGCATCCATTTTGGGATCAAGTTTTGTACAGGCTTCCATTATATTAAAAGTGTATATAATATTCCATGATCCATTGTATCTTTAAAGAATTCTACACACTTTACAAATGTCTTGGACAATAAAAACAAAATATTGATCTTTTTCAATATTTCACCGCTGCTTATAGCGTTCCGCAAGTTGATCCAAATCACATAATTAAGATTGTCTACCAGGCGTGGACTGCACTCGGAAATGCTGAAGTAGGGAAGATCAAGCATTATCAGACCTGAAAGCAACTCAAATATCACGTGTGCAGTCCATGAGCAGTACGCTACGATTATGAATTCATTTAATTCATGCAATATTATCACAGTTCGCACATTTAACATTTAACGGAATTTTCCTTACTTGGTATGTGATGACGCCGTGACAGTTCGGCGCTTACACGATCAGCGAACTGTGATAACATTCTTTTACTTCACAGAACGTGATTGGATATCAAAATTAAGGGCGATAAAAATTAAATTGTTAATATGTACCGCATGCCGCATGTAAGTATAAAGTATGAATCGATGTAAGAAGTTGCCTAAGCGGTGTACTCACCACCTATATAAGAGACTGAGATGACGTTCATACTTTACGTTCATACCGTAGATAGAGAAAGTACATACAGGAAACTGAACTAGTTCCATAGCAAATCTGTATTTCTGAAATATGACACGACCTAATGCAAAAATGAGCAGGCTGTTGGCATTGATTATGACGCCCTTTATTCGATTATTCGAGTCGTTCATCATGGAAAAGCTGACGCGACGTGTAGTGGGACAATATAACTCCCTCGCCCAAAAATGCACCCCAGTGTGTGATCAATTGATTACTAAATTTCGTTACTGGTTCCCATATTACAATTTTGTATTCGTCAAAGGCTCTGTTAATCATATAAGTCATGATTGGTTGGCGTACAGCAAAGACCTTATAACCAAGTCTGAACATGGATTATCACGCTGGATCGATGCAGCACAACACTTCGATCCCACATATGTGCAATTTCTAGACTCACACCATAGTTGCCCCGGCCTATTAAAAAGTCTCTATATTTTTGGTGTAATGTGTGACACATCGAAAGTCCCAAATCGCTGCAGCAGTATAATACGCGACTTCTGTAATAGCAGGCGAAGTCGGGGGCATCAGTTCGACAAAATTGCCCCCAGTCGGTTACACTGGTCGCGGTCATACTTCACGCCGATTTGCTGTCGCACACGTACTCCAATAGCGAACGCTGGCTACCATCAACTGTATCGCATGTGGCCATCCGACCATCCATCAGGACCTGGACCTGGCCAAGGTCGCATACTGGTAGTCGGGCAACCTCACACTCGCTCCAGCAGGCGTACGCGTGGACGTACATGGGCGGGACCATGCCATGGCCATAAATGTACTGAAGTGCATGAGTGGGAGGCAGTCGCACGCATGGGTGCTTCCACAACACTCATTGGTGAGCAGGCTCATCAGCACTGAAGGGGGCGCACGCATGGGCAAAAGCTGCATGAGCTGAAGGTGTACGCGTGGGGGTTGACGTAGAACGCAGAAGGCATCCATTCAGGTATTCATGGGTGCATAAAGGCGCATACATACGGGAAGACGCATGAGCAGCGGGAGGTGTAGACAGCATGCAGGGCGCAGGGGCGGACGCACATATGGGCGACACAAGACGAACGAAAAGACACCCCCAGCTGTGAGGATTAGTCTAACGTTCCAATGAGGCGGATCAGCGGGCCAACGATACTTCCCGGCTTAATCCGCGCCCCGCGATCCGTCGCGATTGAAGGCGAGCATCGCGGGATCGCGAGACTGGATCCAGTGTGCGGGCTGCACCCTATTCCTGGCACGGGGCTGTGCCCCTAAGCCGCAATCCGTCAACGAGATTAACGCCGGAAAAGTAGATTTTGCTACTTAATTACTCTAATATTAAACAACTGCGTCTGGGGGTGCTGTTTATAATTCCAAGTCCTTGGTATATGCACATGCAGAATATGCTTGCCACACTCGAATCCACGGACTTTGTTATTTTTACTTCATATTCAAACAACGTGCAAGGTTTTGTCCAGTTTCTCTACGACACGCTTACTCCGGGATTTGAAGCTTTTATAGAGGAGTATGCAGCAGGAAAAATACGCACAACAATCAAGTCCCCAGCAGTGTTCTCTACATTGGAGTTGAAGAACCTGCATGAATATATTGTGTGTATTCCCATCGAAGTGTACGAGAAAAAAATTCGCATAATCTCCCTAGATAGATGGAGAGTTGCCTTGACTCCACTCAACATCTTGCAACACGAAAAGTTGATGCGGTTGTGACTTTGTTAAGGAGGGAATTAAATATGGCCACCTGCTCCGCATTATCCATGGCCACTGCTGTTTGAAGTTTTGCCCACCAACTTGTCAACTCAGACACATTGAATGGGGTAGGCAATAAACCATCATTTGAGGCCGACGCAAAATCCATGACCATATGAATTACAGGGTTGTGATTTGATTGTAAAATGTACACAGTACATTTTACACACACACATGTAGGACGCACATATGGGCGACACAAGACGAACGAAAAGACACCCCCAGCTGTGAGGATTAGTCTAACGTTCCAATGAGGCGGATCAGCGGGCCAACGATACTTCCCGGCTTAATCCGCGCCCCGCGATCCGTCGCGATTGAAGGCGAGCATCGCGGGATCGCGAGACTGGATCCAGTGTGCGGGCTGCGCCCTATTCCTGGCACGGGGCTGTGCCCCTAAGCCGCAATCCGTCAACGAGATTAACGCCGGAAAAGTAGATTTTGCTACTTAATTACTCTAATATTAAACAACTGCGTCTGGGGTGCTGTTTATAATTCCAAGTCCTTGGTATATGCACATGCAGAATATGCTTGCCACACTCGAATCCACGGACTTTGTTATTTTTACTTCATATTCATGAAATATAATCACTTGTTCCCTCTGGCACATCATAGCACATGGCCAAGGTTTCATTCATAAACCTACTATTTCCTAAAAGTACAGACAAGTTGTAAAAATAGTGTCTTGTATACTCGTCATTATATTTGGAAGAAATCAAGTTGAAAAACGCCGACACCAGTGTGCCACGAGGGGTTTTAAACGTGTCCAGGGCGGCGACCGATTGTTTATACTTTTCAACATCAAGAAGCGTAAATGGGTTCATTTACATTTTAAACACGACTTCAACTTATATAGGAACAAGCAAAGAAGCCAACAATCACTTGAAATAATCCGGATGGCCAGGATACGCCGTCGTCTTGTCATTGCACAAGGCATTGACCCACTTTCGGAATCGCGGCTTTGGCAACAGTGTTCCGAGCGTGACACCCGCAAAGAACGTGCTCTCCTTTCCGCTATAACGCACAATCCCTAGCAGTCTGAGGCCGTCCCAAAACATGAGCTTTTTCGATTGCAAGAGCTCGGGATCGTGCACCCGGTTGTCCCAGTCCACTTCGACGCGCAACTGCTTCCTTGATCCTCGGCTCGTATACGACGTGAAATACGGGACACTCTTCTTGTTCTGTTTCACAAAGGACATGATGCTCTTGGCAACGAATGAACCGTGAGTCGGCGGGTTCTTGATGTGTGATTTGAAATGTGTGCACACGTATCGCAACATGCGCAAGTCCTCTTGGTCACTGACGTAGCCGATAATGCGCTCCCAAACATGAGGGGGCAAGTAGACACAGTCGCACATTTACTTCTTTGTGGTTTTATCTTTTTCACTTTTTTACAATGCTACCTCGCTCATCTCGTCCATCATCAACCTAGTTAGCATTGCGCATGGTGTGTACATTTTGCGCTCTTCTATCAAACACTCGTTGATCTTTTCACAAGTCGTCTTACATTCAAAAAACCTTGTCAACACTGCTGTGTTTGTCACGTTGAACTTTTTTAAAGACTCGTTCAGAATGGTATATTGATTTAGAAATATTTCCATTCGGTAACAAAATAATTGGTCGAGTTCTGAATTCGAATATAAAAGGGCAATGTCGGCTTTTGTCATGGTAGATAACAAGATGTTGGCTGATTTAATCCAAGTGTCCATTGGTCATGTAAGAGGTATTCTTTTATACATGTAATATTTTCATGCATTTATTGAGCTTTTATATTGAATAATTTGTATATTAATTGTCTGAAGGTCAGTGTTACTGTGTTGTTATGACCACATGATGCTATAAAGGAAAATACACACGCATTTGGACGAATCATCTTTTTATAATCATCTTTTGATGTATACAGTTCACAGCCTTTGTCGGTGAAAATTTGCGCGACTGCATCATAATCTCGACTCATTGTTTGTTTTGGTTCTTGTTGCTTTGTATACAAGTATATGTAGTAGTATCTTTAAGTGTGATTTCATATAATTATGTATTTAATAAATAAATATTTGCCCGTGGCGGGGATCGAACCCGCGACCTTAACCTAACATTGTCGTTGACATCCGACATCATAAGGATTATGCATCTAACCACTGAGCTACACGGGCAAATATTTATAAAAAAATTAGATTTGTTTTTCAGTGCGGATTATCGCACATCGGAACTTATTACTAAATATATTCATACAATGGCATCTCTATGATAACATTGTAAACAATAATATAGCAAGCACATTTACTTTTAAGTACCTTTTACCACCCCACCTTCCCAACACCCCTTCTCTCACCCTTTTATAACCTTGGCTGATATAAAAATCCCTACATTCAAACGCGCAAACCCCATAAACCCCATAAACCCCATAAAACCTCATAAAACCCCTATACAATCCCCAAAATTAGCCCCAAGACCGTTTGCAACCCGTTACAACTACACAGCCCCTTTTCATTCTCCACATGTGTCACGTCAAAGTGAATCCATTTATTCAGAAATCGCTTCTCTACAAAGTTTGATAAAAACATGGTCGCCATAAAGCCGCCGCTCTTTGGACAAGCGGTAAAACCAAAGTTCTTATAGTCGGCGATATCCGATCGAGTTTGAGCAGCGTATTCCGGCCAGTTGGGCATTCGTATAGAGCGTTCACCCACTAGACCGCCATGTTTGTCAACAAGTGACGCCAGCTTGTCATTTTGCGTATAATAAACGTAGCTCGTGTCACAATGTAGAGTCCCCGCCCAACCCGTGAGCGTAGCGAAATCGATCAGGAGCGCGGGCTTGTAAACGTCGCACGCATACGCCAACGCATCCGCCAGAATTAGCCGCCCCTCGGCGTCAGTGTTCAACACTTCGACCGTTTTCCCATTGTACGACGTATGAACATCACCCACCTTTTGAGCAGTCTGTCCAATCAGGTTTTCTACAAGGGGTACAATCACGACTATTTTAAGACTACCAGGCAAAAGCGACGGATTCTGCGCAAAAAACAAGGCTACCGCAACCGCTATCGATCCACCCGCCTTGTCGTGCTTCATACCCTTCATGCCAGCGCTCGTTTTCAAGTCGTAACCGCCGCTATCAAACACGACACCCTTGCCCACGATACACACGGTTTTCGATCCATGTCCCAATTCCGCAATGAGAAAACGGGGTGGATGTGTGGTCGAACTGTTTCCTACTGCTAAAACCAAACCCATTCCTTTTAGTTTCATCCATTTCTCATCACGACAAGATACATCCAAAAGTCCATACCCATCCAACTTGTTCCTAACAACCTGGCAATATCGCGCCGGATACAACTTGTTGGCAGGCTCTGACGCCAAGCGGTTCCCAAAGCTTTGAGCGCGTAGTTTGGACCTCCATAGGACCGCTAGAGACGGTGTACGCACGTATACAACTATTCCATCTTTTTTAATATTCGCCGTCTTGTACTTGGTCAGCGTATAGTTTTGTTTATATATCGCTAAAACAAGAGAAAATGCAACCTCGTCCAAAAGGTCGGACACGTCAATCAATCCTTTTGCCACTTTTGCCGCCTTTTTGACATCTAGAAAAGGGCTATCTAAATCAATAGAATCTTTAAAACTAGTACATCCTCGAGGTATTTCTTTTGAATAAATAATTCTCATGAGGCTCTCTATACTTTTAATCGAGCAATTTTCTCAAGACATGCTAAAATTGCAACTTTGATGGTTGGCACTTGCGGGTACATGGTCGAAAGCTTTAGCGTGTTTAGCTCGTTGTTGGATCGCTTTGATAGCAGTAGCGCATCTTGCTCCAACACACTGAAATTGGTCCAGGTGAACGAGGGATCCACAACATCCCGATACATTTCCAAGACGGTATTGTGCGAAATGGTTCCAGGATTGGTCAGATTGACGGTTCCGCAAACTCCTCGATGAATCATGTCCACAAAATACGGTAAAAGAGTCGGCAAAACAGTCATGGAATTCTCAATGCTGCAAATACGATCATACTTGACAATCTTGGTCACAAAATTGTAGGGACTCGTATCACCCGTAATCGGCATACGAATACGCACCTGGAGGATTTGGGCCGAGTCGGACAGTTGCTTCATCAACATGTCGGTATATCCCTTGACGACGGAATAGGAAGAACCGTGAAAGTTGGGCTTGTCATCTTCTGTAAAGCAATCCACCTCTGAATCCCTCGAAAAGATGCATCCCGTTCCCAAGTATGAAAAGTGTATACCACGAGCGGCACAAACGTTAGCCAAGGTGAGCGGCGCAAACAGATTGTCACGCATATTCAGGACCAACTTGTCGTGTTCCTTGGGCTCATCCTCGAGATAATCGATAGTACCGATCCCAGGTCCACGTGTACGCCCAAGGACACTTACAACGCGATCCGGACAAACGGTAGAAATGAGAGCCACGACGGCCTCGTAATTGTCCGCCCTTACTTCCCCTGCACTAATAACGACATTGTCAGTCAATAGTTGGACCAATTGTTTACCGATCCAACCGTCATGACCAAAAATTAAAATCTTCATTACACGTACAAGAAAAGTGGATCTTGTCTATATACCGTTTCACAGCTCTACCTTTTCTTGTTGTAGAGTCTGCAAATACTCGAGCAAAGTCGCAGTCACGTAGCGTTGACTCTTTTGCACCGAGCTCATGTGACGCAGCGCCCTTTGCTTCCACTTCCAAAAGCTGTGTCCTCGAACGTGTTTGAGCAGGTATGACCGCACCTCTTTGATCATGTATTCGAGCAGTCCAAAATAGACAAGCAGGTGCGCCACATCCTTTTCGGTCACTTCTTCTTCCTTGTCAAACTCGACCTCTTTGTCATATGTATATATTTCCCATTGATTCGTGTTGAAATAAACCTGGGTAAGTGTAAGGTCTGCGCCTACTCCCTTGATCATGAAAGGAATCTCATTTGGCGTGTTCAAATAGGCCACTTGGACAAAAAGCAGCCCCTCGAGACTTGAACGCAGCATCTCGAACCTGGCGAATCTCCGTATCGTCCTCACAACTAGACGCAGCATCTTGTTCAAAAGTAGACGCTTCTTGTTCCTCTTTCTCGCATAAATGCCCTCGATCACTGCTTCGCCCCTCTTCCACACTTCTTTCACATACATGCTAAACACCAGATGTTGCACCAAGGCATCTCGATCATACCAAGGCAGTTCAGGGGGCGATATAATGTTGAAATCGTGTTCGTTTGCAACAATCACTTGACAAGGTGTGGACAAGGGCACAGGTGTGGGCATAGGTATGGGCACAAGAACCATGGCTTCCATTTCGATCATGTTACTCATGTGTATTTAAATTTATTACTATATATACACTTTTTCTTTATATGTGCTTATTTTAATCTTGTTTATAAACACATTCAACAACGTCCTTTAAACATAGTACAAGACGTTTTGTGTCACCATGGTGCGCTTTCCTGTTCCAATCTTGATCGACTTCCAAGCTGACGGCATGTTTGCACTGGTAAGGGATGCCAGTCCCAATTCGGTGTAATAAAAGCGCGTTTCCGCGACTCCGCCCACGACATTGAGCTGAGCCAAACCCTGTGCAATCTGCAAAACAAACATGGCCGCTTGTGTCGTGTCTTTAAACTGCCCCCATAAACCTTGCGTATTGTCCATAATGTATTGATCAAGTGATGACGCAACAAGACTCGTAGATGCCGGATCCACTTGCGCATAGATGCCTTTCAGCACGTTCTTGACATAATTGGACAAGGGATTCGCTAGGTCGGCACCCACCTCGTAATAGTCCATGTTGTCTTTCATCATGGTCAAGTAGTCGATACCCGAGAATGCAACATTCTGATGATGTTTAACAGTTTCTTCTGAAAAATAGGGCACAAATAAAAACAATGGTTCTGGAATGGGCAAAGTCGACGGGGATCGGGGAGGGGGTAAAGGAGGAGGAGATATATCAATGGGCTCACCAACAGTGGGAAGACTCGTAAGACTCGTAATATTCGATATACACGAACACGTCGAATGTGGTTCCGGCATCGTCTTGGGCAAACTCTCTCCGTCGAACAATAACAAGTCGGGATCCGCTCTAGGTAATGCGACGTCTTGGTATACATCTATCCAAATTTCAGGAATAGTAAGGGCAAGTTCGTAGCTCGCTTCCACGGCATATCTTATAGCGAGACGCACCAGTCCATTCGTAAAGGTATTGTCTCGTTTGCTTGCGATTCCCGACAAGCTAACAACATCCTCGATATGTCCATCCCCCTGTTGCATCATGCTCACAAAGAATTCGGCATTTGCTCGCAACACAGGAAACCCAGTACCCCTCAACCAATCCAGGTCTTGAACGACTCTATAATAGTTCCACATGTTGATAGAAATAGCCGCCGTATTAAAAACTGTCAAGTTGGAAATCGTATTCCAGTACATGGCGTTCTTGTATCCCAACCTATCATCTTCATAAGGATACTTGGCGCCCTTGTAACCGTAACCTGCAGCCAACTTGCTCGCTTGACCCAACGTCTTGTTCCTATAGTCGAGTACAACTCGTGCAAACTCGGGTTTCAACATGACGAGTAGGGGAATAAGGGACAAGTCGCCCGAGTACAATACGGATCCCGTCCGATCCATGAAACCAAAGGTGGATGGGTTGACATCCAGGTTTACACCTGCTCTCACACTGCTATAAATGTTGTAAAGCGACGTTTTCAACATCCTCTTGTACAAATCTATAGCTAGCCCATCATCGACACTGATGCCCGGCTTCGGCACAATGGATACATCCGAATCCCAAATACGCATCCACTGTTTGACGTGCTCTGCTCTGATGGAAGAGACGGTTCTACTAATCACATTTAATACAATCTTTTTGACCTCTTCAAGGGGCGAACCGAAATCATCAGATGTCATGGTCGCACTGACCACATGAAAGCGAGTCACTTGTCCCATTGGCAAATCAGTCAGTTTAAAGTAATTGAAACACGTGTATGGGTCATCGACAGGAACGTTGAAACCCATGTTTACACAAGTCCCTTCAAACACATAGGCCGAAGCACTCACGACTTGTTTAGTACCCATCGTCTTGCCCTGCGCCGTCAAGATGTAAATGGGTTGATTACCTAGACTGTCGTACACGACATTGTTATTATACTCGGGTTCTCCAACACACTCTTTTTTACAAGAAATAAAGTGAAACATGGGCAACATGGCCAGGTCTGCATATGCCGGCACCAATTTAACGGTTTCTATCGTGCAAAACGGAAGATTACGGGGCGCATACAGATCCACAGATACATCGACCAACATGTCATCGATCACTTTTAAAGCTTGAGCGTGTGTATTAAAAACGGCAGCATTTAGATCTAGACTTTGTTCCAAATTATTCAGTTCAAACTCGGGACCAAACGTAATTTTAAATGGATTAAATGTTTCAATCGTGTTACTTTCATACTTGGACCCCGGATTACTATCACACGTCAACAGGCTAGATGCTGCTCCGATTCCTTCAAACGTAGATATAGCACCCACTTTACCATTCCCTATGAACAGCCCAGGGCCAGGATGCACACCACATAGATCATTTGAAATATTGTAATCGTTTGCCAAGTCCAACCTGAGTGTCTGATTATCATATGTTGCTTTAGCTTGCGTTTCCATATTAGTATATCTGTATTTGTAATATCGAAATAATAAATAAATGACGGATTTTACGTTTTATACGCATCAGACAGTGAGCAAAGATGACGACGGCCACTTGCTCGAGCACTGGCTAATTGAGAAGAAATACCAAGGCTCTAACACTAAATTCGCCAAGGTGTCTTATCTAGTAATCGATGGCAAACTAGTCCACGGAGATGCTCACATTCACAATGAGGGCAAGGAAAAAGAGTACAAACTAGATGGCAAGAGGTCACTGCTCAAGGTAATGAAACTGGTCAAGAAGTTGCAGTAAAACTGGTCAAGAAGTTGCAGTAAAACTGGTCAAGAAGTTGCAGTAAAACTGGTCAAGAAGTTGCAGTAAAACTGGTCAAGAAGTTGCAGTAAAACTGGTCAAGAAGTTGCAGTAACCAACTCCAAAGTCCATTTAGAATATTTCAACAATCAAATATATGACAAGCGCCGCAGCAGTGTACAATACATAACGAATTACAAAATGCATGTTTTACCGCTTCTAATAGGTATATTACATGATCTCTTTATATATATAAACAAATGATTGTCATTATTCTATTCATTTTTATAATAGTACTGATTCTTGCCATTGCTTTGTACACTATTCCATCAATACTAGCTAGACGAGCTTTGAAAGAGTGCATTGATAAAGAGGGCTATGTAGAAAGGTGGAATGCGATCGACAAGAGAACAAGGAATAGCAATGATGTGACACGATATATAAAACAAGTCCGAGTCCCATCTATATTTCAACAAATTCATTTGAAAAAACTAGTATCTACCATCACAGAGCCCGACTGGTTAAAGCCTATTCCATGGAAATTTCTCATGTTTGACCCGGGAGAAGAAGGAGGAATGCCACATACACATGGACCGTATATTATGCTACCTATGCTCACTATTTCTGCTAAAACTCTTCTTCATGAAAAGATTCACGTGTACCAGCGATTCAATACGGCAAAAACCATAAAAGAACTGGCTATTCCTATTACCGGATTTGTATATCCTGAAAACAACCATCGAGCCAATCCGGACACGAATCGCATCTTGTTTTCAGATATTAGACCAGTATGGAAAGATACAGCCACCAAACTGAATGATATTAATGACAATCGAGATCACCCGTTTGAACTCATGGCCTATGCGCTAAGCTGACGGTGCCTTTCACATTCACATATAAAAATATGAAAACTTGTAAAAATATGAAAAACCTATAGCAGTCCGAACCAGTCCCAGCCGTTATGTCTACCACATTCAACGAGATTCCACGCGAGCTCCAGCTCTACATCTACTCTCTCATGGACACCGACACAAGGCGCGCCCTCGGCATCTACACCAGGCTCAAGGTCCCGGATCAGGTCAAAGTAGCCTTGACCAAGTCTCTTGTTCATAGCGAACTCGGCGACGCGTTCACGCGGTCAGAATCCTACACGGTTCTAGCCGTTCGACTACTCAAGGTCAATGCGAGCTCGCACTTGTCGCTGCGTATTTTCAACCAGCCAAGGGAGAAGCGGGCTCTCGTCATTGCCCAGTCCATTCTCCGATCTCACTATCAATACCATCCCGACTTGCCCATCACGCTCAAGATCTGGATCATGAACCGGAACGAGCAGATGCACCTCTCGCTCACGGAGCACGACATGTTTGACATTTTCGACGACATGAACATCATTGTAGATCACAAGGGCTCACCCGGTCATTTCTAAAATGAAACACTTCTGTTTCAAAATAAAAAGACCACGCTTATTCTCATATGTGGGTAGCCACAGTGACCTAAGGTCGTGTCAGATAGCTTGGTCTTTCGAACCCCATATGT
>Ga0247843_1008304_pt1 | contig 12199 bp, 4 predicted proteins | sample LaCruzMarch2017__FD_192420 | JGI IMG/M metagenome (GOLD analysis project Ga0247843, IMG submission 192420) | Freshwater microbial communities from meromictic Lake La Cruz, Castile-La Mancha, Spain - LaCruzMarch2017_8m | ecosystem: Environmental > Aquatic > Freshwater > Lake | place: Spain...
CCGAGGTGAAGGGAAAAGGAAACGGTTTGGGCCAGAGCACAATGAACACGGCGGAGATGTTGGAGAGCAAGGACAACGAGACCGTGCTCAAAGATCTTGGAATGGCCAAGATGCTGCGCTGTCGCGTCAGGTATTTTACGGACGGCGCGGTGATTGGCAGCAAAGAGTTTGTGAACGAGGCGTTTGCAAATGCGCGAGAGAGGTTCGGGCCGAAGCGCAAGGACGGAGCGAGGGCGATGCGCGGAAGCGGCAGCGGAGCGAAGGGCTTGCTGTGGAGCATGAGAGACTTGCGAGTGAGGGTTTGACACCTTTCCCAGCGAGGAAAATTGTAGATTTTCCACCATACCCAATTGCCCGTCAACTCACTACGCCTTGCACTGCTCGATGTCATCTGCTTTCCTTCGCCCTTCTTTTATCCACCCGACCATGTTCTACCTCACCACCGCCATCGATTACACCAACGGCTCGCCGCACATTGGTCATGCTTATGAAAAAGTGCTTGCAGACGTGATCATCCGCTACCGCCGCCTGCGCGGGGACGAGGCGTATTTCCTGACCGGCGTGGATCAACACGGCCAAAAAGTCCAGCAAACAGCCGAAAAAGAAGGCGTGAATCCCGCAACTTTCGTCAAACGCACGACCAAGAAATTCCTCAATCTCTGGGAGAAACTTGGAGTACAATACGATGGTTGGGCGGAAACCATCGACCCACGCCACAAAGTCTGCGTCCAAGCCATCCTCTCGACACTCAAGGAGCAGGGCCAACTCTACAAAAAAGCCCACTTCGGCCACTATTCGGTGCGCCAAGAACAATTCCTCTCCGACCGCGACCGCGATGAATCCGGCAATTTCGGCCCTGAATGGGGTGAGGTGGTCGTCATCGAAGAGGAAAATTGGTATTTCAAACTCAGCGAGCACACCGAATGGCTGAAAACCTATCTCGAAGCCACGCCCGACGCCGTGTTGCCCACTTTCCGGAAATCCGAACTCCTCAACGCGCTTGAATTCAACTCCGGCACCGATCTCTGCATTTCCCGTCCGAAAGAACGCCTGCGCTGGGGCATCGAATTCCCATTCGATCCGGATTACGTCACCTACGTTTGGTTCGACGCCCTCATCAACTACATTTCCTTCGCCGGCTACCGCGCCGCGCCAGACGCCGAACTGCCGGAATTCGAGCGCTTGTGGACGACCGACGAGCGACCCGTCCACATCATCGGCAAAGACATTCTCGTCCCCGCCCACGGCATTTACTGGCTCTGCATGCTCCATGCCATGGGTTTTCCAAATGCGCAAATGCCAAGGTTGTTAGTCCACGGCTGGTGGAATAGCCGCGGCGAAAAAATGAGCAAATCCATCGGCAACATCGTCGATCCCTCGGAGCTCGCAGATAAATTTGGCGTCGAAGCGCTGCGCTACTACCTCGTTCGCGACATCGTCACGGGCAAGGACGCAAATTTCGATGTCGAGCGCCTCATTATGCTGTTCAACACCGAGCTCGCCAACGAACTCGGTAATCTCTGCAACCGCGCCCTCAACATGAGCCAACGCTTCACTGAGGGCGTTATCTCCCGCGGCGGCGCGTTCGCCGATGAAGACCTCGCCCTGCAAACTTCACTCGCCGAATCGACAGACGCCTACCGCGCTGCCATGGATGACTTCGACGTCTCCAAAGGCCTCGAAGCTCTCAGCCGCCACGTCGTCCATTGCAACGGTTATGCTGAGCGCATGAAACCCTGGGAACTCAATAAAAACTCGGAAAACAAGGACCGCCTGGCCACCGTGCTCCAGCACCTCGCCGAGAGCGTCGCCCATTGCGCTGTGCTGCTCTCCCCCGTCCTGCCGGATGCTGCTGCCAAACTTGGGGATCAACTCAATCTCCCCTCTCTCAACACCCTCCAACTCTCCGATCTCCGTTGGGGGCTCATCCCCGAGGGCCACACCATCGGAAAACCCAAGCCGGTTTTCCCAAAAATCATCATCGAGGAGCCCACGTAACTGCGATCACGGCCTTCAGCTAATCCAACCGTGGTGAGGAATACCCCTGCTCGCGGATTTTTTTCAAGAGCGCTTGCAGTTGCACGATCTTCACTGGATTTTTTTCTGCCAGATTGTGCTGCTGGCCGATATCCTGTTTGAGATTGTATAGCTCCACCAATTGATCGTCGTCCGGCGCTTGTTGGTGTTTCCGGTTCCACTCTGGCGGGGCTTGGCGTGCGGTGGCTCCGGTCTTGGCGTTGACTAACAACCAATCGCCATCCCGTATGGCGTAATGATTTTTGTTGGTGTTGTGAACAATACTGGAGCGCGGCGAAGATTGCGATTTGCCCTGCAACCACGGGAAAAAATCATGGGAATCCTCGGCTGCATCGCGAGGCAATTTGAAATCCACCCATGCGGCAAGCGTGGCCATCAGGTCCACTTGGGAAAACAACGCGTCGGTGACGGCACCCGGTTTGGTCACGCCCGGCCATTTGATAATCATCGGCACGCGGTGGCCGCCTTCGTAGATGTCGCGTTTGAGTCCGCGCAAGGGTGCGGCCGACCAATGATCGTATTTCTCATCACGAGGATAAGCATAGTGTTCCGGCCCGTTATCGGAGGAGAAAATCACGATGGTGTTGGATTCAAACCCGCTTTCACGCAATGCAGCTAACAGACGTCCGCAGGAATCGTCGGTTTGCACCACAAAATCACCATACGCCCCTGCTTTGGATTTCCCATCAAACTCATCAGTCGGAACAATCGGCGCATGCGGTGACGGCAGAGGAAAGTAGAGGAAGAACGGTTTTTCCCTGCCCTTGCGCGAGTGGATGTATTCCACGCCTTTGCGCGTGAGCGTTGGCAACACCTGATAGAAATCCCAATCTGAACGTCCCGGACCGGTGCGGCATTCCCACGCGCCTTCCTTGGTGTTTTTAGGCGTCCCCTTGAATGTCATGTCGGGCGCGTTGACCAACCGGTCATTTTCAATCCATGCGTAGGGTGGAAAGTTGATGACGTTGTCCCCGAAGTAATATTCAAACCCATGATCCAGCGGACCACCGAGAAAGGGTTTGGTCCAATCGAAGTCCGTGTGTTCTTTGGAATCTTTCGGTGTGCCCGGCTTGCGGATGGAGCTCCAATCGAAGCCCAAATGCCACTTGCCGATGCACGCGGTTTCAAACCCCCGCTGTTTCAACATCGCTGGCAATGTCAACTGCCCCGGTTTGAAGAAAGATGGATCGAAACCAGTGTCAATCCCATGGAAATCCCGCCAGTGGTGGCGTCCTGTTAGCATCGCATAGCGCGATGGAGTGCAGATGGCTGATGAACTGTGCCCATCGGTAAAACGCAGGCCTTCCGCTGCGAGCCGATCAAGGTGTGGTGTGGGAATCTTGGATGCCGGATGGTTCGCACCAAGGTCTCCGTAGCCCATGTCATCGGCATAAAGCAGAACGATGTTGAGACGGGGAGCAGCGGCGGCCACCACTGGAGAACCAAGGCCCGGACACCATGAAACAAGTATTCCAATCAGAACAAACCATCGGATTTGAGCGCATCGAAAAATGAGTGGGACTTGGATGGGAGTCTGGAAATCGGGGAGCATTGGAAGAACATTTGGGATTCATGAATTGGCTCGTCTGTTAGCTTTTGGGAACTTTGTATTGAATGCGGAGCTCCTGATAGGTTTTTTTCATTTCCGCAAGAACGGCCGCGTGGGCCGGATCGTCGTGCAGGCTTTTCATTTCCTGTGGATCTTTTTCGAGATCGAAAAGCTGCCATTCGTCGGTTCTTGGCAGATGGAACAATTTGTAGCGATCCGAGCGGACGCCATCGTGCGCGGCGACTTGGTGGGTGCCCTCGCCGGAGTAGAAGTAATAGAGCGCCTTGCGCCAGTCGGCCGGGGCGATGCCTTTGTTTTTGAGCACCGGTAGCAAGCTGCGGCCTTGGATATCCTCCGGAACTTCTACCCCGGCGACTTCTAGGAAGGTGGGTGCGTAGTCGATGTTTTGGATCAGAGCTTTTGAGCGGACACCGGGTTCCACCACACCGGGCCAGCGGATCAGGAATGGCATGGCGAATGATTCCTCGAACATCCAGCGCTTGTCATACCAGCCATGCTCGCCGAGATAGAAGCCCTGGTCGGAGGAATAAATCACGATGGTGTTCTTCGCGAGGCCGGATTCGTCGAGATAGTCTAGCAGTCGGCCGACACTCTCATCCACGGCGCGGATGCAGCGGAGGTAGTTCTTGATATAGCGTTGGTATTTCCAGCGGGTCACGTCTTGGTCGCTGAGTTTACCAGCGGCTAGATCATCGAAGAGTTTCTGGTTTTCCGCGCCGTATGCCTGATCGAAAGCGGCCTTCTGCACAGTGTTCATGCGCTTGTATTCGCCGTTGCCCATTCCGCTACGGAATCTCGGATCGGTGGGTTCCCCGTGAAGCAACAAGTCATGGCCCCACCAGAAATCTTTTTCCAAACTCATCTTCTGTTTTTTGAGTGCTTCACTGCGGTTCGCGTAATCGTCGAAAAGCGTTTCCGGCTCCGGCATCGTCACACCGTCGAAGAGTTTGTAATGCCGTTCGGCGGGCGACCAATTGCGGTGCGGTGCCTTGTGCTGGGCCATCAGCACGAAGGGCATACTCTTGTCCTTGCGGTTATTAAGCCATTCTAACGATTTATCAGTGATGATATCAGAAACATAACCTTCGATACGTTTGGTGGATCCATCCATCTGGATGAAGTCCGGGTTGTAGTAATTTCCCTGATCCGGAAGGATTTCCCAGTGGTCGAAGCCGGTGGGTTCGCTGACAAGGTGCCATTTGCCGATGATGGCGGTTTCATAACCTGCTTTCGCAAGGTATTTCGGAAAAGTCGGCTGTGCGCCGTTGAATCTCGAGTTGTTATTATCGATGAAACCGTTGATGTGCGAGTGCTTGCCCGTGAGAATGCAGGCGCGCGATGGACCACAGATGGAATTCGCACAATACGAGCGTTCGAAAACCGTTCCCTGCTTGGCAAGGCGGTCGATATTCGGCGTGGGTGCGATGTCCTTGAAACGACCGCCATACGCGGAAATCGCCTGCAACGCGTGATCATCCGAAAAAATGAACAAGATGTTCGGCCGCTCGGCAGCTTGAGTGCTCACCAAGGTGAGTGCGAGGAATGAAAGGGCACGGATCATGATGGAAATTGCATGGTTAAGGTGTGGACTACGTTAAGACTTGGCACGCACTTTCAAACGAAGCCCTAGAAACCGGTGGGGCGTGGCCGCCGGGCGCGCCCACATATCCGCCGCATGGCGGTGTGAATGTGAGGTGCTAGAAAATGCGAAACCCAATGCGCGGTGCATTCGCTTTCTCTCTGCGGTTCGCGCTCGGGCGATAAGCGGGCGGACCGGGCCGGATCCGCCCTACCGGGCAAAAATGGTAGGGCGTGGCCGCCGGGCGCGCCCACATATCCGCCGCATGGCGGTGTGAATGAGAGGCGCTAGAAAATGCGAAACCCAATGCGCGGTGCATTCGCTTTCCAACTGCGGTTCGCGCTCGAGCGATAAGTGGGCGGACCGGGCCGGATCCGCCCTGCCGGGCATCATTAAGCAATCTCCCACTTGTAGGGAGCGCTGGAGATTTTTTCGCAACCATCGGAAGTGATATGCACCACATCCTCGATGCGGCAACCGCCGAGGCCGCGGTAGTAGAGGCCGGGCTCGATGGTGATCACCATGCCTTTTTTGAGCTTTTGGATGGAATTTGGGCGGACAGATGGGCCTTCGTGGACTTCGAGTCCGATTCCGTGACCGACGGCGTGGAAAAAGCCCTCGGGTTCACGGGAGTTTTTAATGGTCTTGTAGCCTTCCTTGGCGAAAAAGTCCTCCACCGCTTGCTGGATTTTCCCGCCGGTGACGCCGGGTTTGGCCACGCTGATCCCGATTTCGTGACCGCGTTTGACGGTTCGAACCAAGCGACGTTGAGCATCGCTGGCGGTGCCCTTGAGGAAGGTCCGGGTCATATCACCCCAATAACCATCGGCCGTGCGGCGTGGGAAAATATCCACGACGATCAACTCATTGGCGCGGATCGGGCCGGTGCCCGCGTTGTGGCAGTCGCACGCCTGATCGCCAAATGCGGCGATCGTATCCAGCGCCACCGCACCCTCGGCGAGGGTGGCCATGCTGATGATTTCGCGCAAGCGCTCGGAGGTGAGGACGCGGCCCTGATGAACGAGCACACCGTTGCGGATTTTGGATTCGGTGAGCGTTTTGGCGACTGCGTGGTGGCCGGCGGCGCTGGCACGGTTGCCTTTGCGCAGGGCGTCCACCTCATCGGCAGTCTTGCACAGGCGCTGGGGAAACAAGTTGCCGTTTTCCGCTACCGTGATGTTGATCCCGGCGTCCTTGAGTTTGAATGCCAGCCCAGCGGGAAAGCGTGATCCGACGTGAAACTCGCGGATGTCATAGATTTTCGCCAAATGTTGCACCACCTGGCAATCGTCGGGCACCACATTCTTCGCCAGTTTGAATTGTTTTGCGGCACCTTCGCGGATATCAGACAGCAGAAGCACTTCATCAAACGATGACTCATTCTGCATCCGGGAGAATTCCATGGGCACCGCCAACCCGAATTTCTTCTTCCCAATCGTGAGAGCCAAGTAGGGATCACTGGAATGGAACCGACTGAAATACAACATGTCCGGATCGTCCGAAGAAGCGTGAAAAAGGATCGATGCTGGGGGTTTGCCTTTAGTTTTAGCTGATGTGGATGAAGCCGAGGAAGAGGAACGAAGCTGAGCCATGGTGGAGTATTCTATTGGACATTTCCGGATAACCGGGCTGCACGCTAAGCGCGACAGCGAGGGTATCCTTGCGAAAGATTGGCAAGAATCGAGCCAAATAATTAGAATTCCGCGCTAAATCAACGCGCATTTGCACTAGTGCTTTTGATCCCCCTGTTTACGGTGTTGTCACCAAGTTCAGACGGCTGAAGAGTTTGCCACTGATTGCGAGGCTCCGCTTGATCTTCACTTCGACTTTATCGACGCCCGGGCTGGTCCCGTAAAAATTGTCGCTCTCGGTGATTTCAATATCTTCGTTATTGTTTACATCTACAGTTGGATCTATGGCATAGCTCCAATCTCTCAAGTTGCTGCAATATTCTACAGCGATGCTGGTATCGGCGGCGGTGTTAGCAGCATCACTGCGGCGGTAGGTGTAGATGAAATAAGTCGGGTCCGAGGTGTTATTAAAGGTTGGCAGCAGAGAGATGGCGTTGGTATTTATGTTGGCGGCACCCAACAACCATGCCATGCCGTTGCTCACACCGTCGTTATTGGCATCGGCGTTGAAGCTCGCGCCGCCCGACCAACCAATATAACCCGCAGCATTCACGGTAATAGTTGTGTCATCATCAATGGCTGGATCGCTGTCCAACATGTTGTTGGAAGCATCCCGGATATCAGCTGTAGTTGGAATGCTGAGTTTTAGTGTACCGGCCGAGGTGGCAGTGACCTGAACCGTGATGAAACCAGGTGATGTTTCCGAAATAGTGCCAATGGTGTAACTGGCTGTCCCGGCATTGGTGAAATCCACAGAGGAAACACTACCAAGGTTAATGTCTCTGGTGAAATACAAGGTGTAAACAATCGGAGTATTCGTGTCGACCGGCACTCCACCTCGGTCATCTTCGATGTCAGAACTGACCAACCAAGGGGCGGTCGCGGGGTCTATGACGCTGATGGTGGTGTCGTCCTCGATGGGCACAACCAAAGCATTGGGAGTTGGAGTGGTCGAGACATCATAAATTTCAGCTAACGGAGGTATGCTGAGTCGCAGGTTGCCTGCCGTAGCTGGCGTGACTTCCACAGTGAATACACCCGGAGAGATTTCCATGATGTTGCCGATAGTGATGGCTGGACCACCGACAACGGCATTGGTGAAATCCGCCGCAGTCACGGTTTCCTGATTGATATCCTCGTTGAAAGTCAGGGTGTAGGTAATGAGGGTACCCAGAGCGATGGGTCCACCATTCTTGTCATCGACAATATCAGCCGGATCCAACACGGGCGGTGTGATGTCTTCCTGGGTGAGTCTGAGTTCGTCGCCGGCGATCTCGAGAAAATACCCAGAGATGGGCGTTTCGAGCGTGGGCGCGCCACCGGCGATGGACGATGCGCTCATTAGCGTATAGGAGAGCAAGGTAGGAGCGCCAAAGATTTTGATCTTATGCCCGTCATTAAGGGTGAGTCTCTCAGTGGAAGTGATGGTTGTTCCCAGTGTGAAACCAAGAGTTCCCCCGCTGTTCACGAAGATGGGCGAAATCTGTGTGCCACTGGCGAGATGCAGCACGCCGCCCGTTACCACGGTATCGCCGGTGTAGTTGTTGTTTCCCGAAAGCGTGAGTGTTCCCGTTCCAGTTTTGGTCAGTGAACCAAATCTGACTTCATTCTCATCTACCGACCAGTCCTCCACAGCGCCTGTGATGGATACATTACCCGAGCCACCAATTGTGAGGGCAATCAGGGATGCATAAATATCACTGCTCATTTCATACCCGCCGAGGACGAGCGTGTTCCCAGAACCGTCCACGGTCAGGGTTTGATCTCCGCCGGAAATATTTGTCATCACGCCACCAAAGGTAAGTGCTTTGGTGGTGCCATTGAGTGTGATCGTGTGGTTGCCCGTGTTGCTCACGTCACCGGTGCCCATATTGAGGTTTGCGGTGCCACCGAAGCTGAAGCTGCCAGCGAGCGTGACGGGGTTGTTGGAGGCAAGAGTAAGCGCACTAACCGCATCGAGCGCTCCGGAATAAATATTGAGAGCGCCGCTGCCGATCGCATTTGCATGCCCCAGACGCAAAGTGCCACTGACAAGATTGGTTCCGCCTGCGTAAGTGTTGTTGTTATTGAGCTCCAGCGTTCCAGATCCAGCTTGCTCTACAATACCAGTACCGCCGATGGTTGCCCAAAAATGGGTGCCTTGCGTCAAGGTATCCGAACGATTGAACGCCAACATGCCGTTGTTCGTGATGGTGGGGGAAGAAATGGATCCCGAGGTGCCGCCCGCGCCGATTTGCAGACGGCCTGAAGGGTTGATCGTAGTGGCGAGGCTAAAATTGTTTGAGTTGGCGATAACCACACGACCGCCGACGAATAGGGCGTTAGATCCAGTCAAGGCGTTAAGACCCGTGAGGGTGATGGCACCAGTTCCGCCGCCTAGGTGATACTCACCAGACTTCGGAGTAAACACACCAGAGTAGGTAATATCACTCAGTGCTCCCAGATAGACATCCAAGCCGCTAAAATTGAAGGCGGTGGAACCAAAATTATCCACTGCGATCACGCCTGTAGATTCGGGATCGATGCGGGCTAACGCACTAGGGATATCAACATCATCGAACGAAGAACCAAAATAGGCTACGCCTCCCGCTTCGATCATCACGTTCGCGCCTGTTCCATTGATGGAGCCGAGTGCATCGAAGCGAATCTCACCGCTATCATTGACTGTGATACCTCCTGTCGCGGCGGAGTTGTTCGAACCGGACAGCACGAGTAGCCCACTTGTCACCGTGGTCAAGCCGGTGTAGGCGTTGTTGCCCGAGAGAAGGAGATTACCGAACCCGATCTTGGTAAGGCCACCCGTCCCACTGATGGCGGCGGAAACCGCAACATCGTTGACTGCTGTCGAGCTGTCTGCGATGTTGAAGACACGTGTGTCCGCGCCAAGTGAAAGATTGCCGTCAAGGGTGGCACCGAGGGGCGAGTTCTGAGCGGAATAGACCACGTTACCGCTCAGCGTGAGTGTGCCCGCGCCGGTGGTGATGGTAGAGCCGCTTGTAGCAGAGGAACCTCCGAAAGTCAGCCCCCCTACGGTGTCGCTGTTACCATTCAGGTCGAGTGTGGCGATCACGCCGGGAGCATCGCCGGAAAGACTTACCGCGGTATCAGGAAGCGAATCCGAGAGCCCGAGACGCAGGATCCCGTTGATGATAGTGGTGGGACCTGTGTAATTGTTGGTCGAGTTGGATAGGATCAAGATGCCCAAACCTTTTTTGGTGAGACCTGAAGAGGATAGTCCAGTAATCTGACTTGCGATGGTTGCAGTGATACCAGAGGCGCTGTTGAAAAAGCTGGTGTTCTGCATTTCAAGTTTGCTGCTAGTGATCGTCACGGCACCTTCCTCGAATGTTAGACCATTGATCTTTTGACCTGTGCCTGCGAGCAAGGGATTGGGCATGGTCTTCGCATTGAATGGCAGGGTAATCAACGCGGTGAGGGAGGCGCTGTAGACGTCGGTGTAAGTGCCGGCAGCAACTACCGAACCCGAGCAGAGCATCGGGTTGTAGTAGCCTGGCTTTGCCGTATCGGCGTTGGAAATGATTTGATTGCATCTGCCGACCACCGACTTTGCATAGGTGTGCCAATCGCTGTCACATACTGCGCCGAGAACGTAGCTGTTGTTGACGCTTGTGGTGTAGGTCAGGCCTTTGGATGCGGGCGGATTGGACCCTGGGGGATGAGCATAACTGACGGCAGTGCCGACCGATGCGACATTGGAAAGCGACTGGATGGAATAGACTGTGCCCATGTTTGCATAGCCGCCCGTGTTGCCAACTCCAAGGACGCGGGGCACGTTGATGACCACATCGCCCGTAGTAGGCAGCGGATCGGGAGCACCGTTGACGCCAGCGATGATGTAGGCGATGCCTACATAAGCATTGACGGGGGTCTGGTTAACGCCCTGCACAGTCATGGGTAGTCCGCCATAAGAGGCCGTGAAGCCAGTCGCATTAATTGATGAGACCATGACCGCTACGCAGTTGCCGCCATTGAGTGCCCAGCCTGCTTTGGTGGTGCTGAAACTTGAGGTCCCGGTGGATGCCTTATTCGTGAACGAATTGCTGACCGTGATGGCGTTTGAATCCCCAATGGTCACTGTGTAGGGACCTGTGGCGTCGGATCCGGCTGCGAAAACAGCACTCCCACCGGCAATCCAAGAGGCGGTGTCCGTTTCACCTGTGGTCGAAGCGCTCCAGAAGGAGGAAGCAGCGTCCCAGTTGCCTGTCGGGCTGGCGCCGCCAGCTCCTGCGGTGACACCGTTGGTGTCCCAATAGCTTCCTTGTCCGTCCGTCACCGTAAGAACGGCAGTACCAGCCATCCAGGTTTGTTTGAAGGCAGCTGAGCTGGCTGAGCCACCATAGGTACCGGCTGGCATTTGCACGCCATTGATCACGAGCCGGGAGATCGTGTCGTTGGCGTTCATCGTGATCTTCGTCGTGGTGTTGCCACTCATACTAAGGGTAGCGCTGTCCGCCATGGCATTTGCCGCGTTGATAATCACCACGCCCGAATTTCCACCGCCACCAAGTGCGGTGAGGGTGAGGTTGCCGGTGCCGAGCGAGCCGGTAGCGTTGCCTACGATGGTCACCCCACCATCGACATAGGGGCCACCAGCGGTGTAGATTTCATTGAAAGTATTGGGAGCATTTAGATTGGCGACGCAGCTTCCAGTGCTGTTGCCCCAAAAGTTGACGCGGTAGGCTCCTGTGATGGGATAGTTGAAACCGGCTTGTGCCCCTCCTCCGGTCGAACTGCCTAGGGTGAACGAAGCGTTGCCCGCTAATTGGATGGCAGGGATAATAGGTGTGCCGCCTATTCTCATATTGATGGAAGAACCCGTCGCCATGTGAATGGTGCTAATACCGGGGGTTCCGAAAGCATTGTAGGATTGCAACATTGTATCCGTCCATCCGATCTGTAGTTCCGCATTCGCTCCAAGATAAAGATTGCCTGTGTATTCAGGAGTAGTTGCATCCGAGGCTTGCGGTGACTTGGATGCCGGGATCGATACATCGACCATCCCGGAGGGAATACTAGCGGGACTCCAATTTACTGCCTTGTTCCAGTCATTACTCGCCCTGTTTGCATTGGGTCCGGTGTAGGTGCAAAGAGGAAAGAGCGTCACGGTGGTGGTGCCAATGATGGATTGACCGGCATTGTCGGAGATGCGCAGACGAATGGTGTTTGCCCCGAATACCATGCCGTAGGTACTGGTGAGGGTGGCGTAGGGTATGGCGGCGGGAATTGGAACCGTAAGATTTGCGATGAATCCCAAGTGGTCATCGCGACTGTCGATATCCCATTCATAGGTGGTGATGGTTGCCCCGGGGGACGGAATGGAGGCACTGCCGTTGAGCGAGAGTGGGGCACCTTGGCTCAAGC
>Ga0247843_1008307_pt1 | contig 12195 bp, 10 predicted proteins | sample LaCruzMarch2017__FD_192420 | JGI IMG/M metagenome (GOLD analysis project Ga0247843, IMG submission 192420) | Freshwater microbial communities from meromictic Lake La Cruz, Castile-La Mancha, Spain - LaCruzMarch2017_8m | ecosystem: Environmental > Aquatic > Freshwater > Lake | place: Spain...
ATCGAACACCCGGCGGCGAAGACGTTGGTCGATATTAGCATGAGTCAGGTGAGTACGCGCAGTTTGGTGGTAGTAGTAGTAGTAGTGTGCAGTTCCCCATTCCCCCCGCCCCTCCTTAAATTCATCATCCAATTTTACACACGCACTATATTATCATTATTAGGATGCCGAGGTCGGAGATGGCACTACATCGGTAGTACTACTCGCCGTCGAAATTCTCAAACAAATGAAACCCTTCATCGAAGAGGGCGTGCATCCGCAGATTATCACGCGCAACATTCGGCTGGCGTCGAGCGTCGCCGTTGCCAAAGTCCGAAATTTGGCCGTACGCTTCGACATCAACGCGCCCGAGGGCCTGGCGATGTTGCACAGGGTCGCATCGACGGCGTTGAATTCCAAGCTCATCGCCACCCATCAGGATCTATTCGCGCCCATGATCGTGGATGCCGTCACGTCGTTGGCCGTGCACGGGGGATTGGACGACCTGCGCTCCATGATCGGGATCAAGAAGATCCCGGGCGGGGACGTACGACAATCGTTCCTCGTCAAGGGCGTGGCGTTTAAGAAAACTTTCTCCTATGCCGGATTCGAACAAATGACGAAGAAATTCAGCCATCCCAAGATACTGCTATTGAACGTCGAGCTCGAATTGAAGAACGAGAAGGAGAATGCCGAAGTACGTATCGAGGACCCGGGGCAGTATCAAAGTATCGTCGATGCCGAATGGCGGGTAATATACGACAAGCTCGATTCGTGCGTCGATTGTGGTGCCAATATAGTACTGAGTCGGCTGCCCATTGGCGATTTGGCCACGCAATACTTTGCCGATCGGGGATTATTCTGCGCCGGTCGTGTCGAGGATGGGGATATGAAACGCGTGGCCAAGGCCACCGGCGCGACGGTCCAAACGAGTACTAATGGGATATATGATGGTGTGCTCGGGACGTGTGCCGACTTTGAGGAAACGCGCGTGGGCGATGAACGGTTCAATATCTTTACCGGGTGTCCGAACGGCCTAACATCGACGATGGTCCTACGGGGCGGGTCGGAGCAATTCATTGCCGAAAGCGAACGCAGTATCCATGATGCCATGATGGTCGTTAAGCGATCATTGACATCCCGTTCCATCGTGGCCGGGGGTGGTGCCGTGGAACTCGAAGTGGCTCGACACTTACGCCAGTATGCACTCGGGATTGAGGGCAAGGGACAGCTCATCGTAATGGCATTCGCTAAGGCACTTGAGATTGTCCCTCGTCAGTTGTGTGACAATGCCGGATTCGATTCCAATGACATCCTATCGGCATTACGTAGGAAACATGCCCAAGATGCAGATGGTTTGTGGTATGGCGTAGACATTGAACGTGGTGACATTATTGACACATTCGCGGCGGGGATATGGGAACCGGCAGATAATAAGAGCTTCTCATTAGCGTCTGCTGCCGAGGCCGCAGGGGTTATCCTCTCGATTGATGAAACAGTCATCAACCCCCGTTCGCAGGATCCAGGTGCCGTCGGTGCACAGGGCATGGGCCAGAAGCCGATGAGTAATATGATGGCTGGTGCGATGGATACTGTGAATGCTCAAAATGGTGGAAGCAGGACGGGCAATCTTGGTGGTGGCGTGTCGTACATGAAGGGACGCGGTGGCTAGGTAAAGCTTTCCTGACACCTGAGAATTGGACTATGACAGACCCCCTATATTCATATGGACGATGAAAGATCTGGAGTTGATACAGCATACTTGTGACGAAAAATGGAGGCACTCCTTTTATTCACAAATGCCTACCTGCACCTAAACATCATTTTACCTAATTCATTATCTACACTCTACTATTATTTATCGTCTTTTGTTACTTGCAGAGCATTTTACTTGATTTTCGGGTGCATTTCAAGTGAACTATGAGGTAAGCCCTACAGACTCCAGCACATGCTGGTACAATTCCGTATCTCTGGCAAGAATTCGTTAAACCAATACTTTTCGTAAGTATAGTAGAGTAGATTAAGGAAGTAAAGAATACACTTTAACTGCTGCGTAAATCGATTGGTAATTCGTCGTTCTCTTGACCAGTTTTTACTAATTTATTCTCACAAACACTTCTCTCCTTATTACAGAAACTGACACTCCATCTTGTGTCTGCCAGATCGCCAATCATAAACCTGACAAAGCTTGCTACAGTACTTCGCACGTCTACATGAACTACACATCTTCATCCGCGACACTTTAAGTCCACCCCCATTTGATTCCAATTTTTTGCCCCGCAATGCCCGCAGTAACATTTCACGAGGGGATGGCTCAGATTTCATCAACGAAGTCTTCTTACCCGGTAGCTCATTTATCAACGTCTCAATTGAAAATATTGGCTCACATGGTTGACATGATTGATTGTTATCTCCATTCCGGCGAAAAGTCTCAGCAAAGTCGTTATTATTCATAGGCGCTAATAATGCACCATGCATCAATCCCCCCAATCCGACACGCTCGTTCCATAAAATCTGAGATCGGAATAAGCTAATACGCTGCTGTTGTTGCTGCTGCTGATCATCATCATCAGCATCACCACCCGCTTCCTCAGCACCACGCATTGCTTTATATGCCCATCGTCCACACATGGAATTCCAACAATGACTCGTTTGATGCTTCCGCACACGTTGACACTCTAAATAATGTCGACCAAGTAATTTGTTCAAGCATGGTGGATCAAGATAATGAATTAGTCTCGCAGCGTCTAAATCGCCAAATTTCGTACGCATTTCAGTGGCCGTTAACTTTTCTTGCCATGCCGGTACATATCCTCGATTGGCGGCAATATTCAAATAATATTCTGATTGGTTGGGTTGCGAATCACGCAATATAAGTGCTAGTGCGTAAAGGGATGGCAAATGACCATCATTACTACCAGTATTACCGCCAGAAGAAGGTGAAGAATATGAAGAAGAAGTGAATTGTATTTCATCATCAATGACGGAGTTTTCGGAAGCAGCAGCAGCAGCAGCATGACGGAGGAGTGCTAGACCTTCAGATATATTCTCATGACAATAGCACAATATCATTGCTATCATATATATAGCTTGTTTATTCCCCGCGACTGCAAATTTGATAAGCTTGGTACATGCCGTAAAGCTAGTGTCGGAATCTAATATTATCCCACCATCTCTACAACTACTACTACTACTACTACTACTACTACTACTATTGCAATTGGATGATGGTGATGCTATCGAATGAAGAGCTGGACCAAAATGATCCAACGCAAATAGATTGTTGTTGTTGTTGTTGTTGACATTCGCGATGGGATGATTACCTTCTATCACATTGTCTACTTCATCTTCGTCATTGTCATCATCATCATCATCATCATTGACATCATCATTGATACGACGGAGCCAACGTCTTCGTCTCTCTCCAATCCTCTCATCGTCGCCGCCTACTGCTGCTCCAGACACCACGTCATCACGACGAAGCCGAGAATTCATCGCCGCATCGGCCGACTCGGACGCGCCATTGGTATACCCTTGCCGTTGCTGCCGATGATGTCGTCCGCCTAATTCAAGTGTGGAGAGCATACCATCCTCATTGGACAAATGTCGAAATAACTTACATGTGAGTTGTAATCCGAACCGATGTTGTGTCGTGCTTAGGTACGATAGACAGTGCGATAGTGCATCGTTGGGGAGTAATCGTAATAATGGCGATGTCGAGGATGATGACGATGACCGATGATGTTGTTTTTTTCGTCGTCGTGACGATGGGCGTTTCGCATCTATACTCTTATTAATATCCGTCTCGTCGTCGCAGAAGAAATCAGTTTCCGACACTAGATTGGGTGGAGGATGTGCTCCTCGGGTCCGTTGTCGTTTACTCGGTCGTTGTTGTCGATCATCATCATCGTGTTCTTCATCATCGACGCGTTGTTTGCCGTCGTATGAAAAGGGGAGGATGGACATGAGCTTGCGCTTGATTGACGACAAGAAGAAGAAGGCCATGGTGAGGAACGTGTTGTGTGTTTTGTGTTATGTCTGCGTTGAAATTTTGGATTTTGCGGGACGAGGAAGGGAGCTGAAGGGAGGATAGTTGTAAGGTAGAGTTAACAATGGTGGTAGACAGCAATAAAGGCCTAGCGCAATGGCTCCTCGGGATGGTCATCGCCACCACCTTCTGTTTAGCATATCTTCTAGTACCTGTATACCTACTAGTTGCGACAGCCTCCTTCCTACTCATTGGCAACCAGTCCTCATTCCTATTTGCATTGCCCATGCTCCTATCGATGAGTACCAAACCACGTGCATCCGATATGGCACTTCGTTTATGCCGTCCAATGTTGAACTATTTTGACTATGAAGAAATATTCATGGATGAAACGATACGAACAAAAAGTAGTAGTAGTAGTAGTAGTTGCAGTAACAATCAAAACAAGCAATACATTTTTGCAGCACAACCACACGGAGTACTCAGCTTTGTGGGCATGTGTTCGGCCGCGTTACATCCGGAAGATACTATCCGTGTTCCCACTGCGGCGGCATCCATCGTACTAAAAACACCATTACTTAAACACGTTATGGGGATTTTTAACCTAATTGATGCATCCGCCACCAGTCTAAAGAGACATTTCAAGAATGGTGGGTCGGTCGTCATTTATATTGGTGGGATTGCGGAATTATTCAAAACTAGTCGGACCGAAGAACGTCTGTATCTACGAAATAGGAAGGGATTTATTAAATTGGCATTAACGGAGGGTGTAGATATTGTTCCCGTATACCTGTTTGGTAATTCCTCTGTTTTATCAGTGCTGACACAAGGACCGCTCGTGGCATTATCAAGGAAAGTACAGGCATCGTTAACAATATTCTGGGGCAAATTCTGCCTCCCAATTCCGAGGGATGAAAAACTTTTGTACGTAGTGGGTAAACCAATGGGTCTTCCGCACATACTTAATCCAACTCAGGATGATATAGACAAGTGGCATGAGAAATATTGTATTGAAGTTAGGAAGATTTATGAAGCATATCAAGAGAAACTTCCAATGTACAAACACAAGAAATTATTCATTGATTAAAATAAGGCCTACTGCTGTAAATAGGCTACAATAATTCAAAATGCTGTATGAAACAGTTTGAATGAAAATTGATACATCGATTTTAATGGTAAAGGTCCGACACCTGGCTCGTCACTGACCCGTTCACAAGTCTGTGTTGGAATTGTTCTGGAATGGGTGTCTCTTTGACTTCTCCATTATCATCAACCCAGCTTACATTCATCTCACTACTTTTACTCGTTACGAAGACGGTTTGACTAATCGCCTCACCCCCAGTCAAATGGACGACAATACCGTCTGTTTTATCAATAGCAAAACTTGGACATACATTCGTTGTCTGGACCTGTACTCGTTTACAATTCACAACCTCACAGGCAGAGATGGCAGTGTCAAATATAACACCCAGTTTCGTACATGAGTCAAGGATGATTGACTTCAGCTTGCCTGTAATTTGAATTGTGCAATTGTCGCAATTGAAAATATACACCTGCTGCTTCACATCGGTTACCGTTATCTTACAAATCCCACCCTCCCCACATGTTTCCTTCGTTTGATTCTCAATTATCCATTTACATCCCCGTTCTTGATATTCACACTTGGGGGGTCCCATGGTCTTCTTCGTACCACCGCCAAACTTAGTAGCCGGAGGTGCAGGTTGTTGTACTACCGGTGGTACGGATGCTGCATCGTCCATTTTGAACTCCTTCCTCCACGTTTGTTGTTCCTTCGTCACCTTCTTGAGACCCGTTGCCGCCGATGTCCCATCGTTTGTTTTCTTTTTCATTAATTCAGCGAATACATTCCCCCCTGCCACAGAAGAAGGAGAAGAAGACGCCATTGTAGACTTCGTGGCAATACCACCACCTCCAATCCCCTCGCCATCCTTGGCTTCGGCAAAGTCCTTTCCATTAGGATTCCACGCCAATCCCGACAGATGATGTTCTTTCACATATGCACTCAGATCTAATATTAGTGCCTTCATCGTATCACAAAATTTCACATGCCCCTCATCGCCGGCCTTGTCCTTGTACTCCTTTCGTATCTTGTTGGACCAAAAGTCACTCGCGCCAATCGTATCCTTAATAAAGGACGTGGGTGCCGGTGGTGGGGACATGACTACCCAACTCACACATGTGAGCATTTCTAACGTGGCCTTAATATGATAATCAAATTTACGATCAATACGCGCCTTTTGTATAATCGACATGGATTGTTGACAGGGCGCTAAATGTGGTTGAAGCGCCTCGGCAATCGAGCCAGTACTAGGTCGTTGGTACACGGTACCAAGGTAGACAAGTTGTCGCATGCCGGACCAGGTTTCCTTAATGGACCGACCTATACTTTTCATTTCAGGACCAAGAGAAGTACATGCATCGATGAAGGGTTGAAGGGCACGTGATATGTGCTCGTCATATGCAATGAGGCGAGGATGAACATCGTCCGAAGATGATGATGATGATGATAATGATGATGATGATGCCAATAAATTACCAGCAGATGATGGGGCGATGCCGACCTGACGCTCGACAATGGTGAGGCGGCGGATGACGTCGTCCAAGACGCCACCGAGGGGCTTCAGCTGCTCGGACATACGCAGATGTGTTGTTTTGTCTTAACACCAATTTCACCTCACCACATCAATCTATTTATGTGATACGTACCCTCATTCTCATTTTTTCCACGCCATGTCTCTCGCCACTACTGACGACGATGCGGTCAATGACGGCTTCAAACAAACAGATCAGGGATTATCGAACATCAGTCTCGAATCCATAACCGACGGTAAGAATGATCGTGGCATACCGGCAACGCGTTTCATCGATGATATTGATATATTTGCCAACACATTCGACCCTCCCGCGTCGGCCGAGTTGCTCATCGGTGCGTACTCGGACCTGTATTCCAAATTCAAGGCGTACGAACAACAGCTAGACCAGAAGAAGGCAATGTATGTCGAAAAGTTGCCCGAGATTGAAAAATCGATACATCTAGTACGACATCTCAAGGACAAGAAGGATGCGGGGGAGACCGTGATTACTCGGTACAGCCTGGCCGATACGATATATTCCAAGGCCGAGGTTGATTGTAGTCAGGGAATTGTTAATTTATGGCTAGGGGCGAATGTCATGCTTGAGTACACGTACTGTGAGGCATTGGAGTTGCTCACATCGAAGCAGACGTTGGCTAAGAAAGACTACAAGGAGGTGAGTGTAGTTGTGTCATTGTTCCAACATGTATAATTTTTTGTCCTTCAATTTTTCTCACAATACATGCTCGTCAACTTGCATTTTGAAGGTGGTGGAGGATTTGACATTCACAAGGAATCAAATTATAACGTCAGAGGTAAATATTAGCCGTATTTACAATTGGGATGTTAGACGGAAGAGGGAGTCAAAACATGTGGGTTCTAGCTAAAAGGTAAAAAGGACCGGCGACGAGGGACCCAAAAGTACCTTTCGGCTGTGTGGTGGTATGATGCTAATAGAACACAAAATTGGGCAACATAACAACTCTGCACCTATTGATTTAGTGGTCTGGCCATTCAGAGATGGGGATGCAGTCAATTGATCCAGTACATTACTATATGGTTAATACTACAACATACAGCTAAGTGCTTGCTCATTGCAAAAAACGCTCGTTATCCATATTGGGTGGCCTCTTCTCGTAGTCACCTGCGGTATTAGATCTATGATTATTGTTCAGTGTTTGCTTATCATCTACTTGCCCAATTCCGCTAAACTGTCAACGATGAAATCCTAAATCACCGTTTAGACTATCATTGTGTTCGCCTTCCGTGGCGTCTTCAACCCTAGACGATTTACTGCCTCTAGATCTAGACAAGCTAAGATCCATCATCAATATTCGTCGACGGACCTTATTGCGTTGTTGTTTACGTATCTGCTCCAGCTGTTGTTTACGTTCGTAGAAAAGCCTTTCTTCATCGTCATCATTGTTGGACTCGGCGGGAGCAGTGTTACCATCAGCAGTACTTTGACGGTAGACTCCATGGTAGCTTACATCCAACCCCACAATCTCCTCAAGATGGTCAGAACTGTATGAACAAAGTAAGACAGTAATCAAATTAGTATTCGAATTGCATTGAATGTTAGGAGTAGCTTTTGCATCAATAATTTGCATCGTCCCACTCACCGAAGCCATCCAACATAATGCAGGAGGCAGAAAAAAGGTGTCATTGTAGCTGTTACCCAACCAAGAACAAACATGATACCGAGAATCTGGCATGCGAGTAGATTGCCATCATTGGAGAAAAACAGACCCGCTGAGGTTGCGTCTGGGTGAGAAAGAGCGAGGTACCCGGGGTCCGCAAAGAATCCCACTGCAATACTACCCCACATTCCACAGAGCAAGTGGATTGGGATCTGTTTGACAACAAAGATAACAACAATGAAGCACTGATTAGATACAATTCGTGTCTCGTACAAGGAATGTGTATCATGAGAATCACATACCGCGTCGACGGCATCATCAATACCAAATCGAATCATTAGACGGCTTCCAGCAAGATACAAGATCCCTGACACAAAGCCGATTATAATCGAAGCCCAGGACTGAACATAGGCACAGCCAGCCGTAATTGATACAAGCCCACTTAGACAACCCATGAGAGTATCCGATAGACTGTATACGGGTTCCCCAGTCTCTCTCTCTGCTAGCCAGGCACTGGCCACTAGAGCAGAGAGTGCACCACTTGACGCACCAAGAGTAGTACTTATTGCGGCATTCTGAGCAAGAACTGCATTATCCTTGCTTGTGATGGATAAGACCGAACCAGTGTTGAAGCCATACCAGCAGAACCAAAGAATTAATGTCCCAAGTGTCTAATATAAGGGGGTAAATTACAATGTGAATGGAACGTTTAACGTTTGAAGAAGGATGAATGACCTATGCAGTACACTCACCTTTAATGCGATCGAATGACCTGGGAAGTTGTTGGCAACTCTCTTCTCTTTCCCATCAGACGAAGTGACAAAGTAAAATCGTCCCTTCCTTGGACCAAGAATCTTTGCCGCGATCAGTGCCGTTACTCCTCCAGTTACATGGACTACCAAAGCCCCAGAAAAATCAACTGCACCAACTCCCAAGAATGGTGTGACGTTGTATGAACTTAAGAAGCCATTGCTGTTCCAAATAGAATGCGCGACCACCGGATAAACAAACGCAGTCATCGCTGTCGAGTACATTAAATATGTGAGCATTTGACACCGCTCAGCCAAGGTACCTGCAACAATAGTGGCCGACGTTGCCGCAAAGGAAAATTGAAATAACCATACAGCCTTATCCTCAACTCCCATGAGAAAGAAATTGTCCGTCCCAATGAACGTCGCTCGTGCATTGTCGCTGACTGCACCATTCCCACCAAAAGCAAAGGCATATCCCAAAGTGTAAAACCCCAACGATGCACCGCATGCATCAATGATGTTTTTCAGTAGAGTATTTTGTACGTTCTTAGTCCGGACGCATCCAGCACATAGTATAGCGAACCCGGTTTGCATGTAAAATACGAGAGACGCCGCAAAAATGAGGAAGAATGTATTGACGCCGACATTTGTTTCGTCCAGAGACTTGGCAATACATTGGAGGATGAGATTTTGCCTGACAATTTGATTAAAATTGGATGGCGTGTAGACAAAACCGCGACAACACAACATGAGATGAGCAAAAAAAGGGCTAAATTGATGCACGTGATGAGATAGATGATCAAAAACACTTGCCTTTCCAAATCAGAAAGATTGGAATCCACGGATTGAGAACACAATTCGTATGTACTGAGCGACGAGGAGGAGGAGGCCATGATGCTGCTGGTCTTCCCGGAATGCCGCGATTATTATTGCAGGAGATTAAGGTTGAATAAACATGAAGTCGAAAGCGCTAAACTTCCGGCATTTGAAAAGTCGTGATAAATAATTCGTTGGGTGATTCTCATGTTAGACTTGCATCCGACTTGTTTCTTGTTTGAGGGTGTTTGCATAACAAAAAGAGAGAAGGGATCTTCATGGGAAATTTTCAACCCTAAACTTCACTCGACTACATATGGTTTTCTTTTCAACCTTTACTTCACTTGACTTCAGTAGGGTTTCTAAGAATATCAAATTAGTGCTCAATGAGACACCAATGAATAGACACACAAGGGACTACTGATGAAGAGTCAGCACTAGGACTCAAAAACTAGATACCAAAAATCTGATGCATCAACACATCAAAGAGAAAAAAAATACCTTTTTGGGGGGAATACAATACAAGCTTCCAAAGACCTTAATATGCATGTTGATGAAAGTACTAATAATAGACATCACTGAACAGTGATATAATGATAATTGGCTATCAATAATTTGGAGCTCGTCACAGCTGCGTACAATAATAGACATCACTGAACAGTGATCTGTCATCATCATATCCCAATGAATGGGGTGAGCAGAAACAAAATACAATGCTGCAACACAAAGATAGTTAATGATTGGGTGACCACGTCACCATTTCAGCAATCAAAATAATTATCTAAGTGGTGTTCTGTTTTATCTCATGTATTTGATTGGAAGGACCACATTGGTGCATTTATTCAGCAATCATATAACTGACTAGAGTAGTGGAAAACAAATTCCCTAGGAAACAAATTCCTATCTAGAGTAGTGGGAAACAAATTCCGTAAGAAACAAGTTCCTTAATCAAACACAACAGGAGAGCGATCACAAATGGATACGCAAGCTCCACAAGGCCAGCAACCACACTCACTTTCAACGGGTCATGAAACATAGCGGCTTACTAGGCATCACAGAATCATGGGGAGAAGTACACCAGTACACAATTACTCACATAAATCCACCCATCCGTTGAACATAGTGGTGGATCACAGTCTGGCTTTCCGAAAGATTAGAAGCCAACAATGCCATAGGATCAGGAATTGTCACTGCTGTAGAATCAGTAGGGCTGGCTGAAGCAGCAGAACTGGAAGGAGCAGGGAGCAGGGAGCAGCATCAGGTCCAAATTGGACACTCTGACATCATCAGTCACGTGGCGGTATCATTATCAGCTCAGTTTCCCACGTATCATCACGTGGTGTAATATGCTGAGTAAATGCAGCTGAATCTCAGCATGAAGTAACATGTAAGTAGCTACCATTCTCGATTTGTGCTAGCAATGGCACAGAATCATGGCATGCCACAGCCAACGAATCAGCAATGGCACAGCCTCACGGTCTGCCCTAACCAACAAGCCAGGAGGTCTGAATGTATAATTGGACATACGAAGTGAAGAAAAGGATTAGCAAATTAGCAAACCATAAACAAATACTCGTATTACGTATTACCCGGTGTGAATGCCAGCACATGAGTCAATTGCAGCTCGACCCAAGTCAGGTCCCAACGCCGAACCAAATGAGGAAATAGATCCTGAATTGAGATAGGCAACATGGACATGGGATTCAGACCCAGATGCAAAACTATGACCAGCAGCAGCAGCAGCAGAGATTGTGCACGACTTTGTGCCTGCGCTTAATGCCGCTACTTCTAATGCATTACAACAGGGTTTACTGGACACTTCTCCGGGTCCTCCTCCTGCTGTTCCAACACAAGAGTAAACCAACAATCCCAACTCTTGCCAATATTAATGCTGCTATGATACTGTCTGAGGACAGATTGTTCTTCATTAGCAACCCTATCGGCACGAACGATGTTTGAGACTCACCTTCCTGCATGGAGACTGGGAAATTCCTCTGCAAATATTATATCAGTCATCGGCTGATTGGCTGTTCAACGCGATTAATCAGCGCTTTTGGCTTCAAAATTTCAAGGAAGCTGATTTGCTCCACCCACCAGATCAGCCTCAAGCCTCACGAGACTCATTTAGTCAAGCCTTCAAGCTCGTCTAGAGTGTACGCTATTAAGAATAATTTGTTGATTGCCAAGGAGTACATTCAAATGCTTCCCAAGGATACATTCATCCATGGGCCATTCAATTTTGCTACTGTTCACAATCGCAAAACCCGTGATTGTATCCGGCAGGTGGAATGGCGGAAACAAATTCCTAGGGAATTTGTTTCCCACTACTCTCTAGACAATTATATGATTGCTGAATAAAGGCACCAATGTGGTCCTTCCAATCAAATACGAGTTTTAGACCTATTTTTGCGAGGCCCGATTCCCGA
>Ga0247843_1008308_pt1 | contig 12195 bp, 9 predicted proteins | sample LaCruzMarch2017__FD_192420 | JGI IMG/M metagenome (GOLD analysis project Ga0247843, IMG submission 192420) | Freshwater microbial communities from meromictic Lake La Cruz, Castile-La Mancha, Spain - LaCruzMarch2017_8m | ecosystem: Environmental > Aquatic > Freshwater > Lake | place: Spain...
ACATCCCGATCGCGACTTTGGTCGCCTCGATCAATTTGTCATCCGGCGCGGCCGCGCTGAAGCCAGCTTCGGTGATGGAAAGGATTCCGTCCGCCGGATCATAATGGAAATGAGACTGCAGAGGCTTCTTCAAGTCACCGGCGACCGCGTCAAACGCGCCCACGTTCATGTAGAACCCGGCCTGAGAAGAGCTCTTGATGACAATCGCTGTTGCCGTCGTTGGAAAGATCGACGGCCCGTTCACGCCCGTGTGGGCTAATTCTGTCCCAACTCCGAAGGAACTGTTCAGGAAAAGACCCGCCGCATCGTTTGCGTAAAAGTCCGCATTCAAGTCGCGCAATCCCGCGAGCACTGAAAATGCACCGTTTTCAAATGATTTTTCAACGTGGGCCTCGTAGATTTTTACGAAATCGCCTGCCGCTTCAATATTGCTCGAACCCTGCGCATCACCTGCCACAGCAGAAGGCGCCCCGCCGAAGTTCCCCAGAACGTAGGTGCGAAGACGCCACCCTTTCCAACCCATGGCTGCATCAAGATCCAAATCGAATTTCGCGTCAACATTTTCTAAATGAAAGGATTCCGACGAAGATCCGGATTGGCTGACGTGGACAAACTGATACTTCGACACGAACTGCCACTTCAGGGCCGAAGGAGCTTCGGCTACCGCAGTGCGTTCAGGTGTGGCGACCGGTTCCGCCGTCTTGGCGACTGGCTCTGGCCTAGGCGTTCCCGATGCTTCGGCTTTCGGCGCCTTGTCCTTGTCCTTATCTTTGTCCTTGTCTCTCGTTTTTTTCACCTTTTTCCGGTACGGCTTTTTTTCTTCAGCCTTCGCGGACGTCGCGACGGGTTCCGACGTTGCTTTGGTTGCCTCAATGTCTTGGAGCCTCTTCCTGACATCCGAGATGGCCGTGTCGACCGCGTCAGCCGCAGCAAAAGCGTGGGATGCGGCAAAAAAGCCCCATAAGAGGCCTGGCGCAAAAAACATCGGATTTATCCAAACATGTTTCATCAAAGCTCCCCGACTGAACGAAACTCGGCAGTGGCAACGGCAGAAAATCAGAATTTATTTAGCCCGCACGAGATTTTTGTGGCGTTCTCATCAATGCAACATGCTGCAATGGCATGGATTTTTTTGGTTGGGAGGTTTTTTGCCATGACCGCATCGAGCGGCACGACTAATCTTTTCACCGGGACAGACGGATAAGAGGAAGGAATTTCCAGATATCAACGCAAGAAAAAGGGCCCTTCATTGAGCCAGGCGCCAGACTTCAACTCCATCGGCCAAATGACGCTCGATAGCCGTGCGGCCTATGCCGCATTGCAGGCTGACAAAAATGGCTTTAACCGCATGGCGGCACTTCTCCGGGAACACGCCGGCATCAACCTGCCGGAAAACCAAAAAAATCTTGGCCTGATGGCTTCGCGCACCCTGAGCACGATGCGATCGCACGGATGTCAGACCTACGGACAGTATCTGATTTGGCTAGGCCGTGCTGGGCAGACAGGCATCAACGAGTTTGTCGAGTGCATGACGACCAATACGACAGAGTTTTTTCGTGAGCCAGCCCATTTCGACATTTTGCGTGACCTCACCGGTGGTCGCGGTCCTCGACAGTTAAGCCAGGATCGACTCGCCAACAAAAGCGAAATCCGGATTTGGTGTGCCGCGGCCAGCTCGGGTCAGGAACCTTACACGATCCTGATGAGCCTTTTGGCGGAGCTTGAAATCATCAGGCAGTTCCCGGAGATCAAGTTCCTGGCAACAGATATTGACCGCAGCATGCTCGATCACGCTTCAAGAGGGATTTATTCGCAGTCAGAGGTTCGTTCGCTCCCATCAGAATTTCAGCGGAAGTGGTTCAGGCCGCTTGCCAGTCCTTCGGATGAAAATCCGCGTTTTTTGGCGAACCAGACTTTGCGCGACAGCATTACTTTCGCCCCGCTTAATCTATTCGACACACCTTATCCCTTCAAACATTTGTTCGATGTCATTTTTTGTCGTAACGTCCTTATTTACTTTGACCGTCCAACAAGCGAGAAAGTTGTCGCCGAAATGGCCCGGCATCTTCGCCCCGGGGGATTCCTGTTTCTTGGACACTCAGAAGCTGGAGTGATTCGTCCCGATAATATGAAGGCCGTTGCCAATGCGGTTTACCGCAAGGATTCATGATGGAAGTTTCACTGAAAGTCCTTGTTGTCGATGACGATCCTGTAATCCGGACACTGCTTTCAAAAGTCATCAGCAGCAGCCCGGGATTTGAAGTGATCGCCACGGCGGTTGATGCGTTCGATGCCCGTGATAAAATCATACAGTTTAAGCCAGACGTGATGACCCTCGATATCGAGATGCCGAAACTCGACGGAATCACATTTCTGAGAAAGGTGATGGCTCACCATCCCATCCCGACCATAGTCATAAGCAGCCTTGCGCACGGCGGTTCCGAAGCGGCGATTTCGGCTATTGATGCGGGCGCACTCGACGCGATGCCAAAACCTGTCATGGATCGCCCAGGTGCCATTGAGATTTTCAAGTCAGATTTGATTGCAAGACTGCGCGGTGTAGCTTCGAGGGGCAAGACCGGAACCGCGGCCCGGAAGATGACCCCGACCCAGCCCCGCCGCGAGTCACAAACCCAGCTTCCCGAACGCATCGTCGACTATGCGATTTTGGCAATCGGTGCCTCAACCGGGGGAACTGAAGCCATCAGGTGTGTCCTCGAATCATTGCAGCCTCCGATTCCCGCAGTTGTCGTCGTACAGCATATGCCACCTGTATTTACGAAAGTCTTCGCCATGAACCTTGGAAGGTGCCTTCCATTTGAGGTTGTCGAAGCCAAAGACGGCGATGTGCTGAAGCCCGGCCGGGTCTTGATCGCGCCAGGGGATTTTCACATGGAAGTCAAAGGTGGGAACGGTCACTTCTCTGTTACCTTGAACCAACAGCCGACGCTCCATGGTGTTCGCCCGGCGGTAGACCACTTGTTCCGGTCGCTGGCCCGTGTTGGCGGAAAACGCTGTGTTGCAGCGGTGCTGACTGGAATGGGACGAGACGGCTCAGAAGGTGCCGTTGCAATCCGCGAAGCCGGAGGCTGGGTTGTGGCACAGGACGAAAAGACCTCCGTCGTGTTTGGCATGCCGAAGGCAGTGATTGACGCTGGCGCGGCGAATGAAATCAGGCCTCTTCAGGGCATTGGCGAGGCCATGCGCAAGCAACTTTTCAAACTTAAAATTTGAGTCGCTCAGGTTTTTTTTTTCTACTCAATTCTACAATCGAGATAAGGGGCGCTGTTGCCAGCGTCACGCGGGTGGGTTAGATGCGTGCCGTTTCCAATCAATCACAACCAGGGTTGTGTCATCGGCAGGGAGTTCCCCGGCGATGTGATCTACATAGGATTTGATGACGCTGGATAGAAAATCCTTCGCACCCAAACCCCTGTTTGCGATCAAGGCGTCGTAGAGGCGTTTTTTACCGAAAGGATTCTTGTTGTTCGTCGAATAATTTTCAATCAAGCCATCGGTATAGATGAACAAGCGATCGCCATCCTTTAACTCGATTTCCTGATCTGTGAAGGTCGAGTCTGGATCCATTCCAAGGAGGCTACCGGGGGCGCCCAAATTTTTGAGCGGCAAGCGTCCTTGGATTCGCGGGTCTTTGCTGGCGATGGGCAACAATGCTGGTGGTAAATGTCCAGCGTTTGAATAGATAAACTTATTTTGTTCCAGATCGAGTAGCCCAACAAAAAAAGTCATGACACCTGTGTGATTGCCAAGATCAAACAAGACTTTGTTCAGCATTTTAAGGAGATCGGAGGGCTTGGGGTTCTCTGCGTTAGCCTGTGAAATGCTGAACGATTCGATCGCCGAAATGGTTGCAAAAGAAACCGCGGTAACCAATGCGGCTGCGACTCCGTGGCCGGTGGCATCGCCAATGAAGACGTATTCCTTACCGGGGCCCGCAGGGCAGTGACCCCACCAGTCACCGCCACATTCCCCGGCGGGGAAAAACTTTCCGGTGACCGTCAGGTCAGGGTGGCAGGTTTTCTTGGCCGCAAAAAAAGAGTTCTGGACGATCTGGGCAGTGGCCAATTCCCCTTCAATTCGGACCTGAGATACCTGGGCTCTTCTGGATCGTTCCCCGAACATGACTCCAGCTGCAACGATAAATGACGCCAGTGGCAGGGCGAATGGCACGAGAATGCCCAGCGTTGAAAAAAGAAAAATACACACGGCGACGCTGATTCCAATGACGGCCAAGGAGATGACGCCAATCATCAGTGGGCTGAAAGCGAATGCAATCCATGCCCCCGAAAATACCCCGGCAAGGATCAATGGAATTCCCGCGTTCCACGAACGGAGCCATTTGCCGGTATGGGTGCTGTTGACCATGGCCGCAACAAGATACCCACCAGGCATTGATCCATGGGGCGTCTCGCGAAAATCGGTGTTACCCGTGTACATCAGCGGCAGGAGGATCACGGTGTCCCCCTCATCGACGACGGTGATGGGCTTTCCCGAGCGAGCCCGGCGAATCAGTGCGCCCATACCGTAGGATCGCTGTGCGTAGACCGATTGTTTATCCACATTGACCAGGATTCGACCGTCGCTGGTTGTCGGGACTTCATTGCCCCCACTGAAAATCCGCTGATTTTGAATTTTCAAAGAATGGCCCGCAACAAGGGCAACATGAGGCACGAAGACACGGTCGTTGATCCTGTAAATGGATTGTAGATAGCCATCGAGTTCGTAGACGGCATGACCGATCCCTGAAAAAATTCCCAACGATGCCGCAGTGAGTGTTTGCGGTGCGCCATAAAAATACTTTGGTCTCATGGACGTGAGCCATTCTGGAACTTGATCCAGACCACCGGGTGCAATGGTCCCAATCTGGTGTTCGGGACGGTCTCCCGGAACTTCAGTCCGGTACGGGACCTTTTCCGATGTCACAAATGAAATGATGTTGATTGGCGTGTGCCACTCGCGACTCATCTTCTGAAAGGCAACGATCTGGTCAGGTGGGTGCGCCTTGTCGAAAATTTTGTCTACGACAACACTCTGTGGCTTGCGCTCTGCAAGTGCCTTAAAGACAAGCCCCCAGTCGGTCAACGGAATATCAAAATCGCCCTCGCTGGCAGCGGTTTCGTCGTCATACGCGAAAATTTTTATCTGTTTGGCAAGTCCAGGACCTTGCCCGATTTTTGAGCGAGCCCAGAAAAGAAATCTTTGTTCCAACTGCTTTTCGACGCCAGTGCCTGCGGGCGAAAGATACAACGCACCTAAAAAACCAAAAACGGTCAATAGGACCAAGGCTGGCTTGCGGTGTTCTTTATTGCCGGCGAATCGTCGTTTTATTAATTGAATGAGATCAGGGGTCATGCCGTGAGTTTAACACGACCCATGCATTCATTGGGTGCCAAACAGGCGGTCGCCGGCATCGCCGAGGCCCGGTACGATATATTTCTTGTCGTTCAGCTTTTCGTCTATGGCAGCGGTGTAGATCGGCACATCTGGGTGGAATTCGTGCAGATACTCGATTCCCTCTGGGGCTGCCAGCAAGCAAACGAACTTGATACTCTTTGGGTTTGTTTGTTTTAGGCGGTCCAGCGCAGCGACTGCAGAATGGCCCGTCGCCAGCATTGGATCCAAGACGATGGTGTCGCGGTCTTCAATGTCCCGTGGGACTTTGAAGTAATATTCGACGGCAATATGGGTCTTGGGGTCGCGGTAAAGTCCAATATGGCCAACGCGTGCGGTCGGGACCAGTTTCAGGAAACCATCAAGGAGGCCATTTCCTGCCCGCAAAATCGAAATGAGCACCATGTCTTTGTCTTTCAAAAAAGGTGCATTCATGTGCGCAAGTGGGGTTTCAATCGGACGGTGCTCAATGGGCAGGTCCCGGGTCACTTCGTACGCGAGAAGCATCCCGATTTCGGACATCAGCATCCGGAAATCACCAGTCGACGTGTCTTTTTTGCGCATCAAGGACAGTTTGTACTGCACCAGAGGATGTTCGATGTGGGTCAATTTTTTGGTCATGTTTCGGTTCCTGGATGGAGATTTAATTTGAATGGGTGGCCTTTGGCCTGACTTTAAAAAACAGTGCCGTCGCTCTCGATTTTCAATGGAGGTGGTGCCAACGGGCCGCGTTTTTCGGCTGCGAGAATCCTTCCGGCTGCCCACGTTCCGCCTTGCAGGATTTGGGCAAGTTCCAGATCTGGCTGCTCCAATTTCAAGCGAACCTGGTCTGCGATTTCATCCAGCAGCGCCACGGTGAGGGCTCGCCATTCCACGATAAGAGGTGAATCGGGGCGATGTGACGTATTTGAGGCCTTCGAATCCAGAAGTTCAAGAACTCCCAGATCAAGTAAAAGGCCACCGTTGCGGTATTCAGGGAGGCCAGTCAATTGATCAAGTCCGCTGATTTGGATGCCCGTTGCAACCAGCGGTTCTGCCAAAGAGTAGGTCAACCACTGGGTTAACTTGTGAAATGGAACAAATTCCGGCGCTGGGGTTCCGGGGCCGGCACCGGCAAAGGACCAGACGTCGCCCAAGGCTGATCCATCGAGTGACGGGCGTCCTGGCCACATTGAACTGAGGCGGTTCAGCAGCTGGCTGAAAACATGTGGGATTGAAACCACACCGGCCTTGGATTGATCCAGAGCCACCCTGGCAAGGTCGCCGGGACGGACCAGGGGATTCATATCATAATCGGGTCGAAGCAGTTTTTCGCCGAACGAGCGCAGAAGTTTGGCGCGTCCCTCCAGCCCGGCAAGAGGGTTGCTTTCCGAAACCTGAAACCCCTTGGCGAGTTCGGCGGTGTCGAGGGTTGAAAGGCGCTGCGCATCGACACGGTAAGGGTCAGTAGATGGATTCGCCGAGAACATTCCTGACTGGAACATCCGCAGGCTCGCGATCCCAAGCCCTTCGGAACGGCGGAAGGACATTCCTGTTGCATCATCCTGGTAGGTCCATTGATCGCCTGCTCCGGCATCCAAAAGGACGCTAACCATAACCAGATCCCACGCACGGGTCAGCCACTCAAGCCGCGAGCCTGCGCCAACGGCGCGGCGCGGATCACCAATAAGTTCATAGGCAAGATTTCTCGGGCTTTGGTCGCTTCCAGGGTTGGCTGGCGCTGCGATTTCAAAATGCCGCCAGCGGCTGTGAAAGGGAATTTCAAGGTCCGGATAATTGGCTCTGGTGACTCGGGCGACCATGGCGGCGGCTTCCGAGATTTTATCGTCATGGACGGTGAAGTTTTTTGACGCCCCACGCCGCGCGTCGATGAGGATCTGGCGCGCTGTGCTGCGAATCGTCGCAAGTTCGCGCAGGTACCGGACACGCGGCGAGATTTTTCCCATCTGCACACTTTGAGCCATTGGTGTCATTCGTTCAAATCCCGTCCTTTGACCCGTTTCAATTCTTCTGCAGTCGGTTTTTCATCCTTGCTGAAATAACCAGCGGCAACCTTGGCTTCCATCTCGACCTTTGCATCCGCCGGAATCAAGGAGTCCGGAATGCTGACGCGTTCCAAAATTTTGATTCCAGTTTTAACGATGGCGTCATGTTTCATGTTGGACATGGAAACAAACTTGTCGATCTTCGTGATCCCAAGCCAATGGAGAACGTCGGGCATCAAGTCCTGGAATCGCATGTCCTGGACTCCAGCCACGCATTCGGTGCGGGCGAAATACTGGTCGGCGCGATCGCCGCCCTCTTGGCGCTTTCGTGCGTTGTAAACCAGAAACTTCGTTACCTCACCAAGGGCACGGCCTTCCTTGCGGTAATAGACGATCAGGCCGGCGCCGCCTTTTTGCGCTGTTTCAATGCAAACTTCGATACCGTGGGTCAGGTAAGGCCGACACGTGCAAATGTCAGAACCAAAAACATCGGACCCGTTGCACTCATCGTGCACGCGGACCGCGAGTGGTATCTTCGGGTCAGATGCAGCCTTGATGTCACCAAAGAAATAAACCGTCATCCCGCCGATGGGTGGCAATAAAATTTCAAGGTCAGGCCGGGTCACAAGTTCCGGGAACATGCCGGCGGTGTTTTCAAAAAGAACCCGGCGCAGTTCTGCCTCTTCAACTCCGAATCGCTTTGCCACACCTGGCAAATACCAGACGGGTTCGATGGCTGCCTTGGTGACCACCACGTCGCCATTGGCCAGCAAGAGATGTCCGTCTGGCTTCAGCCGACCGGCATCCATGGCTTCTTTAATCTCCGGCATATTGATATGAGCCTTGGTCACGGCAATCGTCGGTCGAATGTCGTAACCTTTTTTGAGATAATCTTTGAAGGCATCGGCAACGATTGCGCCGAATGGATCAAGGGAAACAATTTTCTCGGGGTCTGACCACGAAGGATACGGACCAATGGGCTCAGCGGGCGCCGTGTTGGTCAGGTCCGGTTTATGATCTGGTTTCAAAGCACCGCTGGCAACGGCCAAGGCCCGGTAAACCGAGTACGATCCTGAGTGGGTGCCGATGACGTTTCGTTGGCGAGATTCCGTGACCGTCCCGACGATCGGTCCGCGTATCAAGGGGTCCGTGGCGCCCCATTGCACCGGAACGCAACCCGATCCAGGCTGGCCCGGGTGAGATGTCAGAGTGATATGTCTAACGCGTTTTTTTTCTTCGACCATTTTGTACTACTCCTTGGGACATCGCTCAGGAAAGCCACGACGCATCGCTTTGCAGCGACCATTTGGTGGTGACTTTTTTCAAGTTGCTCCAGAAATCGAGCGAACTTTCGCCCGTGATGTCGCTGTGGCCGAACTTGCTTGTTTTTGTACCGCCAAAGGAAAAAGGCTCCCTTGGAACTGGCACGCCGATATTAATTCCAATCATTCCGCTGGTTGCGTGATCCGCGACGTGTCGCGCCACGGCTCCGTTCGTTGTGAATACAGATGTCGCATTCCCAAATGGATTTTCGCTTTCCAGTGCCAAGGCGTCCGCCAGATTTTTCACGCGGATGATGGTCAACACCGGCCCAAAAATCTCTTCGCGGGCACAGGCCATCTTTGGATTCGCATGGTCGATGATCGTCGGTCCAAACCAGAAGCCTTTTTCGTGGCCTGCTGGTGCTTTTGATTTGCGCCCGTCGACAATGACTTTCGCTCCGTCTTTTTCGGCGGCATCCACGTGGTGGCGGATTCGGTCCATCGCACTTTTGTCGATGATGGCACCCATGCCTGGGCCAACGGGCAGCTCTGCAGCAGCCTTGCGGATTTTTTCAATCAGGTGGTCAACGCCGCCCACGGCAACCATGACGCTCGCCGCCATGCAGCGTTGGCCAGCACATCCGGTGAAGGAATCCACCACGCCACGGACCGTGATTGCCTCGTCGGCATCTGGGACAACAATCAGATGGTTTTTCGCGCCGCCAAGGCACAGCGCGCGTTTTCCAAGGGCCGTCGCACGGGCATAAACGTCAAGGGCGACTGGACTTGAACCCACAAAGCCGACTGCCTTGACGTTTGGGTGGTCGATCAGTGCTTCAACGGCCTCTTTTGTGCCGTTTAGCAGCGAGAAAACTCCAGGCGGAAATCCAGCCTCTTTCGTGAGGCGGGCCATGATCTGTGATGTCAGGGGTACTTTTTCAGAGGGTTTCAGGACGAAGCAGTTTCCGAGCGCAAGGGCGATGGGATACATCCACATCGGGACCATCGCCGGGAAATTAAATGGAACGACACCTACCACAACGCCTAGAGGCTCACGACGGAGCTCGCAGGAAACACCGCGCGATACGTCCATGATTCCACCGCTGTCTAGATTCTGAAGCGACAGCGCGAACTCGGTGACTTCGACCCCTTTAAGGACTTCTGCCCGGGCCTCGCCAAAGGTCTTACCGGATTCCGATGCAGCGACGTGTGACAGTTCGTCCAGATTCGCGAGGACAAGATCCCGGAAACGAAACAGCAATTGGGCGCGTTCTTTCATCGGTGTTGCGCGCCAGGTTGGAAATGCCTTTTGCGCAGCAGCCACAACGGCGTCCGCGTCAGCTTTGCCGCCCAAGGCGACTTTTCCGATGGTTGCGCCCGTATATGGGCTGACAACGTCCCGGTACTGGCCGGTTGAAGGCGCGCGCGTTTCACCTGCGATCCAGTGGTCGCACGTCAAAGGATTTGAACTGATTTTAACCAAACTCATATTTACGAACCCCGATGCAGCAGCATAAACTGTTGCAGTCTTGTGGTAATAAACTTCAAGACCTGATTCTTTCCGCGAGCTTAACACACGGCAGAGGCATGTCCATGCAGAAACCACTTCTTGTTGCGGTCACCGGCGGCTCAGGTTCCGGCAAATCGACTATCGTCCGCAAAGTCTGCGAATACAGCCCTGATTTGCAGATTTCGGTGCTACAGCAAGACCATTATTACCGGGATCTGTCTCACCTCAAGCCCGCAGAGCGGGATGCCGTGAATTTCGACCACCCAGACTCTCTCGACATGGCCTTGATTCGTACCCATCTGGAGGCGCTGGCGGCTGGGCACGCAATCGACCGGCCAAGCTATGATTTTGCCAGCCACACCCGGACCAAAGAAATCGTCACGATGGAGGCAACGCCGATCGTCATGTTCGACGGGATTCTTGCTCTGTTTGATTCGTCCATCCGTCGCCTGTTTGACGTCAGTGTTTATGTGGACGTGCCGGATGACGTTCGTTTCATCCGCCGTCTGCGTCGTGATGTGCGGGAACGGGGGCGCAGTGTCGAAGGCGTGATTGAACAATACCTTGGCAGCGTGAAGCCAATGCACGATGAATTTGTCGCGCCGACCCGCCGTATGGCAGACCTTGTCATTTCGTGGGAGCGGTGGAACGACCGCAGCATTTCAATGCTCGCCAACGCAATGCGTGAACTGCTGCACAACCCGGACAAGTCTGGCCTAAACCCGGAGAGCCACTAACTTCTTAACATGGTCAGGCAGGATATTTTCTGACGATTTGATCTCAATCAGCAGCAGAGGCTTTCCGGGTCGACGGACAACAAGATCAATTTCTTTGTCGTCATACGTTCTCAGAAAATTCAGATCGAAAGACCAACCTTTTTTATGCCGGATGAATAATTTTACCGTTTCCCTGCGCTGCCACTTCCAAATACTTTCGAAACGGATCGAGTGAACGGACAACTTGTTCAGCTCGAATTTCTTCGTGAATATACGTCAAAGCGTAAGTCTCTAAGGTTTTCCGCTTCGCAGAGTCAGTCTTGAGCATCAGGATTTTAGGTAACGTTCCGTATTTTAGCGTCCGAATAAACATGATCACACTCCGGATTTTCCGGAAAAATCCGGAATGATGTCTATACTGAGTGCAGTAATATTAGGTGGTTAAAGTCAATTAAACGGCGGAAACGGGAAAGGTGAGGGGGATTGAACAAGACTTTAGCGGCGCGATGGCAGTGCACGATAGAGACCTCGCGGATTGACCTCCCGAGGCCGTCATGAATTAATCCAGTGTGACTTGGTAATTTCATGAGAAGTTTTAACATACTAAAAAGATTAGATTTATTAGGCGATATAAAAGTTTCGATGACCCGATTTCCGATCGTGGCTCTCCTGGGTCCCAGGCAATCAGGAAAAACGACCTTGGCCAGAGAAATAGCGGCGAGCCATGGCATACACTCCGGTCAAACGCTCAATTACTTTGACTTGGAGAGTCCGACTTCCCTGAATCGCATCAATGAACCTCAGCTCGCCCTGCCACTTTTCTTATCCTTGGCAGTGTGACGCTTGTGGATGATGCTGTGCCACTTTCACGGACAAATTTTAAACACGGCGGAACTTGCACGCTCCCTTGACATCTCTGATACGACCGCAAAACGCTACGTCGACATTCTTTGCAGTACCTTCATGGTCCGGCGGCTTTCCCCATGGTTTGAAAACGTGGGTAAGCGGCAGGTGAAGTCACCTAAAATCTACATCCGCGACTCTGGAATTTTTCATCATCTGGCCGGCATCACCTCTTACGCGCAACTTCAAGTCCATCCATCCCTTGGGCGCTCTTGGGAGGGCTTTATTCTCGAAGAGTTTATTCGCCAGAAAAAGATCCGGTCAGAGGACTGCTACTTTTTGTTCCGTCCCAGGCAACCGACCCCAGTTTTTGGGGGTAAAATCCCAGGCAGTGACACCGGGCAAATCAGGGGCTAATCCCACCCAGTGACTCCACTTTGCCGGGGTGAAATCCCAGGCAACGACTC
>Ga0247843_1008309_pt1 | contig 12189 bp, 18 predicted proteins | sample LaCruzMarch2017__FD_192420 | JGI IMG/M metagenome (GOLD analysis project Ga0247843, IMG submission 192420) | Freshwater microbial communities from meromictic Lake La Cruz, Castile-La Mancha, Spain - LaCruzMarch2017_8m | ecosystem: Environmental > Aquatic > Freshwater > Lake | place: Spain...
CGCCAACACCAAGGACGTGCGTTACACCGTGAAATTGCCGGTTATTTTCACCATCAACTATCTGGTGCGCAACCGCTACGAAAAGACGCCCGAGGGCTACACCGTGCACTGGAATCTCCTCGAATCGCTCTTCGCCAAATCCGCCGTCGGCAAATTGCGGGTCGAACCCCACGGCGACACCGCTGTCATCTGCTACGCCAACCACGTGGAACCAGCCACCTCCCTCGTCGCCGGTCTGCGCGGGCAAGCTATCAAGGAAGCCTCGAACACGGTCGACGCCATCGTCAAAGAGGCCGAGCGGCGCCACACCAAGTCGGGCCAGCAATAATTGGCCGCGGCGCGCGGGCACGCGATGGAGAATTCCGCAACCGCCGAGGGCCGCACGCCCAAACCGGATTTGTCGGCGCCACCGCACGGCGTCACGGTCAGCCGCAACCTGATCAGCGGCATCGAGATTGTATACCGCCGCATCAACCCGGTGGCCTTTTTTCTCGTCCCTTTCACCGGGCTGTGGTCGGGATTTTCGCTCTGGGGAATCTACGGCAGCCAGTGGACGAGCGGTAAATTCGATCCGGTGATGAGTCTGGCCGGTCTGCCGTTCCTCATCGGAACCATTTTTCTCCTCGGCATGATTGTCTTCCTGCTCTTCGGATCATGGCGCGTGCACCTCGACCGTGGCACCGTGCGCTTTTTCACCGGGGTCGGTCCGTTCGGACGGCGACGCGAGATCGCGTTCGGCGCGGACACGCGCGTGGAACTCCCCGATGGTTACGTCAAAGTCCGCCGCATCCCCCAGCAGGTTATCACCGTGACCACCGGGGAACGCACCGTGGACTTCGGCGCAAAATTGCCACCTGACGTGCGCTTGTATATCGCCGGCGTGCTGCGCGAAGCGGTCGGAAAAATCTGACCGGCTCAGCCCTCGGTCGGCTTGACGAAAACACCGATCAGCGGGCGGGGCGAAGGCTTGCGCGAAGCGTGGTCACTGACGAAACCGGTCTTGGTGCGGAATTCCACATGGCCGGCCCCGCGGCCGCCGTAGACCAGCACGGACCCGACGGGCGCCTCGAAAGGATCATCGATGTCCAGCCGCTCGAAACCATAGCGCCGGGGCAATTCCACCGCAGCTTGCTTGGCGAAAGCGGTCTGCGGGTAGCAATCAACGACGTCCGCCGCCTGCAGCGCGCGTTTCACATAGCGCCAGCAGCGATGAATGGAACGCGAGCGAGCCGCTCTCTCGGCCAGACGCACCGCTTCGAGCATGCGCTCATCAACCACAATGTCCTCGCCCTCGGCCGACTGGACCTGAGATTCGGGCTTTTGCGCAGGAGAACGGCCAAAGAGACCGCGCCGAGCCCCTGGGGACGGCTGACCCGACACGTCTGGACTCGGGGCGCCCAAGGAGGGAGCCGGCTCGAAAGAATGCCGCCGACTGCCCTCGGCAGGGAGGACGGAAACCAAAATGGCCAGGGCCAAAATCCACTTTAAATAACTGGGCATCATCATGTTAAGTAACTTTAAGGGCTACTTTGGAGCGGGATCAAGCGGCAGAGAGTAACCGCCAACGCCCGAGAGGCAACCCCAAAAACGCTGTTTGTGGTCTTGCTTTCAAACCAGAACAGAAGCGAGCGGTCAAAGCAGGACAGGATAGTTGTTGTGGTTAGGTTGGGGATTCCGCGCGAACCAACCCTGGAGGGCGAGCTTCCCCGCGAGCCGCCCCGATCCAAAGCGGCGTCATGCCGCCGCACTCCAAAACGCCCTCACCCCCGCGCCATAACCTTTTGCCGTGCAGTGGCAGAGCCACCGCTTTTCCGCCCGGGCAGGAGAAGCCCATCTCGGGTCTTTTTTTTGTGGGGCATGGGTACCTTTTTGCCGGAAGATGCGGACGCAAAAAACGATTGGGTATTTTGCAGATTATCTAATTGTTTGGCAGAACCCAAGGTTTGATCCGTTCGGTGTCCGGAGGAGGGCACCTTTGCCAGAGGAACCGATTCGAGGAGTTCGTCGGCCTTCCGGTGCTCGGGGAGGTGACACATTTTGTTGCCAGGGAAGTCGGATCGGGGCTGAAAACACAGAGCAAGGCCTGACCCCGCAGGCAGGTTCATGGGTTCATCTTGAAATGGCGCATGGTCAACATTCCTGGGAATGTTGGAATGCTTTCCGCAGGTTATTGGAGCGCGAAGTTCTGGTGGGCATTGGCTGGGTGAGCGCCCGGCGGGTCAAAAAAAGGAAACGAAGCGAACGAATTCCGGCGGCAGCGTCGCGTCACAGGCAAGAGGAAGCCGTCAGATTTTCTGGCGTGAAAAAATTCGGGCCGGCACGTCGCCCGGAAAACCAATTTCTTATCCGCCCCGGAAGGGCATACTTCGTGATATGAAATCGGATCAGGATCTCTACAAGCGGCTACGCGATCTGCCGAAGGGGCAACTCTGGAAAACCGAGGTGCCGCGATTCGATGCCGCCTCCCCGCGCGAGCGAATGCAGGGAGTGGCCCTGATCCGCGCGCTTGGGTCGATTTTCTCGCGCTTCGGGACGGAGGAGGAAAAGGCGGCCGCACGCAGGTGGCTCATGGCGCTGCTCCAGGATCCGCAGGAAAAAATCCGGCGCTACGCCATGGCGGCGCTGCCCAAGATGGGCGGCGATGACGGTGCCGAGGCGCAAATGCTGAGTTTGCTCCGGGAGAACGGCGGCGAGCGAGAGAAACGCCACCTTGGCCGTGCGCTGGAGAAGATCGGGGGGAGCGCGACCCTCTCCTTCATGGCGCAAGAGGAATCGCTCCCGGAACTGACGCAGCAAAAAGTGCAGGCCGCCATCGCCCGGCGCGAAAACCCCGGCACAGTGGAACTCGAGGCCCTGCTCCCCGGCAAACCCGGGATGCAGATCAACCTCCGCTGCCGACGCGGCTTGGAGAAAATCCTCAGGGAGGAAGCCGAAGAGCAACTCGATCCAAGCATTTTCCGCCTCGGACAAGTCCGCCCGGGATGTGTGACACTGACTCCGCTCAGGCCATTCTCCTTGTCGAAGCTCTATGAGTTGCGCTGCTTTGCCACCGTGGGCATCCGCATCGGTCTGATCGAGAACAGCTCTGGTTCTGCGTGGGAGGATGCCCTCGCTGGCTGCATCGCTTCCCCGACAGCCCGGAAGATCATGCGGGCAGCGACCAAGGGAGGGCCACGTTACCGCCTGGATTTCCCGGCGCGCGGTCATCAGCGGGGTGCCATCCGCAACGTGGTGCAGCAAGCCCACGCCCTCGCGCCCGAACTCCTCAACGATGCGCGTCAAGCTCCGTGGTCCGTGGATGTCATACCGGTCGGCAGCGGACCGAGGAAACAGAGGGACGCGATCGTCGAACTGCGCCCCCGACTCTACCCCGATCCGCGCCTTGGATACCGTAAGGATGACATCGCCGCGGCCTCGCACCCGCCATTAGCCGCCTGCATGGCGCGGTTGGCGGCGCAAGCCAGCCCTCACAGCGAGGAACCCCGGCAGGTGGTTTGGGATCCTTTTTGCGGCTCGGGACTGGAACTGATCGAGCGCTCCATGCTCGGCGGGGTTCGGGTCGTGCAGGGCACAGATCTCGATCCGGCCGCCATCGGGATCGCCCGCGCCAACTTCGAAGCCGCCGGCCTGGAGTATGTTTCCGCAATGTTCACTCCATGCGATTTCCGGGACGCGGAAAAAGTGGCCGGTATTGCCCCGGGAAGCATCACCCTGATCATGACCAATCCTCCCCTCGGACGACGCATCCGGGTGAAAGACATGCGCGGACTCATGGCCGACCTCCTCCACGCCGCCGCCAAAGCGCTGGAGCCGGGCGGCCTGCTCATTTTCACCAACCCGCTGCGCGACGGACCAAGCGTGCCCTCACTCAAGTTGGAATACCGCCAGGCGGTCGACCTGGGGGGATTCGACTGCCAGCTCGAGATGTACAGCAAGCGTGTTGCGCGAAGAGACGGAAAGATTAGCTAAAGCGGTTTTGATCGAAGTGTAGCCGCGGCACTCCGTGCCGCGAACGCATGGATTCGTCGGCGGGGACGCCGACGCTAGAGCTAAATGTAGCGGCGCCGTCCCCGAAGCCGGAAACCGAAGCTACGCCGCGGCCGGGGTTTGGGTATTGTCCCGAAGAATGAGGACGGCTTCCGCCAGCAACCAGATCGCCAGCACGGCGAGCACGGCCGCGACGCCCGCCTCGATCAGGAGAACTCCAGCGACCACGGGAGCTGTCAGGATGTTGTGAAGCGTCAGTCCGAGAGCCCAAAGCGAGATACATCCCATAAAGAGCGCGGGCGCCAAGCCGAGCCACGGATTGCGTCCGGTCTTGTGCAGCCACACCGCCACGCCGAGCAGAGCAAGCGCGGCAAGGAGTTGGTTCGACATGCCGAAAAGATTCCAGAAAATCCGCCACGCCGGGATTGTTTTTCCGTCGATGACCAGAGGCGGAATACTCAGAACGATGAGTGGAAAAATGAGCGTCAGCGCCGTCGCCACCGCCGCCCCCGCCCGCCCCTTCCATCCGGTCAACTCCATCAAAACATACCTCGCCAACCGCGTGCACGCGTCGAGCGTGTCGAAAACAAAAGTAGCAAAGCAAAGCAGCGCGAATTGGAAGGCAATCTGCGGGCTGACCAACCCGAAGGTGGCCTGTTCGACAAAGCGCGAAATCCCGCCGGCGAAGATGGCATCCGGTTGCCCCGAAGGACTGGCCAGAATCATCACGGTGGCCAGACTCAGGCAGGCGAAAAATCCCTCGAGCAACATTCCGCCGTAAGCGATCGGCGTGGCATCCGTTTCGCGATCGAGTTGTTTGGAAGTGGTGCCGCTGGCCACAATGCTGTGAAAGCCGGAGCAAGCACCGCAGGCCACGGTGATGAAAAGAATCGGCAGCATCGGAGCCGCGACACCTGGTCCGGCTGCCGGACCGAGCAGCACGCTCCCCGCCATGATGGGCGGTGCGACCACATCGAAAGCTCCCGTGAAACCACCAATGATGATTCCCGCCAGGCCGGCGATGAGAACGAGGTAAAGGAAGTAGCCGCCGAGATAGCCGCGCGGTTGCAAAAGCAGCCACAGCGGCGCCATCGAGGCGAAAAAGCAATAGGCGATCAGAATGTAATTCCAAAGCCGCTGCGGATTGCCTCCGGCCAAACCCGAAAGATCGAGCGGCGCCAGCGGCCCGAGCCAGATCGCGACAAAGACGAGCGGTAAAAACACGAGTTTCGCCTGGAGAGCGGACATCCCGGTAAAGCGCAGGGCGAGGCCCATGAGCAGGGCCAGTAACAGATAGACCATCGACGAAGTAGCCACCGCGGGACCCGGCGCGGGGCCGCCCGCCGCCGCCGCGGCTTGAACGAAGGTTCCCGCCGTCACATCGGTGAACGCGATGAGCACATAGACGAGCGAGACCCAGATGAAGAGAAGAAAAAGCACAAAGGCGCGCCCGTTCATGTATTGCCGCACCACCTCGGCGATGGACCGCCCGCCGTGCCGCACCGAGGCGATCAGCGTGGTGAAATCATGGATGCCGCCGATGAGAACCGACCCGACCAGAATCCAGATCCACGTCGGGAACCATCCGAAGAGCGTTCCGGCGAGGATGGGACCGACAATCGGCCCGGCCGCGGCAATGGCCGAGAAATGCTGCGGCAGCAAATACGACTTCTTGGCCGCCTCGAAATCCAGACCGTCCCGATGCTCATGCGCAGGCGTCCGGGCCTCCGAATCGAGCGCGAAATAAGCCGTCAGCTTTCGCCCGAGAAGGCGATACGCGAAAAAGAAAAAGATCCCGGAGGAAAGGAGAAAGGCAATGAGCCACATAAATGATCAAGACAGGCCGACCGCACAAGAAAAGCGCAGATGTTTTCGTACCGCTTGCCTCGCCGAATGCCAAGCGTTCCCGCCGGCGGGTGGTAATGCGCCGCTGCTTCTGCTCGACCGCCAAGACCTTGGCGGCTTGGCCGATCTCGGCCAACGGGTATTCGGGCGCTTGGTGGCTCGGGTAACGCATGGACTTAATGCCATTTTTCCATGTCTCACCGAGGTAGGCTTGGTGCGGGATAACACCGGGACATTTTGCCAAATGTCCCGGTCTCATTGAGGAGATTCTGAAGTGAGACGCTGGGGGTGGCGAAATGAAAGTAAAAAGACCTGCCTACCACCCTAGTCGAAATCCGCGGCGCGTGGCCCGATGCTGGTTCCCGCCCCGCTGGGAAATCACCATTCGACGCCGAATTCAGGCCCCGCATCCAGCATGCGCTGAACCATTCCGGGACTCGGCGGCGGCGGCGTTTCTTCACCCTCTCGAGCAGGATCCAATGTCTTCTCAAACCAACCTTCCATCCCCGCAGGAGTGAAGGTCGCGATCATCTTGGCGTGGTCTGATCCCGTGTTGCGATAGGTGTGGGGAACCCCACGCGGGGCATGGACGAAATCTCCAGCCCGGACATCGACCCTCTTGCCCCCCACCTCGATCTCCAACTCCCCTTCCACGAGATAAAAACATTCATCCTCGCGCAGGTGGGTGTGCATCGGAGGTCCACCGCCCGGCGGTACCAAGCACTCCACGATGAAACAAGAACCACCGCTAGTCTCTCCCGTAATCAGGAAGCGGTAGCGGTCACCACCGGGACCCCAGAACGATTTTCCTGAGCCGGATGGAACGTGAATGTCTGGCTGCGTGCTAATGAGGCGCATCATAGCCCTCAAGATCGGATCCCGCAAACCGGATTCTGCCCTCTGATCTCTGGCCGCTGGCAACTGGCGCCTGACTCCGGATCAAGGCACTTCGTACGCGAGCAACTTGTGCGCGGCGGCAAGCTGCTCCCAAAAGGCATCCGACTTCCCTCCCAGCGCGACTCCATAAAGGCGCGTGTTATCTTCCTCCCACACGAGGGCGACGCAGTCCGACGCCGCAGCGGTGTAGCCAATTTTGCCGCCGCGACAGTGGGGGTGCCGATGAAGAATGCCGAGCGGGTTGCGCAAAAGCTGCGACGTGCCGTCGGTCTTGCGCCAAAAGAGAAACTTGGTGGCGTTCGCCTGCCGGATCAGCGGATTGGCGTAGGCTGCCCTGAGTATTTGCACCATGTCAGTCGCAGTCGTGTGTTGGCCGCCAACACTGAATCCGGCGCTGTCTTTGAAGACCGAGTTCGTTGCGCCCACGCGACGCGCCATCGCCGTCATTTTTGCACCGAAAGCCGATTCGCTGCCGCTATTGTCGCGAGCCAAGGCCCGCGCCGCGTCGTTTGCGCTCACCACAAGCATGACCTGCAACAGTTCGCGGCGGGTGTAGCTGCCGCCGACCGACTTGGGCAACCTTGTGCGGGGGCAGTCGGCATCTCCCGCTGTCACCGTGACCAGCTTGTCCAAGTTTCCGGCCTCGGCAATGACCAGGGCGGTAACGAGCTTCTGCAAGCTGGCTGCTTGCCGAGGTTGGTTGGCGTTCTTTGCCGCGACCACGCGGCCGGAGGAGTTGTCTACAATGATCACCGACTCCGCTTCGACACGTTGAGCCGCAATGCGGGCAGGGAATGTCCCGTTGACCTTCGGATAAAACGGTCGCGCGTCTGCGCTGAAGGCAAAGAGAATCTGGACAGACAAGAATGTGAGGGCGAGACCGGGGCGAATCATGTCAGCATAAGAATGCCCGCGGGGATGCGGAGGGCAAGATAATCGCCACCCCCGCAAACGCGGATTCCGACCGAGGATGAGATCCAAGCCGAGATAGACGCGGCCCGGGAAAAGCGCCGCGAAGACTTATTTAGATTTCGTCGCCCGGCATCGGCGGCACGTCGGGCGCCGAGGCGAGAAATTTTTCGAAGTCTTGCCTGTTCGCCCAAGCTGCTCGCTCCTCCATTTTGGACACGTCATCAACGCGCATGCCGCCGAGCATTTGCTTAAACAATTCGCGCTCCTCGGGACTAAGGCGTGTGTAGCCATCGAGGATCTCGCGGATAGCAGGGCTCATGCGGTGAATCTCTCCGTTATCCATAAAGCCCCCATCGCACGTCCTCCAGCACCATCGACTCGGTCAACTCGTCTTCGGCCAGCATGGCAGCGATTTCGTCGGGGGAAGAAAGACGCGACGGCGGAAGCTCCCCGTCAGTGTCGCGCAACGAAACAAGCAACGAAACGACCAACCGCTGCTTCTCGCCGACAGACAGATTCCCGGACGCCTTGATGATTTCGTCGAGCGTGGTCACCGGAGTCTTATAAGGGACAAAATCGGTTGCTGCAAACACGGGCAGGACTCCGTCCGGTGCGCTCGAGCATTGCCCGGCGGGAGAGCCAGCATAAGATGATCGCATCGTGCGCCTGCCAAACGTCGAGAACGCTTTTGTCGAGGACGTTAAACTCTCCGGTTACCTTCTCGCTTTTGATCACCCGGAGGGCGCGGGTAAGGCGGAGTTTTTTCATCGTGCGGGATTCACCGTCACGAATCTTGCCGCCTTTGCGGATGCTCTCGTCCGCCACGCGTTAGCCAACGCTGTTTGCGATATTGTGCAGACTATCCATGGCACGAAATATGTGGTCGAAGGCCCGCTCTCTTGCCCCGCGGGCAAAGACACCGCCATCAGAAGCATTTGGATTGTTGACAAGGGGCGCGAACAGCCCCGGCTGGTCAGCGCTTATCCCTTGTGATATATTCCAGCCAGTGATCAGAGAACACGACAGAGTCATCCTTACGGAACCGTTGCCGGTGCATGGTTTGGAGCCCGGCGATATCGGCGCCGTGGTCCATGTCTACGCCGACGGCGAGGCTTACGAAGTTGAATTCGTCACCCTCGACGGACACACCGCGGCCGTTTGCACGGTCGAATCTTGCCAAGTGCGTCCAGCCTCGAGCCGCGAGATCCCACACGCCCGCGAACTCGTCGCGCGCTAATCAGCCTCTCCACCCGCAGGTCGCCGGCTACAAATCGCGCCACGCCTCATTTTCCTCGGCAGAGTCCCAATCCTGCGACCAAGACGTGGCGGCCAAGGGAAGCAGACTGGCATGGACGGCTTGGTCGGAAGTTCCACCCGAGGTGCTTGAAGTGCCGCGCTTGGGCAATCCCGCTTGCAGGATGGCGATGAGCCGTTGCTTCTGATCAACAGGCAAAACCTCGGCGGCCTGTTCGATTTCGGCCAATGTGCTCATGGGTGGACCATAACCCACACGGGCTGCTCCGGCAAATACGGATCGAAGCACCGGGTGCGCTGGCTGAGGACTAAATCAATTCGACGTTTTGCCAATTGTCGAAGTGTGGCCGGGGCGGGATTCGGGGGCAGAGGCGGGCGGAAACAGCTCGTTTTTTGGTTTCCACGCCCTCAGCGCTCAACCATAGACCCTCAACTTCCGTTTCAGGTTTATTCAAGGCGTGTTGCCAGAGGCGGATGGCGCGCCAGCCTTGGGGCCGTGGCGCCGGATGCTTTCGCCGTCATGCGGCGGAGTGTCAAATGTCAAGATGTGACCCCACTTGCTACCCATAAACACTGGCGGAAAGCTATGACGCGAAAACCACTTTCTCGTCTCCTTGCATCGTGGTAACTTTTCCGAAGCATCAAGAACGTCCTGCCGTCAAAGGCAGGGCTGCCAACCGAGGAGGAGAACCCACGGTGGCTTGGTGCGGGAGAGCGAGTCTCTTCCGTACCAATGCGCTGGTCGATCGGATCGACCGGAAAGCAAAATCTCCCTTGGTGCGTTTGAGGAAACGCACAAATGAGCAAAAACATCCCCGCCGCCCTCGCGGCATTACCGCAAGGCTGCGCACTCTCCCTGCGCACGCATCCCCGCAACCCCAACCACCACCTCTGGTGGAATAACGGCACCTGGTGGCTCCACGCCACCGTGCACCGTCCCGACTACACCAAGCAGCGCCTGCGCCTGCCGCTGGAAACGAAACATGTCGGCCTCGCACGGTCGCGGCGCGACGCCGTGCTCGGCGCATGGAGCCAAGAGCCGGGAGTCAGGAGCTGGGAGCGCGGAGTAAGGATCCAGAGAAAGTCAGCCCAGGCTTGCTCTCACTCGTCACCCTTCACTCGCAACTCGTCACTTCAAGCGGAGGCCGCATGAGCTATCTGAATATTCTCGCCGCCAACTCGTCGCGCGTCTCACCATGGTGTGCCGCCACATCGGACAATATTCCGGACAGAGTTCCCACGCGCAGCGGGCTGTGCTTCGGCACGGTGACATGGTGTTCGCCGTTCACCGAGGTAATCAGCCGCATGTGGCTGCCGGTTTGTCACGTCAGCTCATACCCACATGAGCGCAAGGCTTTGACCAAATCATCACCGTCCAGATCGCGGGGCAATCTCCTAACGGCGCAAACTTCAGGCCGCGAGGATTTCTTCCTTCACGATGTGCAAGCGCACAACCCGGGGAGCTTTCCCAGATTCAAAGTGGCATTGCACCGCATCGGCCACCTGCTTGCGGAGATCCTCCATCGAGTCCGCCTCGGTGAAGATGGCTTCTCCCAAAGCGCGCGCTGTGTAACCGCCTTGCGGGGCTTCCTCGACCATGAAGATCAACTCGCTCATGCCGGAACACTACCCGACACCGGCGTCCCCCGCAAACCGGATTCCACCCTCTGTTCTCTGTTCGCTGGCAACTGGCGCCTGACCCTCTCCATCTGCGCCCTCCTCCCGCTGCCATCTGCAAACTGCCAGCTGCCAACTTTGCCCTCGGCTCTGCCTCGCGCTGTCTACGTCCGCTGCGGCGGACTCCGGCTCTCCGGCTCTTCGTTTGCCCTCGGCTAACGCCCGGCGAAGGGATTGATAACGCGCAGTCCTTGGATTCCGCGGAAGTCCTGCTCGTTGCGCGTAACCAGTTCACTGTCCGTTTCCAGGGCGGTGGCGGCGATGATTGCATCGCCGAGCTTTATCTTCCTGACGCGGCGCAGGCCGGCAGCCCGTCGCAGAATCGTCTCGCTCACGGGCTGCATAATCAGTTGCGCAAACATGGCTTCGAATAACTCCTCATCATCGGAAGTGATCCCTTCGTAGCCAAGGATCTCGGTAATGCTGATGGCGGAAAGTGTCGTGTCCAGAGCCTCGAGCCATTCGTCGAGGAATGCGTGTTCCGGTTGGGCCGCGTAGATCAGGATATTGCTGTCCAGCAATCGGGCCTTGTCTTAATCACGTCCCGGCAAGCGCACATCTTCACGCGCCGCGCGCTGCCATGCCACGGGATCGCCGACGCCACGGAATGGATTACGGTCGCGGATTTTCTGCATGATGGCGCGCAGTTCGACAGGGCTCTTTGCCGCAGATGAAGCCGCTTCGAGCTTGGCCTCGACCCGCACGCGGATGCCACGCAAGTCCGGCGGCAACGGCAAGTGCAGCGTTCCATCGGGACAGGCGTCTAGGACAGCCGTAATTGAACTCATAGAAGCATCATACCGCACACGGGCTGCTCCGGCAAATACGGATCTAAGCACCGGGTGCGCTGGCTGAGGACTAAAGCAATTCGATGTTTTGCCAATTATCGAAGTGTGGCCGGGGTGGAATTTAAAGGTAAAGTTCTGACCCCCTCTAGGTGATGAGGGTTCGGCGGATGCGGTTGAGGCAGGTGTTGGGGGAATTTTTGAGGGAATGTTGCCAGATGCGCATGACCTTCCCGCCTTGGCGGCGGAGTTGGCGCAGAGATGCCTGCCGCCATTGATCAGATTCTTCCGGCAGCGCGCTCGCGGGTGAGAAACTCCGAAGGCAGCATGATCGGCATGCCATAGCACGCAGACCCGAGGAGATTCACAAAATCTGCACGATCCAAGGTGAGGAGAACGTCAGCCCATGCCAGCGCGGTGACCAACACCGGCCGATCCTTCGCGACGGGGAAGACCAAGGCACGATCCAGACTGACCACGTCGGCGACGATGGATAGTTGTGCCTCGAGTCTCTGCCAAGCCTCACTCACCTCGGTCCCGAACTTTGGGATGTTATGCTCCGCCTCTCCCACCACCCATGGGCTAGCCATCAAGTTCCAACCCGTCTTCAGGGCATAATCAAACAAGGCGCGCGAGGCGCCTGCGGAAGACTTGGCGGCGGCCAGCAACACGCTGGTGTCGCAGAAAATGTTCACGCGCCGGCTTTAAACTTCCGGAGGCCCTCTTCATCCTCCGCGACCCATTGCCCGATGGTGGCCTTCGGAATATCACGCGGCGGCGGCAATTCAGCGCCGCCCTTGCGCAGGCTGGTCAGCAGAGAAAAGAGCAATCG
>Ga0247843_1008310_pt1 | contig 12187 bp, 4 predicted proteins | sample LaCruzMarch2017__FD_192420 | JGI IMG/M metagenome (GOLD analysis project Ga0247843, IMG submission 192420) | Freshwater microbial communities from meromictic Lake La Cruz, Castile-La Mancha, Spain - LaCruzMarch2017_8m | ecosystem: Environmental > Aquatic > Freshwater > Lake | place: Spain...
CGGAACCGGAGCCATCACCCTGGCCGGCGGCACGCTCAACCTCAACAGCGCCACCGCCCTGGGCGGCGGCCTGTTCACCATCGGTGCGGGGACCGCCCTCAACACGCCGGCCGGAGCCATCACCCTGACCACCAACAACGCCCAGACTTGGAACGGCGACTACACCTTCACCGGCACCAACAACCTCGATCTCGGCACTGGCGCGGTCACTCTGGGCAACAGCGTCGCCATCAACACCGCGGGCAGCACCTTGACGGTCGGCGGTGCCATCGGCGACGGCGGCAACAATCGCGGCCTGACCAAAGCAGGCACCGGCACGATCGTTCTCAACAGCGCAAACAGCTACGGAGGCCTCACCACCATCAACGCGGGGGTGCTGCGCATCACCAACGGCGCGGGCTTGGGAACCACCGCGGCGGGAACGACCCAATCCGGCACCAGCGCCCTGGAACTGGACGGCACCGGCGGCGACATCACCCTCGGCGCGGAAGCCCTCACCATCAACGGCGGCGGCATCACCGACCTCGGCGCGCTGCGCAACATCGCCGGGAACAACACCTATGGCGGGACGGTCACGATGGGCATCCAGTCGCGGATCAACTCCGACAGCGGCACCCTGACCCTGAGCAACCCGACCGCCGTCAGCGCGACCAACCTGAATCTCATCGTGGGCGGCGCTGGCAACCTCACGATCTCCGGCGCGATCGCGACCGGAACCGGCGGCGTGGCCAAGGATGGCGCGGGAGTTCTCACCCTCTCGGGAACCAACACCTACACCGGCAGCACCACGGTCAATGGCGGCATCCTGAACATCACGGGCTCGATCTCGGGACTCGCGGCCACCACGAGCCTCGCCTACGGTGGGACTGCGGGCAAGACCATCGTCAACATCAGCGGCAGCGGCAGCATTGCCAACTACAAGAATTTCACGGGGGCGAACGTTGCCGGCAGCATCGCGGTCATGAATCAGACCGGCGGCAGTACGAGCACTCTCGGGACGAACGGTGCCGACACCCAGTGGGTGGCCCAGAACGGCGGCTATGGTTACCTCAACATCACGGGCGGGACGTTCAACACGGGCCGCTTCGACGCGGTCGGGGCCACAGGCGGCGGAACTGCCGTGGTCTATGTGGGCGGTGGCGGCACGTTAAACAACAACTCGGGCGATTGGTTCATTCTTCCCCGGAAAAACGGTGTCGGGCAGCTCACCGCCGGGCCGGGCGGGAGCCTCGTCCGCACGGCGGCCGCGACCTCCCCGTTGGGTATCACGATGGACGCCAGCAACGCGCATGGAGCGCTGAACATTGCGGGCGGCAACGTGGATACCGGCGTCAGGGCAATCCAGTTCGGCTTTGGGTCCGGCGCATTTACCGGCAACCGGGGCTTTGTGAATCTGGCGGGCGGCACCTTGAGTGTTGGTTCGCCTATCAATCAGACCAACAGCACCGCCGGTTCATCGTATTCCGATCACTTCAACTTCGCCGGCGGCACGTTGCGGTCCAATGCGGCGATGACCTGGCTTCCAGCGACCAGCCTCGCTCAACATACCCTGACGGCGACCATTTATGGTCCGGTCACGAACAACAACAACGCGAACAGCGCGTTCAATACCCAGATTGGAGCCAGTTCCAATTTCACCGGTGGCTTGACGGTCGATACGAATGGCTTTGCCACCACCATCGCATACCCGCTCAGCGGTGCCGGCGGCGTCGGTGTGACGCAGGCTGATATCGGCGATGTTTCGCTGCTGAGCGGCAACTCCGGATACATCGGAGCTCCGTCGGTTGTGTTTGGCGCTCCCGCCTCACCGACCGGTGTGCCGGCCTCTGGCTACGCGGTGATCAGCGGCGGCGTGGTGACCGGTATTATCATTACGAACCCCGGCGTTTATGCTGCTTCTGAAACGCCCGCTGTCACCCTCACGGGCGGCGGAAGCATCGCCCCCTTCGCCACCGCGGCGTTGGCCACCGCCAACACCTCTGGTGGACTGACCAAGAGCGGCCTCGGCACACTCACCCTCAGCGGTGCGAACACCTACACCGGTGCCACACTGGTTTCCGGCGGTAAGCTGCAACTGAACGGAGCCGCGGCACCGCTCACAACGCTCGCCACCAGCGGCGTGACAGTGGAAGCCGCCGGCACCCTCGGGTTCACCGCGGCAGCAGCCTCCACGCTGGACCTGACCGGCAAGGACATGACGCTGAGCGGCGGCACGCTCGCCTTCGACATCGGCGACGCGGGGGTCAATGACTCGATCACCGTGAAAAATTTCGCCCTCACGGCGAACAGCGCGTTCAGCTTCACCAGCATCGGCGCGATCGGCGGCAGCTACATCCTGGTCAACTCCGCGAACCCGATCACCAATGCCGGCCCCTACACGATCAGCGGCCAGACCATCGGCCGGGTGACCCTCACCCCGACGGTCAACACCAACACGATCACCGTCGACTCGACGGTCTTCGAAGGGAAGTGGGCCCTCACCGGCGGCGGCAACTGGAGCCTTGGCGATCCCAATGCGACCCTCGACAACTGGCTGAACTACAAGCCCACGGTCCTCGGCGATGCCGCCCTCTTTGGCGACACGATCACCGCGCCCTCCACGGTCGCCGTGGATACCCCGCACATCGCGGGCTACCTGCGCTTTGACAACGCCAACGCCTACACCATCGGTGCCAACGGCAGCAGCAACCTGACCCTGAACAACGGCACCAGCAATGCGGTGACCACGGTCACCACGGGCTCGCACACCATCGCCGAGAATGTCGCGCTGCTCAGCCACCTCGATGTGATTCCCGCGGCGGGCACGACCCTCACCCTGAGCGGTGTGGTCAGCGGAGCCACCCGGAACCTCGAGGTGAACGGACCGGGCGCCCTCGTGCTTTCGGGAGTGAACACCTACGGCGGCACGACCACGGTCAGCAACGGCACGCTCACGCTCTCCGGGGCCCGCACGGCGACCATGGGCGCGGTCACGGTCGGCAACCTGTCGTCCACCACCGGCACCCTCAACGTCAGCGCCGGCACGTTCACGACCGCTACGTTCAGTGTCGGTTCCGGGACGGGTTCCACCACGGCTGGCATTGTCAACCACACCGGCGGCACGCTGACGATGAGCGGCAGCCAGCTCCTGCTGGGCAATGGCGGCACGGGACTACTCCCTGGCAGCAACTCGACCGGCACCTACAACCTCAACGGCGGCACCCTCAACACGGCAACGGGTCTGGGAGTGCTCATCGGCACGAACACCGGGGCGACGGGCGTCTTCAACCTGAGCAGCGGGACCTTGAGCATGCCGGCGACATCCACCATGCAGATCGCCCGCTCGGACAACAGCGCCGCGCTGGCGACCACCGGCACCTTCAGCCAGACCGGCGGGACGGCGACGGTGGGCATCCTGCAGATGAGCGGCATCGCCGCGGGCGCCGCGAACAATGCCAGCGGCAGTTCCACCCTGACCCTCACGGGAGGCACCTTCACCGCCGCGACCTTCAATGCGCTCTCCGGCGGCAACGGTAGCAGCTCCACGATCACCATCGGGGGAAGCGCCCAGGTCACCCTGCCGGTGTTCCCGACGAATGCCAAAGGCACCTCCGCAACGGCGACCATCACCTTCGATTCGACGACGGGCTTCCTCTCTCCAGCGGCGACCAGCGCGACTTACCTTCCGGCGGGAACCTTCACCAATGCCTACCTCACGGCAAATGGTGCGAACCTGAATATTCCCACTGGACGAGACATCACCATCACTCAGATGCTTGCTGATGCTCCCACCTTCGTCGGCACGCTGACCAAGTCGGGCGTCGGCACCCTGACCCTTTCGGCAGCCAATACCTACACGGGTCTGACCACCGTGAACGCGGGGACCATCAATCTGGGCAACATCGATGCCCTCGGAACCACCGCGGCAGGAACCACCGTGGCGAGCGGAGGACGCGTTACCTTCGGAACCCTGACGACTGCTTCCATCGTAGCCGAACCGTTTGGCATCACGGGGACCGGAACCGCCTCCAATGGTGCCCTCAACGTCGGCGGCAACAAGACCATCAACCTGAGTGGTGCGATCACGCTGTCCGGCAATGCATCGGTCAGCGCCGACGGTGGCTCCGCTTTCAACTTCACCAGCGCCAGCGGCATTACCGGCACCGATACCAATTTCGCCTTCCAAACCGACGGAAGTGTGGCGAACAGCATCACCGGACCGATCAGCCTGGGCGCTGGGAGCCTGACCAAGTCAGGTAACTCAACCTTGATCCTGTCCGGAGACAACACCTATTCGGGTGGCACGACCATCTCCGGCGGGATCCTGGCAATCCCGTCGACGGGTGACGCGGGCACCGGCGACATTTCGATCGCAGGCGCTGTCCGCTTGGAACTCGGTGCGGTGACCCTGGCCAATACCATCAACCTCGGTGCCAATGCCACTGCGGGGGGCCGAGGGCAGGTCGAAGGTATCAATGGCATCACAACCCTCTCCGGGCCGATTTCGGTCACCGTCGCGCCAGTTGCCGGCGGGACCTTCGCCACGACGGGCGCGGGCACGCTTCTAAACTTAAATGGCAAGATCACCGCGACTCCCTCGACGGTGCCGGTTTCGGTCCGGCTGGGGAATGTCAATTTCGGGGGCGGCGGCAATTACACCGACCTGAGAATCAGTGGCAATGTCGGCCTCAATGCCGACGACGGGATTTCGACCAGCGCCGTGACGACCGTGGGAGCTTCTTTAACCTGTGTCATCGATTTGAGAGGCTTCGATCAGAGTCTCGCAGGGATGATCAAGGGCGGAAGCACGGCGTCCGTGGTCAATAGTGCGGCTGCCACGACCGGCACCCTGACGCTGACGAGCACGGTCAGCAGCACCAACGCGGTGGTTCTCGCCGGATCAGGCGCGGGGACGCTGGCGGTCACCCAAGCGGGGTCGGCGGTCCAGACCTTGAGCGGCGTGAACACCTACACCGGGCCGACGACGGTCACCAGCGGCACGCTCGCCGCGGGTGTGGCTTCGGTCGCGAATGTCAGCGGCGCGTTCGGCAAAAACTCGGCGGTCATCATGGCCGATGAAGCCACCGCGATTCTGGACATCACCGGATTCAACACCCAGATCGGTTCCCTGACCGGCGGCGGTGCAATCGGCGGCAATGTCAACCTCGGTGCCGCGGTCCTGAACGTGGGCGGCGACAACACCAGCCCCGCGGCCTATGCCGGTGCCATTGCCGGAACCGGTGCCCTGACCAAGATCGGAACTGGGACTCAGGTCCTTTCGGGAGCTAACTCCTATAACGGCAACACCACGGTTTCGGCTGGCACCCTGGCTTTGGTCGGCGGTAGTCAAGCCTCGGCGATCACGGTGGGCGCGGGTGCATCGCTGGGCTTCACCCTGAATTCCCCGACGACGTCGACCAGCACCTTCGACCTGACCGCGGGCACGATCAAGATCACCGGCACGCCGACCTTGCCGAGCTACCCGCTGATCAGCTCCTCCACGGGGATCACCGGCACGCCGGTCCTGCACACGCCGATCGCCGGCTATATCCTCAAGAAGGTGGGCAACACCCTCGTGCTGGAAAACCCCTACGCGGTATGGGCGGCCGCCAACGGTGCGACCGGTGGCCCGACCGGTGATCCCGATGGCGATGGCCTCGAGAACCTGCTGGAATATGCCTTCGGCACCAATCCGACGGTGAGTTCCACCGGACCCCTCGCTTACTCCGGCGGTGTGTTGACCGCCACCGGCCAGCCGATTCTGGAGGAGGACGCAGGCATCTACTACGCGGTCTTCGGCCGCCGCACGGATTACCTCGCCGCGGGTCTCATCTACACGGTCGAGTTCTCCAATGCTCTGAGCGCGTGGACCCCAACCGGAACAGCGCCCACGATCCTTGCCACCGACGGGGTGATCGATGTCGTTCGCGTGCCCTTCCTGAACATCGTGCCCTCTCCAAGCGGCCCGCAGAAGCCGACCTTCTTCCACGTGGAGGTTTCCCAGTAAGCCCGCTGAACTGATTCACCCGATTGCAACCGCGAAAAACCCATGAAGCCCATACACGTTTCCACCACAAGTGCGGTGACCCTCATTCTGGCGATGCCGGCCGCCGCCGATGTCATCTACAGCAACCTGAAGGACATTTCGATCCCCGCGAACTTCGCGGGGGTCTATCTGGACGTGGATACGGGCAACTGGAATACCAACGCGCTCGCGCCCCAAACCGGCTGGGACATCAATCCGTTCTTCGGCGGTTCGGTGTTGTGGAACAGTCCGGGTTTCCAAGCGGTGCGCAGTGGCACCGGAGAGACGGATGCCGTCCTCAATCTGGGAGAAGATACGATTGTCGGTAGCGGCAGCGTCTTTTCGACCTTCGTCCAGGGACCTGGTGGGGAGAATCCCGGCGGCCCCGGCTACGGATCCTCCGAGACCCACCTCGGCAACGGGGCCGGGCAGTTCGGCGACGGCACCGAGGGCTATCTCGGTTTCCGCTTGAATGGCAACTACGGCTGGATGCGGGTGGTCCTCACCAACAACGGCAGCGGCGCGCTGATCAAGGAATGGGCCTATGACAACAGCGGCGCCCAGATCGCCACGGCCAACATCAAGCGCGTCGGCTCGACCGTTACCCTGGACTCCACCCTGGGTGCCTTCTCGGTTGCCTCGGCAATCACCGACAGCCTCGGTGCGACGAACCTGCTCAAGACGGGCATCGGCATCACCACCCTCGCCGGCACCAACACCTACACCGGCACGACCACGGTGAACGCCGGCACCCTGAGCATCAGCAGTGACGGGAATCTCGGCACCGCGCCATTGGCACCCACCGCTGGCAGCATCGTCCTCGACGGCGGCACGCTCCGGAACACCGCGGCCATCACGATCGATGACAACCGGGGGATGTCCCTCGGTGCCGCTGGCGGAACCCTCAACAATGCCGCCAACGGAACCACGACCTACCAGGGAATCATCGCCGGCACCAGCGGCGGTTCGCTGACCGTGGCCCATGGCGGAAGCACGACGGGAGACTTGAGCCTCGGTGCGGACAACACCTACGACGGGGCCACCATCATCGACAATGGCCACCTCAGCGTGACCAACCTGACCGTCGGAGCCTCCAGCGGCATCGGTTCCTCGGGCAATGCGGCCTCGAACCTGGTGCTGAAGAACAACGCGATCCTGCATTATCTGGGAGGAGGATCGCCAGCGACCACGGATCGCCTGTTCACCCTCGGTCTCGGCGACAATGAGATCCGTTCCAGCGGGGCGGGTGGCGTCACCTTCAGCAACACGGGAGCCATTGCCTACACGGGTTCGGGCAACCGGACGCTGAGCCTGAATGGCACGAATGCGTCAGCGGTGAATACCCTCGCGGCAGTCGTTGGTGACGGCAGCGGCGGAGCAACTTCCCTCAACAAGCTGGGCTCCGGGACGTGGGCATTGACCGGCACCAATATCTACACCGGAACCACCACGGTTTCCGGGGGAACCCTGCTCGTGAACGGTTCCCATACCGGCGGCGGCACGGTCACCGTGGACGCCGCTGCCACTCTGGGCGGCACCGGCAGCATTGCCGGGGCTCTCAACGTGACCGGCGTGCTGACTCCGGGCGGCTCGGTCGACACTTTCTCGTCCGGTGCTTTGACCATGAACGCCGGATCAACCTTCGTCTTCGAAGCCACCGGAAACGGCGCGAGCGGAGCCGATCTGATGACGGTAAACGGTGCTCTTTCCCTCACCGATGTCTCGCTCGATTTGCTTGGGGCGGACCTCGGTCTGAATATCTGGACCCTGGGCGACAAGCTCACGCTGATCAGCTACACGGGCACGGGGATTACCGCGGGCTTCACGGGCTACGACGACGATACCACCTACACCTTCGGCGGGAACGAGTGGCTGTTCGATTACAATGACGCGATGGCTGGCGGCAACTTCAATTCGCAAGCGACCGGAACGAGCTTCGTCACGCTGACCGCGGTCCCCGAGCCAAGCGCCGCGCTCCTCGGCGGTCTCGGCATGATGTTACTTCTGCGGCGCCGCAGGCGCTGAGCGGTTTTCAGAGTCAAAGTTTCTTCTCCGGGTCGGACCCGTGCCAGACGACCGAAGGGTCGGCCGGTCTCCCCTATGATCCATCAATTCTCCGCGATCGCCCGGTTCATCCGTTCGAGGTCCGCTTGAAGGGCTGGACCGCCGTCGGGCCTTGGAATCACCTCCCGCCCGATCCCCTGCCGGCCTGCATTGAAGACCATGGGTCCCAAGTTTGGGAAATGCCGGCCTCGAGCGAGCCGCCATCCAGCGTCTGATGCTAGAGGATCTCGGGATGAGCCCCCCGAAAATGAGGAATAGCGCCGCGAATTCCCCAAGCACGCTTTCTTCTGGCCAGCTTTCGCGGGTGGCATAAGATTCGTTTCATACACTGCCCCCCCCCCGGCGGACAAGTTCGAGGTCGTAACCGATGCTCATACCCTGATGGATGTCGGCCGATAAGCCCGCCGACCGGGGACGATCCAATCCCACGCACAAACTCCAAAGGTCAAAACTCCAAGACACCATGAAACCCCGCATCCTCAACGCCGCCCGCCTTTCTTTCCCTCTCGCCACCGCACTCGCCGCGCTGCTTTCCGCCCAGTCCGCACGGGCCCTCGACGGCACCTGGCTCGGCACCTCCGGCAACTGGGCCGACTCCGGCACCTGGTCGGGCGGCATCGTCGCCAACGGTGCCGACTTCACGGCGAACTTCACCGGCGTGGACATCGCCGCCGATCAGACAATCACCCTGGCCGCGCCCCAGACCATCGGCAGCATCACTTTCACCGACGACGTCACCTCATCCAACAACCTGCTCATCACCGGTGGCAATCCCCTCACGCTCGACGTCGCCTCGGGCACCCCGGCAATCAACGTCACCCAGTCCGGACGGACGCTCGTGATCGACAGCGTGACCGCCGGAACCGACGGCTTGCAGAAGACCGGCCCCGGCGCGCTCATCCTCAATGGTGCGTCCGTCAATACCTTCACCGGCGGCCTCAATGCCAATGGCGGAATCCTGGCGCTCGACCATACCAACCTCGCCACCCCGACCGACCTCGTTGATCCTGCCAACAGCCTCCAGATCAACAGCGGCGCCCTCACCCTCACCGGCAAGAGCAACTCGACCACGTCTCAAACCTTCGCGGGCACGACACTCGGCACCGGTGCCAACGCGATCAATATCAGCAGGAACGGCGCGGTGGGAAGCGCCACCTTGAATCTCGGGGTGCTCACCACCTCCGCGGGTTCCACCACCACCATCACCCCGAACACAGTCTGGGCCACCGGCGTGCTACCCGCCAATGAAATCATCAAGGTTTCGGGAATCACCGGGAAAACCCTGCCGGCAGCACCCGGCATCGCGAACTGGATCAACGTCAACGCCGGCCTGTTCTTCCGCCAGTCCGCCAGTCCGCCAGTCCGCCAGTGCGGGCGCGGCGCGATGGGTCAACGTGGACAACCTCGGGCAGCTTGCGGCTCTTCCCGCATCCATTGCCGCCCAGGGAGTCTCCGGAACCGTGACGGTGGCACGCCAGATCTCCGCGGCGGACATCACCCTCACCGGCAACGCCGAAAGCTACGGACTGGTGGTCAATTCCGACAATGCCGCCCGCACCTTGAATCTCGGCACCGGCGGTTTCACCTACACGATCAACGGCATTCTCGGCGTCAACACCAACAAGGCGATCATCGCTGCGGGAACCGGCGGAACCGTCGTCATCGGTGCGGAACGGAATCTGGTCATCAACATGGACAACACGGGCGGCGTGGACATCAACGCCCCCATCGTCAACAACGGTGGCGGGGCGTCAGCCGTCACCATCACCAGCACCATCCCGTCCGGCACTCCCGGTGCCGTGAGCTTCGGCGGCGCGAACACCTACACCGGCGCGACCCATATCAACCGCGGTGTGCTGAGTTTCACCGCCGCGAGTCCATTCGGCACCACGCCCGGCGTCAACGGAACCAGCGGGATCACGATCAATGCGGGCACCGTCCTGTCATCCGCCCGCACCGGTGGCAACCCGTCCACCACCATCGCCGCCCCGATCACCCTCGGTGCCGGCGGCAACTCGACCCTCCGCATCGGGCAGGGAGCGGCCAGCAACACCCACACCTTCAACGTCAACGGAGCCATCGGCGGCACGACGGGTAACCTGGTCTTCACCACCACCACCAACAGCTTCGGCAACGGCACGTCGCTGTTCGTTCTGGGTGCCGCAGGCACCTACACCGGCAATACCCTCATCACCACGGGAAATGGAGCAAACAACCCGGTGACCGTCAGGGCCGGGTCTGGAATCGTCAACGCCTTGCCGGCCACCACGGTGCTGTCCTTCGGCCAGGTCGCGGGCGGTGGCAGCGGCCGTTCTCTCACCTATGACCTGGACGGCAACAACCAGACCCTCGCCGGTTTGAACAACGCGCTCGCAGTTCCTGCCGATAGGAATTTCAGGGTTAGTTCGACCAACGCCGCCACCCTGACCATCAACAACACCGCCGACTTCACCTTCGGTGGCGCAACTCTGGAGACGGCCAACTCCTCGCCATTCAACACCACAACGAGCGCCCAAATCACCGGTGCCATCTCCCTGACCAAGAGCGGCACCGGAACCTTCACCTTGGACGGCGTCCTGACCAATGTTGCCACAGGCCTCGGCAACTCCTTCACCGGGACGACCAAGGTATTGGGAGGTATCCTGGTTCTCGGCGAAACCCTCTCCATCCAGAACAGCACCTTCAACACGCAGGACAGCATCGCGGGTGATGCCACCAACGGCCTCCGGACCACCGTCACCGCCCTGAGGATTGGCGGGATCAATGGCAACAAGGACTTCGAAGATGTCTTCACCACCACCTCCGGCGGCTACGGCGGACTGACTTTGTTGACGCTCAATGTCGCAGGCAGCGACGTCAGAACCTACTCCGCAGACCTCGGCGATGGTGCCGGCGGCATGAACCTCACCAAAATCGGAACGGGCACTCAAATCCTCGCCGCCGCGCAAACCTCCACCGGCACCATCACCGGCACCGCTGGCATACTGCTCGCCACCCAAGCAACAGCCCTGCCCGGATACAATATCCCCGGCAAGGTGGTCTTTAATGGCGGCACGATTGCCGTGCAGCTCGGCGGTTCCGGTTGGACCACCGGCGAGGTGGACGCCCTTCTCACCAATTCCACGAAGACCTCCGGAGCTCTGGGCATCGATACCACCAGCGGCAACCTCACGCAGTGGACGCCCTTCACGGCCGCCAACTTCGGCTCGCTGGGGCTGAACAAGCTGGGTAGCAATGACCTGACCCTCAACCAGGCCAACACCTTCACCGGACCAACGACGGTCACAGCCGGCACGCTGACGCTGGCGAATGCCCTCGCGCTGCAAAACAGCCCGCTCACCATTTCCGGCGGTAGCGTCGTCCTGAGTGGCCTTACGACGCTGACCTTGGGCGGTCTCAGCGGATCGGGCACTCTCGATTGGACCGGTCTCACCAACCTCACCCTGAATGCGCCGGCCGGAGCCCTGCTCAGCTACAGTGGCATCATTGGCGATGGCACGGGCATGACCGTCACCAAGACCGGCCCGGGTGCCCAGGCCCTCACCGGTGCCAACACCTACACCGGCGCGACCCAGATCGACGGCGGCATCCTGACCTTTGGCAACAAAGCCTCCAAAATCAATACCACCGCGACCGCCGCCGCCGCCGGATCCATCGGCCTCGGAGTGAAGGCCGCGGACGCCGCGTTCTATTCAGAAGTGGAAGTTGGCGACTTGTTCAACACCAACACGCTCGCCGGTTTCAGCCTCGACGCCGCGTCCGGCGTCGCCATCGATACCACCAATGCCGGCGGCTCCTTCGACCAGACGGTCGCTTTGACGGCAGCCCGTTCGCTGAGCAAGACAGGCACCGGCACCTTGGTGCTCTCCCAGGTCAACACCTACAATGGCTCGACGAACGTCCTTCAAGGCACTCTCAGCCTCACCGGGTCACTGACTGGCGGCGGGGCGGTTTCCACCAGCGGCGCGGGCGCTCTCACGCAAACCTCGACGGGCATTGGCGTCAACCTAAGCGTAACGCGTTGATTTCCAATGAAATAAAGATAGAGAAATTGTATTTTTTCCTTGACTCGACCTTGGGTCCGGCAAGCTGGGAATGCTCCCAAGCTCTTTCCGTTCC
>Ga0247843_1008312_pt1 | contig 12182 bp, 10 predicted proteins | sample LaCruzMarch2017__FD_192420 | JGI IMG/M metagenome (GOLD analysis project Ga0247843, IMG submission 192420) | Freshwater microbial communities from meromictic Lake La Cruz, Castile-La Mancha, Spain - LaCruzMarch2017_8m | ecosystem: Environmental > Aquatic > Freshwater > Lake | place: Spain...
GTCCTTAATCCGCTAGAAAACCAACACCTACATTGGATTCCGATTAGTGCCTTAGCTGGAGAAAATGTGGTAAAAAGTACCCAGGCTATGCCGTGGTATACGGGTCCAAGCATCCTTGAATGCCTTGAATCCATTCCCGCCTTAAGCGATACACACAGCGCCATGCCACTGCTCGAAATACAAGGGATATACGAGGGTGCGGCCTATGGAAAAGTGCTACAAGGAACAATGGATATTAAAAACACGTGGCATCGCGGAACTCAATCCTTGGAAATGAAGGAATGCTATGTGAACGGAATCCCAAAGGCTGTTGCAGCACCGGGAGATCAAGTCACCCTGCAGGTATCTGATATTATTGTAGTGGAGCGCGGTCAACAATGGGGCGTAGAAGCACCATTACAAGGTACTGAATGTATCGTGGAACTGTGTTGGATGGGGGCTGCCATGGAGCTGGGCACCATGGAGTTTATACTACGGAGAGGTACGGCGGAACGCCTTGCACGAATAGACCTTCCTAAACGAATCAACCCGAATGATATCCAGCACATTAATATGAGTTTATCGGCTCCCATCGATGTGCTCATGGAACGCATAGCGGCTAAAAAAGAGCGTGTTATTCTGATTGACACCCAAACAAATGCCACGATAGCGGCAGGAATTATTAAAACCATAGTAATATGAAAGCAACCACTGTAGATCAATATTTAGTAGACGGGTGTGGAAGATGCAGTAAAGGGGGTACGCCCCAGTGTACTGTTCATACATGGCATCCCATTTTAATAGCCATGCGTGAATTAGCCAAGGAATGTTTGCTCACCGAAGAAGTTAAATGGTCAGTTCCTTGTTATACCCTAAATGGTAAGAACGTCCTCATGATTCATGCATTTAAGGAATATTGTAGTATCATGTTTATGAAAGGTGCCTTATTAACGGATCCGGAAAATATACTGCATCGGCAAACAGAACATGTAACGGCGGGACGTCAATTGCGCTATACGACTTTGGAAGGATTCATGGAACAACGTGAATTGGCCAAGGCCTTTATTCTTGAGGCGATCGCGCTTGAAAAAGGAGGTGCGAAGGTGCCAAAGCGTACACAAGAAGATCCGGTGGTCGATGAGCTGAAGGAGGCTTTTTCGCAAGATGAAGCATTTAAAACCGCATTTTATCAACTCACCCCAGGAAGGCAACGTGCGTATTTATTGCATTTTGCGCAACCAAAACAGTCGGAAACACGGGCTTCACGCATTATAAAAAGTATGTCCATGATCATGCGCGGGGAAGGCTTGCACGATGCCTACCAGAACCGAAAAAAATAGAACATATGAAACTCATACTTTTGACATTTTTGATGCTGGCCTTCCTAGGATTTGGCTTGACCATTTTTCTTGGAATATGGTCGTTTAAAAAGAGAATATCTTGGATTAAATCGTTCATTTTTATCGCATTATACGGGATTGCCTGTATTGGGATATTAGTCCCTATGATTGAGCGTAGAGCCCCGAAATTAATCAAGCGAATTCCTATCGTACGAAGCATTAAAAAAAGCGAATCTAAACGAAGCTGCGATTGTACTTGGTCATCCCTTTTGCTGAAAAAAGACGATTATCCAACGAAGCATAAGCCTGCAGCGCAACGCATAAGCAATCAAATGTACATTCGAAATGAAGCCTTGAGGAATAAATGGATTAATAAGGGACGCTTAGTTCCAGTGGAGGAAATGGAGGGGTTTGGCATATCCGACCTTGATTACAGCACTGCCCATTTAACACCCTTGGCGAAAAAACGCTTATACGAGTTAGGTAAGCGATTTAGAGCGGGTATTCAAAATCCGGATGAAAAAAAGAGTTATTTTATGGTGAGTTCCATTACGCGAAGTCAAGTTCAGCAAACTCAAATTTGCGAGCGATACCCAAATGCATGTACAAAAGACCATTCGCCTCATTCCTATGGCGTTGCATTTGATATTTACAGGTTAAATAGCCGGTATAAAAACTGTAATGAAGGCATGAAGGCATTAGAAAAAGTACTCCAAGAAATGCAGAAAGAAGGAAAGATTCTATTGTGCGCAGAATCAAAATGCATTCATGTTACGGTGTGTGGGTAACATTTACCTTTTCCTTCCTGTTTAAATAAATATTTTTTGTAAACTTTTGATGCTTGGCGTTGTTGTATTTTATTAATTATCAATAATTTACAATGTTTTTTACCGAAAAGTTTAAATCGCGCTTCGAATTACTCACGCTATATTTCGGTATCAGTACGTTTATTATTCACGCGGCCATCATTTTTTTTCTGAAATGGGGTTGGTTGGATTCAACGTATTTTCCTAAAAATCTTTTCGGAAATCCATTCTCGGCACTATTCTCCCCCTTTAGCTCCCTATTGGTTTATGAGGTGTATTTATTGATTTATTACCTGCGTAAAAGCTACACCAAAAGTATTTCCAAGCAATTGGAAATCATGGCCTTAATTCTATTGAGAAACTGTTTTAAAGATGCAGGCAGCCTAACCGATGGTACGAATGTACTTTTCCAAAGTGAGTTGATTAAAGACCTTACCGGTTTTGTGCTTCTCATGTTGCTCGTATGGGCCTTTTATTACCTCGATGCAAAACGCGTGGATTTTAAAGTTCAACTCTCGGAGCGATTTATATTACTCAAAGACCGCATGGCCGTTGTACTGATGGTAGTATTTTTTGTGCTCTCCATTTATTCATTTAGCGACTGGGTCATTGGACTGTTTCGCTATTCTTCTTCTACCGCTGTGCTAGAAGATCCATCGCACATTTTTTATAAAGAGTTTTTCACCCTGCTCACCTTTGCCGATGTACTTTTGCTCCTGAGCAGTGCTAAAAACCTCAAAAATACCGTGTTGATTATTCGGAATTCCGGGTATGTGTTAGCCACATTTTTATTACGAATTTCCTTCTCCCTCCATGGGTGGGAACGTATTTTTATTCTTCTATTGGGTGCAGCCATGGCCGTCTTTATGCTTTGGATCAGCCGCAGACAAGTATTTCTGGAATTAAAAGAGGAGTAAGGTTCATTCCCACATTTCTTGGCGTTCTTCTTCATGCAAAACATCTTCTTACCCCACTCAGCATGTTTACTTGAATCCGCTCTTCATCTGAGTCATTGCGTTTTAAATCATCGAAGTGTGCTTGACTTTGACTCAATATTCACACCCGTCAAAATTCGATCAGCTGATGTTATTATTAATTTAATATTAAATTAATGTGAATTCACCTTGAGTCATACCTTTTAAAAATCCTTGATTTTATTTACCTTCGCGTCAATGATTAAATCTCTACTTTTACTTTTTCTTACGTGTTCATCGACCTTTTTCTTTGGACAAGCGTATAATTTCTACTTTGGTAACATTCACGCACATTCCGGGTATTCGGATGGAAACAAAGACAGCTTAACGTCGGGGATGTATACGCCTTATCAAGATTTTCTCTACGCGAACGAGTCTGAACACATCGATTTTTATGGGATTTCTGAACACAATCACAGCAATGCAGGGATGAGCAGTAAACAAAATTATTACAACGGAGTAGCCGATGCAGAACTTGCAACCATAGAAGATACGTTCATTGCCATGTACGGCATGGAATGGGGGATCATTTCGCAAGGAGGTCATGTGTTAATCTACGGGTACGATAGCTTAATCGGTTGGGAAAATAATTTGTACGATGAATACGTACAACCCACCGATTTTCAAGGCTTATGGAATGTAATCAATAGTAAACCGAATTGTTTTGGGTATTTGGCGCACCCTCAAGCGGCAGATTACGATTCTTTATTAATTAAACCGTGGGATTTCAATGCAGACCAAGCCATTGTAGGTATGCCGTTCAGAAGTGGTCCCGCCTTTTCACAAAACTTTACCTACAGTAACCCATCTACTGGTTCGTATTGGTCGCGCTACACGCAATTGTTAAAACAAGGGTATCACGTTGGCATTGGATTAGACCATGACACCCATTACAGCGTGTTTGGCCGCTCCCAGCAGGGTAGAATGGGCTTGTTAGCACCAAACCTCACGAAGAATGATATCATGTACGCCTTGCGGAAAATGCATTTTTATTCGACCGACGATTGGAATTTCAGGCCGGATTTCCGGATCAACGAACAACCGATGGGGAGCATCATAGAACAAGCTGGTAATCCAACTATTTTTATTGATTGCATCGATTTGGATATTTCTGAAGCCGTCAATTACATTTCCATTTATTATGGCGTTCCGGGAAGTGGGCAACAGGCTACCTTACTCACTCAAGTTGGCGCACAAAACACGGTGTCTTATAATCACCCCATTCAGAATGGAGAAACGTATTACTATTATGCCCGCATAGTGCAAATGGATGGCGACGAGATTTTTACTTCTCCCATTTGGTATACGCGCAATGACGGTCAAACGGAAGTAGTTCCCGTTGCTCTTTATACTACCGATGCTACACCGGCCTGCTTTGGAGTTCCTCTACAATTATCCTACGACGGTACCGGAACCAACAACCAGTATTTTTGGTCGTTTTCCAATGGGGTAGTCCCTTCCTATTCCACGGAAGCAAATCCCATCGTGAGCTTTGAACAAACAGGTACTTATCATGTGACCGTCTATGTAGAAAACGCTGCAGGAACTTCGTTTTATACCCAAGAAATCACGGTAGAAGGATGTGCCGGGGTACTTGATCACGGCTTAGGGTATAAAATTTATCCAAACCCAGCAACAACCCAACTTACCATTGAGGTAGATGCCGAGGCAGCCATTGAAGAAATCGCCTTAATTGATGCTATGGGAAGAATGGTCTCGCGTCAAACCCTTGAAAATCAAGGAAAAAACACCTTGGACATTAGTGCCTTTCCATCTGGAATGTATGTAATTCAACTGCTTGGATCCACGCAGCGCATTACAGAATCGCTCTGGATACAGAAGTAACGTTAAATGCATAGAAGCTAATTTATATCCCTGGGTGCCCTTCGACAAGCTCAGGAACCCCCAGTATTATTCTCGACAGGTCCCTGAGCTTGTCGAATGACCGGTCCCTGAGCCTGTCGACGTGCCGGTCCCTGAGCTTGTCGACGTGCCGGTCCCTGAGCTTGTCGACGTGCCGGTCCCTGAGCTTGTCGAAGGGCCGGTAAATAGTTAATCACATTGACTAGGTTTTTAAACTTTTTGCTAGCGCCAGTTGTTCTATTCCTAAACCACCCCTATGAAACGTATCTTTACATGGATCTTCGTTGGAGCAATTTTGTTGATTGGGCTTAACTCGTTTTACATGTCACGAATAGAAAAACCAGCATACACTGTAGAGCGTGTGCTTGAAAATAAAGTAGAAATCAGGTCCTATTCGGCCATGGTTGTAGCCAAAACATCCCTAGGAGGAGCATCCTTTGATCAATATGGTTCGCAAGGATTCCGCAGCATTGCCTCATACATCTTTGGAAATAATCAAAACAAGCAGAAAATCGCCATGACCTCTCCCGTTATTATGGAGCAAGGATCTGAGGCAAGCATGTATTTCGTGATGCCAAAACAATACACAAAGAACGAGTTACCAAACCCGAACTCCTCGAACGTGAATATCACAGAAGTAGGCGCAAAGCGCTTGGCTGTTATTCGCTTTGGTGGATGGGCCAACGACAAACGCATTGAAAAACATCAGCTTAAATTGAAACAAATTTTGGATGATGCCAAGATCTCTTACAAGGAACCATTTTTATTTATGGCTTACAATGCGCCGTGGGATATCATTGCAAGACGCAACGAAGTGGCTGTGGAGTTGTGATGTGTGCTTGGGGGCCCTTCGACAAGCTCAGGGACCCCCAATTATTCTCAACCGGTCCCTGAGCTTGTCGAAGGACCGGTCCCTGAGCTTGTCGAAGGGCGGTTATTGTTACTTGCATTTTGATTTTAACTTCAATTCTTCCAAATTCCCATCGATTAGCGCGGTTTTCTTTGCTCTAGTCCACTTTTGAATCTGTTTTTCTCGTTTAAACGCCAAATATATTTGATTAAATTTCTCATAATATACCAATTCAACGGGCTGATGTTTTTGCGTATGGTTTGAGCCTATACCTAATTGGTGTTGCATCAATCTAAGTTCAAGATTTTTTGTGCTTCCAGTATAATAACTTCCATTCCCACATTTCAATATGTACATGTATCCAATCATCGTATTTCGTTGATTAAAGAGTTGATTTGTATGTCATGGTACCGGTCCCTGAGCCTGTCGAAGGGCCGGTACCACATATAGAAATGTTGTCAAAAACGAATAAAATCAACTTTATTGTGCAATAACTGGGGGCCCTTCGACAAGCTCAGGGACCCCCATTGTATTATTCTCAACCGGTCCCTGAGCTTGTCGAAGGGCCGGTACCACATATAGAAATGTCGTCAAAAACGATTAAAATCAACTTTATTGTGCAATAACTGGGGGCCCTTCGACAAGCTCAGGGACCCCCATTGTATTATTCTCAACCGGTCCCTGAGCCTGTCGAATGACCGGTCCCTGAGCCTGTCGAAGGGCCGGTCATAATCACCCCCTCACCGGCAAGCGATAATAGTGTCCGTTCAAGCGGATGAATGCAAATGAAGTTTGAAGTGAGAACCTTATGGCTTCCTTCGTTACATCCTGTAGCTTCAGTTCAAGTACTTTTCCCGCATAATCGAAGGCCATGATGTCGAATTGATTTATGTTATTTCCTTCAATGTGCCATTGTTGTCCATCAAGGGCTTGGATGGAAATTTGAGCTTCAAGCGATGAAATCCCGTTTGACCCAAAGGTTATTTGCATAGAATCTATGGCTTGTCCACATGGACCTGTAGCTGTGCAGGTTACCCAATAACTGCCGTTTGCAAAGGTATGTGCTACTTGGTCTCCAGTTCCTGTTTGGTTATCTCCGAAATCCCACGTGATCTGATCGCAATGGCTGCAATTCGCTTCAAAAAGATAGCCGCCAGGGATTCCTCCCACTTGTGCACTGATTGCTACGTTCGTTAAAGAATCTGGATGGGTTAGCATCCACGTATCCATACTATCAAGCACCACGAGGTTAGCCGCATCAATCAAGTGTTGAGCCGTAACTGCATCCAGCCCTGCCGTATAGGCTAGATTTGGCGTAATGGCTTTATGGAATAAGGAAACGTAAAAAACGGAGGCCGCTAAATACGTACCCGCAACGGAAGGATGTGACCCATCTCCAACATACAACTGAATGCTGGGTTGTGTGTCTCGAATATATCGCCATGCCGCACCTATAGGACTTACCGAAGCCATGCTTGAATCAGCAATCCGAAGGTATGCATCTCGCAATCGCGCGTTCATTTTGTGAAAGGTGTTGATGCTATCCCATTGCGGATCTCCAACTTCTCTTCCCCAAGTCATAAAGTAATTCACCTGTGCACATTCATGGTTAGCGTACACGGAATCGGCGAGTTCCATGGCAAAAGGGATGGACTGCGTGTTAACTTGCCCAAAAGGAAATGACGGTTCTTGACTTTGTCCTTGAATCACTACATAATCCCATGCTTGCGCATTAATTTTTTGATAGGTAACTGGATCTTGGGCATGCATTTGAAAGGTATATCCACCGTTTGTTTTTGAATCTACATTCACTTGATCACCCATCGCCGCGGCGAGTTGAACGAGTGTGCCAGGCAGGTCATTCGCATAGCTGTAGCTGTTCCCGATGAATAATACATTTAACTGCTGTTGAGCGAATCCAAGCGATGTAACGAAGAGGATGAGTATTAATAAAGGCTTTTTCATATGCTATTTTTTTCTTGCGTAAATTTACAACATGAATCCATTTGTTCACATCCGATTCCTCGTTTTAATATGCGCCTTGTTTGCATTGAATTCGTATGTTGCTCAATTTCAATTCAATTACAACGATTCTATTCCAGTGGTTAAGCTAGGGAATACCCTTAAGTTTCCATGGGCAGGAGGAATAAATTACGCGCAATTTTCTGAGCTGGATTATGATTACGACGGAGACATGGATTTGATTTTGTTAGATCGAAGCAACGACCAAATTCGTGTGTTTGAACATTGGATTCAAGGAGCTGCACATTCCTATAAATTCAATCCCTATGGCGATGCCTTGTTTCCTTCAGATGTGCGTTATCGGATGTTTCTGGCCGATTATAACTTGGATGGGAAAAATGATTTGTTTACCTATGGAATCGGAGGCGTCAAAGTGTATCGAAACGCTGGCAACAGTGGGGTAGGGCTGCAATGGGTGCTTGAAAAGAATTTGCTCTATTCAGATTATAACGGCATGTTTATGGGACTCTATGTGAGTTCTGCAGACATCCCAGCCATTGTGGATGTGGATGGAGATTCAGATTTGGATATTTTAACCTTTTCGATTGCTGGAGATCATGTGGAGTATCATAAGAACATGTCCAAAGAACTCTATGGTCATTGCGATAGCTTGGTTTTTGTGCTTAAAAACAAATGCTGGGGAGGATTCAGAGAAGAAGTTACTTCTAATGCCATTACCCTGTTCGATGGGGGAAGTTTGTGCACCACGGGAAATGTGCCCAATCCGCAGTTACCGGTAATCACTAAACCCGAAGAAGTAGAAAAAGCACATGCCGGGTCTACCTTGTTGGCGCTTGATTTAGACAACAGTGGCTTGATTGATTTATTGATTGGAGATGTAGCCTATGGAAATTTGAACAAGTTGATGAATGGTGGAACTAACCCGAATACGAATTCGCAGATGGTCTCAGTAGACCCCGATTTCCCTTCAAATTCGGTGTCCTTGGACCTCCAACTGTTTCCTGGTGCTTTTTATTTAGATGTGGATTTTGATGGGAAGAAGGATCTGCTCTGTAGTCCAAATGCTAAGGGCACCTCAGAAAATGAACAAAGCGTTTGGAAATATAAAAATCAAGGGTCACTTACCATACCCAATTTTATTTATGAAACCGATGCGTTCATGCAGCGCGACATGATTGAACATGGCATTGGTTCCGTTCCGGTGTTTGCAGATGTAACCAACGATGGCCTGCCTGATTTGTTTGTTGCTAATTATTTTGCATACAAACAGACGCTTTTAACTGAATCTCGCATCGCCTATTATAAAAATACAGGAACCTTAGCCAACCCGGTTTTCACCTTTGTCGATAATGATTTTTTGAACTTAAGCCAGGAAAATCTCGGGTATAGAATCATGCCAACCTTTGGAGATTTAACGGGGGATGGAAGGCCAGAATTAATCGTAGGATTAGAGGATGGTACCATGCGGTATTATCCAAATCAAAGTACAGGTGCTTCTCCGGTATTTGGTCCTGCACAAACCCAATTTCAAGGCATTGATGTCGGACAGCTCGCAGCTCCACAATTATTCGATCTAAACAAAGACTCGCTGTTGGATTTAATCATCGGTGAAAAAACAGGAACACTGCAATATTTCCAAAATACGGGTACTTCAGCGGTTCCAACGTTTACGTTAATGGATCAAACCCTTGGGGGTATTGATATCGTAACCGCTACTCCAGATGGATTTCCGCAACCGCATTTTTTTAGATGGCAAGATACTACGTATGCAATGATCGGTGCCTATGACGGAAAAATCCGCTTTTATGACAGCGTTGATAATCACCTAAACGATACCTTTAACTTACGTGCCTTTCCTTTTCTTGGACTTGAAGTCGGTTCGTTTTCCTCAGTTGCAGTGGCTGATATCGATCACGACGGTCGCTTAGATCTATATGTAGGACAAGATTTAGGAGGGATTTTTCGATTAGAACACGAAGCAGGAAGTAATTTAAGTCAAACCGAGTTACTTGATCCTACCATTACCTTGTACCCGAATCCTACTCGGAATGACATTACGATTAAAGCATCGGTTAATTTGGGGAGCATCACCTTGTTTGATCTTTCAGGAAAATGCATACTGGATTACACCTGTGATTCTATGGACTGTACCTTACCCTTAACGGATGTTAAACAGGGCGTTTACCTCATATATCATGCAGGAAAACCCATTGGAAGAATCGTGAAACTTTAACGGGTTTTACGTGAACTTACTTCACCGAAATCCGATACATTTCTTGTCCGTTTAAAGTGCCTACTAATTCATCACCTATAGCAATCGGACCAACACCTGCAGGGGTTCCAGTAAAAATTAAATCTCCGGTTTTTAGCGTGATGAATTTGGATAGATACGCAATGATTTGATCGATGTTAAATAACATCATGGTTGGATTCCCGTGCTGCTTACGTATACCATTTTGATGAAACTCAAAGGAAAGTGAGTCAAAATCTTCATGGGTAATTGGAATCCATACCGAAGAAACCACGGCACTTTGGTCAAAGGCTTTAGCAATTTCCCAAGGCAGCCCTTTGGCCTTGCATTCAGCTTGCAGATCTCGGGCGGTAAAATCAATCCCTAGTCCAACACTGCTATAATATTTATGTGCAAAGGCCGAATCAATGTGTTTGCCTACACGATCTATTTTCACCACTAATTCACATTCATAATGGATTTCATTGGTAAATCCAGGAAAATAAAAGACATCATCTTTTAAGACTGCGGTATCTGGTTTCATGAAGAATACTGGGGCACTGGGAACTTCCGCGTTCATCTCGGCCGCATGATCCGCATAGTTTCGTCCAATACAAATGATTTTCATTTTTTATTGAATTTCGAGGAAAGTTGGTTGAGTTTATCCTGAAACCCAGCCTCCTTGGTATGTTCTTTAAGCGCTTTCAACCGGTTCACTTCCGCACGCAAACAATCCTTGGTTTGAAAAGGAAAATCCGCATCTAACATCCAACCATAATATCCGGGTTCTAATTTCATGACCGCTTCAATCGTTTTCCCCTTGTGCTTACCAAAGTTGTACATGATTTCACCCGCTTGATTCTTGGCCAACCTTCCAGCAAAATCTACAGCGCCCAAAGGGCTGTTGCTTGAAAATGCCGCGAGGGCGGGTATTTCGGGGGTAAGTTGGTCGTATCGTGCTAATTGCGCAAGAAATACATCCAAGGTAACTTCGGTATCGTACAACGCATCGTGTGCATTCTCCATGGGCTTGCCGCAGTAAAATTGATAGGCGGCGGACAAGGTGCGCTGTTCCATTTTATGGAATATATTCTGTACATCTACAAAATTTCTGCCCTCCATCGGAAAGGGATGACCAACGCGATAAAATTCCTCTACCATGAATGGAATATCGAATTTGTTTGAGTTATAGCCTGCTAAATCGGCATCGCCCATGAAGGCAATGATTTCAGCCGCAACCTCGGCTAATTTAGGGGCATCTTGCACCATCTCATTACTAATTCCATGAATGGCAGTGATCTCTTCAGGAATATGAATTTCTGGGTTGACTATATAATTCCGGGATTGGCGACTTCCGTCAGGAAATAAGGTCACGGCAGCAAGCTGCACAATTCGGTCCTTGGTAAGTTGTGTGCCTGTCGTTTCTAGATCGAAGAAACACAAGGGCTTAGTGAGCGATAAGCGCATTATTTCAAGATAATGAACTCCGTACGACGGTTGGCCAAATGATCGGCATCTGAACACCTAACGCCATCTCCACAAGGTTTTAGTAATTCGCTTTCACCAAATCCTTTTGCCGAAATACGCTCAGGATTAACAACAAAAGATTTAATATAATTCATGGCCGTTTGAGCGCGCATGTCTGAAAGCCACTGGTTATAAATAGCTGGTCCGCGGCTGTCTGTATGCGAACGGATTTCAATTTTCAAACTTGGATTATCATTCATTACTTGAATAACTTCTTTCAATTTATTTTTAGAATAGTCGGTTAAGTTGTAACGGTCAAATTGATAATTAACCATGTACGGACCTATGAATCCTTTTTGTGTAGCCTCTAATTTGAAGTTCACAGTAACCACGGAGTCTTCCAATAAATCGGTATTCACTTTGGAAGATTTATTTAAGTAGCCTCCAGCACCGGCCGTTAATTCTCCCGCAATGTGTGACTCATATTCGTAGGAGGCGATTAGTTCGCTTCGGTACATACCATTCGCTCCACTTATTGTCGTGGCCTTTTTCCCGTCAATGGATAGATTCACTGAGGCATTTGCAATGGGAGCACCACTTTCTATGTCCACAACCACTCCTTTAATTTCATAGGTAGGGAAAGGAACAATTTTAGAATCCTCATCAATGATCAGGACTTTTTTATTATGA
>Ga0247843_1008313_pt1 | contig 12179 bp, 16 predicted proteins | sample LaCruzMarch2017__FD_192420 | JGI IMG/M metagenome (GOLD analysis project Ga0247843, IMG submission 192420) | Freshwater microbial communities from meromictic Lake La Cruz, Castile-La Mancha, Spain - LaCruzMarch2017_8m | ecosystem: Environmental > Aquatic > Freshwater > Lake | place: Spain...
CCCCAAGACGGGCCCTTCCCAAGACCGGCCCTTCCCAAGACCGGCCCTTCCCAAGACCGGCCCTTCCCAAGACCGGCCCTCCCCAAGACGGGCCCTGCCACTTGTCGCCGCAGCATGAAAGCGCGTGTGGTGATGCGTGCTGAACGATCGCAGGGAGCGCGGGCCTTAACGGCTTCGCCGTGGCTGCGCCGCATCGAAGGCGGGTGGCCCGCATGGTTCAAAGGCGTGCAAAGAAAAACGCCCCGGACTTGCGACCGGGGCGTTCTTGTTCGGTATCGAAAAGTCCTAAAGGCCCGGCAGTTTGGAGCGCTCGCCTTCGCGGCGCTCGATGGTCACCGTGGCGCCGCCGGTCGCGCGGCGGACGGTCTCGGCGTTGGCGAGGCGTTGTTCTTCGGTCAGCGCGGCCGGCGAAGGCGCCGCCGAGCCCTGATAGCCGAGGACCTGATCGGCGAACGCTTCAGGCTTGCGCACGAGCGCTGCGCCTTCGAGATCGACCTGCGCGCGGATGGCCGGGTCGACGGCGTCGGCGCCGGCGCGGTTGACGAGCGCACGTTCGCCCGCGGTCGCCTGCTGCCCGACATCCTGGCCGAACACGGCCGCACGGGCCTGACCGTCGGGGCGCAGTTCCTGGGGGCGCGGATCGCCCGGACGCGGCGGACGCAGCGCATAATCCGGCGGCATCACGAGCGGCGCACGGGTCACGACCCGGAATTCGTCCGGGGCCACCTTCTCCACGCCGATCGCCTGACTAAAGCCGCCGCACCCGGACACCGTCGCGCACGCGACAGCCAGCGCCGCCAAGGTGATCGTCTTTTGCATAGCCGGCATATCCATATCCCGATTGATCTCGCAGTCTCATAGCCCCTGAAATCGGGCGACGCCAAGGCGGACGCTCATCCGGGCGCCTTGTCGGGCGCCTTTTCCTCGCCATTGCGGAGAAAATCTAGCGCCAGCAAGGCCGCGCCGACCGTGATCGCCGCATCGGCCACGTTGAACACCCAGGGGAAATAAAGGCCCGAAAAGTCGAGAAAGTCCGCCACCGCCCCGAATCGGATGCGGTCGACCACGTTTCCGAGCGCCCCACCGACCACGAGCCCGAGCGCCCAGCCGGTCAGCAAACGGGTCGCCGTGCGCATCCAGTAGACGAAGAAGCCGGCGATCCCCAGCGACAGGATCACCAGCGCCCAGCGCGCGATGCCGTCGCCGGCCTTCAGCATGCCGAAGCTGACGCCGTAGTTCCAGACCATGGTGAGATCGAAGATGCCGCTGACCTCGATCTTGCGGCACCCGATGTGAGTCTCGAGGCACCCCGGCGGGCTGAACTTCAGCACCTCCAGCACCCAGTATTTGGACGCCTGATCGAGGACGAAGACCCCGGCGGCGAGAAGCAGTCCGAAACGCAGCATGGCGTGCCTTATGGCGTGGCGCGCGTAGAAGGCCAAGGGCGGGCGACGCGCGCGGTTTTCGGGATCAGGACTTCACCCGGCGCGCGACCGGCCAGCAGACTTCGTCGTCCTCGATGGCGAGGCCCTGCCGCAGCGCCGCACGGTGATCGATCCACGCGGGATCGCCCCAAGGCGTCGTGTCGGCATCAACGTAGAAGTACTGCAGATGCGGCGTCCAGCCGCCGAACTTCGGCGCACGCGCCGCAATGTCTTCGACCCCCGGCCCGAACACTGGCGCCGCCGGCCCGCCGACGAGGTCGCCGCGCAGGATGCCCTGCGCGGGAAAGAAGACGTTGGTCCAGCGCACGGCACAGAACACCGCCGCATTGTGCGGCGCCCGCGGCCCGGCGTGGGGATCATCGGCGGCGCCATACTGGCGGCAATAGGTGAAGCGCTGCACGCTGTCGGCGAAAGTCTCGAACTGCGGCGGGTTTGTCGCGTGCTCGCGCCGCTCCAGCGACTGCGTGAATTCCTCAAGCGTTTCGGCGAGCAGCGTCTGCGCGTGCGCCAGCGGCGCGCCGAGGGTCACGAAATCGCTGATAAGCCAGAGCGGCTTTTCCTCCCCCACCGGCGCGTCGCGCAGCGCATCGAACACCAGCCGCTGCGCCAGGCGCCACCGATCGCGCACCTCTGTATCGTTCGGCTTGACGAGCAAGGCGGCGGCCGCTTCCTCGGCGAATTTCAGCGCGTCCTGAATCAGACCGGGACGATCCATGCGCCGGTTCGCGCGGCCCCACATGTGGGTGATGAGGTCATAGCCGATCACGCCGCCCAGCGAGTGCCCGACGATGACAATCCGATCGTATTTGCCGCACGCGTGCAGTTCATCGAGGAGCGCGAGCCCCTTGGCGCGAATTTCCTGACGGCGCTGGATATCGCTCGCCTCACGGCTGAGATAGCGCGCGGCGTCGCCAAGCACCGGCGTGAGAAAGAGTTTCTCCGCAACGAGCACTGTAATCCACAGCAGCGTCACGAAGGTGACCATGCTGATAAAGGACGCGGTGAAGTACTGCGCGAAGATGGCGTTCGCGGCGCTCACCGCGAGCAGCAACAAAAGCGTAACCGCCGCCAGCAGCGGCGCCTGCAGCACGCGCCACGCCTTCACCAGCGACGGCGGCACCTGCACGCGCGGTCGCATCGCCAGCCGCGCCATCCAGCCGACCACGTGGCCGAAGCTGTTGCCGTGCATCAGGTGCGCCCAGTAATATTCGAAGAAGTCCGTGCGCTTGCCGTGGATGTTCTCGTTTGTCGACAGGCGGCGCAGTTCGAAAATGCCGCTCATCTCGTCGGGTTCGGAATAGACCGCGCGCGGTTTGCCGTCGGGCCGCGGATCGTTCATCCACACGGTCTGGACGAGTTTCCAGAGAGTGGCCATGGGACGTTGTTCGCCGATCCCGTGAATGAGAACGACGGCCTGCTTCTTCGGCTTTTCCCCGGTCGGTGCGCCGGACAATGAGTCCGCCATGATCCCTCGGCTCCCTCGACGGCGCGACGAAAGGCCGATCAACGGGCGCGGTCAACCAGCTTCCCAGCGCACGGCGGCGGCGGCCGTCAGTTCGCGTCAAGCGTGCGTTTTGCGCATGTGGGCGACGGACCGCGTCACGAGTTCCCGCAACACGCCCGCGTCCACATCGGACAGCGTGTTGAGGTAGAGGCAGGACTTGCCGACCTTGTGCTTGCCCAGCTTGCCGAGCAACGCATCGTACTGGGCGAACCCGGGCATGATGTAGAGCACCAGATTGGCCTTGCGCGGCGAGAAACCTACGATCGGCCAGTCGCCAGACGCCGCCTTGTACGAGCCGAAGCCGATGATCGAGGGTCCCCATAGCGCGGGCTTTTCGCCCGTCACGTCCTTCAGCATCTTCAACACCGCCTTCGCATCCGCGCGCCGCGTCTCGTTTTCCACCGCGTCGAGGAAAGCGCTCACCGACGCCGTCGTTTTCTTCGTCTTGGGTTCAGCCGCCATCGCCCGCCTCCGTGGTCTTCACGCCGAGATACATCCGCCGTTGAACGTCGCGTCTGCCCTTCAAACGCGCGCGGCGCAGATCGCAGCCGCCTGAGGGACAGCCAAAGACCCTGAAGCGAACCATTGCCGCACCGGCGAGGTGCGCATCGGCCACACTACGCTGGTGGAGCTGCGGCAACCAATCCAGATCATGACATCGGGGCCTGTGTCACGCATTGCGACGGCGGCGCCTTGAAGGGCCGCGCACTGCGACCAAGGGTGAACGCCGCGCACGCACCGGGACTGCCGGGCGCGATGACGCGCCCGGCAAAAGCGCCGTCGGCGTCGATGCGACCGTCGAGGGCGGTCATGCTCCAGTTGTCGCCGGGGCGGAGGATCCATGCGCCGGGGCGCAACACGAGACGGCCTGTCGCACGATCAATCGTACCGCGCGCGCCGTAGCAGCCTGAAGGCACGTCCGGATTGCGCGGGTGTGCGAAGAACGTCACCGTGGCGTCGACCTCATCGCCGCGCTGCGGGCGCAACTCGACGGTCATGCCGGTGAGCCCCTGCGAGCAGGTGTATTCGCCGCTCCACTGGCCGCCCATCAAACGCTGCGGCTGTGCGAAGGCGCCGCTCGCCGCCAGCGCCGTGAGCGCTGCAACTCCGATCCCGATCGCCTTCCGTATAGCCATGGCCCCGCAACCCTATTCCGCCACGCCGCATCAGACTACATGCACCGACGAACAAAGCACGGCGCTTCGGAGGCGGCAGCATGGCGTATTGGCTGGTGAAGAGCGAGCCCGACGTTTTCTCCTGGGATGACCAGAAGAAACTCGGCGCGAAAGGCGGCGCTTGGACCGGGGTGCGCAATCACGGCGCCAAGCTCCACCTCATGGCCATGAAGAAGGGCGAGCGCGCCTTCTACTACCACTCCAACGCCGAACGCGCCGTCGTCGGCATCGTCGAGATCACCAAGACCGCCTACCCCGACCCCACCGATGAGACGGCTAAGTTCGTGTGCGTCGACGTGAAGGCGAAGGAGGCGTTTGCGAAACCGGTGACGCTCGCGGCGATCAAGGCGGAGCCGAAGCTCGCCGAGATGGTGCTGGTGAAGAACTCGCGCCTGAGCGTGCAGCCGGTGACGGATGCGGAGTGGGCGATCGTGTGTGGGATGGGCGGGGTCGGCTAGCGCGTTTCCCAGCGAAGCGGATCACGCTTGGCGTGGAAGCAGGCGACGACGAAACAATCTTCATCGGCGACGCGATAGAACAGGCTGTAGGGAAACCGCTTCAACCGCCCGCGGCGCAGATCGCGGTGCAGGACGGGAAATCCATCCGGGCTCGCGGCGCTCAGGCCGACGACACGATCAAGCGCATTGATGAAGCAATCAACGACCCCGGCGCTGCGAGTCGCGCACCATTGCTGCGCTTCAATCGCCTCCAGCCGCGCCGCGGGTGTGATACGCACCGTCGACGTCACGCGCGGGACCGCTGCTGCGCCTTGATGCTGTCCCAGGTCGCGGATGCGCCCTTCTCCTGCTCGAACCTGCGCAGACGCCTATCAAGTTCCTCGCGCTGCGCATCGGACAGGCTGTCCCACAGCGCGCCGATCAGCGACAGACGCTCCTCGGCGCTGGGATCGGCGATGACGGCTTCGGTGAGGCTGAAGGCAACGCATCATGCGCGGAGCGACAACGCTGCCTTGCCCCACTGCCTTGCCCACGATACCTGGTCTTGATCCTCGCCCGCCTCATCCCCATCCCGCTTGCGGGAGGGACGCATGCCGACGATCGCGACATTCTATGGCATCACGATCCAGATGTTCGTTTTTTCGATCACAACCCGCCCCTCTTCCATGCGCGGTATGGTCGAACTGTCGCTCTCGTATCGATCGAGACGGGCGACGTCATGGTCGAGCGGCTTCGATCTTGATCCAATCGCACTGTGTTTGAAGTTACCGGATGCGGATGCGCTTAGGGCAAGTTCGGTTGCAGCCGAATAGAGTCGCAACGGAGACCACCGCATTGACCGATGCTTCAGCAGTGATAGTCGCTGCGTTCGTTTCTGCCATTGCCGCTTTGTGGATCGGATTTCTTCAATACCGTGCGCTAAGGGCGCAGAACGCAATTGCGCTACTGTACATCGGTTGGCGACCTTCGATGAACTTGAGGCTTGCCTTGGGCAAATTGTACGGGACGCAGACCCTACCCAAGACACGTCGCCACGACTGAATCGATCCGTTTGGTTGGCTCGCAGGTTCTTCCCCGAAAAGACGTGCAATGAGCTCGAGGAAATTCGGCGGCAAACCTACAAGCTCGCACACTTGAAAGCTGCCGCCGACCGAGGCGATGAAAAGGCGATAGCCGCGCTCTACGAGAACCTTGGAAAAGTTGCCGATGACACTTTGAAACACCTGCCACGCCGGTTCAGGCCGTGGTAGGGCGGCGTCTAAGTCACAACGACTTCGCAATCTCCTCCGTCATCTTCTTCGCATCCGCAAACAGCATCATCGTGTTGTCGCGGAAGAACAGTTCGTTCTCGACGCCCGCATAGCCCGCCGACATGCCGCGCTTGATGAAGAGCACGGTCTTGGCGCGTTCGACTTCGAGGATCGGCATGCCGAAGATCGGCGATTGCGGATCGGTTTTAGCGGCGGGGTTGGTCACGTCGTTGGCGCCGATCACATAAGCCACGTCGGCCTGCGCGAATTCGCTGTTGATGTCCTCGAGCTCGAAGACCTCGTCATACGGCACCTGTGCTTCCGCGAGCAGCACGTTCATGTGGCCCGGCATGCGGCCCGCGACCGGGTGGATGGCGTATTTGACTTCGACGCCCTCGGCCTTCAGCTTGTCGGCCATTTCCTTCAACGCGTGCTGCGCCTGCGCCACCGCCATGCCGTAGCCCGGCACGATGATGACCTTCGAGGCGTTCTTCATGATGAAGGCCGCATCGTCCGCGCTGCCCTGCTTCACCGGACGCGTCTCGACCTTGCCGCCGGCCGCCGCTGCGCCGTCTGCGGTGCCGAAGCCGCCGAGGATGACGCTGATGAAGCTGCGGTTCATGCCCTTGCACATGATGTACGAGAGAATGGCGCCGGATGAGCCGACAAGCGCGCCGGTGATGATCAGCGCGGTGTTTTCCAGCGTGAAGCCGAGGGCAGCCGCCGCCCAGCCAGAATACGAGTTGAGCATTGAAACGACGACCGGCATGTCCGCGCCGCCGATCGGGATGATGAGCAGGATGCCGATCAGCAGCGAGAGGCCGAGAATGGCCCAGAAAATCCACGCCTGCGTGCCCTGCGTCATGACCATATAGACGACAAGACCGACGAGCGCCGCCGCGATCGCGATGTTGATGACATGGCGCAGCGGCAGCATGATCGGCGCGCCGCTCATATTGCCGTTGAGCTTGGCGAACGCGATGACCGAGCCCGTGAACGTGATCGCCCCGATCGCCGTGCCAAGCGCGAGTTCGATGAGCGAGGCCATCTTGATGCCGCCGTCGCTCGTGGCGATGTGGAAGCTCTCGGGCGCGTAGAACGCCGCCGCCGCTACCGCCACCGCCGCAAGACCGACGAGCGAGTGGAACGCCGCGACGAGTTGCGGCATCGCCGTCATCTTGATGCGGTTGGCGATCACCGCCCCCACCGCGCCGCCGACGAGCACGCCGCCGCCGATGAGGCCGATGGTCGTGGGATCGAGCTTCACGCTGAGCAGCGTCGTGCCCACCGCGATGGCCATGCCGATCATGGCGTAGGTATTGCCCTGTCGCGATGTCTCGGGGCTCGAGAGCCCCCGCAACGCCAGGATGAAGAGCACGCCCGATGCGAGATAGGCGAGCGCTGCGATGTCTGCGGTCATGATTGGTCAGCCCCAGGTGAAGTCTTGTCGGTGTTGGTGTGCGTCTTGTCGATCGATGCGGCGGCGACGCCGGCTGCGCTCTGCATGTCGCCCATGCGCCGCATCATCAGCATGTTGAGAACGGTCGCCATGAAGAGCGTGAGGAACACAGCGCCCGCGAACAGGCCGTTCCAACCCCAGCGGTCCACCGCGCCGAACCAAGCGACAACGCAACCGACCGGATAAAGCGGGCTAAGCGCCGCAGCCGCGAGATAGCCCATCGGCGCGTCGATGTTGAACACGTGCGACAACTGCCCCCCGCTCGCTGGAACCTGCAACGCGAAGAGGATCGCGAGGTTGAGGAAGAAGCCGGGCGTCTTCATGTCGCCTCCCGGGCCTTGCGCCCGGTGATCGCGTCGATCCAGCGGTGGAGCGCCGCGCACACCAGAAAGCCCGCGACGAACGCCGGGAGCGCCGCACCGTTCGACAACGCGAAGGCGCATCCGCCGATGGCGAGGCCTGTGATGATCAACGCGCGCGCCCACTCGCCGAGCCCCGCGCGCCAGCGTCCGGCAAACGCCACTGCGACGCCGATGGCGGCGACGGCAAGCGCGGCGTAGGCGAGCGACGCCGGGCTCATCGCCGTCCCCCGCGCGGCATCTGCGACCAGCCGCCGAGCATGGTGATGGCGGGTATGGCGAGGAAGGCGAGACCCGAGAGCCATGGCGCCCAGCCCCACACGTCTTTCGCGCCGAAGAACGCGGTGACGCTGCCCACGACGGGAATGAACGTCACCGGCACGGAAACGAGCGTCGATGGCGCGGGGCCCCAGCCGGTCAGGCTCTGCATCTGCGCGGCGACGGCGAAGAACTGCAGCACGCCGATGGCGAGAAACGCGATCGCAAAGAGACACCCCGCCCCGCCGACCGCGCCGACACGAAACACCGTCCCGCGGATCTCCGCCTCAGCCGCGCGGATGTCTTCCTCGGTGGGACGCCTCACGCCCGTCGTCAGCGCATCCTCAAGCTCCGGCAACGCCGACAACGAACGTTTCGCGGCGCGCATCAGATCGTCGTCGTCGGCCACATCGTGACCGCGCCCCGTGGGATCGCCTGCATAGGCCTCCACCACATAGGCCAGCTCCTGCACCGCCGGGTGCGTCGGGGCACGCGTCCGCACCGCTTCTGCGTGGGCGTCGAGAAACCGACGCTTGAAGCCGTCCGCGGACAAACGCCCCGAGACGTACGCCTCGATGAGTTCGCGCCATTGAGGAGCCGTGGGAGCCGTCATGCAGCGGGCTTCGCCGCCCGTTCCTTCTTCTTGTACATCGCAAGCATGCGCGCGGTGACGAGGAAGCCGCCGAAGATGTTCACCGCCGCCAGCGCCGCCGCCAGGGCGCCGAAGCCGCGCGCGATCCAGAGATTGCGCGCCTCTTCAGCAGGGTCCGCAGCGAGATCGTTGCCACCGGCGTTCATCGCCGCGACCTGGGTGTATTGTTCCGCGCAGCCGTCGACAGCGCCGAGCAGCTGTTCGTCGTTCGGCCACATCTCCTTCGGCGAAAGCGCCTGATGGCCTTCAGCCTGCGCCGCGACCATGCCGCGACACGTCGCGCGGATCTGTTCGGGGCCTTCAGCGCTCGTCGCGCTCGCCGCCGCCGCGATGATCGCGCCGACGATGATCACCGACGAAATCGCGTTCGTGACGGACATGAGCGGGGTGTGCAGCGCAGGCGTCACGCTCCACACCACGTAATAGCCCACGAAAATCGCCAGCGCGAAGATCGCCAGGCGGAAGATGGTCGGATCGACAGCGTCCATTTCAGGCTCCGCAGAAGTTCTTGAAGGCGCCCTCAGGCGTCCTTCGGATTGATTTCGTATGCTGCGCTTGCGCGCGTGATGAGACCGGCGGAATCATACTCATGCGCCTCCGCCACGATGACGCCGGACTGGTTGCGATAGATGAGCGTTTCGCCGTCGGCGCCAGCGCAGATCGCGATGGGCTCGAAGCGGAGATCGGGAATGCGCGGCAGGGCCGTCTGCACGTAGGCGATGAAGTGCGACTTGCCGAACAGCCGTCCGTCCGAACCGAAGCCGAGGGCGGCCACGAACGGCGAGGCGAACTCTACGTCATCGGTGTAGAGCGCCGCGATCTTCTGCGGATCGCGGGCGTTCCACGCGGCGTACCAGTCGGCGGCGCGCTTTGCGTCCATCAGGCGGCCGCTTGCGGTGTGAATGTCGGGTGGATGACTGCGCCGTCCTTTGTGAGCATGGCGCCCTTGATGATCTCGTCGTCCCAAGCGGGCGAGAACGCCTTGGTGTCCTTGTCGGTGAGCAACGGCAGCAGCGCGAGGAGGTTTTTTGCGTAGAGCGCCGAAGAGTCCGACGGCAGGCGCGCCGGCAGGTTGGTGAAGCCTGCGACCTTCACGCCGTTGGCGGTATCCACGACCACGTCGGGCTTCGACACCGGGCAGTTGCCGCCCTGCGCGACCGCGATGTCGATGATCACCGAACCCGGCTTCATCGCCGCGACCATCGCTTCGGTGACGAGCACCGGAGCCGGGCGTCCCGGAATGAGCGCGGTGGTGATGACGATGTCCTGCTTGGCGATGTGTTCGGCGACCAGCGCTGCCTGCTTGGCCTGGTACTCGGCGCTCATGGCCTTGGCATAGCCCGCGGCCGTTTCGGCCTGCTTGAATTCCTCGTCTTCCACCGCGACGAACTTCGCCCCTAGCGAAGCGACCTGTTCCTTGGCCGCAGGCCGCACGTCCGTGGCCGTGACGATGGCGCCGAGACGACGCGCGGTGGCGATCGCCTGCAGGCCCGCGACACCTGCGCCCATGACGAAGACCTTGGCCGCAGCGACCGTGCCCGCCGCCGTCATCATCATTGGAAAGCCGCGCCCATAGAGCGCCGCCGCCTCGATCACCGCGCGGTAGCCCGCGAGGTTCGACTGCGAAGACAGAGCATCCATCGACTGTGCCCGCGTGATGCGCGGCACGAATTCCATCGCCAGCGCAGCCACGCCTTGCTTGGCGTAGCTGTCGACCGCTTCCTTGGCGCCATAGGGGTTCATCAGCGCGGCGACGCCGGCGCCCTTGCGCAAAGCGGCCAGTTCATCGGCCTCGGGCGCACGCACCTTGAGGAGGAGATCGGCGTCTTTCAACGCGGCGGCCGCGCTGCCCACGATCTCCGCGCCCGCCGCCTTCAGTTCGTTATCGGGAAAGCTCGATCGGTCGCCGGCGCCGGACTCGATCACCACGGCGTGTCCCGCCGCGACGATTTTCTTCACCGTGTCGGGGGTGGCTGCGACGCGCGTCTCGTCGGCCGCACGTTCCTTGACCACTGCGATGCGCATGCCTGACCTGCTCCTGCCCCGGAATAAGCGAAAAACTGCGGGCCGGACATGATCACGCGTCGCGGTTCCGTGCAACCGGCTCCGCAATCGGAGGTTTTAGGTGAAGGCTTGAATGCCCATCGTGATGGCGCCGCCGATCGCGAGCACCACCGTCGAGCCGATCACCGTCGCCCACCATGCGCCGCCGAGGCCCATGAGGAAACCAGCGGCCACACCGATTACGAGCCAGACGATCAGCCCCGTCCACCAGCCCAGGCCCATGGCGAATGCGCACACCGTCAGTCCCAGCACCATCGCCAGCAACACGCAGGACCATTCGGTTGTCTTCAGAAAGCCGTTGAACAGAGCTTTGTGGGACGAGATGTCCATCTTGCCATGCTCGTGGTTCGCGCCGTGGTTCGCGCCATGCGCCGCCATCGTCATCTCCGCATTATTGGCGGCCCGTCTAAACCGCGCCGCGGGGGGCCGCAACGGTCTGCCCGTGCGGCCAACCGGCCAGAAGCCCCCGCAGCGCCGCGACGAATGGCAGCGGCTGGTCGATCATCACATGGTGGTCGGCGTCCGGGATCGCGAAGAACGGGGTGCCGACGGGCGCTGTGCGCCGCATATGCGCCAACACTTCCGGCGCCATGAGCGCAGACCGGTCTCCCCACACAACGGCCATGGGACACGCTGCATCCCTCAAGAAGGGGTTGGGATCGCCCAACTCGAACGCGCTCCAGATGAAGGGGTCGAACTTCCAGGTGAAGCCTCCCTCGACGGCCTTGATGGAGACCCTGCCCACATGGTCGAGATACCAGAGGTTCGCACACGGCTGCTGCGGCGCCAGCCGGAAGCGCGCCAGCGTCTCCTCGAAGGTCGGATAGATCCGGTTCGGCCGCGACCGCGTCGGCGGGCCGTCATGGACGAAGCCGCTGGGTCGGATCGGACTATCGACGCTGACCACGCCGGCGAACCGCTCCCCATGGCGGGCGGCGCAATAGGCGGCGAGAAAACCGCCGAAGGAGTGCGCGATCAGGATCGGCTTCGCCGCCGGCTCGAAAAGGCCCGTCGCCGCACACGCCGCAAGGACTTCCTGAGCGAAGGTCTCGGGATCGTAGTGCTGACGCCAGTCCGACCCGCCCATGCCGGACCAGGTCAGGGCCGTCACGCGGTAACCGCTCTCGACGAAGAACGGCGCGAGCGGGCTCCACCAGTCCGCGTGCGCGCCGTTGCCGTGCAGCAGCATCAGCCCCGGATGTCCACGTTCGCCCCACGTCAGCACCTCGATCCCGGCGCCCGCCACCTCCACGCGGGACCGCTCAGGCGACTGCGCCAGCGCGGCGTCGAACCAGCCCGGCGCCGCCGGTCTTTGCCCGGCGAGCGGCGCGAGCGGGCCGCCGCCGCCGGCGTCAACGGACAGTCTGTCGATCGTTTGGGTCATGATCGGGCCATACGACGCGGCGTCGGCGCCACGCAATGCGCCGCACCCGCCCGCCGCCGCCCTCGCCCCCTTTCCCCCCCCCCCCCCCCCCCCCCCCCCCCCCCCCCCCCCCCCCCGGGCCCCCCCCCCGCCCCCCGCCCCCCCCCCCCCCCCCCCCCCCCCCCCCCCCCC
>Ga0247843_1008314_pt1 | contig 12177 bp, 11 predicted proteins | sample LaCruzMarch2017__FD_192420 | JGI IMG/M metagenome (GOLD analysis project Ga0247843, IMG submission 192420) | Freshwater microbial communities from meromictic Lake La Cruz, Castile-La Mancha, Spain - LaCruzMarch2017_8m | ecosystem: Environmental > Aquatic > Freshwater > Lake | place: Spain...
GCGCAATTTATGCCCTCCTTACACCCCTGCTAAAACACTTGCAATCGGGGCAAATACTTTCATTATAGGCGCGCCACAAGGCACTATAAGGCATGGAGAATAATAATGAAAAAAATTGAAGCCATCATCAAGCCCTTCAAACTCGACGAAGTGAAGGAAGCCCTCCAAGAAGTGGGTTTGCAAGGTATCACCGTCACTGAAGCACGCGGCTTTGGCCGCCAGAAAGGCCATACCGAGCTGTATCGCGGCGCGGAATATGTGGTGGATTTTCTGCCCAAGGTGAAGATCGAGGTGGTGGTGGACGATTCCATGGTGCAACGCACGGTGGATGCCATCATCAACGCCGCACGCACCGGCCGCATCGGCGACGGCAAAATCTTCATTCTGCCGGTGGAAGAAGCCATCCGCATCCGCACGGGTGAGCGCGGCAGCGACGCAGTCTAACCTAAAACGCTTATTGTTTTTCCCAGCCGCTTTTGCCGCTGCGCGAAAGCAGCGAGATGCTCGGTGTATGCCGCGCCACACTGCGTGCCACCTGATTGACCTGTTCCAGGGTTAGCTCGTCGATCGCACGCAGATCCGCCTCCTTGCTGGCAGTGCGGCCTGAGACCAGCATTGTCTCGCAATGCGTGTCGGCCACTTCGGTCGGGTCTTGATAGAGCTTGGCCACCTGCATACACGCCTGGTTCTTCATATCGGCCAACTCCTGCTGCGTGATGCCACGCTTGCCGAGCTCGGCCACCGCCTCATCCACCAGCTTGGTCAGCACTTTCATATTGCGTGGGCTGGTAGAAGCGCTGATCTCCAGGCGGCAATGCTCTCGCCCACGCTCGATCTCACTGTGAATGCCGTATACCAGCCCCAGCTGCTCGCGCACTTTTTGGTCGAGCCGTGAAATGGTAGTACCGGTCAACACATGATCGTAGACAGCCAGTGCGGTAGGGTTAGCGGCTACTTCCTCATTAGGAAGCGTATAGAGTATGTGGCAATAGGACTGTTCAAGCCACGGCTTTTTGCCCTTGATCTTCACCGGTTGAAAAGTGGAACTGGCCGAAGGCACAGCGGCGGGTTTTTGCACTTGCGCCACCTTGGTGTGAAAATGCTCGGCCACCCATGCCACGGATTGTTCATGCGTGATATTGCCGGCCATGGTCACTACCATATTATCCGGGCGGTAGTGTTTTTTCACGAAGGCGTGCAGGTCTTCGGCAGTGCATTTTTTAAGCGTGGCCGTTTTGCCGATAATATCGCGCCCCAGCGCCTGCTTTGGGAAAGACGCACGATATGCCTGCTCGGAAACCACCTCGTCGGGCATGTCCCTATAGTCGCGCATCTCTTCTAATATCACCTTGCGTTCAATGGCGAGTGTGGCCGGGTCGAACACCGGGTGCTGCACCATGTCGGCCAGCAAGCCAAAACACTCCCCGGCATAGCTGCTAAGCGCCTCAGCACTGTATATGGTGAATTCCCGCGAGGTACAGGCATTATGGGTGGCGGCCATGCGCGCAAATAAGGTTTCCAGCTCAGCGCCGGGGTGGTTCTTGCTGCCGCGGAACAACATGTGCTCAACAAAATGGCTGATGCCCGCCTCGTGCTTGCCCTCGTCTCGACTGCCCACGCCCACGCCGATGGAAAATGCCACCGTGTCCTGGTGCGGCTGTGTCTCGGTAACCACGCGCAGGCCATTTTCCATCAATGTGCTTTGAACCGGCATCAAGCCCCCTTGAATTACCCTTCTATAGAACCTGAAAACAAGGGCTTACGCCAGTAAAACCTTAAGATTGCCCGCTGTAAAACCCACCTTTGACAATGGGATATGGCCTGCTATAAAGGCTACCACTTTAAAAAATAAAAAATCCCGCCAGGACGCAAAAAGCGTAACAACCGTTTGAATTAAGAAAGGAATATTATGTCTGCACAAGACGTATTTACCATGATCAAGGAACACGACATTCAATTCGTCGATTTCCGCTTCACCGACCCGAAGGGCAAATGGCAGCACACCTGCTACGTTGCCGAACAGGTCAACGAAAGCAGCTTTGAAGACGGTATCATGTTCGACGGTTCGTCGATCTCTGGTTGGAAGTCCATCAATGAATCCGACATGATTCTGATGCCCGAACCCAAGACGGCTTTTGTCGACCCGTTCGCCGCTCAGCCGACCCTGGTCATCTTCTGCGATATCATCGAGCCCTCGACCGGCCAGTCCTATGGCCGCGATCCACGCTCCATCGCTAAGCGTGCTGAAGCTTACCTGCACTACACCAATATCGGCGACACCGCCTATTTTGGCCCCGAACTCGAATTCTTCGTGTTCGACGACGTGCGCTTCAAGACCGCCGGCAACTACAGCTACCACGAGCTGCAGAGCGAAGAGCTGCCCTGCAACTCCGACCGCAGCTACCCTGCCGGTAACATGGGCCACCGCCCGGCTACCAAAGGCGGTTACTTCCCCGTTCAGCCGGTTGACTCGCTGGCTGACCTGCGCGGCGAAATGCTCTCCACCCTGAAAACGGTGGGCGTTGAGCCTGTGCTGCATCACCACGAAGTAGCGCCTGCACAATGCGAACTGGGCACGATGTTCTCGACGCTGGTATACACTGCCGATAACGTACAGAAGTATAAATACGTCGTGCATAACGTGGCTCACTCCTATGGCAAATCGGTGACCTTCATGCCGAAGCCGATCTCGGGCGATAACGGCTCGGGCATGCACACCCACCAATCCATCTGGAAAGCTGGTAAGCCCCTGTTCGCAGGTAACGGCTATGCTGACCTGTCGGAAATGTGCCTGTACTACATCGGCGGCATCATTAAGCACGCCAAGGCGCTCAACGCGTTCACCAACGCTTCGACCAACAGCTACAAGCGCCTGATCCCGGGCTTTGAAGCTCCAGTTCTGCTGGCTTACTCGGCCCGCAACCGTTCGGCTTCGATTCGCATTCCGTATGTTGCAAGCCCCAAAGGCAAGCGTATCGAAGTGCGCTTCCCCGACCCGACCGCTAACCCCTACCTGTCCTTCTCGGCGATGCTGATGGCGGGTCTTGACGGTATCGAAAACAAGATCCACCCCGGCGACGCAATGGACAAGAACCTCTACGACCTGCCGCCTGAAGAACTCAAAAACGTTCCGACGGTTTGCGGCTCGCTTCGTGAGGCACTTGCTTCTCTGGACGCTGACCGCGCGTTCCTAAAGAAGGGCGACGTGTTCACCGATGACTTCATCGACAGCTATATCGACCTGAAGATGCAGGAAGTGTATCGCTGGGAACACACCCCCACCGCAGGCGAGTTCGAACTGTATTACAGCGTGTAATAGCAGTTACGTTAATTGAGAAAAAGGGAGGCTTCGGCCTCCCTTTTTTTATGCGTGGCGTGTAGTGCTGTAGCGCAGCGCCACCAAAGCGGTGGCCAGTGACACCAGCAAGAACACCTGTGCCACGGAAAGCCCACCCACAAGCGCCCCCATAGTGGCAAGCGAAGCCCCCACCATGAAGAGCGCGTTCATGATATTGTTGGTGGCAATGGTGCGTGCGCGGTGGCCCACGTCACTGGCATGCTGCATCACCGCATAAAGCGGCACGATGAACACCCCACCGGAAATGGCGATACCCAGCAGATCGATCAGGATGCGCACACTTCCACTTTGCGCCAGGAAGGTGGAAACGCCCATCAGCCCCTCATAAGCGACAAGGCCTATACTACCGCTGGCAAAATACAGATCCACGCCGAAGACCGCGATACCCCACGCACCCCAGGGCACAAGTCGCATGGTGATAGCACCGCGCAGCAGACGGTTGCACAGCAGCGACCCCAGCGCAATGCCCACGGAGAATACGGTGAGGAACAGCGTCACCACGGTTTCATCGGCCAGCAGCACATCCTTGGCGTAGGTCGGGAACTGCGAAAGGAACGTCGCCCCCACCAGCCAGAACCACGAGATGGCCAGAATCGCACCGAATACGGTTTTGTTTTTCTTATCATGGGAGATGACGCGCCACGTCTGGGCGGCAATATTCGGGTTGAGCTTAAGCCCTGGCTGGCCGCCGGGTGCAGCCGGGATAAAGCGGCTGGAAATATACCCCAGCACTGCCGAGCCGATCACGATGCCGGAGATGATAGCAAGCCCCTGGGGGTGCAGGATGCCGGCCCCACCTAAGATCGTGCCCAGCAGAATGGCCAGGAACGTGCCGGCCTCGATATAGGCATTGCCAGCGATGAGCTCGCCCTCGCGAAGATGCTGCGGCAGCAGTGCGAATTTGACAGGGCCAAAAAAGGTGGAATGCACGCCCATGCAGAACAGCACGAACAGCAGGAAATATGCGTTGCCGATTGCAAAGCCGATGGCGGCAATCACCATAAGGATAATCTCAGCAATCTTGACGATGCGGGCGATGCGGGCGCGATCATACTTATCGGCGCATTGGCCGGCAGTCGCTGAAAACAGCAAGTAAGGCAAGATGAATAGCCCGGCCGCCAGCGTCACCAGCATCTGCGCTTCTCCCGGCCCGGCCAGGCGATAGGCGATGAGCACGACCAGCGCGTTCTTAAATACGTTATCGTTGAACGCGCCCAGAAATTGTGTGACAAAGAGCGGCCCGAACCGCCGCGTAAATAGCAGATGTCGGCGCATCATGAATCGGCGTTCTGCTTTTTTGCAAATTGCTGCCCGGCGATCTCATCAAGCAAAAGTGTGTCTTTGCGATTTTGCTCCTCAGCCGCGCGCTGCTTGGCATTTTCTTTGGCGATCTCGTATTTCTTGAGATCGGCGAATGCTTCGGCAATCTTATCGCGCAGGGCATCCATTTTTTTCTCCAGCAGCTTCAAACCCTCGGCCAGCACGTTCTGCTTCGCTTGGATGCGCTTGGCAAAGCCGCCAAAAAAACCGCTCATTTCAGGCTGGCGGCCCGCCTGCTCAATCTCGTCGCGCAGTTCTTTGGCCAGGCGCGCTTGGGCCTGCTGCAGCTGCGCCTTCTCATTCTCCATCGCGGTCATCTCGCGACGCAACTCGTCCAATGCACGTTTGCTGAGCTTGATGAGCGTGTCGTAGGTCTTCATGCGCGGTTCGGGTCTTTCCAGTTATCGATGCCAAGCAACTTAGCCAGCTCGTCATAGCCCTGCTCAAGCGTGGTTTTTTCGTCCTTGCGCTGGCGGAGGAATTCTTCGATGTCGGGGTAGTATTTAATGGCCTGGTCCACCACCGCATTGCTGCCCTTGCGATAGGCGCCCAGGCGAATCATCTCGGCCATATCTTCGTAGGCAGCGAGCATGCCGCGCGCCACTTGCACCAATGCGTTCTCCTGCGTGGTGTTGCAATCGGGCATGGTACGCGACACGCTTTTTAGAATGTTGATCGCCGGAAAGCGGCCACGTTGGGCGATGGCGCGGTCCAGCACAATGTGACCATCTAAAATACCGCGCACCGTATCGGAGATCGGCTCGTTGGTATCGTCCCCCTCCACCAGCACGGTGAACAGGCCCGTGATATTGCCCTGCCCTTTTTTGCCCGGGCCCGCACGCTCCAGCAGCTGCGGCAACTCAGAGAACACGGTGGGTGTATAGCCCTTGGAAGTGGGTGGTTCGCCAGCAGAAAGGCCAATCTCGCGCTGGGCCATGGCAAAGCGCGTGACGCTATCCATCAAGCACAGCACCTCTTTGCCCTGATCGCGGAAATATTCGGCAACCGCCATGGTGATGTAAGCCGATTGCTTGCGAAGCAGTGCATATTCGCTGGAAGTGGCCACCACCACCACCGAGCGTTTGAGGCCTTCTTCGCCCAGATCATCCTCGATGAATTCCTGCAACTCGCGCGAGCGCTCGCCGATCAGGCCGATGACGTTGATATCTGCCTGCGAGTTGCGCGCCAGCATCGACATGAGGATGGATTTACCCACACCTGAGCCTGCGAAGATACCCATGCGCTGGCCTTTGCAGCAGGTGAGAAACGCGTTGATAGCCTTGATGCCAGTGTTGAGCTTGCCCTTCACCCGCTGGCGTGAATGCGCATCAGGGGCTTTGGCGCGCAGCAGATAGGGGGTTTTGCCTTTGGGCAGCGGGCCCTTTCCATCGACAGGCTCGCCGAGCGCGTTGATGATGCGGCCAAGCCAAGCATCACACGGATAAACCGCCGAAGAAGACTCTTCCAGCACTACTTTAGCACCCGGACCAACCCCCTCTAGGCTGCTAAAGGGCATTAATAAAGCTTTATTTTCGCGGAAGCCCACCACCTCGGCCAGAACCGACGCAACCGTGCCGTGTAGGCCTTTTTGGGGGATAATTCGACAGCGTGCGCCCACGCTTAACAGGCGTTCTATCCCGGTCGCCTCGACCAGCAGCCCCTGCACGGCCAAAACCGTGCCGGACACCGTAACATCCTGAACCTTATTTATTTCTTCAATGTCCATCAGGTTTCTTGACGCAGGCTAACAGGGCAATTTCACGACCTACCATAGGCCCAGTGCGCACTATACGATTTATTTGGGGAAAATTACAGAATAAAGATTGTTTAATGTTTTTAGTTGTGCTTAACTAAAAATTAAATTATTAATGGTCTACCAATTTTTAGACTAACAAGAAAATTAAGCCGTTAATAACCATTAACGTCACGTTGTAAATCTTAGGGAGATCGCATCATGCGTGTTTTATTGGTAGAAGATGATTCCTCAACTGCAAAAGCCATCGAGCTTTCGCTCGCTTCTGAGGGCATCATTTGCGACACCACCCAGCTGGGTGAAGAAGGCCTGGAAATCGGTAAGCTGTACGATTACGACATCATCATCCTCGATTTGATGCTGCCGGACATCGACGGCTACGAAGTGCTCCGCCGCTTCCGCGCTGCTCGCGTGACCACCCCCATTCTCATTCTGTCCGGCCTGTCCGGCCCTGATCAGAAGATCAAGGGCCTGGGCTACGGCGCAGACGACTACCTGACCAAGCCTTTCAATAAAGGTGAGCTCATCGCTCGTATACAGGCGATCGTTCGTCGCTCCAAGGGCCACAGCGAATCCATCATCCGCACCGGCAAGCTGTCGGTTAACCTCGACACCCGCTCGATTGAGGTGGACGGCAAGTCGCTGCACCTGACCAGCAAGGAATACAGCATCATCGAACTGCTGAGCTTGCGCAAAGGCACGACGCTGACCAAAGAAATGTTCTTAAACCACCTCTATGGCGGCATTGACGAACCTGAACTCAAGATTATCGACGTGTTCGTGTGCAAACTGCGCAAAAAGCTTTCGGCTGCTGCCGGCGGCGAGAACTACATCGAAACCGTTTGGGGCCGTGGCTATGTGCTGAAGGACCCGGAACCAGGTGCTGATGCAACCGCAGCGAACCTTGACGAGGATGAATTGGTGTAATTGCCTACTCGACAAAAAATAAAAGGGCAGCCCCTCGGGCTGCCCTTTTTTATGGTCTGGTGTGGCGCTTTATGCTTTTAGCTTATAGCCGCCGCGCACATCGGCCACAGGCTCGAAGAGCTTGCCCGGGTCGACCAGTGACTCCGTGGAGCCAAGCAGCAGCACGCCGCCCTTGCTAAGTGTGCGGGCCATTCTCTCGGTCACTTGCCCCTTGGTCTTATCATCGAAATAGATAAGCACGTTGCGGCAGAAGATAATGTCGAACTTGCCCAGTCGCGTGTAATCCTCAAGCAGGTTATGCGTCTGGAACTGCACCATGGCCCGGATATGCTCTTTAATCTGCCAGGAAGTATCAGGCCGCGAGGCAAAATACTTCACCAGCATCTGGATGGGCAGGCCCCGCTGCGCCTCGAACTGTGAGTATATCCCCTCGCGGGCCTTATCCACCACTTTCTTGGCCAGGTCGCTAGCCACGATGTCAAACTTCCAGCCAGGCATCTTGGCGGCATCCTCTGCCAAGCACATGGCGATGGAATACGGTTCCTGGCCGGTGGAACATGCCGCCGACCAAATGCGCATGGATTTGCCGGCCGCCAGGCGCTGCATCTGCATAGGCAGCAGCACGTTGCGCAAATGTTCATAAGGCTTGATATCGCGGAAGAAGGACGACTCGTTGGTCGTCATCGCCTCGGTGATCTCCACCAGCAGCGGCTCGGTGGCCTTGGTCTTCAGCACGTTGCACAGCTGCGGAATATCCACCAGCCCTTGTGCCCGTGCAATCGGCATTAACCGGCTTTCGATGAGATAGATCTTCTCTTCGGTAAGCGTGAGGCCTGAGCGCTTATAAAGGATATCAGAGAGAAATTTAAATTCTTCAGGACGCATGGCCGCACCCTTCCAACTGCGAGATCAGGTACGGCGCGATGCCCGAAAGCGGCAGTACCGCACGCGCCAAATGGTTCTCTACCACCGCCTTGGGCATGCCGTATACCACGCAGCTTGCCTCATCCTGGGCGATGACATTGCCGCCGGCTGCCACCAGCTCGCGCGCACCCAGCATGCCATCCTGCCCCATACCGGTCAGTACGATGAGCAGAAGCTGCGAACCGTAGATCTTGGTGAATGAACGCAGCATCGGATCGGCAGCTGGACGGCAGAAATTTTCCTGCGGGCCTTGGTTCACATGCAACATCACCTGCCCCACTGCATTCTTTTCCGCGAGCATATGAAAATCCCCCGGTGCCAGATAAATCCGCTCCGGCACGACCACCTCACCTTCTTTGGCTTCTGCGCAGAGGCGGCCCGCCACCCTGGTGATGTGCTCGGCCAAGATGGTGGTGAAGTTGGCTGGCATATGCTGCGTAACGAAAATAGGCGTATGCTGCAAATGACCCTTGAGCTGCTCAAAGAAACTGACAAGCGCTTGTGGCCCACCGGTAGAAGATGCCACCGCCAATGCTTTGACCCCGACATTTGCCAGAGGCACAGTGCTAAGCGGCGGCGGGTGGATAGCGGGCTTAGGTGCGCTCATGGGGCGCGGCTCCGCAGGAGTAGCCGATACAGCAGCACCTGCCGAAGTCGGTGCAGAAGCTACACGCGCATTTGCCGCGGCCTGGCCCAGCGCCTTCACCTTGCCGATCAGGTCACGGTAGAAATGCTCCACCTCTTCGCTGGATTTTGCCGTGGGCTTGGGCAGATAATCCGCAGCGCCCAGCGCCATGGCTTGCATGCTTATACCCGCATTTCGCAACGTGAGCGTCGAAGCCATGATGACCTTGGCGGCCGGGGCAATCTTGAGCAGTTCGGGAAGCGCGCTGATACCGTCCATGCGGGGCATCTCGATATCCAGCACGATAACATCGGGTGCTTGGCGTTGCACGGCGCTGATCGCCATTAGACCATCGCCTGCCGTGCCTATAATGTTGATCTGCGGATCAGCGGAGAGCGCCTTGGACATCAGCCCACGGATGATGGCAGAATCATCGACCAGCAATACGTTAATGGTGGGCACAACCTATCCTATGTAGCACTTATAAAATGCCAACTTGCTGCAGCTTACCCTTGATAATGTCAGCATCGAAAGGCTTCATTACATATTCGTCCGCACCGGCACTGATAGCCTCCATAATATGGCTCATATCAGTCTCAGTGGTACAGAAAACGACTTTGGGTGCAGCCCCGCCTTCGAGCGCACGCAGATGCTTGATGAACTCCAGCCCATCCATCACCGGCATGTGCCAATCCAACAGGATCATCTCCGGTTTGGTCTTTTGGCAATAGTTGAGTGCCTGTTGTCCGTCCTCGGCTTCATCCACAGTAAAGCCTAGCTCTTCCATGATGCGGCGTTCGAGCTTACGTACTACTTTGGAATCGTCGACAATAAGGCAGGAACGCATGCTGGCCTACAGGGCTAAAATCGTTTGAACATTGACAATCACCAGCAGCTCGCTGGGTAATTTATGAATGCCGGTGGCCACATCGCGCCAGGTGCTAGCTAAATGTGCGGGCGGCTTTTCAACCTCTGCATCAGCCACGGTAAGCACTTCGCCGACCATGTCGACCTTGAGGCTGTAGAGCTCGTTCTTGACCTCAACCACTACGAACATACTTTTGCCATCATCCTCGCGTGGAGGCAAACCCAGACGCGAGCGCACGTCGATAACGGTAACGATACGGCCACGCAGGTTCAGCGAACCGGAAACATCCTTGGGCGCAAGCGGAATGGCCGTGACCTTCTGCTGGCGCAGCACATCGCGCACATATTTGACATTAATGCCAAAAAGCTGCTTTTCGATACCCATGGTGACATACATCTGGCTGTCCACCGCATGGTAAATCGAGGCCACAGGCATAGCTGTGTTTGCAACGGGTGTACTCATGCGCGCACCTCACCCCATAGGCAGCGCGAAACCGATTGTAGCAGGCCAGGACGGTCGGTCTTGACGATACAATCATTCATGCCCACGTCGCGCGAGCGCTGCATCACTTCGCTGCTGACGGTCGCCGTATACGCGATAATGGGAATTCCGCCGATCTGCGGGTTGCTACGACAAACGCTGGTAAACTCAAAGCCGTTCATGCCGGGCATTTCGATATCAGTAACGATCATGTCGAAATGGTGTTTGCCGTCGTTAAGAAGGCTGAGCGCCGACTTCGCATCTTCACTGGCCGTTACTTTATAACCCACGGCGGTTAAGAAAGGTACGGTTAGGTTACGGAAGAACGGGCTATCCTCGACCAGCAAAATGTTTCGGCTTTCGGCCTTCTTCTTCTCGGCCTCACCCAGCTGAGCAGGCTGGTCGATGATGTCAGCCAGCAGGTAGGTAACATCAACAATGTCAGTCGGTTTACCGGAGATGACCATGCTGCCAAGATAGCCTTGGCTCTTGGCTTCCTTGGAGGTGAGCTTGATGTTAAAGGGCGCATGCACAATATCCAGAATTTCACTGACCACCAGACCTATCACCCTCTTATCGTAGGTGAAGACAATAACATCAATCGTACCTTGCGTGGGGATAGTAAACTGGTCGTCCAGGCAAATCAGCTGCATCAGATCGCCACGATATTGTACCACCGGATGGTCGCCGGCCAGTTCAATGCTCGAAACTTCGAGTTCTTCCAGGCGCGATACCAGCTCCAGCGGCACAGCCTTGGGCGCACCGCGGCCAATGCTAAACAGCAAGAAGCTCACCAGTTTCTCGTCCACCATGCGAGCGGCGAGCTGGTCTTGTGCTGCCTGATCTCGGCGGGTGAATTCCATATTGCCGATGGTCTTGGCAATACCGTTGGGGTCCAGGATAAGTATCACGCTGCCATCACCCAGAATAGTGTTACCCGAATAGACCGAGATACTCTTGAGAATTTCAGCCACCGGCTTGACCACAATTTCCTCGGTGTCGTACACACGATCGACCAGGATGCCAAAATTATATTCGCCGACATTACACACGGCTACATATTTAGAGCTTTTCATCAGCGCCGCATGATCGCAATGCTGGCCAAGCACCTCGGAAAGAATAGCCAGCGGCAGCAGCTTGTCGCGCAGGCGCATCACCAGCGCTTCATTAATGGTCTCCAGTGTCAGCTCTGCGTCGGGCGCTACGCGCACCAACTCAGAAACGTTAATCTGCGGAATGGCGAACTTCTGGCCCTGCGCCTCGACAATAAGCACCGAGACAATAGCCAGCGTCAGCGGAATTTTAATGGCGACCTTGGATCCTTTGCCCCAAGTTGAATCCAGATCGATTGCACCCCCGATCTTTTCGATATTGGTGCGCACTACATCCATGCCCACACCACGGCCCGAAACGCTGGTCACCTTCTCGGCGGTGGAAAAGCCCGCTGCAAAGATGAACTGAGCAATCTGTTTTTCCGTCATGCTGGCCAGCTGCGCCTCGGTGGCAACGCCGTTTTCCAGCGCCTTTTTCTTCACACGCTCGATGTTGATACCACGACCGTCATCGATGATTTCAATAATGATATGCCCGCCTTCGTGATAGGCTGAAAGCGTTACCGTACCCATTTCCGGCTTGCCAGCAGCCACACGCTCAGCCGGGGTTTCCAAGCCATGGTCGCAAGAGTTGCGCACCATATGCGTCAGCGGATCCTTGATGACTTCAAGCAGCTGGCGGTCAAGCTCTGTTTCTGCCCCCACCATGCGCAGGTCGATCTTTTTGCCAAGCTCTATAGAAAGATCGCGAATCAAACGCGGGAATTTTGACCAGGCATTACCGATGGGCTGCATGCGCGTTTTCATCACGCCTTCTTGCAGCTCGGAGGTGATATGGCTGAGCTGTTGCAGCGGCGAGAGGAATTCTTT
>Ga0247843_1008317_pt1 | contig 12173 bp, 12 predicted proteins | sample LaCruzMarch2017__FD_192420 | JGI IMG/M metagenome (GOLD analysis project Ga0247843, IMG submission 192420) | Freshwater microbial communities from meromictic Lake La Cruz, Castile-La Mancha, Spain - LaCruzMarch2017_8m | ecosystem: Environmental > Aquatic > Freshwater > Lake | place: Spain...
TAATTGATGAGGTACACATGCTAGACATGGAATGTTTTTCATTCCTAACGCGAGCGGAATTGTTATTACAAACTATGCAAACGCAAATAATACGCGATGCACGAGCGAACGAACAAACGGCACCCAAGTCGAATGCAAAGCTGCAGCTGATGACGAAGCCAATCTCCGATGTCGATGTAGACTGGAGCTCCGATGTCGATGGAGAGGTAGTGTCTTCCATTGATGCCAACAAGAAGACGAAGTTGATGGGTGAAGTCTATTTGCTCTACTCGAATCGAAAGAAAGAGAACAATGGAGCACGTGTTGGATGCTTCAATGAGATTATTCTCGCAGCAAAGACGAATACCTCCATACATGATATTGTTCTTACAATATATGACAAAAAAAAGATTTGGGAACAGTATGCAAAGTCCATTAACGCACCATCGATGGCAATGACTTGTTCTGAGAAAAATCGAATACAACACATTAGGATGGGGGATGCGAGGAAAGTTGCCCAGAAAGGATATAACCGAACTGCAGCGGAGAAACGAAAAGCTGCTGGTTTATCAAAGCTTGATAGCAATGGTGCTAAGTTGCAGCATATTCTGTATGAATTCGAAACGTGTTATGCTGGCCTGAAAGAGTTCACATTATTGCACGGACACAGCGACGTACCAGAAGACCATCCTCTTTATCCTTTTTGTTGTCAGGTGCGTGCGAGTTTCTGGAGTAGGGCCTTTGGTGGTATGAAGTCTGCTTTGCATAACAACATGTCTAGAAGTAGCACTCTGACAAAGGATCAATTCATTCTTCTTGGTTTGTTGGATTTTGTATGGACAAAACCTCCACATAACTGGAGAGATGTGACGAATGCATGGGAACCTGTAGCGAGGAGGCCCCCGGTTGCGAGAAAGACATACCGTCTCGATGAACTTTTCCCTGGCGAATTGTTAAATTTCCACGTTTGATAGTTTGGTAGCATTCTTGTGAGATGTAGTCGAGGTTTGGGAAATGAAGTCTCCTACTCATTATCTATGTAAAATGAAATACTACACCCTCATCACACCTCTACCTCCATAGCCTCCTCATCTATTTCCACCTCAAACCCTCTTGGCATCTCCTCAATATTGTCAGCGAATCCATTATCACCAATTATGTTCAGTTTAAGACGCATTCCATTTTTTGTTCTTCCATAATCAGCAAGAGTCTTATCGTCAACGAGAATTTTAAGTTCAAGATCTGAAGTATCTGTCTTGGAAAGAAGTTGCTGCTTATGTACGGGGATGCCTAGTTGATGTTCAATTTTCATCTTAACTTGAAGGATAGTATCTGTCGTCTTGACAATGATTTCATTCCATGACCATTGTCTCACATCATAATCGTTAGAGTCAATCAAAATACTAATCTCATCAATACCCAAAACAATATCACGCCAAGTGTCGTCAGGTAAATCTTCTGCCTTACGTCGAAATATCTTCAGCGACATTATTTCATTAAAAAATAATGCCAACCAAGTAGAATAAATCTTGGTTGAATTACTCTTCAAATTTAATTCATTTACAGAGATGATAATGTCATGTTTAAACAGAGTTAATTGTGGATGTCCCAGCTTTCGATGTGATACATAAATTCTCTTATCTTCCAATTCAGTTCGCATCCAATCCATTGCAGTGAACGGATATTTACCCATCCCAATAACACCAACAAGATTGGGACACTTATTAATTATACAGTCCATTATTATTTCCTTTACCCAATCATGAGTATTCACCGCGACATTAATGAAGTCATCCTCGTTCTTAGCATGCCAATTTGAAAAGCCTTCGGAGAAGACTGAATCGACAACAATTACAGATGTCATAATTAGACACCTTGCAACATCCTTATCAAACCGTTTGGTTGCTACCAATAAATTAATCAACGACCGAACGGCTGCGTTCAAGGACGGCTGTAAAAACAATCCGTCCGGTCCAAGACATAATACCCTTACATCACCATGGTTTCCAACTGGAGGGAAATTGAGCATCAATATATAACGAACATGTCCTCTAGTAGGCGCATGACTGTCGGGAGGACGAGCTTTGAAACCACGGCTTTTCGCATCATTACTGATACTTGGCCATTTATTATGACTCATTACATCAGCCGTAAAACAATCATTGCAACCATTCAATTGATCTGACTCATTAAATCGTCCAACGTATTCAGAAATTTCTTGGGGTAGATCCGAAAAAACCATTGGTAATTCATAATCCATCCAATCCTCGGGAATTTGAACAGGGAGACCATGATAAAAATCTTCTTTTACAGCCAGATTAACTAATTTAAATCCTAGCTCGGAAGATTGTAGAGATCCTACTGCGGCGGATAACTTCTCTCAGTTGTTGTGTGACTTCCCGCATTTTCATACGTCGCGTCAAGAATTTTTTTTCATTTCAATTTCAAATCTTGATGCGAACTCTTGTTGAAGAATGAAGGATAAGGAGGAGAAATCTCCAAAGAAATCACAACAACCAATGGTGCCACAATTCCTCGATAATGCATGTGATGCCACCCGCGTGCTTATGAAGCGAAGACAATTGTATGATATTAAGGAAAAGTTAGCCAAAGAGAAGGTGATGTTTGAACTAAAGTGTTTGATACTCAAAGAGAGGGAAGATGAGCTTACAAAGCGAGAACTGGAATTCCAATTAAAGGTATGTTACATTGATCGTCTCCATTATTTGTCATCGAATTCCCCAATATTATGGTTCCTAAAGTCATGTGTGGATCTCTAGCTCGAAAAATTCGATGCGGAGCGGAGGTGAGTAATGCGTATATTTAGATAATATTTAATCAATCGATCTGCCTCAATTTATTGTCTTTTGTATTCTGATTTGTCTACTCTTGTATTGTAGGCTTGCCGAGGAAGAGATGGCGCGTGAGAATAAGACCCAGACACTAGAAGATATAAACATTGAGCAACTAAACATAAAGGATCGTACCACAGAACCCTCCCCCGTCCCTGATTCGGATGTAGGAATGACGACGTCGCCATAACTAAATAGCAGGCAATGTTTGGTTGTGAGTCCATCGATTTCGATCATTACGAAATTAACGCAAGACTAGATCTTGCATTCAAACACTATTTTACATATCTACTGCACTTTCAGAAATTATCTTACATCTTCTAATCTAAATGAACGATCCTCTTGAGCCAAAACTACTCCGTCGGTCTGAGCTGCTGCTATGACCCCAACTGCCCAAACTACTTCGCCGGTCCGAGCTGCTCCTTCCACTGCTTCTAATACGAGAATTGATATCATATGCTGGATTAATCACTTCATGCTCATCATCAAGTCCAATTTCTTTGGTACTCGCACTACTACTCATCTCTTCATCAAATCGTTTAGAACGATCACGTGGACGATACTTCCTATACGCGACGCTTAGTCCAATAATCACAATGCAATACCCAAGCGTAACAAAGGAAATGCACGTGGCCGTGACGCATGTCCCATATCCTCCCGTTTTGTCACCTGACCCATCACCGTCGCCATCACCAAACCCATTGCCGCTGCCATCACCATCGTCGCCGAAGCCACCATCGCCGAAGCCACCATCGCCGAAGCCTCCATCTGGTCTTTCGGATCCTCCCTGTAATGTTTGTACCTCGAACATATCATCATCTGTCAAGCCAGCAAGGCCCAGCTTGGGCCTGCAATTGTATGACTCCGCAAAGCCTATCCTATCTTTCAACAAATCATAATAGTATAAATGTCCATGCATAACATTAATACCCAGAAATGAACCAAGTTTACTATCCAATGTCATCTTGGCACGGTACGTATTAGTACTTGGATTGTATTCCATATAATGTGTGGCAGGGACTGCCAATAATCCATCAAATGGATGGTCTGGATCAAGATCACCTGCCATATTTGGGATATCCTTCGGGTTGAATGATTTGTCGACACCGTCGTGTGCACGAATTTGTATAATAATTGTTGGCAATTGACGTATCTCGGCTTGGGTCGTTAATACCTTACCCAATGTAAATGCACTACCTACCATATTCTTCCATTCCTCCAAGAATGATTGTTGTATACTTTCATCGAATGCTAATATTGGTACACCGGAATCGAGGATGGTCCCGCCATTCTTTTCATTAAACTTCGTCGGATCAAAACTTAGTCGTACCATTTCTTGTTGACCATCACGATCGGGTACTATACTCTGTCCTCCGCCCTTGCGTAAATACACGGCATTGACATATATTTTGTATCGTGTCCCTGGCATCTTCTCGACATTCTGTACATATACCAATGGATGATCGAGTACATTGGGATTATACCCACCAAGTATTAATAAACCGGAACTGACGCCATCATCCCCCATTAATAAGGTTTGTTCGAAGCACATGCAAAATCGTGGATACTTCAATTGATCCTGTAATACCATTTGATTGAGTAGCGATGTTCGTGCCATGGATAGACCCACGATCCCATCCTTGACTTGGGAGGCATACCATCCAGTGGCCTCGGTTTGACACCCAAAGACTAATGGAAAGCCATGTTTCATGGTGATGTCCGTCCCAACCATATCCGAGGTGCCATATTCCGACATAATTTCATCGGAGGATAAACCGCCGACGTATACATTGTCACGTGCCTCGTATGCCGTCCAGGCGCTTTTATCGACGAGATTATATCCCCGTGCTACACACTTGGTTCGTGTTTCAGAATCGCACACGTCCTCTCGCTGACCACCGACACATCGTCCACAGGGCATGGGTAAAAACGACGTCGATGATGATTGGAGATAGGTCGTGAGTATCGGCCCACATGCATCGGACCCACACCCCTCGCATGGAAAGGCGGTAAAGTCGGCCGCCGAATTAATGGCAAGGACGCGTCTTTGTGCCGGCGTACCAATGTAGGCGTTTAGGAAATGTGTGCCTTCGCCTGAAAATGCTTGAAGAGTACGATGATGATCACTATGAAATAATGCAGTATCGTTCGTCGATGACGATGATGATCCTCCGAGGCGTAGTGTGCCTCGTCGATGACGATTATTATGACTATTTCTTACCCATTTCGCAAATGTTTCAGAAGCATCCATATTCCTTTCCTCGTCGAGCAGATGAAGTAGATTACGCTCTTTCAGTACGGAAGCACGACTTCTCATTGGTATAGTAATGAGATTATCATTGTCGTTGCCCTCATCGCTATTATAATATCTCTCGTATCGAACACGTCTATCTACATCATTATTCAACTCTAGGAATTGCTGCGCCTCCTCTTCGCCTACTATCACAGAGGATGATGTCGCTGACGACGTCGACACGAGTAGTAGGAATGGGAGTCCTATAATTCTTCGTTGGGTAACCATGTTACTACATACACCGCGAGAGATGAGCTTGAGATGACCGCGAAAAATAATTCTGAATACCGAGACTCCGTATTTTAGTTGCGAGAATTCTACGATTACGCAAACGGCAAAGATCTAACACAAAAAGTAGGTGAGTATTAAGGACGCCGCGTCGCGTCCGTAGAGATAGCAATGTTCTCGGACGATTAATATGGTGCCCTGTTTTATTTAGCACTGCAATATCTTTTATTCGGATTATGTATTTCGATTCGGCGACACCCGTGCCCAGCTTCTTGATTCTTTTGCTGCGCATCGAGTGTTTACTTCTCAAATAAATAACTGTCGACGGGCTGTGTATTTCTTTTGCTCCGACTATATATATTATTTTATGGCGTTGATTTACATCTTCTCTCGCACACACACCTCTCCTCCTTCGTCATATGTATTTTATCAAAAACACAACACAAAAAAATCTAAAGATATCATGTTCCGACACACGGCACGCGTAGCCGAACGGCTAATTAATCGTAATCCTGAACTTTTCGGTCCGGGACCGGTAGCCCGCCGGCCAGCCGGTGGGATTGGGGCCATGCCTCCATTAAAGGGATTAGTGGCCTGCGCCACACAGGGTTTAGCCGTGGCATTGATTGGGGGACTTGCGTATAATTTTTTTATCGGCAATCCCGAAATTCAAAAGGTCGAGGACTATTACAAGGAAAACCCTCCTCGTTAAAAATATATATATGAAATAAGAAGATGATGTAGATGGTGTGATTTCATGGGGAAAGAGAGCAAGGGGGGTGGGGGGGGGATGCAACGTGAATTTATTTGGGGGATAAAAAAATAAACGTTCTCTGGGTTGATCATTTCTTTGGTGTCAATGTAATTATGGGAGCTTGGTAAGACAGAAATAGAAGGCTCCACACAACCAACCAACTACAAAGTTAACCTGTTTAGATACTACGATGTGTGATACTCATTCGCAAAAAAAACTCAATCATTAACGTGCATTATATTTGTTAACTTATTTGGATTCCATAGAAAGGCCTTTTGATCGTAGAATGAGCAACTAGCCGCTGCATCGTGGCCTGAACCACCAAAACATACCCAATCGACACCGTATGCCATGCTTTGGTGTGCGGTAAATTCGGATAATACTTCAATGTCATCAACAGACGACGATCCACCGTACTCGCAATCATAATTGTCCAAACCAGGAATGTCAATTACACGACAGCCTCCATGCATGGCCGCGATAAGAAGACGCTCCTTCTTCTCGTGATTTCTCTCAGATGAAGATTGTTGTTCGTTGTTGTCATCCCAACACGATAAATGCCACTTAATCCTCCATATGCCTCCACCAACACCAACTTTCATCATTGGTTGGTCTAATTTTCTATGATCATAAATTCTTAAATTTTCATCATAACTCCCCACGGCGAAGATATGATCTCGTCCTGGATGTGGAGATATAGCAGATACACCTGCATCGAATTCAGTGGCACCGATTGTATATGTCTCTCGTTGAGTATTGCGAATGTCCCAAAGTTTAAGCTTGCAATCGTCAGCCCCACTTAATACAACATTTGCATTCCCACGTAGGAACGAGCAGGTCCATACCTCTGCGGGACAGCCAAACATGTCATGTCCTTTCCATCTATGTGTTTCCTCGATATGACAACAACCGACGCTGCTGTTGGAATTGGTGGGATGTATCGTGTGCAATGTCAACGTTCCATTGGAATACGATGATACTATTTGATCATGACATTGTTCGTTTCGACTATCATCTCCGTCATAAGTTATGAAGTCATTCCAAGCAAGAGAAAGACACAGTGGTGATACCTCATTTTGTTCCTCAACTTCCGAAGATGCCAAATGCAAAAGAGTCGACGATGAATCGTTTCGTTTTTTCTCGAGGGAGTGTAAGTGTATCTTCCCTGATGCACAGGCACTTGCATATATTGGCATTGTTTCGTAGTAGTTACTACCATTTTCTGTTGATATGCGTTGAGTATTGCATCTTCTTCGTCTTCGTCTCCATTTCCCATCAAGCACACCACTTTCCATATTCACTATACAGACTGAATCCCTAAATCGAAAGGTATCATTGTTATTACCGTTTCCTATCGCCGCATTGCTGTTTTCAGCATGCTGAGACGACGACAGCAACGTAGACGACGCAGGCGATGGGATCATGTATAGTCGCAATTCCCCCAGACGACTAGAAGATTGTCCTACCAACGAAGAAGCATCATCGGTAGAATCAGCATCATCATCCGTGGTGGTTGAAGCAGGAATACATGTCTTTTCCTCAAGCTGATAACAGCCAATGACTAGAGGAAGAAGAAATGCAGATACCTTGCCGTCATCATCGCTGTCGAGGATGGGCACAAATGTTTCAAGACTGCACGCATTCAACGATGTGCTCGTTTGATCAAACCATTCGGACGACATTTGAGACAAGAGACATACTTCAGAGGGAATGTTTTGAAGTTTTGCGAAGCCCCTACGGCTCATTTTCAAATTGATACTGCGTTGCTCGCGCTGGACAAACGACCCACGCACGATGTCGTCATCGCCAAGCGTAGAGCAGAGGATGGCCAACATGGCCCTCGCTAAAAACCATCCACCACCACCGATCCGTCGTCCCGGTCTGACACAGAATGAGATCGAAGAACTCCGACAGGCATTTGATCTTTTTGATACCAACGGTAATGGAAAGATTGATGTCAAGGAACTCCGTTCGGCGATGCAATCACTCGGTTTTGATACGAAGAATCCAACGATATATCAAATGATGCAGGACATTGATAAGAGCAGTGGAACGGAGGTAAACTTTGATGAATTCCTCAACCTGATGACAAGTCGATTGGCAGGCAGTGATACCAAGGAGGACATACAAAAAATATTCGATTTGTTCGATGATGATCACACGGGATATATCTCACTTCAGAATCTCAAGAGGGTGGCAGCTGAGTTAGGTGAAAATATGGACGATGCTGAATTGTTGGAGATGATTGAAAGGGCGGACTTTGATCGGGATGGTCAGATTAGTCCTGATGAATTCTTTACGATTATGACGCAAAAGACTTTTGGATAGAGATAGATGGGAGGATGGAAAGCTTGTCCGCGGCATCCAAAGTACATAAATGCAATTCATATCAGACACAAGGAGCAATGTTTGGAGGAATGAAAGCTTCCGATCAATGCCTTCATTGTGTATGCAAAGCGAAATTACATAACAATTCCTTTATTACCACTATCTATTAGACCCTTTTTGTCTTCATCCCTCGAGTATCAATAACAACAATCTTTCCACTATTCGTAAGCACTCTATTGGTCATTCCATGTCGTCGAGGTTCTCCCATCGTTTTGTGCTTCATTGCCTTAATCGTCCTTGGCTTGCAATCTTCTTTCACGTGACGGGAGGAGGCATCGTTACAATTTTGGGATCGCTTTTCTCTTGTGATGGAGGAGGTGGAACTGTTGATTGACTGCCGCTGCTTGACAACTTTTGCTGCTCCTCGAAGTGTATCCGTGCCCGGATCAACGTTTCTACCCGTCCTATCCATCCTTGAGCTGTAGTTGCAACAAAGAGTAGTGAATATACCACGGCTCTGAGCATGCTTTGAATGAGCAATGGTAACAACAAACGTTTGACAAAATAATAGCAAGTTTTTGTAATGCATTTCATTTTACGATGTTTTTTTCTGAGTCTCACTATTAAAAACAAAGGCGTGATGTCGTAGTGGTGTACAACATACACATTTAGCTCAGAACGGTTTGGTGCTGGCACCTGTTCCCGTAGTATCCATCAAAGCAGGTGCAAAGACCCATTCCAAAGTTACAGTTGCCACGTCCAGAGCACTCGCGTCCTTCCTCGGCACCATCACCACCAAGGATATCTTCTCCCGATGGGCACTCCTTCTGAGAGCAGTCCGGACCACGGTATCCATCATCACACTTGCATCCCATGTGCTTATCGGCATCCCAGGGGATGGTGTACGTCGCACCAGCCAAGGCGGCAAGGGTCTTCTGTGGCATGCAAATTCCACGTCCCGAGCAATCATTAGGACACTGCGTACGCTCACAAGCCTTGCCATCGTAGTTCTCGAAGCACCGACACTCTCCACTTGTACGATCGCAAGTTCCCTTGTTGGAGCACTCCACGCGGGGATGGGCCAAGTTCTCACCATCTACCTTCTCGGTCGTCCACGCAGTGCCCTTGGGACACGTCCTTTGGGAGCAATCATGTCCCATCCACGCTGGATCACCGTTGGGGCGGTTGTAGCATGTGCACTTGTCTAAAAGATAGTCGGACCAGGAGTATGAAAGGAATGGGAAAAGAGCGGATGGTAGACTTAGAACTAGAGACCAAGTTCGAGTGCAAAATGAGGAAAACATCTCTCTAAGTTTGTTGCTCACCATTGATGCCACAAGATCCATTTTTCGAGCAACCGTTCGGGCAGTACGCCCCGACCGTCGTAAGCAAGGCAAGGATGAGGATTTTCATACTGCTGTTCGGGGATGGAGTTGCTCGTGTGGGGGACAATTTTCGTTGGGGAGAACGCGCAAGTCAAAAATCAAATAATAAAATCGAACAAGTCGAGATTGGCTCCACCCTAAGCGCTCCTGTCTTTCTTCCCTCCTTTAATCTCGAACATGGTGCTAAGCCAAGAAGATATCGATGGATGTCGACAGGCATTCATGGCCTTTGATAAAGATCGCAGCGGGACCATCGATGTTTGGGAACTGCGACAAGTCTTGGAAGCCATGGGCCAAGCACCCACCGAGGACGAGCTATTTCAAATGATATCCGAGGTCGATGACAATATGAGCGGCTCGATTGACTTTGGTGAATTCCTCAAGGTCGTTGAGTCGCAACAGAACCGATCCGAGAATCAAGATGATGAGAATGACATGATCGATGCATTCGTGGCCTGTGGTGGTCAGCCGGATAAGGGCGGTCATGTTAAGAAAGAAACATTGATACGTATTATCAAGCATGACTTTGGCTTGACCATTGATATTGAGGAGTTGATAAACAAGATTGATACGGATGGATCGTGAGTGCTTTGTGTTTATGTTTGTTGTGTAACAAGGGTTCGTTCCCTCACCTGAGAAACTCTTCTTCTCATCAATCTGCAACACTGTAGGGGACAGATTGAATTCGATGAATTTTCACTCATGTTGGGAAAGTAAACGTTTAGTATCATCAACTAGGCTGAAATATCAAAGTCTGGTGAAGTGTTTGAGTATCTTGACTCCCTAGATAACTGACGTAGCCAGATTGCTTCGAATTCTTTCCCCATCTGCAAAATAAAATATAGAAGATTAACAATCCTCACTCCTCTCCTGGCTGAACAGCATTTTTTACTTTGTAATTAGTAATGAAGTTTCTAGTATTGTATTCTTCTATTATGCCTCTCCAGCTGGTAGAGACTCGATCAATTTTTTCACAACATCTGTGGGAGCATGTGCAAATATCGTCGCGGGGTAGACTGCCGATCCCCATTTTGGATGTGTCAATATCTTACAAAAACCAGCATTATATGCTTTATAATTCAACAGACATTCCATCCCATCGACCTCCGAGTATACTTTGTTGCAGTTGAGTGATATCATAGGCAGTCCAGAACATGGATCAATATAGTCTGCCCAATATCCCCGTGCTCGTAGTTCGTCACATAGGTACTTGCCAAATGTTATAAATACGTTGAGTAAACGGTCCTTCTCCCGTTCAATGTGTTCCCCCACGGCGACTAAATCCTCACGTGCCTTTTGATTCGTAGGTATCGCTAGCAGCACCAACTGCTGCGATTGCGTATCATCATCACCCGCATCATGTGCGCCAAATTTAATATACTGATCATTAAAGACGTGACCAAATTCACGCAGTAGAGGTTTGGGTAGGTAATGGAGGGAGCACTCTAGGTCGTCGTTCGTTGATGCATCCATCCGCACCAACCGAGGTGGTACAATTGCAGACGAGGAGGAAGCGTTGTTTGATGACATAGTCGATCCCCGTGGGATAAGCGTTCCGTGGGCTTGAAGTGTAAGCGAAAGTGTCTACAGGCAAGAGGCGGGAAGTGTTTGGCGACACATTAGCGAAGAATTGTTGACCAGATTCGGGAACGGAGCTCTGGTGGCATGGGGGGAGATTAGTCCACGCTACAACTAAATTGATCTTATTAATGTATCCCTCAATGCATAAGAAGATCACGCTTTAAAACAAATTCCCATAGCAAGTGAAACCAATAACCATCTTTCCCTTCAACAAATATCAAATTTTACCGTGCTTTATTCGGTGTTGTATCACTCTTCATTGTCTGGTATTTTTTAGTCATATCCAAACTCGTTCTCGAACGCAGCAGCTTCGATGGCAGCTGTCTCCGTAGACGCGGGGTGATGAAAGAAATCGTGAATGTCCTTCTCGATAGTCTCCCAGAATTCATTCTCCTTTTTGTCGGGGATGCCGTTTTCATTTTCGTCAGCTTCGGCATGTGTGTGATTGTGATGCTTGTGCACAGGTGCTGGCTCGTCCGATACATCCTCCTCGGGTTCATCCTCGGGTTCGTCGTCCTCGGCATCGTCTTCGGCGTCATCCTTGTCATCGTCGTCCTTACGATGGTGGACGGGAGTACGATGGTGCACGGGGGTTTCCTCTAACATGTCAACGGGAAGCATTTGCTGCTGAGCGAGTTCCTGCATGTTGTTATTCACACGAAGAGACGATACCTGATTATTATCAATGGGCGACGAGCCCAAGTAGGCCATAAGTAGGAGTGCCCCCATACAGCAGCAGCCGATGCCAAAAGCCGATCCAAAGACCGAGCGAA
>Ga0247843_1008318_pt1 | contig 12172 bp, 8 predicted proteins | sample LaCruzMarch2017__FD_192420 | JGI IMG/M metagenome (GOLD analysis project Ga0247843, IMG submission 192420) | Freshwater microbial communities from meromictic Lake La Cruz, Castile-La Mancha, Spain - LaCruzMarch2017_8m | ecosystem: Environmental > Aquatic > Freshwater > Lake | place: Spain...
GATCTTCTTCGCCAACGAACAATCCTCCGGCAACCTCACCGTCTCCGGCGGCATCAGCGGCGCCTCCTACAACAACATCTTCTCCCTGCGCGGAACGCAGGCGGGGAACGTCGGCTTCCTCAACGGCTCGGTCACGCTGGCTTCCACTGCATTGTTCGACAACAACGGAGCCACAAGCTGGACGCTGAACACCGCCGGCAGCACCTGGGGGCAAACTTACGTCCGCAGCTCGGGCAATCTCATCCTCGGAGCCAACGACGCTCTCGCCACCAGTGCCCGCGTTGTCTTCGACACAGCCACCTCGACCGGTGGGGCGGACCTCAACGGCTTCAACCAGACCGTGGCGGGTATTGAAACCACCGTCACCCCCACCTCCGGCAACGGCGGACGCATCACCAACGGCGGCAGCAGCGACTCCGTCCTGACCTTGGCCGGGCTCAGCACCACCCGCACCTTCGCCGGCACGATCACTGATGGTGCGACCAACAAAACCTCGCTGGTCATGAACAGCGCCAGCCGCACCCAGACGCTCAATGGTGCGAGCACTTTCAGCGGCACCACGAGCATCAGCGCGGGCACGCTTTCTCTCGGCAATGCGCTGGCCTTGCAAAACAGCACGTTCGACACCACCGCCAGCGCCGCCGGGACCAGCACCACCGGCCTGAAAACCACCGTCACCACCCTCACCTTCGGCGGGCTTTCTGGGAACAAGGACCTCGCCGCCATCTTCACCACCACCTCGGGCGGCTACAGCGGCGTCACCGCCCTGACGCTCAACCCCGGCACCGGCGTGACCAACACCTACTCCGGCGTCATCGCCAACGGAGCCTCCGGCATGACGCTCACGAAATCCGGCAACGGCACCCAGGTGCTCAGCGGAGCCAACACCTACACCGGCAATACCACGGTAGCCAACGGCACCTTGTCATTCAACAACGGCAACGCTTCGGCGACCGCGGCACAGCCGCTCGGAGCCAATGACACCGTGGATCTCGGCGTGGCCGGAACCTCATCCGGTATCCTGAACTACACAGGCGCCGCCGGCACCCTTGCCAAGAATATCAAGGCCTTGGGCAACGGAACCGACACCATCCAGAACAACGGCAGCGGTCTGTTGACCCTTTCCGGCACTTTGACAAAGAACGGCACCGTCCTCACCCTGAAAGGCGGGCCCCAGGGGATCAATGTGACCGGCACGATCACCGGTTTTAGCGCCAATTCGGATCTGAGCGTGGACGGCGGCACCGTCACGCTCTCCAACGCCAACACCTACAACGGCCCCACCTACATCCGCAACGGAGCCACCCTCAACGCCAACGTCACCAACGCGCTTCCGACTTCTCCCGCCCGTTCAGCCGCGGTCCTTGACGATACCGGGTCCGGTGCATCGAAGCTCGCCCTCGGAGCTGCGCAATCCATCGCCTCCCTCGCTGGTGCCTACACGTCCACGATCGACCTGAACAGCCACCTCCTCACCATCGGGACCACCTCCGGCAGCACGACATTCGCCGGAGGGATCAGTGGCAGCGGTGGCTTGACCAAGGATGGAGCCAGCACGCAGGTCCTCACCGGGGCCAACACCTACACCGGTGCCACCACCATCAGCGCCGGAAACCTTACCCTGAGCGGAGCAGGCGCCCTCGCGGACACCGGCGCCGTCAATGTCTCGGGTTCCGGTGCCACTCTCGATCTGAGCACCATCTCCACCGCCAGCGAGACCGTCGGCTCCCTGGCCGGCGTGAGCGGATCCTCCCTCGTCCTGGGCGGAAAGAATTTGACGGCGGGTGGGAACAACACCAGCACCGCGTTCGCCGGGGTGATCAGCGGCACCAACGGCAGCCTCACCAAGACCGGGACAGGCAACCTGACGCTCTCCGGTGACAACACCTACACCGGTCTCACCACGGTCGCCGTCGGTACGCTCAGTCTCAGCAGCACCACCTCTAACAACCCGATCGGCACGAGCGCTACCATCTCCGTCGCCTCGGGCGCCACCCTGGATGTAACCGGGATTTCGACCGCAGGCGGATTCCAGGTCCAGTCGTCCCAAACCCTCGCTGGCACCGGCAACGTCTCGGGCGCAACCACTCTTCTCAGCGGGAGCTACCTCACCGGCGGCACGGACGGAACCATCGGAACCTTGACATTTAGCGGAACTGTCGAAGCGAAAAGCGGCAGCACCTGGCTGGTGGACCTCGTCGGTGGCAGCGCGGATCTGATCATAGCCCAACTCATCATTCTCAGCGGAAGCCCAAATCTGTTGGTGAACGATTCGGGGGCGTGGGGCGTTGGCCAGTCGTGGAATATCGCCCAATACACCAATTCATTGAGTGGCACCTTCGCCAGTGGTGCCACGGTCACGGGCATCAACGGTAACGTCTTTTCCATCAATTACTCCAACGGCGGTTTCATCACTCTCACCTCCGCCGTTCCGGAGCCGTCAACGGTCACATCGTCGGTCCTTTTGTTAGTGGGCGCTCTCTTCTACGGGCGCCGCCGCCTCAAGCCCAGCGCGACGGCATGACGCATTGCCATGCCGTCTTTTCCTCATCGTCCCTCCGGACTGAATCGAGCTTGTCCCATCTCATGCATCCCTCTCCGACCACTTCCAGGGCGCAAGCCCACCGTCTAACCATGAGCGCGGCGCCCCATCCGGAGAGCCGGTTTCCCACGTTCAGCATCCAGGATCTGGAGGCGGTGCCTGGCGTCCGCAGTGTCGCGATCCAACTCACCCCCGCGGTCGCCAAACGCCTCCTGGATCGGAACGTCCACAACCGCAAAATCTCCGAAAAAATCGTCCAAAAATACGCGGAAGAGATCAAGGCAGGGGAGTGGCGCCTCACCCCGCAGGGAATCGGCATCAACGACAGGGGGGAACTGGTAGACGGCCAGCACCGCCTTAGCGCCATCATCCGGGCGAACCAGACCGTCCCCATGCTCATCACGGTGGGCCTTCCCGCCGCCAGGCAGGAGAAAGTGGACCGCCAGCGCCGCCGCACTCTCTTTGACGCTCTCTACCTCGCCGGGAAGGCCACTTGCCGCCAGGAAGTGGAGATCGCCACCTGCATCACCCGGATGCGCATGCGCAGTGACAGCGCCGTAGTCCCCACGGACGCCGCCGTGAAAGCCATGTTGGACGTTCATCAGGAGAGCATCTCCGTCATCTTGGCGCGGGGAGCTGCCAAACGGGTTCGCGGCCTCAGCCAAGCCTCGTTCCTCGCCGCCGCCGTCCTCTACCATGAGCTGGCGCCGGGTAAGTGCCTGGAGTTCCTGGACGGAGTTCGGACCGGGGTGATGCTCACCCAGGACCACCCCGCCATGCGCTTGCGCCGCTTCCTCATGGGAGAAACCGCCGTCGCATCGATGCCTCGCGGTGGAGCGAACCAGACCTACATCTTCCGGCGCTCCGTCTACGCGATGCAGGCCCACTGGGAAGGCCGGATGATCTCCGGCCTGAGAGAAGCGGAGGATTTCGTGATTCCTCGTAGCACGTCCCAGAATTCCGACCGCTCCGAAGGCCCCGAATCCGACGAGTGAGCCCGGGCCGCCAAGCGCTCTCAAAGCGACTTGGGAGAATCTCCCGTTTTTCCCAAGGATTCCTTAAACCTTGGGAATCTTAACCAAGGGACATCAGCTTCACGGAGCGAGGCAACCCTGGGTGGGAACGGGACCGGAAACTCGACTAATTCTTTGGCACGACTCTCTCAAAAATCGGGAAACCTTCCGTACTCAGAGAACGCTCACGACCTTCCAGACCCCCGATGGCCTAGGTCCGTGACGCGCCCCAACTCCTTCCATGAATCTCAATCTCCAGCTCTTTCTCCCATGCGCTCACTGCGTCCTATTCAGTTCCATTCAAGCCGTCGATTCGGCGAAGAATCCTAACATACAGATAAGAATAACTAACGCAATAGGTTATTGCAATATGAGGTGCTACAATCCGGAAGGCGGCAACATTCCCACGCCGCACAACGACCGGTTCGCGGCGCAGAGTATGCGCTTCACCGATGCGAACACCAGCAGCGGCGTGTGCTCGCCCACGGGCTATGCGCTGCGCGCCGGACGCTATCACTGGCGCTCGCGCTTGCAGAGCGGCATCATCGCCTATCTCGAAGAGCCGCTCATCGCGCCGGACCGCCTAACGCTCGCGGGGCTTATGAAGCAGTACGGCCGCCGCCCGGCGGCCATCGAACCCCCTTCATCCCCGGGACGACGTTGATGCGGTGGTCGCAGGGTTCAGCAAATTCCTGCCGGATGGCGGTAGATTTCATGGTATCTCACATCCAGCCAGCTTCCCCCACCCCGCCCCTGACCGCAAGCCCGCCGACGATCACGTCCAGTCCTGCTGGCAACGATAGGCCGCCGGCGAAGTGTTCCTCCATTTCCTCATCATCCGGCTCAGATACTGCCGGTTCACCAGGCCACATCGTTCCGCGACTTCTTCAATATCCGCGACGTTGCCACGCAAGAGCCGACAGGCTTCATCAAGGCGATAGTCGAGCAAAACCCGCATGGGCGTCTGGTTGAGTTCCTTTTGAAAAAGGTGGTTCAGATTGCGAACACTCAGTCCGGCAAACGCGGCGACCTGGCCGGCGGAAAGCTTCAAATTGAGGTGATCGCTCATGAAATCGAGAGCTTTGAGCAGCCTCGAATCCATGCGATGCTCCCGCCACACACTTTCAGGGAGAAGCCTGAGGGCTTGGGACACGAAAACGATCGTGAGCCAGGGGAAATGGGAATCCCGGCTCACCGACTCCAGCTGTCGCACCAGATCCGTCATCTCCCCGGGAGCATCAAACCCATAAATCCCCGGCGCAGCCCGGTCAGCCAGATGCCCCAGCTTGAAGTGGGCATACCACTTGGCGAACGGCCGACGAAGGACTGTGCTAAACGTGGTGTGCGGAGGAATGAGGTAAAGCCGCCCCGGCAGCAACACCGTTTCCTGGCCGTCGATCTCCACGGCCCCGCCCTCACTGACCGGCCAATAGAGGCGCCAATAAGGATCTGCGAACCTTCGCAACTGCCAATCGTGCAACTTGATCTTGCGCGTAGCCAGGATATCGACCGCCACACTGGGATAGGAAGCAGTGCGACGGCCCTGCACCCGATGAATGGAGCCGGAGGGAACGACACTGGAAAGCGGCGGGTCGTGGTGCATACCTTATTGCTGAATCAGACACAAAGGTTTCCGCCAGAGCCATGGACGGCAAGAAAAAAAATGGCTATCTATTACCAGCTCTCTGAATTGGACACAAATCCGGCATCTTGCCTCCCACCCCATGCCAATCGCCTCTCCAGCCCAATACCGCGCCATGCTCAACGCCGCCCAACAGGGGGGCTACGCCTATCCGGCGGTCAACATCGCCACGGTCACCTCCATCCATGGCGCGCTCCGTGGATTTGCGGAGGCGAAGTCGGATGGCATCCTCCAGATCTTACCCAGTTCGGGAGCGTTCGCGTCTGGGTCTGCTGTCCGCGATGCAGCGGAAGGGGCGATGATGCTGGCGGAAGCGGCGCACCGGCTGGCCAAGCACTACGACGTCCTTGTGGCACTGCACACGGATCATTGTCCTCCGGCGCTGGTGGACTCATTCCTTGAACCGCTTCTCCAAGAGACCGAAGCGCGCCGGGAAGCGGGGCGGAACAACCTGTTCCAATCTCATATGTTCGACGGCTCGTCCCTGACCTTCGCCGACAATCTCGCCCAAGCCAAAAAGCTCCTGCGCCGGTGCGCCGCTCTCGACATCGTCCTGGAACTGGAGATTGGAGTCGTCGGCGGTGAGGATGAACTGACCGGGAAGAACAAGGGCAGCGATCCGGACTTGTACACCAAGCCGGAGGACATGCTCGCGGTCTACGAGGAACTGCGCGGGGAGGGCCCCTATCTTCTCGCGACCGCATTCGGCAACGTGCACGGCGGCATCCGGGAGGGCACCCTCGACCTCCGCCCGGAGATCCTCCGCGAAGGCCAGGCTCTCCTCAAGCAGCGCTACGGGGACCGGTTCAATCTCGTCTTCCACGGCGGCAGTGGCACCCCCGCCTCATTGGTCCGTCAGTGCGTTCAGCACGGCGTGGTCAAGATGAACATGGACACCGACACTCAATACGCATTTAGCCGCCCGATCGCAGAGCACATGCTGAAGAACTTCGACACCGTGTTGAAGGTGGATGGAAACATCGGCGAAAAAGCCGGCTACGACCCACGGGTCTGGCTCGTAAAGGGAGAACAAGGGATTTGCGACCGGGTCAAGCAGGCCTGCGATGAACTCATGAGCGCAGGACGAACGCTCCTCACTGAAGCCCCACCTTCCGCCCCGGCAATCTCTCTATGAACACAAGAACCAACGAACTCACCCCGGACCAAGTCCGCCTGATGATGCTGCGCGTCGCGGATGCGATCATCGCCGCCGAACCATTGCTCTCCCAAGCCGACCGCGATTTGGGCGATGGAGACCATGGAGTGGGGATGTCGCGAGGAATGGAAGCGGTGAAGGTCCAGCTTGAAGCGATGGCTCCGCAGAGCGCAGAGGAGGTCTTTGTCGCGACGGGCACGGCCATGATGAGCAGCATGGGGGGAGCCTCCGGGGTCATCTTCGGGACAACCTTCCGGGCTGGAGGGAAAGCCTTGTCGGGCCGGTCCGGTCTCGACTCAGAAGGCCTTGCGCTCTTCCTCGAAGCCGCGCTCGAAGGCGTGGTCAAACGTGGCGGAGCCCAACCCGGCGGAAAGACAATGGTCGATGCGCTGGCCCCTGCGGCTGTGGCCGCCCGAGCCTCCGTTGCCTTGCCGGTCGAGGAAGCTTTGCGCCAATCGGCCGTGGCGGCCGAAGCCGGAAAAGAAGCCAGCAAAAATATGATCGCCCAATTTGGCCGCGCGCGAACTCTGGGCGAAGCTTGCCTCGGTTTCCCGGATGCGGGAGCCATCTCGGTGACGATCATTCTTCAAACGATGAGCGATTTCGCCGAGCTTTAGACCTTCGTTTTGCTCTCCATGAAAATCCCCATCCTCGTCGCTCTGCTCCTCTCCACGTTGGCAGCCTCCCCCGCTGCATTTGCTGAACCCCCTCCATCCCCGGGTCGACGGTGAGGCGATGGCCGCAGGGTCAAAAAGCAAATCCTTAGCAGTTGAACCCCCTCCATCCCCGGGTCGACGGTGAGGCGATGGCCGCAGGGTCAAAAAGCAAATCCTTAGCAGTAACGTCTCGCAACGCCTCAGCCTCGAACCATGAACACCCCGCTCAATTTCCTCGCGCTCTCTTTCCTGCTCGCTCACCACGCGTCCGCGCAGCCGAAGACACCGCTGGTTTTCGGCGACACCATTTCCTCAGCGGACGCGCTGCCGAAGGGCAAGCAGGGAGGCGCGGGCTTCCAGGAGACTGCGAAATTCGTCGTGGATTCGATCGGGCCACTCGCAGCGCCCACGGGCATTCGTCCGGGTGAGGTCATAGAGCAGGGCCCCGACCTTGACCTCGGCTTCAATGACCATGTGGAAGCCCGCATCACGCTGGCTCCAGACCATCGGGGTGATCTGGCGCTGTGCTATGTCTGCACCGACGCGCCAGGCACCACGCCGGAGCATGTGGTCATGCTCCCGGAAGCCATGCTCATGAAGGACGGCCGCCCGCACACCTACCGCGTGGACATGGGCCTGGAAGTCTGGTGGCGCGGGAGGCTGAGATCGCTCAGCGTCGAGAAGGCGTCGGCGGTGATTGTCGGCGACGGTGAAGGCATCGACTACGTCACGCTGCCGGCCGAGAACGACTGGCGGGACATGAAGCAGATGGAGTCGAAGCATTTCCGCATCGTGTGGGGAAAAGGTTTGTCGAAGCTCTTTACCGAAAGAGCGGCGCATGGCACGCTGCGGAACTTCGAAGAGGCGTGGCAGTTCTTCGTGAAGGGTCTGAGGCTCAAGCGGCCGTATCCCATCGAAGGTGAGCCGGGGCGTTATCGAAAAGTGAATATCGCCACCCATCACGCGGGTTACTCCAGCGGTGGCGGCACCGTGTCCATGGACCCGAGCGGCCTGCGCATGGATCCGCCGAGCCGGGTCATCCCGCATGAGTTGATGCACACGTTCCAGGAGGTGCAGGGCGGCAGAATGGCCGGCATGTGGTGCGAGAGTCACGCGGACTACGCCACCGAGCGCTGGCTGCGGCACATCGCCCCGCTCCTCGCAGGAACGGAAGAAACGGCGAAGGGGCCGCCATCCTGCTTCAACCCTGCGTTCGCCACGATGGCGCACTGGTATCTCACACACGGCCGCGACTACTACCTCTGCTGGCCGATCTGGGCGTATCTCGACGAGAACCCTGATTCGCTGCCCGTTCTTGGAGGCGGCGCGGTGAGTTCGAGACTGTGGCAGGAGATCCGCGAGGGCGAGGACTTGTTCTCCGCGATGAAGAGGCTCGCTCCATCGCTCGATGTGCCCATGCTGTTGGCCCATTATGCGCGGCGCAACGTGACGTGGCACTACGGGAACGGCGAGGCCATGCGGCGGGTGATGCGGGAGTTCCTGCGGAACGAGCCGCATCAACGGACCCAGGTTTATGCACCGCTCATCGAAAGACCGGATGCGCCCGGTTGGTGGTGTCCTGCGCAGCACCAGGCGCCGCAGCCGGGCGGCTACACGCAGCATGAGCTGACGCTTCCGAAAGATGGACGCGCCACGGTGGACGTCCGTCCGCTCCACGGCGATGTGCGCGCGAGCCTCGTGGCGATCCGTGCCGATGGCAGCGAGGCAGGCCATGCCGGACCGTTCGCAGGCGGTGCGCAGAGCATCGAGATGCCGCGTGATGCGGAGCGGCTTGTGCTCGTCGTCGCCGCGACACCGGAGAAGTTTGAGTATTGGACCGAGGACGAGCTGCGCTTCCCCATGCGCAAGCATCCGATGCGCAGGAGACATCACTACGTCGTGAGGTTCACCGGCACGCAGCCCCTTCGTTTCAGCGTCCCGCGTGAGGGCGGCAGGCGGCATCCGAATGGCGGCGGCTTCGTGGCGGACACGGCGAAGGTGGCACAGAGCGTGTATGTGGGGAAGGACGCCGCCGTGCTCGACGAGGCGCAGATCGGAGGGGATGTGATCATCGACGGCTCCGCCACGGTGCGCGGTGCGGCGAGGGTTTCCGGCGAGGCGCGCATCCTCGGTCATGCGGATGTGGAGAACGCCGTCGTCAGCGGGCAGGCGACCATTGAAGGCCAGGCCCATGTCTGGCGTGATGAGAGCGCCACCATCACGGGCGATGCCGTGCTCACGGCGGACTACGGTGGCGGCCGCTCCGTGGCCAACGGTTTCCAGTGCGGCTTCGTCGGCTGGGTCGCCTGTCCAGAGGAGTGGATCACCGCGCGCACCGCGCCGAAAAACCGCTGGGTGAACTATGAGTTCAACGAGGCACACCGGCACGTGATCGCCGACTCGCCTGGGTTGACAGATGCCTTCACCGTCGGTCAGCCCGGCTGGCAGGCAGCGGACGGCACACGGCGGGGCCTCATCACCTTCGACGGCAGGACGCAGGCCGTGCTGCTGGAGCCCAGTGTGGCCAATCTCCGGCGCGCCACCATCGGCGCATGGGTCAAGTGGAGCGGCGGCGCGGCCATGCAGCCCGTGTGGCACTTCGGCAACGGGATGGACGCGATGTTTCTCACCCCTGACGATGGTCGTGGATACGCGGCTCTCGTCGTGCGCCGCAAAGGCATCACCGCCGCCATCAGTGCTCCGCAAGCACTGCCGGTCGGAAGATGGACGCATCTGGCCGTCTCGCTGGATGCCGGTCGTGCCATGCTGCTCATCAACGGCACACCAGCAGCGGAGGGCCGGCTTGACGCCAGCCCGCACGATGTCGCCGGTGCGCAGTGCTACCTCGCACGCGGGGCGGTTGCGACGCAGCCGTGGTTCGCCGGAGCGATCGATGATTTCCGCGTGTGGTCTGCGGTGCTCACGCCGGAGCAGATCAAGGCGGACATCACCCGTGAGCCCGGATTGTTGGGCCGCTTCTTCGAGAAGGCGCATGACGTGCGAGATGCCGCCCACACACTCTCGACCGGCATCATGAACCAGCGCACCGGCACCCTCATGGCTTGGGTGAAACCCGCCGCGCAGCAGTCAGGCGTGGGCTGCATCGTGGATGCGGACTTGCCCAGCGAGTTCGGCACCGGCTTCGCCATAAGTGATGGCCGGCTCCGCGTGATGCTCGACGATGAGTTCTGGGACACGGGTGTCACCCTCCAGCCAGGGAAGTGGCAGCACGTCGCCCTGGCCTTCGATGCCGCCACGGCCACAGTGTGGGTCAACGGAAAGGAAGGCACGCGCCACGCCTACCGGCAGGGCGGCATCTCCGCGCAGAAATACGTCATCGGCACGAGCGCCGCAGATCCCGGCAAGCGATTCCGCGGCACCCTGCGCGATGTGCGCCTCTACGACCGCGTGCTGCCGCACTCAGAGATCGCCCCGTTTGGGGAAAATGGCTCTATCGAGCCATAGGAAAAACCCAGGCTGCACCGCACGGTGGGAACGCCATGCTCCAGCGTTACACCACCCTCCGCCGTTTCTCCATCCTCACCGCGTGCATCGCGTCCTTGCTCGCAGTCACCACCACCCACGCCCAGACGGACACCACCTGGACGCGCGGGGCCGGCAACGGCGACTGGAACAATGCCACCAACTGGTCCGCTGGCGTCCCGGTCGCCGGGTTCAACGCCATCTTCGGCGCCAGCGTGGGGGGAAGTCCCAGCCAGATCATCACTCTCGCGATGGACAAAATCACCTTCGCCACCGGGGGCGCATCTTACACTGCGCAATTCCAGAACCTGGCTATGCACTTCGATAAAGTGATTACAATTACCTCTCCGGCGACCGAAGTGCGTTGTATGTGCCGCCCTCCAGATCGCTGTTCATGACCGGCTCGACCATCATCGCCTGCTCCACGAGCCGTTGGAAGAGCAATCCCCTCGACTTTGATGTCCTCCGGTTGAACCTGAAAGTGTATTCGTCAAGATAGTAGCCGAGGTGGGAGGCTTCGACTGCCCCCTGGTGCGTGCCTAACAGCCACCGCTTCGTCAACGAGGCGATGAGGTGCGCCATGGACAGAAGATCCTCGCCCACCAGGCAACTCCCACCATCGACGACTTCGTGCTCGTATCCCGCATCCGCCAGTCCGGTGTATCCGGTCCAACCGTCGGTGCGGATGCGGCTCCCGGGCTCGACCATGTCTCCCAGCGCACCCAGCAGCGACAATGCGCTGGCCTCGGCAATGTGACTCAACCGAATTCGTCCCGGCCTGCCTCCGACATCCTCGACTGCAATGAGAATGAGAGCCTTTCCGTCCGCGCCCCGGCCACGTTTGCCTTCCCTCGCTCCGCCGAGATAGGTTTCATCCACCTCGACCGTGCCCGAAAGCGGGTCGCGGCCCGGCCGGACCATCGCACTGCGCAGCTTGTGCATCCATGTCCAGGCAGTGTGATAACTGCCGAGCCCGAGCGCTCGCTGGAGCCCCAAGGCACTGACGCCGTTCTTCTGTTGGGTAACATGCCAGATCGCCCTGAACCAAAGCATCAGCGGCTTGCGGGTGCCGTGGAAAATCGTTCCCGAGGTGACCGAGGCTTGGTGCTGGCAACTTTGACAGATAGAAACAGAAGCCGGTGTGGTCCAAGCCGAGCGATGGCCGCACCGGGGTCACCGGAAGCCATCCGGCCATTTCAATCCCCGGAGGTAGGCGAAACAGTCCTCTTCGGTCTGAAACCGGTCCTCAAAATCGAGCATGGTTGAGGGTAAATCCGACATCCGGGAAGGGGAAAGCCGAACTTACTGGACTCAACTGCATACGTCAATTGTAATCACCTGAGCGAAGTGCATAGCCAGGTTCCAGAATTGGAACGTGAACGCCGCAGGCACATTCCTCGAGGTGCAATCCGGCAACACACAGGCCCAAACCCTCGCAGCCAACCGCAACGGCGGCGGGACCATCCTCTTGAAATCTGGCACCAGCACGATTCTCAACAACGGCAGCAGCTCCACGGGCCTGCTCTTCGGAGCAAGTGTCAGCGGGATTAATGCAAAATTGACCGGTGCCTCGGGGGCCAGTTCGACCTTGGTCGTGGACGGCAGCGGCATCACGACAATCGGCATCGGCGGCACGGCCACGGCCACAAACATGGTGATCTCCAATGGCAGCAGCGGCGG
>Ga0247843_1008319_pt1 | contig 12172 bp, 12 predicted proteins | sample LaCruzMarch2017__FD_192420 | JGI IMG/M metagenome (GOLD analysis project Ga0247843, IMG submission 192420) | Freshwater microbial communities from meromictic Lake La Cruz, Castile-La Mancha, Spain - LaCruzMarch2017_8m | ecosystem: Environmental > Aquatic > Freshwater > Lake | place: Spain...
AGGCGGTAGTCGGCGAGCCGGGCTGGCGACTCGATAAGGGCGTTCAGCGTGACGATGTGTGGGTCGCCGCCTGCGAGGGCGAAGGCTTCGGCGACGTCACGGTCACGATTGGTGCCGGGCGCATGCAGTACGAGCACGGGTGGCTTCACGGTGCGACCTCCGCGGAGGGCTTAGCCTGCATGCTGGGTTGGCACAAGCAACGGGACCGTGACGGGAGGGTGTCGCGGTGGGTGATTCCGAACAACCGGGGTCTCAGGGGGAGCCGTGGGGGGCCGAGCTTTCACGGTCCGGCGGCGGCGGGTGTGAGAACCGCGTTAGAGGTCGACGCCTTGTGGGCCGGTCTCGGGTGCGGTAGGTGCTCTGGCCCTGATTGAAGAGGTTCCATGTCGCTCTTGTCGTCGCTCGTCGTGTTGCTCGTGAACTCGCCCGGGCTCCCTGCGGGAGAGTGTGTTCCCCAGTCGTCTACGATGGTCTTTCCCGAGACGCGGGTCGAGGTGCTGGACACGAATGGGGCGGCGACGCTCACGGGGATGAGCGAGGCGGAGTTCGAGCGGGCGCTGGCCAAGAACGGCGCGGTCTTCGGGGCGGGGCCGAAGCTCATCTTCGCGGTGACTGGCCAGAAGGGGCGCTTCGAGGCGGTCGAGCTGCAGGGGGACGACCCGGTGCACCTCCTGAGCTATGCGGGTGAGGCGAACCCGGCCGATGCGGCGGGTCCCAAGGGCGAGCGCCAGGGCGAACGGAAGGTGAGCTATGAGGTCATCGCGGCCGGCGATGGCATGACTGTCAATGTCAGCGAGCAGGTCGTCGCGGGGCAGGCGGTGGTGGCACACGAGACGCGGTCACACTGGGTCGAGCGGCGCGATGGCAAGCTGCGGGTGATGGCGGCACTTCGTTGTGGCCTGGGCGAGCGGGGAGAGGTGCCAGCACCGCGATGGTCGGTGGGGGAGCGGGTCGACATCAAGGGCTGTGGTGGAGACATCTGGTTCCCACGCGCGCAGCTCGATGGGTGCGCCGTCGGCGAGGGAGACGGACCGCGTCGCGCGTCGGAGTACGTCGACCTCGCGAATCACGTCGACTTCTAAGACAACCCGATGCACCAGGCCCGGATTCTCAGGCTGGCGCTCGGGACCTCGGGCGCGAGGACGGCGGCGGAGGCCAAGAGGCACACCGGGGTGTGGTGGCATTATGGCAAGGCGCTGCTCGGGGCCTTGAAGAAGGGCGAGCCGATCGACACGTGGGAAATCGCGACCGCCTTCGAGAACGCTGTCGCGAGCGAGATTCTGGATGACGGTAAAGGTTATGCCGCGCAGCTGCTCGGGGACACGTATGTCGTCATCGCGGACAAGGCCGGGGCTGATGCCAAGGCACAGAAGAAGGGGGCGCTCGAGCTCGCTGTGAAGTCCTACGAGCGCTCGCAGAAGCTGCATCAGGACAAGGGCACACAGAAGAAGTTGGCCGAGGCGAAGAAGCAGCTGAAGGCGCTGCGCTGAGTTTGTTTTTGTGGGTGGGTCGGATGTCGATGCGGCCGACCTCAGGCATCAGTTCAGAGCGGCTGCCGCCTCCACGACGCGGTCGTCGCCCGGCGACCACCGACGACAAGCCCCCCCGTTCCACGGCAACGGCGTGGCAAAATTGGCCCAGGTGGGCGTGCGGCCTCGCTCAGCCTCGATCAGCTCTCTTCGCAGGTCTCGGCGCTGAAGGTCCCCGCACCTTGGCAGTAGTCCACCACCGCCGCGACGAAGCGGCTCGACTCGGCCACACCACATGCCTCGTCGATCCGCTCGACGGCGGTCGTCATGAGGCCGGTCATGCAGTTCATCGTGCGCACCTTCGCGCAGAGGTGGGCCTTGGCCTTGGCACAGTCGTCGGGCTCCAGCTCGCAGGCCGGCGACGAGATGGAGAACAGAGCCACGGAGGCGAAGACGAGGAGGAGGATGCGTCTCATATCGACTCCTGCGCCGCGGCGTGAAGACCGCGACCCTACCTGTTCGCCCAGCAAAGAGCAGACCACGGCGCGAACGACGGCTGCTCGAAGTGCCTTGGCCCGTCACCCCGAACGCGGTGACGGCAGCCGGTGCATGTGCCATGATAACGCCGTTGACGTGGACCATGCAGCCGAACAATGACCCTTTCCTAAACAAAGTGAAGGGCGGCCTCTGCACCCTTCCGGGCAGGAAATCTTGGTCTCCCAAGGCACCCGATCGCTTGCACGCACGATGACGTGGTTCAAGGGGCTGAGCCCGTTGGTCCGGCTCGCGCTGGTCGCGATGATCGTGCGCTCGTTCGCCCTCGTTCGGCATCACCTGGGGACGGATCTGCTGGGCCAACCCATCGCCGTCGAGCCGGGCCGTTTCCTGCTCTGGGCGCTGACCTATCATGCAGGTCTCCTGCTCGCGGTCGCACTTCCGTTCGTCATGACGACACATCTCTGGCCGCGCGCCGAGCGGCCTCTCGTTCGCTCCCTGGGGCTGCTCTTCGCCCTCCTCATGCTCTACGGTCAGCTCGATCTCGAAGTCCTCCGCGGGTTCGGCACGCACCTCACGCCGGCTTTCATCGCCCACTACCTGGGCCCCGAGATGTTCGGCGACATCGGGAATGGGCTCGCCGACGATTGGCGCCACCTGGCAATCTCAGGCCTCATCGTCTTGACGTCGTGGTTGCTGTTCTGGCGCATCTGCCGAGGCGGCCCCACCCTGGAGCCCACCCGACCCAGCTGGCGTCGAGTCACCATCATGACGGCCGCGACTGTCGCGCTCCTCGTCTTTCCCCAGGTCCACCGTTACTCGCCAGCCCGTCTGAGGGTCGTCGTTCCGTCGGAGGTCCTCCTCCTCCGCGCGGTCTTCACCGACGATGCGACCCCGGAGCCCTCCGATCCGAACGCTGCGACGCAGGCGTTTCGGGCCGCACTCTCGGGCTCCCGGCCGCTGGAGTTCGTGGATGAGGACTTTCCGCTCGTGCACACCGCCCCCTCGACTCGGGCCCTCTCCCCGCGAGCTACCCCCGACATCTTCGTGATCGTCGTCGAGTCATTGCGCGGCCGCGAGCTCCGCCCGGAGCGTTCGCTCCCCGACGACCACCCGAATCTCACGGCGCTCATGCGGCGCGGCGTGACGTTTCCGTACTTCGTCAGCAATGGGTTTCCGAGCTCGGCCGGCTTCTTCGCGCTCCACTGTTCCGGCTGGCCTCACCCCTCGCGCTTCATCTTGAGCGAGTTCGCCACGTACCGCTTCGATTGCCTGCCACCACGCCTGCACGCGCGCGGCTACGAGACCATCTACTTCACCGCGGCCAACCCGTCGGTCGACAATCAGAAAGCCTGGGCGCAGAAGATGTACGACGAGTGGCGAACCAGTCGTGCCCATAACGACCGGTGCTTCGTGGACGACTTCATCCGTTGGCTCGACGAACGCGACGCCGCAGCCGTCGTGCCGTCGGTCGCCGGTCCAAATCCGCTGTTCGCGTGGCTCGCGACCGTGAGCACACACCATCCCTTCATCGTGACCGACGCCCCAGCCGACCCAACAGCATCCGAGCCGCGTGCGCGTTATCGTCAGGCCTTGAAGTACACAGACGAGCAGCTCGGCCGCCTGGTCGCGACCATCGAGGCGCGCGCGTCGGCCCGCGAGCGACCGGCCGTCATCGTCATCGTCGGCGACCACGGCTTCCCGCTGGATGAGCTCGCCGTGCCGGAGCTCGAGGCCCAGGGCTGTGACCGTCGTGTCTGGACGACAGCCATCCTGCTCGGCCCCGAGTCGCTGGTCGGTCCCCCGCGCGAGCTCGACTTCCCGGCGAGCCAGGTCGACATCATGCCGACGCTGCTGGCGATGATCGGCGACGAGCGGCCAACGGCGGCGTTGGGCCGCGACCTGCTGGATGGTGACTCGACGTCGCGCGAAGCCATCGTCGTGACCGAAGGCGGCCTGCGCCTCGACGTGGCCGACACATCGCTCTTCACGACCCTCGACGGTACAGTGACCTGGCGCGAAAACCGGCTCGCCGCTAGCGGCTGCCAGTTGAGCGCCGCCGAGCCCGATCCCGACACGCGTGCGCTCGCCGACACGCTCATTGCTCGTGTGCAGTTCTGGAGCTGGCTCGTCGAAAACAATCGGGTCTGGTGGGAGCGTTGAAGGTCGCCTTCTGCCGCCAAGGTGCGCCTCCGGCGACATTGACACGGCCCGACTCGACGGCGCGACGGCGCCCGAACAACCGCTTCTGGCAAGGTACCTGAGACCCACATTTCAATCGCGTCGGAGCGGTGGTGAGGTCGAGACCGGGAAGCGAATCTGACCGCCACGCCGAGCCCGACGAGGACCTTCAACCACTTCACGCTCGGATATCGCGCACGTCGCAACACGCCGTCGGTCACCCGCATGTCGAGATACAAGCGTCGCGCCCCGTGGTCGAGCGCGTCGAAGAAGCTCTTGATGTCGACTTCCCACACCCAGCCGCCTCGCATCGGCATCAGCCCATTCCGAAGGGACTCCAGTGGATCGTGCGGGTTTCGACCGGGTCGAAAGCCGAACGAGCCGGGGTGAAACCCCGCCTCCCCAGATCTGACACAGCGGCCTCGATCAGCATCGCGACCGCCTTTCTGTAGGACCTTGTCCTCGAAGGTCGGGATGCCGATCGGACTCGTACTTCTGGTGCGGATGGCCCGGTGGTCCTCAATTGGCGCGGGGACGATGCGGTCTCATGGTATGCTCGTACACCTTTGTGGCCATCAGTACGTGCGCGACCGAGGCTCCCGTCTGAACGAGCGAGGCACAGCGTTTCGACGCCTTGAAGGAGGGCGTCTCCCCCGCACATGAGGCTGATGTAGCCACGGTTCATGGTGGTCCTCGGGACGTTGTGGGTCCTGTGTCTGGGACCGATCTGCGGGTCGCCAAGCCAGCCCTCCGTTGTGGGCCGAATGGGTGACGTGTGCGCCGACTCCAGGCTTCAGTTCAGGGCCTGGATGAGGACGAAGGGCTGGACGACCACGGCACGCCACGAGCGGTCGGGGGTCGAGCGCCAGAGGGCGCGCTCGTCCGGGGTCGGGCGGCGTAGGGTGCCTAGCGTCAGCCACGCGTTCACGGCGTGCGCGTTGTCGCGGGCGATGGCCATGGCGCAGAGGGTCAGGTCGAGCGAGCTGTCGACGTAGAGGACCGCGTCGCGGTCGAGGTGCGGCGCGAGGTCACTGCCCAGCACCGGGCCGAGCGTCGCCTCGATGCGTTGTTGCAGGTCGAGGTCGGCCTCGGCTTTGCGGCCAGGCGAGCTCAGTGGACACCCTTCTTCGGGCGCAGGTTGCCCTGGCCGATGGTGTGCTCGTTCCACGTCGAGGGGGCGAACCCGTTGTCGACCTTGACCATGCTGATGCAGTCGGGGACCGGGCAGACGATCTGGCACAGGTTGCAGCCGACACACTCGGACTCGTCGACGCGTGGGACGAAGGTGTCACCTTGCGGGTGGATGCACTGGTGGGCGCCGTCGTGGCAGGCGACGACACACAGCTGGCAGCCGATACACTTGTCGGCGTCGATCTTGGCGACGGTCTCGTAGTTGAGGTCGAGGTCACCCCACTCGGAGTAGGACGGCACGGCCTTGCCGACGAGCTCGTCGAGCTTCGTCATGCCCTTGTCGGACATGAAGGTCGACAGCCCTTCGATCATGTCTTCGACGATGCGATAGCCGCGCAGCATGACCTCGGTGCAGACCTGGACCGACGACGCGCCGAGCACCAGGAACTCGACCGCGTCCCGCCAATTGGTGACGCCGCCGATGCCTGAGATCGGGATGCGGAACTCGGGCTCACGCGCGAGGCTCGCGAGCATGTGCAGAGCGATGGGCTTGACCGCCGCGCCGCAATAGCCGCCGTTGGTGGACAGCCCGCCGACGCGGGGCTCCAGGACCATCCGGTCGAGGTCGACGCCGATGATCGACTTGATGGTGTTGATGAGCGAGACGCCATGTGCCCCACCACGCTTGGCCGCGAGCCCATGCGGGACGATGTCGTCGACGTTGGGCGTGAGCTTCACGAGCACCGGGATGGTCGAGTATTTCACCGCCCAGCTCGTGATGCGTTCGTTGAGCGCTGGCTCCTGGCCGACGGCCGAGCCCATGCCGCGCTCACACATGCCGTGGGGACAGCCGAAGTTGAGCTCGAGCCCGTCGGCGCCAGCGTCGATGGAGCGGGCGATGAACTCGCGCCACTCGGCCTCGGTCTCGACCATGAGCGAGACGATGACGGCGTGCTTGGGGTAGTGCTTCTTGACGTCGGCGATCTCGCGGAAGTTGACCTCGAGAGGGCGGTCCGTGATGAGCTCGATGTTGTTGAAGCCGATGGCGCGGGTGCCGCGGTAGTTGAGGCCGCCAAAGCGGCTCGACACGTTCTGGATCGGGGTGCCGAGCGTCTTCCAGACGGCCCCGCCCCAGCCGTGGTCGAACGCCCGTTTGATCTGATCGCCCGAGTTCGCAGGTGGCGCCGAGGCGAGCCAGAACGGGTTGGGCGAGATGATGCCGCCCGTGTTCGACGTGAGATCGGGAATGGGTGATTTGGCCTTGAGCGGTGTAGCGATGTGCGCGGTCATGCCGACTGCTCTCCCGTGATAGATGCGTGGATGGCCAACGCTGCGTCTCGCCCTTCGGCGACGGCGTTGACCACTTCTTTGCCGCCGTTGGCGAGGTCGCCACCCGCGTACCACTTCGGGCGCCCGGTGAAGCCGCCCTTGTCGATGAGGACGCGGTTGCGATCCATCTGGATGCCGTCGAGCGTCTTGAGGTCAGCCAGCAGCTTGGCCTGACCGATGGCGACGAGCACGATGTCCGCGGGGATGACATGGTCGGAGCCGGGGATGGGCTGCTTCTTGTCGTCGAGCTTGACGCACGCCACACCCGTCACGCGGTTGTCCTTGCCGTTGCCGACGTAGGCGGTCGGCTGGGTCTGCCAGGCGCCGTGGACGCCTTCGAGCTTGCCGGCTTTCCACTCGTGCTGGTAGCCGCTCATGCCGGCTTCGGTGCCGCGGTAGACCATGGTGACGTCTGTGACGCCCAGGCCGAGCAGCTCACGGACGGCGTCGAGCGCAGTGTTGCCGCCGCCGACGACGACGCCGCGCTTGAAGTCTCGAAGATCGAGATTCTCGAGCTTGAAGCGTTCGATGAACGCGACGGCGCCCTCGACGTTGGCGAGGTCCTCACCCGGGATCCCGAGGTGGTTGTCGGGGCCGAGCCCGATCCCGACGAAGACCGCGTCGAAGTCGCGCTCGAGGTCGGTGAGCGCGATGTCCTTGCCGACCTCGACGCCGTGGCGAATCTCGATGCCGCCGATCTGCAGGACCCACTCGACCTCGTCGAGCGACCGGTCGGCCTTCATCTTGTAGGGGGCGACGCCGGTCGTGTTGAGGCCGCCCACGAAGTGGCGCTTCTCGAAGATGACGACCTCGTGGCCAAAGCGGCGCAGGCGATGGGCGCAGGCGAGCGACGCCGGGCCGGCACCGATGAGGGCGACCTTCTTGCCGGTCGGCTCACCCGCCTCGTAGAACTCCCAGCCTTGTTCGAAGGCCATGTCGGTGGCGTAGCGCTGGAGCTTGCCGATCTGGATGGGCGGCTGGTCCATACGGTTGTAGACGCAGTCGCCGACACACAGGACTTCGACGGGGCAGACCCGCGCGCACGACATGCCGAGGATGTTCGAGTCGAAGATGGTCTTCGCCGAGCCGCGCAGGTTGTCGGTCGCGATCTTGCGGATGAACTGCGGGATGTCGATGCCGGTCGGGCAGGCCGTGATGCAGGGGGCATCGAGGCAGAAGAGGCAGCGGTTCGCTTCGGCGACGGCCTGGGCCTTGGAGTAGGCCGGCTTGAAGTCGGCGAAGACGGCCTCGGCCCGGTCGGGTGGGAGGGTCGCATCGGCGCTCGAAGCGGGGACGGGCCGCGAAGCGGATACGGCGTGATTGTCGGACATCGCGCTCCTCGTGAGGGCGGAGGGGGCTGTGTGTGAGCGCGGGTCGGAGGTAGTGCCGACGTCGCACGAAGGAGGCGCCGCATGCCCACGGCGCGGGTCGGGAGGCCGACCGGAAGGGAGATGCTAGACGATGATCGGGAGGCGCGCAACGGGCGCCGAGGCAGTCGTGAGGTGGAATGAGAAAGGCCCCGCGCCGGGGTTGCCGGGGCGAGGCCTTTGGTGAAACGTCTGCTCGGGCGACCGCCCCGCTCCCGCGGAAGGGGCGGGAAGGCTCGCCCGAGCGATCCGATCGGTCTCGATACGTTTCATCCTATGTGGTGCCGAAACGCATCGAGACGTCAGGGTCGTTGCGGGTCATGCCCGCAGGGGGTCACTCGAGGCCGAAGTGGAAGGCGGCGCCGAGGCTGAGGGTCCAGAAGTCGGTGAACGGGACGTCGGCGCCTTCCGCGAGGGGGATGAAGGCGTTGAACCTGAAGCCGAGGAAGAGGTCGATCCAGGCGGTGTCGGCCTCGTTCGGGAGCGAGTAGCCGAGCAGCAGGCCGAGCGGGATGATGCCGTCGCCGTCGAAGTTGGGGAGCTCGAAGCCGGTCTGCACCTCGAGGTAGATGCTGCGAGTCAGGCTGATGGCGACCTCGACCGGGATCGAGAGGCCAAAGGCCGTCTCGGTGCCGTCGGCGTCATCGGAGCCCGGCAGGTCGATGAGGAACATCGGGCGGACGTCGATACGCGCGGCGGGGTTGATCTTGTAGCGCATCGGAAGGCCAACGGACAGGACGTTCGCCTTGTTGAAGACGAAGCCGAGCTCGGGGGCGAGCTGGAAGGCGCCTTGGGTGACCTGGTAGCGGACGTAGAGGCGGGGGTCGCCGTAGTCAGCCTCGGGCGAGATGGCGAGCGGGACGGCGAGCGCGCCGACCTCGAGGTTCTTGATCGGCGACCAGGCGGCGCCTGCGTCGAAGCGGATGAAGAGGTCTGCGTCCGGGAAGCCGGAATCGGTGAACGATAAGAAGCCATACGGTCGGAACAGCCCGGTCGACAACACGATGTCGCGCTGGGCGTAGACGATGGACTCGGTGTCCTCCTCTTCGTCGTCGGCGTGGGCCACCATCGGGGCCGAGAAGGTTATGGCAGCGAGGGCCGCTGCGGCGGCTAGGGACTTGGCGAGGTCTTTGATCTCACGCATCGGAGGTCTCCTTCGGTGGGCGCCGACGGGTTGAGTCGCGCCGATTCGCGGCGGTGTTAACATCGTCTCGCGAAGTGGTCCAAATTGACTGACGAGTCTGCGAAATCAGGACCTGGACGGGGCCGGAATCGGGGCATGCGGGGTATGCGCGATCGAGGTCGCAGGACCTGGACCGGCCGCGGAGGACCAGGTCAGCAGGCCAGATAAGTGACCGGGATCACTCGCAGCGGAAGGCGCAATACTGGGTCGTTTCGCCGGCTGGTTCCTCTGTGCAGGAGATGCCGACGAAGTAGGTGTTCGCGGTCGTCGTCTGAATCGAGCACGGCTTGCCTTCGATCGCGGGGACGGTCGTCCCGAAGGAGACGTCGCTCGGCAGCGGACCCGCGCGCCGATTGACCAGGCCCTCGTGCAGCCAGCCCGAGCCGTCGTCGTAGGTGAACGGGCGGGCGCCGACGTAGACCAGCTCGTGGGGACATTCGAGGGCGCAGCTCTCGCCGACGCTCGGCGGCTCGTCGCCGGCACACATGGCCGGGTTCGCGAATCCGCCCGTGTCGCGGGCGCAGGTCACGGTGCGCTCGAGCGTGCCGCCTGTGTTGCTCGCGGTGACGCACTCGACGCCTGTGCAGAGCCAGTCGGTCGTCGACCAGGCGATGGTGTGGTTGGGGCTCGCGCAGTATCCGAAGAGCGCGAGCTCGGCGACTTGAAGGGTGCCGACGAGCGGCTCGGTCGAGGTGAAGGTCACGCCGTAGGCCACGTAGTCGCTGGCGTTGGGGACGTCGTCGGGCCCGAAGACGACTGGGCCATCGGCGCCATAGGGCTTCGTCGCGAGGGTGTACCAGAAGTCGCTGTCCGCTCGGCGACCGACGACGCTGACATTGCCGGCGCCGCCCTGCGGATAGTTGGTGGCGTCGTAGAGCAGGAAGCTGTCGCTCAGAGGATGGACCTCGACGCGGCGCAGGCGGAGCTCGCAGATGAACTCACGGTAGAGGAGCGGGTCGTCGTCGATGTTCTCGAAGATGGGGGTGCGCGCGGAGGAGGAGGCGGCCTGGTCGGTCTCGCCGTCGAAGGCCGCGGAGATGTTGGTTTCGAAGGTGCCGTCGACCACGCCGACCGTGCTCGCGAGGGGGTAGAGGGTGCCTTCGGGGTCCGGAGAGGCGTCGGCGTTTGTTGACGTGTCGGGTTCCGAGGTGGCGTCCGGCTGCACGTTTGAGGAGTCGCTGACGTCCTGGTCGATGGTGTCGCCGGAGGTCGCGTCGGCCCCGCAACCGCCACCGAGGACTACTGCCATCGCCTGAACCACACCCCAACCACCGAAAGCACCGCGTCGCTTCAAAGGAGACCTCCCCGCAATCAGTTGGACGCGGCCCTGGCAAGTTCGTCTCGTCACAGCCCGCGTCGCGACGAAGCATGGAGCGCTAGTGCCGTGACCGAGGCATGATGACTCATGCCTCGCCGCCGTTCTGCGAACGTCGGGCGCTTCGCGCGTCTCGGCGCTAGCCCGATATGACAGGGGGCTTCCGCCCCCTTCGACCCCCGCGCCGCTTCGCGTCGCCCCTAGTGTTTCGACCGGATCGAAGCGCTCCGGTCGAAGCACTAGTCGATGGCGACGTCAACCCGGACCGGGGACAAGGCGCGGTCGAGGTCGGCGGGGGTGATCTGGACGAGGAAGCCGCGGCCGCCGCCGTTGATGTAGAGGGTCTCGAGGTCGAAGATGGTGGTCTGGGCATGGACGGGCAATGGCTTCTTGGTGCCGAAGGGGCTCGTGCCGCCGACCTTGTAGCCGGTGTGTCTTTCGGCGACCTCGGGCTTGCATGGGGTGATGGACTTCACGCCGAGTGCGCGGGCGAGGGCCTTGGTCGAAACCATCTTGTCGCCGTGCATGAGGACGATGAGCGGGCGCTTGTCGTCGTCCTCGAAGACGAGCGTCTTGATGACCGAGTGCTCGGGGACGCCGAGTTGGGCCGACGAGTGCTTCGTGCCGCCCTTGTCGACGTAGGGAAAGACGTGGCCCCGCCAGGTGACCTTGTGGTCAGCGAGGAAGCGGGTCGCGGCGGTGGTCGGGAAGCGGGTGTCGGTCATGAGGCCCTCGGGGCGGACTTAGCCGATCGGCCGGCCGATGCCGAGGGGATCGGTGGGGAGGGGCCTGCGAGGCGGGGCTAAAATGAGATATGAAACGTCCCGACCCCTAATGGGGAGACCTCGAGGGCGGACTGCGAGGTGGGGCTGAAATATGAAATGTCCCGACCCCGGTAGCGTGGTATCGGGTGAACGGCCTTGGAGGCGGGGCTAAAATGAAATATGAAATGTCCCGACCCCTGGTGGATGCGGCGGGGGTGGGCTTTGTGTGGCGCGATGAGAGCGGCCGTCGAAGCGGGTCTTGGAGACCATAGGGAGAAAATCGGTAACCGCCTCATGATCCGAGCGGCGGTAACCGATAGAACTCACAACGCCTGGGCCGCTCGACTCGAGTCCGAGCCCATCTCCACCTCAGCGTCGACCACTCCGCTCGCCCTCCGGCTCCTATCGGACACGGGCGCCGCGACCCTTGCGAGGACCCTTGAAGACCCTGTCATCCAACACACCACTGCACATCGCGTGGGTGCTCGTGGCTCTCGCCTCGCCCTCGCCATTGGCCTGCTCGGGTGAGTCCGACGGCGGCACCGACCTCGGGCAGGCTGACAGCCTCGTCGCCCCCGACCTGCCCGACCCGCCCGACCTGGTCGACGTGCCGCCGGACACCATCACCGACACGACCGACCCCGCGGACACGGTCGACACCATCGAGCCGCTCCCCGACACCGGGCCCGAAGAGGTCTACGTGCCCGAGCCAGGCGAGCTCGGCTGGCCCTGCGAGGACAACGCCGACTGCAACGGCTCGTGGTGCCTCACCAGCGCCGAAGGCAAGCTCTGCTCTCAGTCCTGCACCACCACCTGTCCAGCCGGTTGGGACTGCCGCTAGAACCTCGACGTGCTGCCCGACGTCGCCTTCACCTGTATGCCGCCCGCCCCCAACCTCTGCCGCCCCTGCCAGGGCAACGCCGACTGCCTTGTCAGCT
>Ga0247843_1008321_pt1 | contig 12170 bp, 9 predicted proteins | sample LaCruzMarch2017__FD_192420 | JGI IMG/M metagenome (GOLD analysis project Ga0247843, IMG submission 192420) | Freshwater microbial communities from meromictic Lake La Cruz, Castile-La Mancha, Spain - LaCruzMarch2017_8m | ecosystem: Environmental > Aquatic > Freshwater > Lake | place: Spain...
TTTTTTGTCTCTACCTCCTTCTCCAAGAGCTTTAGCCTCTACGGGGAACGGGTGGGCGCTTTGTCGGTACTGTGCGCCAGCAAAGAAGAGGCTGACCGGGTGTTGAGTCAACTCAAAATTGTGATCCGAACCAATTACTCCAACCCGCCGATCCATGGCGGCGCGGTCGTAGCGGCCGTTTTAAACAACCCCACCTTGCGGGCCCAGTGGGAACAAGAGTTGGGTGAAATGCGCGCTCGCATCAAAGTTATGCGGAAAAGTTTGGTCCAGGGCTTGAAAGCCGCTGGGGTCAAAGCCGATATGGGGTTTATCACCACCCAAATCGGAATGTTTAGCTACTCCGGCCTGAGTAAAGACCAAATGGTGCGTTTGCGTTCGGAGTTTGGGGTGTATGGAACCGATACCGGGCGCATGTGTGTTGCCGCCCTGAACAGCAAAAACATTGACTATGTGTGTGCGTCTATCGCCAAGGTTATGTAAACAGCCCATTGAGTCATTCCGGTGTAAGTAATTCCCGCCACCGGAAGGCTAAATACTGTTATATTGCACTGCAACATTTTCAAAAAGGGATCCCTCATGCTTTATCAACTCTATGAGAGCCAACGCTCATTGATTGAACCCTTTTCTGACTTGGCTAGTTTTGCTGCCAAGTCATTCGCGAATCCTCTTTCCCTGGCCGGGCAAAATCCCCTGTCACAGCGTATTTCAGCCGGTTATGACCTGATGCACCGCTTGGGCAAGGACTATGGAAAGCCAGAGTTTGGCTTGCGCACGATTGAGGTCAAAGGCGTCGAAGTCGCCATTCACGAGCGCATTGAATGGAAAAAACCTTTTTGCGAGCTGCTGCGGTTTAGGCGCCTGACGGACGACGGCCCCACGCTTGCGATCATGAAAGACCAACCGGCCGTGTTGATCGTAGCGCCCTTGTCCGGCCACTACGCGACGCTGCTGCGGGACACCGTTAAAACCATGCTGCAAGACCACAAGGTCTACATCACCGACTGGAAAAACGCCCGTTTGGTTCCTTTAAGCGAAGGCGAATTCCACTTGGATGACTATGTCAACTATGTCGAAGAATGCATTCGCCATGTTCAATCGAAGTATGGCAACTGCCATGTGATGAGCGTGTGCCAGCCCACCGTTCCCGTTCTCGCTGCGGTCTCTTTGATGGCCAGCCGAGGCGAAAAGACACCACTGACCATGACCATGATGGGCGGCCCCATCGATGCCCGCAAATCACCCACAGCCGTCAACAACTTGGCAACCAACAAGAGCCACAGCTGGTTTGAAAACAATGTGATCTTTCGGGTTCCGAGCAAGTTTCCTGGCGCAGGTCGGCGCGTCTACCCTGGCTTTTTGCAGCACAGCGGTTTCGTGGCGATGAACCCGGACCACCATGCCAAAAGCCATTTTGATTACTTCAAAGACCTGATCAAAGGCGACGACACCAGTACCGAAGCCCACCGCAAGTTTTACGACGAATACAACGCTGTGTTGGATATGGACGCGGACTACTACCTTGAGACCATCAAAGTAGTTTTCCAAGACTTCAGCTTGGTCAGTGGAACCTGGGATGTGACATCACCCTCGGGCAAATTAGAACGCGTCAAACCTTCGGATATCCGCACCACGGCATTGATGTCGATCGAAGGTGAGCTAGACGATATTTCTGGTTCGGGCCAAACCCGTGCGGTGCACGACATTTGTACTGGCGTTCCAAAGTCTTTACAAAAGCACTTTGAAGCCAAAGGTGCAGGGCACTACGGGATTTTCTCTGGTCGTCGCTGGCGCGAAAATGTGTACCCAGAAGTCACAGCGTTTATCAAAAGCCACCACAGCACCCAAGCCCTCAAGGCAGCTCCAGCTAAAAAAGTGGCTCTTGTGAAAAAGGCAGTTCCTGCAAAAACAGTGACTTTGGCAAAGAAGGCGGCTCCTGCTAAAAAGGCGGCAACAAAAAGGTGAGCTCCCCAGCGCTAACAAAGGAAGCGCTGGCATCGCGTCTTTTAGACGCGTTGCCACAAACCCAATGTACGCGCTGTGGTTACCCTGACTGTGCGGCTTACGCACACGCCCTAAGCCTTGAACAGGCCGACATCAATCAGTGTCCACCAGGTGGCGCCGAAGGCATAGTGCGTTTAGCCAATATCACCGGCCGGACCGCCAAACCACTCGACGCTACTTTTGGAGTTGAAAGCCCGCGCACCGTTGCCTTTATTGATGAAGCGTGGTGCATCGGTTGTACGCTGTGTATTGACGCGTGTCCTACGGATGCGATCTTTGGCAGCAATAAACGCATGCATACCGTGATTGAGGCTTATTGCACGGGTTGTGAACTCTGCTTGCCGGTCTGCCCCGTCGATTGCATAGCGCTTGAACCTGCGCAACCGTCAGCTCAAAACACTGCGCCAACGGGTTGGAGTGCTTGGTCGCAAAACTTGGCAGACACGGCAAGAAGCCGCTACCAAGTGGCCAAGAATCGTCGAGCTGCAAAAAAAAGTGCACACGAAGCAGCCCAAGCCATCAAAGCGCAGAATAAATTAAGCGACCTGGCGGCTCACTCGCGCATTACCGATACAGAAGTACTAGACCAGAAAAAAGCCGTGATTCAAGCGGCAATGGAAAGGGCCAGGCTTCGCAAGGCGTCCAACCCACTCAGCCCCAAAGACGCTAAAGGCTAGACGCTTTAACTGCTGCTCAAACGAGCAAAGGCACTGACCACTTCAGGTGGCGCTTGGACCATTTCAATCAAAACGCCCTCGCCTGCAATTGGAAACTCTTCGCTGGCTTTGGGGTGTAGAAAACAAATATCAAATCCGGCAGCGCCTTTGCGAATACCGCCAGGGGCAAAGCGAACGCCTTGCGCGGTGAGCCATTGCACCGCCTGGGGCAAGTCATCAATCCACAAGCCCACGTGATTGAGCGGCGTGGTGTGAACGGCGGGTTTTTTATCGGGGTCTATTGGCTGCATCAAATCGACCTCCACCTTGAAGGGGCCGCTGCCGATGGCGCAGATGTCTTCGTCCACGTTTTCACGTTCGCTTTGAAACATACCCGTGACTTCGAGTCCCAACATATCGACCCAGAGCTTTTGCAATCGTTTTTTGTCCGGCCCGCCAATGGCGATTTGTTGGATTCCTAAAACTTTGAAGGGGCGTTGCATGCTATTTCCTTCGCTCATGCAAACTCGATGATGGCCTGGTCTACGCTTAAGCTTTCGCCTTTAGCCGCCAATACTTTACCCACCACGCCGTCGGCAGCCGCGAAGAGTACGTTTTCCATCTTCATGGCTTCAATCACCGCAACCCGCTCGCCGGCCAACACTTTTTGCCCCACGGTAACCGCGACATCAACCAATAATCCTGGCATAGGCGAGAGGATAAATCGGCTCATATCTGGCGGGAGTTTGTACGGCATGAGCTGGTGCAGTTCTGCCATGCGCGGTGACATGATGAGTGCGTCGATGCGGGTGCCGTTGTGCTGAACGCGCAAAGCCAAGGGGTTTTTAGGTGTACCGCGCTCAACCTGGGCGGTAAACGGGTGTCCATTGACCGTGCCATGAATCCCAATATCGTTCAAGCGCGAGGCGCTGCAAATCTCGTAACTCTTGTTGTCGACGCGCACAGTCGCCGTTCCGCTCACACCGACAAACTCATCGACATGCACCGGCGTGTAAATGTTGTTGCCTTGCGCATCTAGGCTGACCACCACGTAGTCTTTACCCACATTGACCGCATAGCCTGGGAGTTGACCGCTTAAGCTCGCAGCACGCTCGCGCGACTTGCGCCGAACAAACGCGGCCAGTGCGATTAAAAAATTGCTATCTTCGTGCGGCACGTCTTCTGCACGAAAACCATGGGCGTAGTTTTCTGCAATGAAACCGGTATTGAAATCTCCCGCCACAAACTTGGGGTGCGCCAGTAAAGCGGACTGAAAGGGGATGTTGCTGCTGATACCGCGAATCACAAAGCCGTTGAGTGCTTCGCGCATTTTGGCAATCGCATCGAGCCGGTCTTTACCGTGAACAATCAGTTTGGCAATCATCGAGTCATAAAACATCGGAATATCACCGCCGTCTTGCACTCCGGTATCGACCCGCACGCCATACAAATGATCGGTATCAGATTGCCACATGGTTTGGGTAGGCGGCGCGAAACGCACCAAGCGTCCGGTGGAAGGGAGGAAGTTACGGAACGGGTCTTCGGCATTGATTCGGCATTCCATCGCCCAACCCTCGCGCTTGACCTGGGCTTGCGTAAGCGGCAGTTTTTCGCCCGCTGCGACGCGGATCATCAACTCGACCAAGTCGAGGCCGGTGATGGCTTCGGTCACAGGATGCTCCACTTGCAAGCGGGTATTCATCTCAAGGAAATAAAAGCTTTGGTCTTTACCGACCACAAACTCAACCGTACCCGCGCTTTGGTATTTCACCGCTTTGGCCAACGCAACCGCCTGTTCGCCCATGGCTTTGCGCGTGGCTTCGCTGATAAAGGGACTTGGCGCTTCTTCAATGACTTTTTGGTGACGCCTTTGAATAGAACACTCGCGCTCGTTGAGATACAAGACATTACCGTGAGAGTCGCCGATCAATTGGATTTCAATATGGCGCGGCTCTTCAACAAATTTCTCAATGAAGACACGGTCATCGCCAAAGCTGTTTCGGGCTTCGTTGCGGCAACTGGTAAAGCCCTCCAAAGTATCTTTCTCATTGAAAGCCACGCGCAGGCCCTTGCCACCGCCGCCCGCCGACGCTTTGATCATGACGGGGTAACCAATGCCTTTGGCAATCTCCACTGCACGCTCTGGAGTTTCAATCGCATCATTAACGCCAGGAATACAGTTCACACCGGCCTTGCCCGCCAGCTTTTTAGATTCAATTTTGTCGCCCATGGCGGCAATGGAGTAATGCTTGGGGCCGATGAAGGCAATGCCCTCTTCTTCTACGCGCTTGGAGAACTCAGCGTTTTCGCTCAAGAAACCGTAGCCAGGATGAACGGCTTGGGCGCCGGTTTGTTTGCAAGCAGCAATAATTTTTTCAGCTAACAAATAACTTTGGCGGCTTGGCGCAGGACCGATGTTGACGGCTTCATCAGCAAGCTGAACATGTCGCGCATCTTTGTCAGCGTCGGAGTACACCGCCACCGTTTGGATGCCCATTTTCTTGGCTGTGGCAATGACGCGGCAGGCGATTTCACCGCGGTTGGCAATGAGGATTTTGGTAAACATAGTTATTTCTTCGCGGTGAAATTAAAGTGGAATATTGCCGTGTTTGCGCCAAGGGTTTTCCAGCTTCTTGTCTTTGAGCATGACCAAAGAGCGACAAATTCGCTTGCGGGTCTCGGAAGGCAAAATCACATCGTCGATAAAGCCACGTGCGCCGGCCACAAAGGGATTGGCAAAGCGGGCTTTGTATTCGGCTTCTCTGGCGGCTAATTTTTCAGGGTCGCCTTTGTCTTCGCGGAAAATAATTTCGACTGCACCTTTGGCGCCCATCACAGCAATTTCAGCTTGCGGCCAGGCGAAGTTCACATCGCCACGCAAGTGCTTTGAGGCCATCACGTCATACGCGCCGCCATAAGCTTTGCGCGTGATCACCGTGATTTTGGGCACGGTACATTCCGCGTAGGCGTACAACAATTTCGCGCCATGTTTGATGATGCCGCCGAACTCTTGAGAGGTTCCTGGCATAAAACCGGGAACGTCAACGAAGGTAATCACAGGAATATTGAAGGCATCACAAAACCGCACAAAGCGCGCCGCTTTAATCGAACTCTTAATATCCAAACAACCTGCAAGTACCAAGGGTTGGTTGGCTACGATGCCCACGGTTTGGCCGTCCATACGGGCAAAACCGATCAGAATATTTTTGGCGTACTCGGGCTGAAGCTCAAAGAAATCGCCATCGTCCACCGTTTTAACAATCAACTCCTTCATGTCGTAAGGCTGGTTGGGATTCTCAGGAACCAAGGTATCCAAACTCTTGTCTTGGCGATCAGTGGGGTCTCCACTTTGGCGCACTGGTGCTTTTTCTTTGTTGTTGAGTGGCAAGTAGTTGTAAAGACGGCGCAGCATCAAAAGCGCTTCAACATCGTTTTCAAACGCCAGGTCGGCCACGCCGCTCTTGGTGGTGTGGGTGATAGCGCCACCTAACTCTTCGGCGCTGACTTCTTCGTGCGTCACGGTCTTGACCACCTCTGGGCCGGTCACAAACATGTACGAGCTGTCTTTGACCATGAAGATAAAGTCTGTCAGCGCCGGCGAGTACACCGCGCCTCCGGCGGATGGGCCCATGATCATGCTGATCTGGGGAACCACGCCGCTGGCCATGACGTTGCGCTGAAATACATCCGCGTATCCACCCAGCGATGCCACGCCTTCTTGAATACGAGCGCCACCCGAATCGTTGAGACCAATCACCGGAGCGCCGACTTTCATAGCCTGGTCCATGACTTTGCAAATCTTCTCGGCGTGGGTTTCAGACAATGCGCCGCCGTACACGGTGAAGTCTTGGCTGTACACAAACACCAAACGGCCGTTGATCATGCCGTAGCCTGTCACAACGCCGTCCCCTGGAATTTTGTTGTCTTGCATACCAAAGTCGGTGCAACGGTGTTCGACGAACATGTCCCACTCTTCAAACGTGCCTTCGTCTAAAAGAACCTCTAAGCGCTCGCGGGCAGTGAGTTTTCCTTTGCCGTGTTGGGCATCAATGCGCTTTTGACCACCGCCTAAACGGGCGGCAGCGCGCTTGATCTCTAATTGTTCAATGATGTCTTGCATGGTTCTACTCTCTACTAAAAATTATTCACGACCTGGCGCTGAAAACGCACCGAGGAGTTGCCTTGCCGCAGTGGATGGGGCAAGTTGGCCCTGGGCCACCTGCTGAGTCAGCGAAGGCAGCAAGGTTTGGACGCTGGGTTGGGTCTGAAACGCTTGCTTAAGGCCCGCGTCAATGCGCTCCCACATCCACGACAGCGCCTGTTTTTCGCGCCGCTGGGTCAGTTTTCCGTTTGCCAATTGGAGCGTTTTAAAAGATTGCACCGCATCCCAAAATGCATCTACACCGCGTCCTAATAACGCACTGGTTTGGATGACTTGCGGATGCCAAAGGCTCGCATCCGAATGGCCCTTGCCTGAGGAGCCGTGCTGCCCCAGCAAGCGCAGCGCGCTGCTGATATGGGCTTGGGCTCGGGTGGCGGCATCGGCGTCGATATCGGATTTGTTAATCACCACCAAGTCCGCCAACTCCATCACGCCTTTTTTAATCGCTTGCAAATCATCGCCCGCGTTGGGAAGTTGCAAAAGAACAAACATATCGGTCATATTGGCGACCGCCGTTTCACTTTGGCCCACGCCAACGGTTTCGACAATCACCACGTCGTATCCGGCTGCCTCACACACCAGCATGGACTCACGGGTTTTCTCCGCCACACCGCCCAAGGTTCCGCTCGATGGGCTGGGGCGAATGTAGGCTTTCTCATGCACCGACAAATGCTCCATCCGGGTCTTGTCGCCCAAAATGGATCCACCTGACACAGAGCTCGAAGGATCAATCGTCAACACGGCCACTCTATGACCCTGCCCGATCAAATACAAACCCAGCGCTTCGATAAATGTGGACTTGCCCACGCCCGGCACACCGCTGATACCTAGGCGAAAGGATTGACCTGTATGGGGCAATATCGCGGTAAGAAACTCATCGGCTTGAGAGCGGTGGTCGGTGCGGGTCGATTCGAGCAGCGTGATGGCTTTGGCCATAGCGCGGCGCTGCTCCATGGCATTGCCTTGCCTAATGAATCGGATGAGTTCCATCGAAGTCATGTTGCTTAAGACTGGGCCTTTTCAATTTGGCTCAGTACATCTCGCGCGGAAACCGGAATGGGTGTGCCCGGTCCGTAAATGCCCTTGACACCCGCTTCATAGAGCATGTCGTAGTCCTGGCGCGGAATCACCCCGCCTACAAAAACAATAATGTCGTCAGCCCCTTGCTTTTTGAGCTCGGCAATGATGGCGGGGACCAATGTTTTGTGGCCTGCGGCTAAGGTACTCACGCCCACGGCATGGACATCGTTCTCAATCGCTTGGCGGGCACATTCTTCAGGGGTTTGGAACAAGGGACCCATGTCCACATCGAATCCCAAATCGGCGAAAGCTGTGGCAACCACTTTGGCTCCACGGTCGTGGCCATCTTGTCCGAGCTTGGAAATCATCACGCGGGGACGCCTGCCATGGGCACTGGCGAAGGAAACAATGTCGGCTTTGAGTTGGTTCCAATAGTCCATGGTATCCCCTGGGTGGCTTGCATCTTCATAGGCCGCAGCGTACACACCGCTGACCTTTTGCGTATCGGCACGGTGGCGGCCAAAGGCTTTTTCTAACGCGTCACTTACCTCGCCTACCGTCGCGCGAAGTCGAATGGCTTTGATACTCAGGTCTAGCAAATTGCCTTCTTTATGGCCAGCGGCAAAGGTTAACGCTTCTAACGCCTGCGCAACCGCTTTCGTGTCCCGGTTTTTCTTGATGGTTTGAAGTCTTGCGATTTGCCCTTCGCGAACGGCGACGTTGTCAATATCACGAGCATCAATCGCATCTTCAGTTTTTAACTTGTATTTGTTCACGCCCACAATGACATCTTGGCCGCTGTCAATACGGGCTTGCTTTTCTGCCGCTGCCGCTTCAATTTTTAACTTGGCCCAACCGCTGTCAACCGCTTTGGTCATTCCGCCCATGGCTTGGACTTCTTCGATGATTTTCCAAGCCGCATCGACCATATCTTGGGTGAGCTTTTCCATCATGTAGCTGCCCGCCCACGGGTCAATCACGTTGGTGATATGGGTTTCTTCTTGAATAATGAGTTGGGTATTGCGGGCAATGCGCGAGCTGAACTCGGTGGGCAACGCAATCGCTTCATCAAAACTATTGGTGTGCAGGCTTTGCGTTCCACCAAACACCGCTGCCATCGCCTCCACCGTAGTACGCACGATATTGTTATACGGGTCTTGCTCGGTCAAACTCCAGCCGCTGGTTTGGCAGTGGGTTCGCAGCATCAAGCTCTTGGGGTTTTGGGCGTTAAAGCCCTTCATGATGCGACACCACAACAAGCGTGCCGCTCGCATTTTGGCAACTTCTAAATAGAAGTTCATTCCAATCGCCCAAAAGAAACTCAAGCGGCCAGCGAACGCATCGACGTCCAAGCCCGAATCAATCGCTGTTTTTACATACTCTTTGCCATCGGCCAACGTAAAGGCCAACTCCAAAGCTTGGTTGGCACCCGCCTCTTGCATGTGGTAGCCAGAGATCGAAATCGAATTGAACTTCGGCATATTCTTGGCCGTGTAGCCAATGATGTCGCCAATGATGCGCATGCTCGGCTCAGGCGGGTAAATGTAGGTGTTGCGCACCATGAACTCTTTCAGAATATCGTTCTGAATCGTCCCGGAGAGCATGTCTTGACTCACGCCCTGCTCTTCGGCGGCCACGATGTACCCGGCCAAAACCGGCAAAACTGCGCCATTCATCGTCATAGACACCGACACTTTGTCCAACGGAATCTCGTTGAACAAAATTTTCATGTCTTCGACCGAGTCAATCGCAACGCCGGCTTTGCCTACATCGCCAGTGACGCGGGGATGGTCGGAGTCATAGCCTCGGTGGGTGGCTAGGTCAAACGCGACGGAGACGCCTTGCCCGCCCGAGGCCAAAGCTTTTCTATAAAACGCATTGGATTCTTCAGCGGTTGAAAAGCCTGCGTATTGGCGAATTGTCCAAGGCCGCACGGCATACATCGTGGCTTGCGGGCCCCGCAGATAAGGTTCAAATCCCGGCAACGTGTCTGCGTGGGCTAAATCGGCAGTGTCTGCCGCCGTATACAAAGGCTTCACAGAAATGCCATCGGGCGTCACCCAGTTGAGCGCATCCACATTGCCTCCAGGAGCCGATTTGGCAGCCGCCTTGGCCCACGCCTCAAGGGTTGCGGATTTGAATTCTGGGGTCTTAGCGGTCATAGCGTTTTCACTTTGGTCGGGTTGCAGCGGTCATCTGAAATACTGGCTGCGAGTTTACATTATTTATAATTATTGATTCAAAATATGAATTGCAGCTTACAATTTACCCCATGCAAGCCAAAACCAGCGCTTTAACCGCTTTACCTTCCCTTTCACCCCGTGCCCTGTATGAGGAAGTGGCGGAGTTATTGCGCCAGCGTATCTTTAAGCGGGAAATGGAACCGGGGACTTGGATTGACGAGCTCAAACTGGCGCAGGCTTACGGAATCAGCCGCACGCCTCTGCGCGAAGCCTTGAAAGTACTGGCGGCTGAAGGACTGGTCACCATGAAGGTGCGGCGAGGCGCGTATGTGACGGAAGTTTCAACAACGGATATGGCCGATGTATACCACTTGCTGAGTCTTTTAGAGAGCGATGCGGCGGGTGTGGTGGCTCAAAAGGCCAGTGAGTCCGAGTTAACCGATCTAAAAAATTTACACGCTGAACTCGAAGCGGCTACATTGCCTGGTGTGAGCAACGCAGACCAATTTTTTGCAATCAACGAGCGGTTTCATATGCGGCTGCTTGAGATTGCAAACAACCGCTGGCGCGATCAAATGGTCGCAGACCTGCGCAAGGTTATGAAGTTAAACCGCCATAACTCACTACTCAAAAGCGGGCGCATGCAAGAGTCACTCATCGAGCATCGGGCCTTGATGGTTGCGCTAGAAAAACGCGATGCTGGGTTGAGTGTGAAAAAAATGCAAGCGCACTTCGCCAATGGCTTGGAAGCTGCGGCCTGATCCTCTTTTTAGATCACTTCCCGCGTATCCACTGGAACTTCGGCACCCAGCCTTAAAGCCTCTCGCGCAATGAACAGGACCTCCTGCGGAGGAAGCGGTTTGAGTTTGTGGTTACTCCAAACTTGCCTCCACAAACGAGCGCCACGCTGCCCATGGTAAAGACCCAACATATGCCGAGCGATGGCATACCAAGGGCATCCGTCTTCCTTGAATGCACGCTCCATATAGGCGACCATCGCCTCCTCAATTCCTTCACGCGTAAGGGCGCGCAGCGCCTCCCCATAAAACTCAGAGTCCCAAGTACTCATCAGCCAAGGGTTGTGGTACGCGGCTCTACCCACCATCACGCCGTCCGCGTAATTTAGATGCTCTGTGATTTGGGCGTTAGTGGTGATACCACCGTTCACTGAAATAATTAAATCCGGAAATTCACGCTTGAGTTGGTAAGCCAATTCATAACGCAGAGGCGGAATTTCGCGGTTCTCCTTGGGCGACAGGCCTTGCAACCACGCGTTACGGGCGTGGACACTGAAAACCCGGCAACCCGCATCACTCACCTGCCCCACAAAATCACGAACGAAGCTATAGCTTTCATCTTGGTCAATACCAATACGGTGCTTCACGCTCACCGGGACGTCCACGGCGTCCACCATCGCCTTCACACAATCAGCAACCAAAGCTGGCTCTTTCATCAAACACGCGCCAAAGGCACCGCGCTGAACCCGCTCTGACGGACAACCACAGTTCAGATTGATTTCGTCATAGCCCCATTGAGCGCCAATGCGGGCTGCTTGGGCCAGGTCTTCGGGCTCGCTGCCTCCGAGTTGCAATGCGACAGGATGCTCTTCTTCGTTAAAGCGCAAATGGCGATGTGCATCCCCATGGATTACCGCCCCCGTGTTGACCATCTCGGTGTACAGCATCGTGCGCTGACTCAGCAGCCGATGAAAGAAACGGCAATGGCGATCGGTCCAATCCATCATCGGGGCAACCGACAACCGCCAGCGTTGAGTGTGGGGGAATTCCATAGACGCTGATTATCCTTTTTCTTCAATTCAAAACGCGCACACTTTCATCAACAAAAGATATGATGGTTTTAAATAATCCAAAACAGGAATTCGATATGAGCGATACAACCATTTGGTGGCTGGTCACAGGGGGTCTGGTGGCCATGGAACTCACCACGGGAACCTTCTTTTTATTGATGCTTGCCACTGGGTCAGCCGCCGCAGCGCTGGCAACGTACGCAGGCGTTGGGTTTAACGGGCAATTGGTCATTGCGGGTGGCGTTGGCGGCTTGGCTGTGGTGTGGTGGAGCATCTACCGCAAACGCAATCCTGGACTTGCGGCTTCAAGCAGCCCAGAACAACACCTTGATATTGGCGAA
>Ga0247843_1008322_pt1 | contig 12170 bp, 10 predicted proteins | sample LaCruzMarch2017__FD_192420 | JGI IMG/M metagenome (GOLD analysis project Ga0247843, IMG submission 192420) | Freshwater microbial communities from meromictic Lake La Cruz, Castile-La Mancha, Spain - LaCruzMarch2017_8m | ecosystem: Environmental > Aquatic > Freshwater > Lake | place: Spain...
GCTGCAGGCGCTTCTGCGGTTCTCAGTTATAACATTGACAATCAAAATATCGGTGGCCCTTTAGCACCGTATAATGCGGCGATGGATCCGGTGCAGGTATCCTTGGTTTTAGGGGCAGATACTTCTGCAACACCGGTTTCTATTGACGGCATTTGTAGTGGTGATGCTTGTCAAGATCCGGGCCATGGAAAACGAATTGTGGGCTATTATCCCAACTGGGCATACTGGCGTACACCAAAATTTACAGCAGACAATATCCCTTATGATAAAATCAATACTTTGGCCTATGCTTTTGCTATCTTTGATAAAGACGGTAGTGTGAGTTTATACGATGCAGATTCCGATGCGGCCAATCTTCCTATAGTCTCGCAAGCACGAAAAAAACGTCCTTATTTGAATGCATCCCTATCTTTTGGCGGATGGTCGTGGGCCAGTACACCACCGAATTGGCAGTGTCAAGTAGGCTCTAGTCCCCAAGGTCCTGCGGCATGCTTTAGTAGTATGACCGCTGATCCAGCTGCTATGAGTCGCTTTGTTAGCAATGCGGTGGCTGCGATGAAAGAACTTAATTTTAATGGCATTGATATTGATTGGGAATATCCAACTTCATCACCGGCTGATGCTTCCAATTATGTAGCGCTGTTAACCCAATTGCGTCAAGCATTGGATGCACAAGGGATACAGGATTCAACCCATTATTATCTGAGTATTGCCGGTGCTGCAGCGAGCGATAAAATCCAACAAATCAGTAACGCACAGTGGCAAGCCATTGCCAGTGTGGTCGATGATATTGGGGTGATGACCTATGATTTTCATGGTGCTTTTGATATGGGACAAGTCGGTAGCGATTTCATGGCTGCGATGGCGCTCGATCCAATTTTAGATCCAACCTATACCAATCCGGTGCTAAGCCAATACAATGTCATTGATGCAATGAATGCATATGTCAGTGCAGGTGTCCCTAAAGATAAATTGCTAGTGGGTATTCCTGTGTATGGTCGCATGATTAATATTGCGAGTGCTGGCTCTAATCAAGGCTTGTATCAACCGATTACAGGTGTTCCTCAAGGTGAGTGGGACAACGCACAATCAGGTGATACTGGAATGTTGAATTACAATTGTATTGTCGATGCGACAACCTGTGGGAACAATTTTAAATTACCAGCCCTTACACTAGTCAATCCTGACACTAGTGAACTGGGGAAATACGCACATACCCCATGGGCGTATGCAAATAATTTGTTTGTTACCTATGATGATGCCAATTCTGCTGTCTATAAAACCCAATGGTTATTGGCCAATGGATTTGGAGGGGCAATGATGTGGGATTTATCAGGCGATTTCCCTGCTAATGATACCCGTTCAATTGTAAATGTTGTGCAACAACAAATGCAAGCCCAAGTTCCATTTCGGTCTCGGGCATAAAGTTGTTTTTTATATTGCATATCAGTGGTAAAATAAAACAATTTACCAAGGATATTGCATGAAAACCTATTGTGGATATATTGGATTGGTGGGCAGACCTAACGTTGGAAAATCAACGCTGCTCAACCAATTCATGTCCCAAAAAATTAGCATCACGTCTAGAAAACCTCAGACCACTCGGCACCGTATTTTAGGAATACAAACCTTGGATGATTATCAGTTTGTATTTGTTGATACACCTGGGGTTCACCATGCCGACAATCAAACTTTAAATCAGATGATGAATAAAACCGCATTGGCAGTTTTGCATGATGTTGATGTGATCTTATGGTTGATTGATGCGACCCGTTGGACCAAAGATGATGATCTGGTATTAAATGCATTAAAATCAGTGAAAGCACCGGTATTTTTAGTGGTCAATAAAGTCGATAAAATAAATAACAAAGAAGCGTTATTGCCTAAGCTACAACAATGGCAACATCTTTTTAATTTCAAAGAGATTGTTCCTATCTCTGCAAAAACCGGTGCTCAATTGCCGGTGTTATTTGATTTGCTCAAGCCTTTAATGCCCGAAAGTCCACATTTGTTCTATCCGGAACAACATACCGATAGGCCTTTGTATTTCCAAATGGCTGAGATTTTACGTGAAAAGGTATTTCGCTACGTAGGTGATGAGATTCCGTATTCCACGATTGTGGAAATTGAATCCATGAAAGATGAAGGCCATATCTGGCGTATTCATGCCATGATTTGGGTGGATAAAGAAAGCCATAAACGCATGCTGATTGGAGCCAAAGGTGAGAAAATGAAAAAAATGTCCAGTGAGGCACGCTTGGACATGGAGAAAATATTGGGTAAAAAAATATTTTTACATTGTTTTTGCAAGGTCAAATCAGGCTGGTCCCAAGACGTTCGTTTTCTAAAAGAGATGGGTTTGGATGATTGATCAAATTGAGTCTTCGAATGGATGGTTGATTCATCAATACCCCATTCGGGATCATTTGCTTTTGTTATATTTTTTAACACCAAGTCGATTAATTAAAGCATTTTATCGACTTCCAAAAAATAAATCTCCTGGCAAGCCACAAGCGTTTTATCCCTATTGGATAGCTTGGAAAACCTCTAAAGATGCCTTTAATATTCATAGTATCGAATTGCATGAACAGCCCTTAGTCTTACAGGGCTTAAAGCTATTTGTGGGCATGTATCTGAATGAATTGATTTTTCACATATGTCGCCATCAAGAGATATCTGAGCAGTCTTACCAACTATACGAGCACTTGCTTTATGACAAACAAGATTGCAATCAATCATTGCTTCGTCAATTTGAATGGCAATTGCTAGCAGATTGTGGTTACTATCTTGATTATTCACATACTTGTTATCAAGAAGAAATCCAAGAAGAGCGTTACTATCAATTCGACCCTGCTATGGGATTTAGTGAAGCGCCTGATGGCATTGAGGGACGGCATTTATTGGCCATTTTAGATGCCAATTCTCAAGATGCTCAAGCCTGCCAAGTGTTTAAAAAAACCCTTAGAATGACCATCGATTTTGTATTGGATGGTCGCGTTTTGCATAGTCGAAAATTATTGCGCGATTGGTTGGCTCCTTAAGTGGAGGGGGTGATGCTTGCCTTGAATCTGGTTTTGTATCCGCCTTCCGCTCCCCCAAAAAACCACTGAGAGCGTCTCTTGAAGTTGGTGATATGATATGAGCAGCCGTCTAATAGGTATCTTAATAATTAGTGTTGTAGTTTAACCAAGAAAGCAAACTGTCAAAAATTATTTTTTTCCAGTAGTATTATCTGGAGATAATTTAGACTCTATGTCAGATAGCTCCTCTAATAGTGCCGCTTTGATTGGTTCTGATTGTTTATTTCAATTACGTTTGTTTTGGCCTGTTCGTTTTCTATTAACCACTCATTAAATTCATCCATATCCAAATACCGTCTTGTTACCCACTGCTCATTTATTTCTACCAATAAAGCGCCAATAAGCCTTAAAGCCGAGTCATCATTGGGGAAAATGCGTATTACACTGGTGCGTCTTTTCACTTCCCCATTCAATCTCTCCTGCATATTTTTTATTCTGAGGCGCTTACGATATTTATCCGGCAATGTCATCACCGCCATTGCATCTTCAAGAAAGGCCACAGCCTTTGGTGCTGACTTTTCAAACTGCTCTATAAACGCACTTAAACGGCACCTGGCGTCGGTTATATCGGGCGCTTGTAAAACTAATTTTGCTTTTTCTGCAACGTCCTTGCGGTGTCGAGTTGAGCAAGAGCCTAAAATATTCCTCATCAAATGAACTTGGCACCTTGGAAATGTTTCCTGGCGGCTTCAACAAGACCCGTATGTTGGTTGGAAACAATAAATAAAACGCCTTTTAGACCACGCGATTTAAGCCAGCGAAAGGTTTCTTCCCAGGTTGCATAACTCTCTGTATCGCCAAATATAAGACCTAAAATCTCCCCGTGCTCATCTTCTCTTATGCCTGAGATGATAAGGACTGCCCTTTACGGACATAACCTCATATTTTACAACAGAATGCAAAAAAATAGATTCAGTTCTCTGGGCACTGGCTGTTTATACTATTGTATACTATAGTAAATTTATAATTAGTGAATATTTTACAAGGATTTCAAGATGAAAATGCTAGCATGGATTGCCGGTGTTATTTTGTTAATGGGTATGTATGTGGTGACTATATACAACAAACTGATTGGTCTCATTGAAGCAATAAACAATAATAAAAAACAAATTGATATCCAATTGGATAGACGTTTTAAAGTTTTTCAGTCATTGATAGAAGTGGTCAAAAAATATATGGACTATGAACAAACAACTTTAAAAGATGTTGTAGCTTTGCGGGGTCAAGCTCAGGCAGCGCAATCTAGTGGAGACGAGGCTGGACGTATGGCCGCAGAAAATGGGATTTCAAAAATTGCTACTGGCTTGAATCTTGTTTTTGAGCAATATCCTGATTTAAAAGCCAATCAAAATGTGATGCAACTGCAAGAAGAGATTGTGAATACTGAAAACAAGTTAACATTTGCGAAACAATCGTTTAACGACAGTATTGAAAGATTTAATGCAACTAAAAAATCTTTCTTTGAATCGTTGATTGTATCTTTTTTTACTTCAAAGCTCGATAAGAGCTTTGAATACTGGGGTTTTAGTTCAGAACAAGAAACAAAGGATAAAGAAAATTACTCTGTTAAATTGTGAGGCCTATGATGGGTGGTGCAAAATTCACACCAGGTTCTGTCGATTGGAGGGCTGTTTTAAAAGAAAATAGTCGAAAAACCCTATCAGTCATGGTAACTTTTGTTTTGATTTATACAGCACTTGGCGTAATGACTGACATCACGATCGCCCTCGGGCTTTATCCGCAACTCACCATCAAGCAAGCTTTTCAATTACTATTACAATTGCAGATTTTCCCTTATGCAACCCTCTCGATGTTTGTTGTAGCCTTGATTGCATTGCTCATTACCATTAAGCTTCATGATAAAATCATGCTCATGGGAACTGATTACTTTGAGGTAACACCAGAAACCGCAAGAGATATTGATGAAAAACAATTGTATAATGTTGTTGAAGAAATGAAAGTCTCTGCTGGTTTAAGATTTATGCCGAGAATTTATTTAATTGAAGCCAATTATATGAATGCTCTTGCCAGTGGTTTCTCTGAAAAATCGGCGATGGTTGCAATTACCCGAGGATTAATGACCAAATTAAACCGTGCTGAATTGCAAGCAGTTATGGCCCATGAGTTAAGCCATGTGCGTCACCAAGATATTAAACTTACCCTGATGGTCGGTGTTTTAAGTAATTTAATGTTAATGGTTGTCGATATATTATTTTATAATGCTATTTTTGGACAAAATCAAAACTCTGATGGTGGGCGTGGCAATCCCTTAACAATGATTATTATTTTGCTTCGTTATGGACTTCCTTTGGTGACTGTATTGTTAATGTTGTATTTAAGCCGTACTCGAGAGTATATGGCCGATATGGGGGCTGTTGAATTGATGCGTGATAATGAATCCTTAGCCAAAGCCTTACTAAAAATTCAAGAAGATCATGAATGTCATGTAGATGAATACCATGAAGAGTATGGACGAACGCGTCATGAAGAATTTAGAAATGCCGCCTATATTTTCGAACCCAGTTCATTTGACCCAGTCAAAAGTATCATGACATTACTTTCTACACACCCTTCGGTAGAAGATCGATTGAAAGCCATGGGATGTCATATTGAGCATTCTAGCGATTAAATCTTTTCACACGTCTGTGACAGTAGGGGGCTTTGTTATTTTTCTCGTAGTAAAGTTGATGGTAGGATTCAGCCTCCCAAAAGCATGACACGGGTAACAGTTGCGTACAAATTGAAAACCCTGTTTTTTCCAATTCTAAAATGAGTTGTTCGGCTTCTTGTTTCTGTTTATCATCATAGTAAAATATTGCACTGCGATATTGAGGGCCTATATCTGGACCTTGCCCAAAATACTGTGTGGGGTCGTGAATTTCAAAAAAAAGTTCAAAGAGTATTTTACTCGAAGTGAGGTCGATATTATATATAACCCTTACGGCTTCAAAATGTCCTGTTGAGTCGGTACAGATATTATCGTAGCTTGGATTGTCTTGATGACCACCAATATAGCCACATTCAGTGAACAACACGCCAGGCTCCATATGCATGAGATGTTCAACGCCCCAAAAGCAGCCTCCAGCAATGATAATCTCACGAGTGTCATGAATCTTCTGAAAAGGTAGAAAATCTAACATTACACTATTGACGCAATCTCTTTGATTTTTTTGTGTATAACCTTCTCCACGAAACACATGACCTAAGTGAGAGTGGCAACGCTGACAAATAATTTCTACCCTATGCCCATCTTCATCGGGTTGCTCGATAATCGTATTTTTTAAACGATCATCAAAACTTGGCCACCCGCAATGAGATGAGAATTGAGAAGTATTTTCCCATAGGGGTAAACCACAGCGGCGACAAAGATAGGTGCCTACTGTAGGTGCTTGGAGATAAAAACCTGAAAAAGGTGGTTCAGTGACTTTTTGACAAGCCACTGAAATGACAAACGGGTTGAGACTTGCAAGTTTATCCCAAGACATGGTTAGTCAGTTTCGGTGGGACGTTTACAAATTTTATCAGCGAGAAAACCAATCGCTCCAGCGTAGTAAATCGAATTATTGTATTTTAATATCATTCGATAGTTGGGGAATATCATAAATACCGGACCACCAAAGGGATGGATGATACTTGCAGACATGTTTTGATAAGGTAAATGTTCACCCTTGTTGGTTCGTACACCCATATCATCCCAGTCTTTTACAGATTTAATGGTGTCTTTTTTTGCAAGTAATTCTTCATTGAAACTCTTAGGCAGTTTAACAAATATTGCCCATGGTTGATCTTTTTTCCAGCCATTTTGTTTCATGTAGTTAGCGATAGAGGCAAGGGCATCTTTTTTAGAACCCCAAATATCTTTTCGACCGTCACCATCGAAGTCAACGGCATATTTGACCCAACTGGAGGGTAAAAACTGAGGTTGACCGGATGCGCCAGCCCACTCACCTTTAAATTGGTTTAAAGACACATGACCGTCATTGAGAATTTTTAGCGCGAGAAATAACTCACTTCTGAAGAATTCTTTACGCTGAGAGTCATAGGCTAATGTCGATAGCGCTTGTATGACTGGAAAATTCCCCATATAAGATCCATAGCTTGTTTCCATACCCCAGAAAGAGACCATAAAGCAAGGATCAACGCCATAGTCATTACCTAATTGCTGTAACCATGTTTTATTTTCTTCATAACGTTTTCTACCAATAATAATTCGATAATTATCCACTCGAGAGGAACGGTATTTTGTATAGCTCAACCGTTTTTCAGGTTGTGATTTCATAAGGCCTTTGATAGTTCTGCTTGGTTCATGGATATTTTCAAACGCGGAGTCGATAACATCAGCTCGTATTCCTTTCTCACGTGCTTCTTGTTTCACTTGCGTAAGCCAAGTGTCCCAATTATCTTGTGCAAAAACAGAAAAGCTCAATAACAGAATCAATAATAATTTGATGTAGTGCATTCGTATCCCTTTTAACTAAATATGCAGGCTTTCACTAATTTGCAACATTTGAAATGGAGAGGGATTGGATAATCCCACTGCAGCAACAGAAGGTAGATCTAAAAACTGCTCAATATGCTCCCAGTTAATATCGATAGGGTATAGCTTTAATTGTGGGATATATTGATTAAGTTGTTTGCATAAATGGAGATCTCCAGGATAAACCCGGACATTATAAAATCCCAATTCCATTGCTTGCATGGCATCTGTAAAAGTAGCCACGCCTGGTAATAATTGCATGTGATAGACAGCAGCTGTTTTTAAAATAGAAGGCAGCATTCCAAGCGTTGACATAAAATCAGGTTTTAAAGCGTATGCAGCATGAAGCTGGTCAAGGTTTAAAATATTACCAATACCAATTTTCAAATCAGGGTAGTGTTGTCTAAGATGGGCAATATAGGATGCGGAATGGGTATGCAATTCAATACTTGTGATACCTGCGTCAACAAGAGTTGCAATTTTTTGGTCTATCTCATGGTTTATATCTAAAGATACAATTAAGGGTTGTTTGCCAAAAAGATCTTGAAACATAGGGGCCTTATGAAATGTATACTAATCAAATCATCTTAGAATAGTTTTACTATGCAAGCAATCATTTTTTGTGCTGATTTTATCATACAAGGAATGACTTGAGAGCCATAGACATTCTTTAAACTTATTGGCAATATGGAAGAAAATATACAATTTAATGGATGTTAAATGTTAATTAGAGCACTCACTAAAGGCAACCTTGTTCTGTTATCTGCCGGCGGAATGATCGGTTCAAGCTGGTTATTTAGTCCATTTATTAGTGCTAAAATTGCAGGACCATTTGCATTATATTCTTGGATTTTTATTACCATTTTTATGGTGCTGATAGCACTACCTTTATGTGAGTTAGGCACTATTTTTCCAATGGCCGGAGGGATGGTTAATTTTCCAAGTATTACCCATGGCAATGGGCTTGGTTTTATATTTGGCTGGGTGACTTGGTTATCTTATGTAGTTGTGGCACCGATTGAGGTTCAAGCGGTGATGCAATATGCAAGTTTTTACATGCCTTTTTTGGTAGATATGACGCATCATGGCTTTCATTTATCGTTCTATGGACTTTTAGTATCTTTTTTAGTCCTATTTATTGTGATGGTTATCAATTCATTTGGTGTACGCTTATTCTCTCATTGTAATCGATATATTAGTATTTTCAAATTCATCGTTCCATTTGTGGCTATTATAGGTTTTTTTTATGCCGCGCCGTCTTTTCATAATCACATTGAATTTAAATTGCCCCATAAATCAGATTGGGTTTCTATTTTTTCTGCATTATCTCTGGGCGGTATCGCTTTTGCCTTTGCAGGATTTCAAAATGGTTTGCTGATGGCTGGAGAAGTGAAAAATCCGAATCAAGCTATTCCTTTATCGATACTCGGTGCTTTAGCTATTGGCTTTATTATGTATTTTTGTTTACAGTGGGCTTTTTTAGTTTCTGTTCCGGATAGCGCACTGACAAATGGCTGGCATCATCTGAGTTTTTCAGGTCAACGCAGTCCGTTAGTCGGGTTATCAATGCTCCTGGGATTGGGATGGGTTGCGTCTTTGTTATTGGTAGATGCTTCAGTATCTCCTTTAGGCTCAAGTCTAGTTTATACAGGTGTTACGGCAAGAATATTATATGCCCTGGGATACAATAAAGAAATTCCTCAGGTTTTTTGTTCGCTCAACCGCTACAAAGTCCCTTTTTTTGCTTTAGTCATTAATTTCATTGTCGGAATATGTGCTTTTTTCCCATTCCCTGATTGGCAGAACATGGTGGCATTTTTGTCATCTTGCAGTATTTTATCTTATTTAATTGGCCCTATTTGTCTTTATGCCATTGAAGAGCATCATCCTGAACTTAGAAAGGGCTTTTACATCCCCAAAGCAAAACTCATGTGTTTTTTTAGTTTTTATTCCGCGATGTTAATGTTGCTATGCTGTGGTTTTGCCATTTTATGGAAATTGTCAGTCGCTGTTTTTATTGGAATAATTTTGCACTGGAGTGTCAATAAACAAGAGTTACCTAGAAAAATGGTGGCTTGGATCTCTACTTTGCTCTGCTCATTATTACTGCTCTCCTATTTTAGTGATCATGGAGCTATCCATAAAATTGAATTTCTTATGGATTTGGTGATTTTGCTACCTTTGAGTTATTTTTTATTAAAATTTTCACAAATAACTGCATTTGAGCATAATATTGAAGCATTGCAAAGTCATATTCAGTTACAAATGGAATGATAATTAGACCTTCTGGTGCAAGGGATCAAAACCTGATGCTGCGACAGTCTCCTTTTCTGCCTTTATTTCTTCTTCTTTATGTATTTCACCTCATTTATTCTCACTAGGGTTAGTACCGATACTGCAATGGGAGGGATTACTGATACTAGCTTCCTAGGTTATAAATGGGGTGATTTCCGGGGTTCACTGGGGTAACTTGGTGGGTCTACTGGCATGCCCTATCGGATCTTGGTAAAAAAATATCACTATGGTATAATAGTGACCAGAAAAAGCCAAAGGGGAATCTAACATGTTTGCTAACATATATCCAAGCCTTAAATATGGCTTTGAGCAAAGCCGGTTTAAAGTTTTATTTCAGAACACAGCTATTGCAAATCTATTAGCTCAAGATGAAGAACCTTCGGCCTGGGGTTTTTTCAGTACTTATCTTTCCTCATGGTGGTGGAATCGTTTACGGTTTAGGTCATGTATTCTAACTAGCCATTCACTTTTTCAATTTGATGTTATTCTAAAGCCTCTACAAAGCTTAAAGAGAGCCGGGATTTTAACCCAAGAGAATTTTGCGCTGATCGCCGCCCACGCCAATCCTAGTGACATGGAATCGGTGCTTTTGCGCTTACAGGAACCCGGGATTTTAACCCAAGAGAATTTTGCGCTGATCGCCGCCCACGCCAATCTTCGTAGCTTGGCTTGGACGCTTTTTCTCTTACAGGAAGCTAGGATTTTAACCCGCGAGAATTTAGCGCTGATCGCCGCCCATGCCAATACCCACAACTTGGCTGTGGCGCTTTTTCTCTTAAAACGAGGAAGGATTTTAATCCAAGAGAATTTTGCGCTGGTCGCCGCTCACGCCAATCCTCGTAGCTTGGCTTTAGTGCTTCCTCACTTACATCAAGCCAGGATTCTAACCCAAGGGAGTTTTGCTGCATTACTGGCTCCAAACCACGCTACTTTATTGACAATTGAAGCGCATGACAGAATATGGTCGAGAATCCCAAATCATCTTCTAACTACAGCCAATTTCCAAAGACTTTTGACTGCAGCAGAGCATGCCAATCCGATGGCAGAGCTTCAGCGTATAATCTTAGGGGTTCAAGCTGGAGCAGGACATGCTGCCGCTTTTAACCCAAGTCAAAGCACACATACAGCCTCGGTACATGAGTCCGTATCTGCTTCTGCTGTAAGACTTAGGAATAGTTATGGTAATCCTCTAAACCTAGAGGAAAAGATTATAGAGATTAAAGCTTATATAGATGGTTTGGATAATACCCCCGAGCATCAAGCGGCAAAACGCTGTATTGAACGTATTACCGCAGCGGATTATAGTTTTACCGATCCAATATCACAGGTTTCAACCCTTCAATTATTAGCACTCGCTTATACTGCCATACATGATATAGACAGATGTTCGGCCAGTCTTGAAGATGCCAAAGCTTTATTTGTGGAAGGTCTTTATGAAAGTCAAAGAGGGTATAACATTGAATTTGGTCAAGGTCCTGAACAAGGGCAGGATGCTCCAATTTGCGTGGCTGGAACCTTTAATAAGGTGATGGAAAAACTCAATGGGATTCATACTGATGTTAAGCTTGTCTTTATTACCCATGAGGGCGCATCTTCGAAGTTTCCGAGATTAGCTCAAAAGCATGCAAAGGATTATCTGCAAACACAAGTCGAATCTATAAATGCTGGAAACCATCAAAGCGTACAAGACTTACTTGAGCGTCTAACAACAGCTGAAAGTCTTGAGCCAATTTGGGATGCCATTAAAACTCAGGTTCAAACAGAATTATGGGATGAATTTAGTAAAGCGTATGGCAATAATCCAGAGGATGCTCGATTTCTAGCCTTAATAGACCATGGTATAGATGTACCTTTCACAGATGTATCTGCCCTTGAAACTGCGCTCATTGCCTCAACTGGGGATCAAGCTTCCCCTGCACAGGCATGCGAAAGTGTTGCGCAGCATAGTCTTTGGGCTTCCTCTCAGCCAGCTGGTGCTTGCGACCCCAAAGATTTGGGAGCCGCCCTCCCTTAGGGGGTTGGTATTTCGAAGTTGCCCATTGGTATGTAGGTACAAACTCTTATACTTCAATTTCTCAAAAGAACGAAAAGAGTTTGTAATGCCAAGCTTAAGAATCCCCTCATTTTTTAAATGCTCAATAAAAGCTCTGTCCAGTAGGGTTGTGTCCTTAAGAATCCCCTCATTTTTTAAATGCTCAATAACGCATCTTGTTCATGCGCTTTAAAGTTATTAAAACATTTGTAATAATAGATACCCTGGTTTAACAATGAGTGTGTTCTTGTCTTCACAGTATTCACCTTTAATTTTCTGTCAAAAC
>Ga0247843_1008323_pt1 | contig 12170 bp, 11 predicted proteins | sample LaCruzMarch2017__FD_192420 | JGI IMG/M metagenome (GOLD analysis project Ga0247843, IMG submission 192420) | Freshwater microbial communities from meromictic Lake La Cruz, Castile-La Mancha, Spain - LaCruzMarch2017_8m | ecosystem: Environmental > Aquatic > Freshwater > Lake | place: Spain...
GTTAAGACACCTCCTTTCAAAAGCCAATTGGCGGACTACCCAGGCAATGGCGGTCAGGCGAGGCAGGGATCCCAAGAGTATTTTGAACGAGATGGCGATCCGGATGGAAAAGGAGTTCTGCGAAGTGGTTTTGCGGAATTCCTCAAAGCCCAACGCCCGCTCTCTCCCAGCTACCATCTACAATTCAGCGAAGCCTTAGGCAACTTCGCCTTGCACTGCGCTCGGACCATCGTCGAGGCGTTCGACGGCCGGCTCATTTACGCCGGCGGCGACGACGTGTTGGCGTTGCTTCCAGCCGACACGGCTCTGGAGTGTGCTCGGTCCTTGCGCAATGCTTTTCAGGGTCGCACGGCCATTCATCGAACCAAGGGAGAACTGTTTTCGAGTACGGCCCCGGGGTTTCTTTCTTCGAGTTTCAAAGACGACCAAGGCCGTAGCATCGCTTTCCTGGTTCCTGGACCCGCGGCCGACTGCTCCGTAGGCATCGCCATCGCCCACTTCAAATCACCCCTTCAGGATGCCGTCCGGGCAGCACAAGCCGCCGAGAAACGGGCCAAACGCCCACCACACCAAGGCGGATTGGGCCGCAGCGCAGTCGCTGTCACCCTGATGAAGCGTTCGGGTGAGATCATCGAATGGGGCGCCAAATGGGAGCAAGGCCTCGAGCTATATCAGCAACTGGCGATGTGCCTCGAAATGGATTGGCTGAGTTCCAAGTTTCCGCACCGATTCGCCGAACTGATCGAAGTATACGTCACCGATACCACTCCATTGAGCAGGGCTAACCAAAGCCTGTCTCCGGTTGGCGAGTTTCCGGCGGACGACATCATCCGCCGCGAGTTCGAGCACTGCCTCTCGCGTCAGCGCGGAGCAGAGTTTCCCCGCAACACAGAAGAAGCTGACGAGCTCCGTAGCAAACTCCGCTCCGCCCTAGATGCTTACCTCGGTTCGCTTCGCGATAAGTGCACAAACAACCCATCCGATACGCCCCCCTCCGAGAGGGTTCTTCGCTCGGTCGTCGGCCTATGCCAAACGGTCGCCTTCGCCCACCGCACCGCCAACGACTGGTCGCCGAAAGGTAACAATCAATGAACACGATCCTGCTCCGACCCACTGACATCCTGTTCTTCCGGGATGGACGGCCCATGGAAGGCTCACTGGCCGGACATGGTGCCGCCTGGCCACTCCCGAATGTCACCGATGCTGCATTACACGCTGCCTTGCACCGATCCGGACTTGCGCAAGAAAGCCACGCACATGACCAGCGCTATGGAGCGCAACGTGATGGTCAGGACAACCGGCGCTTTGGCTCGCTGGTGACGGCCGGTCCGTTTCCGGTTCAAACGGGTCCGTCTGCGACCGATCAGTGGTATCTACCCCGCCCGTTGGACCTTCTTGACGATACGCTCCAACCCGCTCTGGCCCCGGTAAACATCTTCGACGCAGCCCACTCCAGCCTGCCCGAACCTCTGGACTATGCCGTTGCCAACCGCCTAGCGCCTTCCAAAGAGGCCAAGGCAAAAGCCTGGCTGCGCGCCGACGCATTCCAACGGTATCTAGAAGGAGCTACTTGCACATTGAAGGACGGTCAGTCCATTGACGAATCCACCTTCTCCGACGCCGAGGCGAGCATCGGCATCGCCATCGATACTAAAACCGGCACCACCGGTCAGGGAGAGGCCGCCGGGAAAATCTACTCCGCACGCTACTTGCGCCTGCGCGACAACTGGAGACTGGGGGTCTTTGCCCAGACTCAGGAAAAGAACGGAACCTCCGATCGGAAGGACCTGATTCTGGATTTATTCCACGGACCTGAGCAGATCCTCGTGGGCGGACAGCAACGGCTCTGCACCGCTTCACGAGTTGAAGGAATGCCGCTACCGCTGCCGCGGGGCAAAACCAGCGCGTTCGACTGCAGGGAAGCCGGCGGAGAAAAACGGTGGTTGGTGAAGTGGATCCTGCTGTCACCCGCCGTCTGGCCCGAGATTCCGGCAAAGTCCAAGGATGGACGCCTCATGACCCCCCATCACGGTGGGTGGCTGCCGAATTGGGTGCACCAGACCCACGGAAAGGTGATGCTGCGCTCAGGCAACCGGAGGAACCGCAGCTATTCTGGGAAGCACACGAGGGGTTTCGGGGATGATTCCACGGAGATCGCCGCCAGACTCGTCGCTGCAATCGTACCCAAGCCCATTCCGGTCACTGGATGGGCTTTGGCCAATGAAACGGACCGAAAGGAGGCGGGTGCCAAATCCACCCACCTCGCCGTCCCTGCGGGGGCCGTTTACTACTTCGAAGCCCATTCCGAGCAGGACGCTTGCAATCTTGCAGCCGCTCTCAACTGGCACGGCCATGAGGAGGACCCAAAAACAATCCGCAACCGCCGCAGCACGCTGATGGGTGAAAAAGGCTTCGGCCTCGGCGTCTGCAGCACCTGGCGGTTCCTCGGGACCTGACTGGACGTCCGCAACCATGACTTTGAAGCACCCAACAAGAATCATCAAACCATGAGCAACAAACGTATTCTCTACGTCTTCACGCGTACCCCACTCCACGTTGGCGCCGGCGCCAGCGTCGGCGCGATTGACCAACCGGTGCAGCGAGAGCGGCACACGGGATTTCCGATCATTCCAGCCACTAGCCTGAAGGGGGCTTTCGCTGACGCTTGGAGCGACGGCCTTTTTGTCGAAAAAAATAGCAAAGGCGAAACCCAGAAGGTTCGGGTAACGAACGATGGTAAAGCTGGTGATGCGGCTTGGTTGTTCGGTTCCGACAGCGATAAGCATGCCGCAGCTGGCGCTCTGCAATTCTCCGAGGCACGACTGCTTGCCTTCCCGATCCGATCGGCCAAAGGCAGCTTTGCGTGGATCACTTGCCCGCTGATGCTGCAACGTGCTGCTCGTGACGGAGTATTAAGCAGCACTCAACTCGAGATGTTGCAGGAACCAAAAGACGAGCAAGCAATTTTCGACAACGGTTCCAATAGTAAGCTCGCTATCAGCGGGCAGATTGTCCTGGAGGAATACACGTTCAAGGCTATCGAGTGGAGTGGCTTAAGCGAATTGAGCCGAGCTTTCGCCGCATTGGTGGAGGCCGACCCTGTCTGGTCCGAGGTCAAGGATCGACTAGTAGTGCTCAACAACGGCATGATGAGTTTTTTCGCCAACAGCGCATGCGAGATCGCTCAGCACGTCCGCATCGACGATGAGACCGGCACCGCCGCTGGCGGTGCCCTGTTCAACCAAGAAAATGTTCCAAGCGAGTCACTGTTTTATTCGCTGCTGCACGCACTCGACGAACGAACGCCCGGGAGGTCAGAGAACGAGCGCCGCAAGGCCGAGGGGGCGCTTAAGGTATTTGGCGATAAGGCGGCCGAGATGCCGGTGTTCCAGTTCGGAGGCGACGCCTCAACCGGCCTAGGATACTGCACCGTGACCGTCACCGAAACGAAAGGGATCTAAAACATGAAGAATCTCGAACAGATCCGCGCGGCAGCGGCGTTGAAGACCGCACCAAGCACAACCAAAGCCACAGTCTCGAAGCTACCGGCTATGATCCTCTCCAACGGATTGCTGGCAACCTGCGCCTTCGCCGGCGAGAAGAAAAAGGATGGGAAGACTCCGAAACGCCCTGACATGAAGGCTGCACTGGACGCAGCTGCCGCCCACCTAGCAAAGGCTGAAATCAATATCAGTGTGCTGGAAAATGCAAAGACTAGCGAAGATTTGATCACAAAACTAACCGCCTCGGATTCGCTGTATTTGCAACGAGCAAGCACTGAGACCCTGGCCTTCCTCAGCTACCTCAAACGCTTCACGATTAGGGAAGGCTCCGAAGAAAATCCTGAAGACTGAACCGTTAAACTTGGAAACCACATGAACGCCGAGTTTGTTCCACGAGATACCAAGGCGGTGTTGCAATTGTTGCCGGTCAAAGATTGCAGCCGAAGTCTCTACTTTGACCGTTTTTCCCGGCCAGACCTTGCCAAGGCTAAGCGCCAGCAGTTTTTCAACGATGGCTTTACGGCGCATACCAGCGTCCTTGGATGCGGCAGCTGGGCGGTTACGCGCCAAAGAATGCGGACGGTCATGCTCTACGCCCAACTCAAATCCCGCCTAATGGTCAACATGGCCGGTGGCGTGATGGAAAACGCTGGTTTATCCCTCGACCGTTTTGGCTTGCCTTACCTGCCAGGCAGCGCGGTTAAAGGCTGCGCCCGCCGAGCGGCTTTAGCGGCCCTTCAGGAGTGGTGCGAAACTGGAGAGAAGCCTGCCGGGACCGACAACTATTTCTCAGACGCATGCGAGCAGTTTGAGACACCCGCTGCCATGCTTGCTGCCATCGCCCTCGTCTTCGGCTGGTGCGAACACGATTGGTTTGATGGCTCAAATCAGTCCGACTTCCTGTGGGCATGTGGGCAGAATCACGAGGAAATTTGGCGAACTACTTCCCAAATGATTGCTGCCCAATTCTGCTTGCCTGCCGAGGATGGTAACTGTGAGACCCCGTGGAAATCCCTCCCAAACTTCGCTGGCAGCGTTTCATTTCTGCCCGCCTATCTCGTGGACATTCCAGCCGGAACAGACTTCAACGGAATGAAGACCCCGGCCATCGGTAAACTTGAACTCGACGTCGGCACTTGCCATCACCCGGACTACTACGGCAAGAGACTGGACAGAAAGCAGAAGCTCCTGAAACCGGTCGCAACCGACGATGAGGATCCAAATCCCGTCTTTTTCCCCACCGTCGCACCAGGGCACGTGTTCGCTTTTGTGCTACGGAGACTGCGCGAGATTGAAGCCGACGAAAAAATTACTCGGACGTGGTTGGCTTGCGGCCTCCAGACCTTCGGCCTCGGCGCCAAAACTGCCGCAGGATATGGATGGTTTGATTCCTCGGAATCTGTCCACGCGTGTGTGACCCACTTCCTGCTCCAAAAGGCCGAACGCGAGAGGAAGACCCTCGAAGACAAAGCAGCCAAAGATAAAGCTCAGGCAGAGGCTAGGGCAAAAGATGCCGAAAAGGCTGCGAGAGAGACAGCATTTGCAGGTCTCTCCGCCGACGAACGCGCCGACAAGGAAGTTGAGCTGATGTCACCTGCTCAGTTCGACAACAAAGTTCGCGCGTTTCACAAGGAGCCAAAGAAGGGCGGCCCCGCTGATGAAGAAAAGAAAGCCATTGTTCGTGCCCTGCGAGGCCTGCGACTGGGCTATTGGCAGGAATTCAAATTAAAGGCCATCAAAGGCGACCCTGCAAGCGCGGCTAATGCCATCCGCGAAGTCAGCAAACAGATCTTCCCCGGTAAGGAGGGAAAAATGCCGTGAAACCTCTCAACTATCACCTAGAGTTCATCACGCCTTGCTTCTGTGCAGGGGCGAATCAAGCCGTTGCGGAGCTCCGACCTACCAGTATCCGAGGCAAGCTACGTTGGTGGTTCCGTATTGTGGGCGGGACAAGCGAAGAGGAAGCCGAAATCTTTGGATCGATTCACGGCGGCGGCTACGCCAGCTCCTTGATTGTTCGCGTTCAACAGCATGGCCTGCTGCAAAAGTGGCAGCCCATTCAACTTTTCAGGGAGTCGAACACAGGCTACCTCCTTTATTTCGCTGAAAAATCAGCAGATGGCGCGCGTTGGGTTGCGGGCGGTGCTCTGCCCATTGGCAGCAATTTCGATCTTCAATTGCTTTGGCGCCGGCCCGTTGGCAAGTCTGCCAAAGGGGCCTTCGATCTTGCCCTCGACTGTTTTTTGATGTTCGGGAGTTTAGGACTCCGGGCAACAAGGGGCCTGGGCACATTCGTTTGCGCAGAGGTTCCCTTTTCGCCAGCAGGGTTTGAAGACGTGGTTGCGCGAGTCAAACACCGGTCGCCCCAGTTTATCGCGGAGATGGGAATCTTCTCGGGGGGCCAGTCCCAGCTTCTCGACGCCTTGGGGGCGCAATTGCGTGGTTTACGCATAGGGTACTCTGCCGGCAGACAGGGACAGTCAAATCCGACCCCACTTGGTTCAAGTAGTCGCCCGCGACAGACGAGTGCCGTTTACTTGCGGCCGGTGCGTGAGAGCGGCGACCGATACAGATTGGTGGTCTTTGAGGCACCGGGCGAAAAAGTATTGGGCTTGGAATCACGCCGGGGCGCGCCCCGGTTGGGCAACGGAGTTCCGGCGCCTGCGCAGGCAGGTATTCGGCGGCGGTAGTTTTCGCACGCACCTTCTATGCTACCCTCACCCATCGCCGCCGCTCTCGTCTCCGTCGGGGGCACTTCCGCGCCGGTGCTGCATGTGCTCAGGGAGCACCGCCCAGCGCACGTTTGGTATTTCTGTTCGCCCAGCAGCCGAGTCAACGCCGACTCCATCCAGACGCAGCTCGACTGGCATCCCATGCCGCGCTTTATCGAGGTGTCGCGGTTCGAGGAACTCGGGCCCTGCTACCAAGCGCTTCGCCGCAAACTCCCGGAGATCCTCGCTGAGGCCCGCGTCGCTCCGGAAGCGGTGCTCGTGGATTACACGGGTGGGACCAAGACCATGAGTGCAGCCCTTGTGCTCGCGGCCACCGAACTATTCAAGCAGTTCAGCTATGTGGGCGGCGTCCAGCGGGAGAAAAGTGGTCTGGGCATCACCGTCGAGGGCCAGGAAAAGGTCCATTATCAGGCGAATCCGTGGGCTGAGCTGGCCCTCCGGGAAATCGAATGGGCAGGCATCCTCTGGGCGGCCAACCAATTCGATGAGGTCGCCCGGCTACTCCGAAAGGTGGCCCCACAGGTGCCGCAACCGCTGCGGTTCGAAGCCATGGCTACCTTGGCCGACGGGTTAGCGGCGCGGCAGCGGCTCGACTTCCCCTCGGCCAGGGGATTACTCAAGACGGCGCAAGGCCGACTGCGGCCAATGTTCGAGGCACAGGGCGACGGGGGCCCACTGCCCTGGCTGGCTTTGGTGCTCGCTCGCTGTGAACGCTGTGCGCAGCCCGGCGCCGGCCCAGAGATACTGAGCGAGTTGCTCGACAACACGCTGCGAACCGCCGCGCAGGCCCGCCACGAAGACGCCGCCGCCCGGCTGTATCGAGCCATGGAATTACAGGGTCAGCTTTGGCTGGCCGAAGTATCCGATGGCTGTTTTCAAAACGGTCGATGCCGCGCGGAGCAGGTTGCAAAACTACCCGAAACGCTCCGGTCCCAGTCAATATGCCAGCCGGGGCCGGACGAGGAGATCAAGCTAAGTCTGGAACTGTGTTTCCGCGCATTGAATGCAGTGGGCGACCCCCGCGTGACCGCGATCGTGACCGACCTCGACCGCCAAGATGCCGCAGGAAAAACCGCCAGCCGGTGGCGAGCTGCGACTGAAAAGCGCAACGCGAGCATTCTTGCCCATGGACTCCAGCCCGTCGGTGCCTCCGGCTTTGAACAAATGAAGCGGCTGGCCAGCGAGTTCCTCGGCTTCGACCTGCAACGGGTGAACTTGCCCACGCCACCACTCGAGCCCAGTTGGTTTTTCTGAGCCCTCGCCATGACCCTCCTGTCTCTCGCTTCCCGTCAGATTTGGCCTCAGGTGCTGGCGGTACTCGAACTGAAGCCAAACCAAGCGGTCCTGTTCCATTCTGCCGAGGAATCGGAGTCAAGGAGGCCGGCAGAGCGGCTCCTGGAGTTGTTTCGGACAACCAATCTGGTTCCCGGCGGCGTCCGTCTGGTGGAGGCCCCGCACGACGACTTCGGAAAACTCATGCAGGCCATGGCCGCAGTGGCCGAGGCAGAACTGCTCGACGGCTCCAACTGCAGGTTCAATCTCACCGGTGGCAACAAGCTCATGGCGATGGCCGCGGCAGAGTGGAGCCGCCTCAACGGCGTCTCCTGTTTCTACCTAGAACGAGACCTCCGTAGCTTTCCTTTTCTTCCGGTCGGTTCTGACCTGCAACCACAGCCTGGTTTTTCGCTCAATCCGCATTTGGCTCGAGACCTCGATCCATTGGCATTGCTGCGGTGTCAGTTGCAGGCAGCCGAGATTGTCGGAGAAGGCGAACGCCTCACGCTGAGCAACACCGGCCGAACGCTGAACGAATCGTCCCTGCGCTTGGACCTGCTACGGGGGAAAGCACCGGATCCGCGGGCATGGCTAAACCGTCGCTCGTCTGTCCCATTGCCAGATGGGAGAGCCGGGGATGATCTCGAATTGCTCACCGCCGCGGTCATCCTCCATCTGGGTGTTCCCATGGTCCAGCGCGGCATCCGCCTGAAGTCCGGTGCCGGTCGCGGCCACTGGCAGGACGAGGGTGAACTCGACCTCGTTTTTAACTGGTGTGGCAAGCTTTGGGTCGTGGATTGCAAACACCGGCGCACGGCTGAATCGCGGATCGGACAATTGCGGCGCCGCTTGGAATCCACCGGCCCACTGGACCCCGAGATGGGCGGGTTACTGGAACAGATCACCAACGAATTGAGGGACAAAGAGCTGAAACCTCTGAAAGAAGATCTCCTCAACACCGCTGAGGTCGGCGGCTTGTTGGGGAAAGCAGTAGCGGTCCGAGTGACACCCCTGCCGGCGGAAGCCGGCGCATTTGCTCTCAGCCGTGGCCTGTCTGTGATCCTCCGCAACGACCTCTGCGACGGATGGCGGGCGCTGCTCCATCCCAACCAACCGGCCTCGCTGGAGTCGTTGCGGGCGCTAGCCACGGCGCGAACCCGCGAAGGTTGAACCCTCTCCGACCTCCACGGACGTCCGGCGACCGTCTTAATTAATCCGTTCAGCTATACCACGTTCATGACTGAAGCCACGATTACCTGTCTGAAGTTCGGCGCCGCAATCCCCCTCACTGAGGCTGTCTTCCATCGCATGCCGGAACAGCTTGAGTCGAACAAGGCACAAGCACTCTACGATCACTTGTGCAGCACCGGCTTCCGACAGAACATCGAGGCCATCGTCGAGGCATTCCTCGGCCTACGGGACCAACTCGATGCCGAGCAGCGTGCCTTCGCACGCCAGTGGAAGGAGCGCGAGCAGCAGTTGAATAAGGCCATCAGCCACACAGCGATGCTCTACGGTGGCATCCAAGGTATCGCTGGACGCGAGGCGCTGCCGGAGATTCGAACGCTCGCTCTACCGGCGGCGTGAGATAGTATGCCCCCCCTGCACGCCATGTCAGAAATCGTCCTGCTCGCTGTGACCGGCATGTCGCCGGCCATCCTCACCGAAACCGTCTGGGCCCTGGCACATCCAGCCGATGGCTCGGAACCCATCATCCCGACAAGAATCATCGCCGTGACCACCACTCGGGGTCGGGATGAATTGCGGCGGCTTTTCAGGCCCTCCGAATCCTTCGCCGGCCTCACCCCCTGGGCAGCGCTGCGCCAGAGCCTAGAGGCCCAAGGTTTGGATCTGCATGGCCGCCTACGTTTCGGTGAAACTGGTGACGATCTTCGCGTCATCACGGCCGCTGATCCTGCAAGCGGGATTTCCCGGGAGCTTGCCGACCTGCGAACTCCATCCGACAACGAGGCGGCCGCTGACTTCCTCCTCGAGACGGTCCGGTCGATTGTGGAGAATCCCGATACGATCCTGATCGCATCGCTTGCGGGTGGCCGCAAGACCATGGGGGCTTTGCTTTACGCTTGTCTCACGCTTTCCGGGCGTGAGACCGACCGGCTCACTCACGTTCTGGTGAGTGAACCTTACGAGTCGTTGCCCGGCTTCTGGTTTCCGGACCAACCGGGCCCTCCGATCGTGGATCAGCGCGGTGAATCGGTGGATCCCGCCAAGGCTGCAGTCACCATCGCCGAGGTGCCATTCGTCCCCCTCCGCAACCTGTTCCAGCGTGAACTTGGCCAGCCGGCGGGTTCCTTCCTACGCCTGTTGGAGCAGTGTCGGCACGGTGTGCGCTCAACGGTTGGGCAGCAACTGAGGCTTGAGGTTGAGACCAGCCGACCGCGCGTTGTCGTCAACGGGCGCGTCGTGGACTTGTCCCCACGCGAACATCTGGTTTTGCAGTTCTTCGCTATTCGGGCCCGCGAAGGGGAGGTTCGACTCGGCTCCTACGACGAGGCGCTGGTGGACCTCAACGAATTCCGCCTCCGGCTGCGCCAGGAGGCGCCTGCTCGGGATTGGTCCGACTGGAGGCATCATGGATCGCTCGATCGCGACCTCGATCAGCGAGACATGACCCGCCTGCTCTCGGACCTCCGCAGGAAAGCGCTGCGCGCCGGGGGAGAGGCCGCCTTCCTGTGCGACGTGCTACCCAGCAAGGGCAGATGCGCACTCGATGTTCCGCCATCGATGATCTTCCTGAAATAGACCCGCCTTTGACTGTTTCATGGAGGCCCTTGTCGGCCCCGGCCATCAACCCGTCTATGCAGCCGGTCCGACTTCAAGGCCGGGAGGTTCCCGGACGTCCGCAGATGCATGCGCCAGGCAGCAATGACGCAAGCTGACGCAATCATGCCATCAGCCTGCATTGTGCAACCGGGAGCGTATGTGCGCTTGGTTGGGGAACGGATCCAAGTTTCAACCCCCGATGACGAACACGGGCCCGGCATTCGACGGGATATTCCACTGCGTGACTTGGATCGGTTGATCTGTTCTGAGCATGTCCAGTTGACCCAGCAGGCTCTGGCTGCCGTCCTGTCCGCCGGCATTCCTGTGAGCATCCTCGCCGACAGCGGAGAGTTCCTTGGAGGCTTCCTGCCACCGTTGAACTCCCATGCCCAATCGCGCTTGGAGCAGTACCGGCGCACCTTGGAGCCCGTGTTTGCCCGGGGGATTTCGTCGAAGATCGTTTCTGCCAAGCTCTACAATCAGCGCCGCATCCTGCAGCGGATGGCGGCCTCACGGAAATCGGATACCAGCGATCGGCTGGAATCGGCAATCGGAGATGATTCCGGGGATCAGGAATCTACGATCACTCCGGCGGAGGCCTTGCCGTCTACCTCGGTTCCAAACCTGTCTACCACCTTGGGGTGGATGGAATCTTCCTTCATACCCATCCGCAAATGCGAGTCGGTGGATGAAATCCGAGGCTACGAAGGCGCCACGACCGCTCGCTACTTTTCCGCATGGGCGCAGTTCCTACCGGCGGCGTTTCCATTCGAGCGTCGGAGCACTCGACCGCCAAAAAACGCAGTCAACGCGTGCATCAGCTTTGGCGCGACCCTGATTTACAACGAGATGGTGGCATTCCTCCACGCCCACGGTCTCGACCCCTCACTAGGCTGCCTCCATACGCCTGAAAACGGCCGATGGTCGTTGGCGCTGGATCTGATCGAACCATTCAGGCCGCTGCTGGTCGAAGCCCTAGCCCTCGATCTATTCAGCCACAAAGTTCTTAACTCAGGTCACTTCGACCAGCGGGACGGGGGCGTCTTCCTCAACAAAGAAGGACGCCGCAGGTTCTTCCTTCAGTATGAGCGCCGCATGGAACGTCATTTCATTAGCGAGGCAGTCGGCCACCGCACCACCCTGCGACAGCAACTCGAAAACCAGGGCCTGCTCTACAAGGCCGCGCTCAAAGAACCGTCCGGCTTCGAACCGTTTCTAATGAACTGATCCGGGGAGATGGAAACTCCATGCAGCCCAGCGCCCAAGGATTCGCCCTACCCGTCCGACGACTGGTGGTACAAGGCATTCCCGGTGGCTCCATACACTTCTAAACCACCCGGCCCTCGCCAAATGCTGACACTCGTCGCCTATGACATCACCCAACCCCGCCGCCTTACCCGAGTGGCCAAACTCTGCGAGGACTTTGGGGTCCGAGTGCAATACAGCATCTTTGAGTGCCGCTTGCAGCCCGAAGAATTTGAGCGCTTTTGGGGACTGCTGCTCGAGACAATCGATCCGAAGGAGGACCGAATTGTTGCCTACACCCTGGATGCGCGGGCAGCCCGGGAGACAAGAACTGCCGGCACCATGGTCTGCAGCGAGCAAGTGGTCTGCTACCTCGTATGAGGCTAAGCGACGAACTCGTCAAACCCAGGTCTCGACCAAGAATTGGTCCCAAACGGGGGAGTCCCATCCCGGTCATTTCTCTGCGGTTTACGGGGACTTCGCTGCATCAGCACGTCATCGGCGTGTCCCCAGATCAAGCCGAAACGGGCTCCCATCTTTTTGGTCCTTTGCACCCTCTCAATCCGCGTGTAAAAAGGCTCCGGGGTATCAACACCACTACAGGCCGAAAGGCATTGGTGACTTCTCCGGA
>Ga0247843_1008327_pt1 | contig 12160 bp, 13 predicted proteins | sample LaCruzMarch2017__FD_192420 | JGI IMG/M metagenome (GOLD analysis project Ga0247843, IMG submission 192420) | Freshwater microbial communities from meromictic Lake La Cruz, Castile-La Mancha, Spain - LaCruzMarch2017_8m | ecosystem: Environmental > Aquatic > Freshwater > Lake | place: Spain...
AAAATCGCACGATACAGAATCACTGGTAAGCCGTCGGGGGTAAGAGCAGACGCGATCCGACAACATTCACAACTGCTGCCTTGTGCAATGCTCTCTTGCGAAAATGTTTGCTCACCGTCAGGTGACCATGCATAGGCGACTGAGCCGCCTAACTGTTTTTTACCCGACTTGTTTGCTTGAGCGACTAGGCGCTTATCAATCCAACTCGCAAAAATTTGGCCCTGCGGATCGGTCAGTAAGCTAGGAAACCGCTGACTAGTTGGATCTTGGCTGATCGGTGCCGGCACAGAAAAGTTTTTTCCACCATCGACAGAGCGCGACACGTTGACCTGTGCATTCCAGTTTTTATCGCGAAAGAAACCATAGGCAATGATCATATTATTTTGTTTGTCGCTGACTAACTGTGGGCGCGCATCGGGGCCCGTATCTAGAAAAGCGCCGTGTTGAGCGATTTCTGTGCGAGGCTCAAAACTGACGCCAAGGTCGGTTGAGCGCGCGATCGAAATCGCCCCGCCGCCCGCCCAGGTCAGCCACAGTGCACCGTCTTGCGTAAAGAGTGGTGTTGCAGCGCGTGCGCACTGTAGCGTTGTATCTTTGCATTGTGCCGCTGCACTCGTTCGGGTGGCAGGGCTTGCCGCGCTTGTTGTCGTTTGCGCTCCGTGAGAGTGCTGCGCAAAGGCGATGGGCTGAGCGAGTATCCCCCCCGCGCTCACCATGCCTGTGAGCCACAGGCTTTGAGCAAGCCTTAAAGTGGAACCGAGTACTAGTTGCTTCATGTGCATGATCAGAGCCATCTGCATATTTCCATTTTCTTATTTATTAGAACCATCTGCTCAGTGATGAGAATCTTCTGCTTTTTCATCAAACTCATCTGCTTGTTCACTAGAGTCACTTGCTTTACAAAAGTGAGGTGAAGAATAGAGGCAGCCTTCCTAGTAAATCAGAAAGGCTGTTGTACGACGAATTAAAACGTTGCCCGCACGCCAAGTGTGAACCAGCGCGGTGGGCCCATGCTTGGCACGCCTGACGAACTGACCGCGCTACTCTGATACGCGGTATAGGTCATGCCCTGTGCTAGATAATTGACGTTAAACAGATTCTGGACGTTGCCATACAGCTGCACCGTTTTATCAAGTTGGTATCTAAAACCAAGATTGACAAGGGTAGCGCCGTCATTTAACTGAGTGTGCGCAGTGTTGTTCCAGAAGGACGGAAACGACTGCAGTTGACCAGATAAGGCTAACTCGGGCGTCGCTTGCCATTGAACGCCTGCATTGAGCATCCAAGGAGGAACTTGACCAAGTTGTTCATTGGTGGGCGATGCGACATAATCAGACGAAGTCAAATAAGCCCATGTCTGCGTAAAACCCAGATTGACTTTGACTGTTTTGGATAGCGTGGCTTGACCCAAAATTTCGTAGCCACGAAGTGTTGCGCTACCCGCATTGACGTTCTGCCTCAAGCTTGTAATGCTGCCAGCGGCAAGGCCAGTACCGGCGATGAGTGGATTACAGGTTGCCACTGTCGTGCACATGGTTGCGCCATCGATAAAGTTGCTCAAGTTATTGTTGAACACCGTCACCGAAAGGCTTGCATCCTTTTCTTTGGTACGCAGATCAAAACCAATCTCTTGCCCAAAGTTGGTTTGTGGTGCCAGATTTGGATTCGCAATCGTGATCGAAGAGCCGCTCAGAAATGTTCGATACAACTGATTCATACCGGGGGCTGCGAAGTTTCGATAGACTGCCGCACGTAGATCAAATTGATCGTTCACATAGTATTTAATACCCAAGGTGGGATTAAAACTTGCGTAACTATTGTTCGCGAGGGGTGCATTGATTGGCGTTGCTGCTTTACCTGCCGTGTAAACGTTGCCAGTCAAGCTTGAGTTGGTGACCTGATAAAAATCTTCGCGTAAGCCAAAGTTGATGTCTACGGGCGCATCTTTAAACTTGTAGGTACCAGTGACAAACAGGCCTTGAAAACTATTTTGACCCTTGTTGATCAAATTGGCAGAATTGAAGCCGTTTGCGGCGTACTGATTGATGTTGTCGTCCGATGAAATGATTCGGCCGTCTACACCAAATTTCACATCTTTAAATTGACCAAAATCTTTTTGATAAAAAACGGACATCCCAAAGTTTTGATAGTTGTCTGTTTCGTCTTGGCTCATATACGGTACCCCTCTGCTCGGGGTGAAGATATTGAACGTTGGCGTTTGGGCTGAATTGGTCGTTTTCATTTGTTGAAACGCACCCCAGGCATTGAAATTGATGCTGCTGTTATCTGCAAAACGCGTGGTGCCGCCTGCAGACAGCACGTAGTTGTTCCATTGGTTGCTGGCGTTTTGCCACGTCGCGGTAGTTTCTGATGTTTTGTTCAAATTAAGTTTTGCGTAATATTTAGAATCTACGCTTGGTGTGAAGATCGAATAAAGCGTCAAATTATTGACTTGAGATGCCGTTGCGGTCATGTAAGGATTTCGATAGCGCTCGGGCGTGGCGTTATACCCTTGAGTTTGCGAGCGGTCATAGCTGATACCCAACGACATTTTGTCTGTTTTAAAAATCCGTCCAGAAAAGCCTGCGTTCAGCGTGCTGTAGCTACCGTAGTCGGAATAGACACTCAGCTTGTCTTCTTGAGGGGGGCGCGTCACGATATTGACTACACCTCCCATGGCCAAGTTACCCCACAGGCTGGTCGCGCCACCGCCGCGAATGACCTCGATGCTCTCAATCGAATTTTTTGGGATACGTGCCCAATTGACCGTGCGAAAAAACGGATCGTTGAATGGGATGCCATCCACCATTACCAAGGTGTTGACGTTGGTACTGGTGCCAAAGCCACGAATACTGAACGTGCTACCTGTGGGGTGCAAGGATGTCGAGGGGATTTGATTGACAAAAATCCCAGGGATTTTGTTGATAATTTGATCAGTTGAAGTCTCGGGGCTGTTAATGACCTCTTCGCGTGGGATGACGGTGGTGCTAAAAGGCAAACTTTCAAGTTCAATGCCGCGTCCAGCAGATACCGTGACGGGGCTAAGTGTGGCAATGGAGGAGCCGTTCACTTGTACCGTTTGCGCCGACGCAGCGGTTGAGGCTGCCAGTAAAGACATCACCACTAGAGGGTGAAGAGAGTGTATTTTTTTCACAAGATATTCCTAGAGTCTGAAATAAAACGGAGCAACGCTGAGTGCGTTGATCAAAACAAAACAGACACGTCAGACATCACAGGCGAAGGGTGTTAAACCCGTGGCGTGCGATTGACCCAAGGTGCCGCGTTAGGCGGCAGTCGGGGGTGCTCTAGGATGGGAAGGAGGCCAGGCAAAGGGATGCGAGTGCGTCGAAGACACGGGTAACGCGGCTTCGGCCATCGCTAAGAACAGCGGTGGTACAACTTTTGGTTGCGAGGTTAAGGCAACAGGATTGACAGTGCACCAAGTGCAATGTTCAGGCGACGCTGCTGTTTCGTTTGTAGTAGTTTGCTCGCGGATTTCGCCAGACGCAGTATCTAGCCACTTCATCCCACTACTGGTGCAAATCGGTGCCAAAGAACCATCGGCAGACTGCAGGCGTGCAGAATGCGATAGTGTCGGCATAAGCGCCGAGAGGAGCACCGAGATGGCCGTGAGCCAAACCCAGAAGGAGCGTGTTAAATGATTTTTCACAGTGCGAAGATCATAGCATTTGAGCTTGTTGGCTTAGCGACCTGGTTGCCGACTATTTGTGACCGGCGGCGGGCTTTCGGTAACAAACGAAATCTTAGTGATGCCAGCCCTGTTTGCAGCCGCCATGGCTTGCGCAACCTTTTCGTACGCGGTTTGACGATCGGCCCGTAAATGTAATTCAGGTGACTTTACGTCAGCCGGTAGCTTTTCGCGCAATGTCTGTTCGATTGCTTCAGGCTCTGTCGCCAGACCATTTACAAAAAATACTCCCTGTTCATCGATCGACAGTTGCAGCGCTTTTGCATTTTGATCGATAGCGGTGCTTTCGGCGCGCGGCAGATCAACCGGTACGGCTTGATTCAACAACGGGGCTGTAATAATGAAAATGACCAATAAGACCAACATCACGTCAACCAGTGGCGTGGTGTTGATGTCGTTCATGGGCTGAGACCCAAGGCCTGAACTAAATGAAGAAAAGGCCATGAACTTATACCTCTTTACTGAAGTGAGCGTTGCTGTGAGCGGGCTTTGATGCGGTTCGCATCCCGCCGACTAAATAATTATGCAAGCTATGCGCAAACCCATCTAAGCGGGCCGTGACTAGTCGGTTTGAGCGGGCGCAAGCGTTGTAAGCGAGCACCGCCGGGATGGCAACAAACAAGCCCGCAGCTGTCATGATTAGGGCCTCGCCAACCGGTCCTGCAACTTGGTCTAGGCCAACTTGCCGTACCCCACTGAGCCCGACCAAGGCATGATAAATACCCCAGACTGTACCAAGCAGGCCCACGAAGGGGGCGGTTGCGCCAATTGAGGCCAGAAAGGTGAGGCCGCTCTCGACTCGAGTTTGTGCTGTGACGATTGATTGTTGCAGCGTTCGAGCAATAAACTCATTTTTATCGGCTTGAGCGCCGATGCCTTTAGTTGCATTTTGATCGTAAGCCGTGGCCGCGGTGATTGCTTCAGTTGCCATCGCAGAGAAAGCACCAAAGCGATCTTGTTCTTGAATCACACGTAGCGCCTCGGCATTGTCTGGCGCGGACCAAAATTGGCTCAAGGCTCTTTCAGTGCTCGTCTTGTAGCGCCAATGCGCGGTGAGTTTGCCGAGCATGACGACCCAACTTGCAATCGACATGAATAACAAAACAAGGGCGACGCCACGCGTAATCGCATCACCTTGACTCCAAACGTGTGCTAGGCCCAGAGAGGTATTCATTGCGGGCTCCTGTGTAGAAAAAGGGTTGAGATAGATATCAAAAAGGGCATGCAGTTATTCATGGCGATCATTGCTTAAATTGAATGGGCACGACTACCGATGCAGCCACGGGTGTTGTGCCGCGTTTGGCCGGAACAAAGCGCCATTGCTTAACCGCTTGCAAGGCAGCCTCGTCTAGGCGGTCATAGCCACTCGACTGATGTAGCGTCACCTGCAAGGCGTTACCTTGTGCACTGACTTGCACCAAGACAAACACCGTACCTCGCTCTTTCATTCTGCGCGAATAGCTTGGGTAGGCGGGAGCTGGGTTATGCAAGTAATCTGCATCAAAGCGGGCACCTGTGAGCGGGGTGTCGGCGTCGCTACGGGTGGCTGCGGGTTCGCCACGATTCGTGGACGTGGGTGAGGCGTTCGCTCGAGGCGCCGCCGGCTGACGCTCAATTGGCTTGGGCGCGAGCGGTGTAGGTTCGGGTGGCTTAGGCTTGGGCTGGGGTGGCGCGGGCTCAGGTCGCTGAGGTTCAGGAGGTTTTGGTGGTGCAGGCTCGATTGGTTCGGGCTCAGGCGGCTCGGGCGGCTCAGGCTGTTCTGGTTCGGGTGGCGTTTGAAAAGTAGGCGTAGACTCAAGTTGCGTTGTCAGAAGCGGCACCTCTAGAGACTTGGGCTCTGGCGGTTGAACGGTTGCGGGGGTGGGGTCGACAACGGGCTCAGGTGGTGGCGCCTGGGTAAACTGCGGACTCGGTAGTGTCAGCATCTGCACCTCGAGCTTCACGACCTCTGGTTCGCGCACAAGCTCTTGCTTCGACTCAAGTACCAACAAGGCGAGCACGCAGACATGCAGCGCCAGCACAATAAGCACACGAATACAAAAAGCGATTGAGAAGCGACTTGGCACAAATTTCTCTGGCGATCTGATCGATAAGGGAGCTGAGTTGATTTCAGATCCCGACCCTGAGGCGACCGCTTGCCCAGCAACTGAGACGGTCGTACGAACAACTGATCAGACCAGTAGGGGGGGGGCGCGAGGATTGGATTGGTTCGTTGTCAGGCGAGCAAGCGCCGGCAACGCGGCCAAAAGAATTAAGCCAGAGCCGTCAGTGAAGGTACTGAAATTGATCGAGCTCGGCGCAGGGGGCAGCCCAGCGAGGTTGGTTAAACATGCCGAACAATGCTTGCTTGAATCGGAGTTGCCTGAGGTAGGGCCTGAGTCTTGGACTTGGCCAGTTTTGATATCCAGCCACTTCAAACCTACGGTAGTGCAGACCGCCATCAGGTTGTGGTTGACGCCCGTAGCCCCACGCGCAGCATGGCTCAGCGAAGGCACGAGCGAAGACAGCACCACCGCAAAGGCGACGATCAAAGCGTAGATCTTTGTCGAAAAGTGTGCTCGTGTCATCGCAAGAATATTAACTGATAACAGCTCTGACCGTCTGACGCGTCGGATTTAAATCAAGTTGTCTGGAGCCTAGCGGATCAGTAAAAAATCTTCGTACATGCCGCCAAGCCACCCCAGGCACCCCCGGCAATGACAACTCGTCGTTTTCCAGTGGCTGTGATCAGTTCGCTTTTAGGCGAAGACAACAGCGGCTGAACAAGGACTGATCCGCTGGCTACCAAGGTGCCTGCTCCGGCAAGGCTACGAGTTAAAAAACTGCGGCGATTAAGGGTAGTCATGTAGGGTGCCTTGGATGCGCCTTTCATACGAGCCAGTATTGGCGCAACACGCATGCGTCCGTTGGTGGTGATTGGCGGACACCGATGAGATATTATGTGCGATAAATGCCACGAGGCGGCAGCCAGGGAATACATCAAAGTCTCTTTGATGTGGTGTAGGCAAAATAGTTTAAACAGGTTGAATTTAGCGAATGAGTCTCGATCAGTTCCCCGACGATCTTCTCGGTTTGGCGCTTGTTGTCCTGATGCTAGGCATACGCCATGGCTTTGATCCCGATCATTTGGCGGCGATCGATGGTTTGACTCGCTACAACAGCAGCGAGCGGCCAGTTCTCGCAAAAATGGCTGGGCTGCTTTTTTCGCTGGGTCACGGTTTGGTGATTGTCCCGCTTTCAATCTATGCGGCAAGCCTGGCAAAAACATTTGATGTCCCTGTTTGGTTCGATACGTTCGGTACCTGGGTGTCAATCACGATTTTGCTTGGCCTAGCCGTCTTAAATCTGTTGAGTGTGCTGGGAACGCCTGCACACGAAGCGGTGCAGCTCAAGGGTTGGCGCCAAAGTTTTTTTGCTCGCATGCTAAATGTTCGTCATCCCGGCGCAATGCTCGCGGTTGGCGCAGTGTTTGCGTTGTCTTTTGACACACTGAGCCAAGCGTCTTTGTTTGTAGTTCTTGCCAGTAAATATCAGGCTTGGCATGTTGCGGTAGTTTTAGCGCTGCTCTTTGTGGTTGGTATGTTAATCACAGACGGCATCAATGGCTTGTTCATCGCTAAGCTGATCAAACGGTCTGATCACACGGCGCGAGTTGCCTCAAGGGTGATGGCGCTTGCGGTCTCGGGCGTGAGTATCTTGGTAGCGGTCGTCAGTATTTTGAGCGAAATTAATCCAACTTTTGACGGCTGGCGCTCGGGCAAAGAAGTCTGGTTGGGGGTGTTTATCGTTGCCATACTGGTCGCGAGTTACTTTGTAGGGCAGCGGTTGAGCAAGCCCTATATCACTAAGCAATATTAAGCATATGCAATTTTCACCTCAGCTTTGAGGCGACATTAGAATTTTTACGCTTCATCAGTGAAGCGATATTCTTATATTTGCGCTTCAACTTTGAAGCGATTAAATATATAATACGCTTTATGTACCTCTGGCAAGCGCCCAATTGGCCCAATTTTCAATACGATCTGACTGCTTTGCAGCCGACTTTGGCGCGGGCGCGGGTCGCGCAGGGGCGTGTGCTGGGTCTGGCTGGTACGTTGCAGTTGGTCGATCTGGCTCAATTAGAGCTTGAGGGTTGGGCGGCCGAGGCCGTCGCCACCGCCGAAATCGAAGGCGAGGTGCTGCAAGTTCACTCGGTGCGTGCCTCGGTCGCCCGCAGGCTTGGCTTGCCCGGCGCACCGAATGTGTTTCGCGATGCCCGTACCGAGGCCACGCTTGATGTGTTGCAAGCTGCGATCAAACGTTGGCAACATCCCTTAAGCGACGAAGACCTGTTCACGTGGCAGGCGGCGTTGTTTCCTGAAGGGCGCAGTGCGGGCGTCAAGATACAAATAGGTGCGTATCGACAGCACACTCAGGCCATGCAGATTGTCACAGTCAAGTACGGTGCACCAGATATTGTTCATTACCAGGCGCCTGCTTCAGTTGATGTGCCCGCGCAGATGATGCAATTGATTGCTTGGTTTAATGACAGCGCAAAGAGTTGCGATGGTCTAGTGCGCGCAGCGCTTGCACACCTATGGTTTGAGGCGATTCACCCCTTCGAGGATGGTAATGGTCGAGTGGGGCGTGCGCTCAGTGAGTTGGCGCTTGCGCAAGACATGCAAAGTTCGCAGCGTATCTGGAGCTTATCCCAACAAATCATGAATGATCGCTCTGGGTACTACGAACAACTGCAAGCCGCAACATCGAGTGACACACTTGATGTGACACCTTGGGTTGAGTGGTTTGTTGCTTGCATCGAACGCGCTGCACAGGCGGCGCTTAAGCAAATGCAAGCCGCAATTGAAAAGACACGCTACTTTTCAACGCTTAGAGATTTGCATCCCACGCTTACTGCGTCTCAACTGAAGATCTTGGGCAAATTGTTTGAAGCGCAGCCTGAGGGGTTTTTAGGTGGCATGAGCACGTCTAACTATGTGAACATCACCGGTCAGTCGCGCGCCACCGCCTATCGCGAACTCACAGACATGACTCAGTTGGGGTTGCTTGAGCAATATGGTCAGGGGCGAGGCGCGCGTTACCGAATCGTGCCTCTAATCTAAACCCCCATCTGCGTTGCCAGATCCCGAATATCTTTTGCCACCACATCCCAAGCCTCGGTCGCAACCAGATTGTCAGTTTGCGTCGGGCCATACTCAGTTGGCCGTGGCCAAAACGCTGTTTTCAGCCCGCAGTTTTTAGCGGCGAGCAGATCGTTATTGTGTGCTGCGCACATCATCACCTCTGAGGGATCTAAGCGCAGCGCGTGGCATACGCCAAGATACGACTCGGGCTGTGGCTTGTAGCAACGAAACACTTCGGTGGATAAATTCAAATCCCAGGGCAGGCCTGTGTATTTGGCGATATCAGTCAGCAGCGAAATATTGCCGTTTGAAAGTGGGGCAATGATGTATTTACTTTTTAAACGCGCTAAGCCACCCACTGCATCAGGCCAACCATCTAGGCGATGCCACACTTTATTGACGTGCTCGCGTTGTGCCTCTGTCATTTTGCTTAGGCCATATTGCTCAAGCAGCACGTCAAGCGATTCGCGATGTAATACATCTAGCACGGTGAATTCGCGCTTGCCACTGCGGCAGGCTTCCATCGACGGCTGATACATACTGCGCCATTGTTCAGCGAACACAGTCCAGTCAGCCTGAAAACCATTTTCGTTGCCCCAGCGGGTAAGGTCACGCACGATGCTGCCTCGCCAGTCAACGACCGACCCAAACGTATCGAACACCATGGCTTTAACGGTAGTGTGAAGAGATGACATACTTTTTGCTCCGAATGTTGGTTTTGTGTGATTCTTGTTGCATTAGACCCGATAGGGTACGCGCGTACCTGGCTCATCTTCCGAAAAGTCTTTTGTGTTGCGCGTGACAAGCAGCCGTTTGTTTACTAGGGCGGTTGCCCAAACAATTGCACCAGGCAATTTGATTTTTTTTTGCTGTCTTAATGAAACGGCAACGTCAGCGACTTCTTTGTCGATCGGCAGATTGACAAAGCCACCTAGAAAGTTGCGGATGAGGGTGTCTGTCTCGGTCGTGGCACCAACCATCACCTCCATCCAGGTCACGAGACTGATGGCTTTATCTGGATAAAGATCGAGCTCTTTTTTTGCTGGTTCAAGACCATTAAGGTAATCAATAAGGATATTTGTGTCGAACAGAGCGCCTACCATTCTGAGCGCACCTGCTCTTGGTACTTGAGCCCATCAACTTGGCGTTCTTTCCAAAGTCCGAAGGCAGCAGCGGGAATTTGCTTTTGTCGAGCCAGATAAAAACTAATTGCGCGACGCACAAGTTCGGCCCGCGATGTTTTTTCGATTAAGCAAAGATCGCTCAAGTCTTTGAGTTGCTGCTCTGGAATGTCGATTAATGTGCGCATGAGAACGTCCAATCAAGTCTTTGATGATATATATATAGTATATTATGATATATCCGCGAGCAACTCGCGTATAAGATGCGCGTCCTCTGCTTGAATCAGGAGCGAGTCGTCCTTACCTTGTCACCTAATCTCACTGACCCCACTTCGTCACAAGATGCTCAGTAAACCAGTCACATGCTGCGCCGGCGGTTTCTGCCAGACGGATCCCGTATGGCTCGTAATGGCCGCCCTTAAAGAGATGCAATTTTTTAGGCTCGTGCGCGGTTGAATAGGCTGCCAACTGATCGTCAGTTGGGCAGCGTGTGTCGTTAGTGCCTAATACCATCAACAAGGGGGTAGGCGAGATACGTGGCAAAAAGAGGCCCGGCTCGTAGGCCATACGCAAATCGCGCGTGCGCAGCGTGACTGCGTTGACGTAGCTGGTGCCTTTACCCGCAACAATACTCCACGCATAGCTTTCAGAACCTTCGGTCGAGATCGGTACCATTTTGGGCGGTAAGCCTCTGGCGCGATTGAGTCGGTCTTCATTGAGCTCAGCTAAAAACGCGTCGAACTTATCAGTCGGAATCGAGCGCAACGTATTTTTGTAACCGCTGATGGTTGGCCCTTGCGAGGCCACACACTTGACGCGGCGATCGGTTGCGGCAACCACCAACGCATGCCCACCTGAATAGCTTGTACCCCACAAGCCGATCCGATTGGCATCGACTTCAGGTTGCATGATGGCGTAGGTAATCGCGTCGCGCATATCCGAGATCTGTTGCGCTGGGTCGAGCTCACCACGCGGTTCGCCTGCACTTTTGCCGGTGTTGCGATGGTCGTATACCAAGCACGCAAAACCTGCTGCGCAGAACACGTCAGCAAACTTGTCAAGCGCCATCTCTTTGATTGCACCAAAGCCGTGGCTCATGACGATGGTCGGGTAAGGTGCCACACCAGAGTCGGGTGTGTAGAGCCAACCGTCTAGCTCGCAGCCGCCAGCAAAAAACTTAATGTCTTTTCTCATAAGGTTGTCCTTAAGACTCTGGTCGTACTGCAGAGGCTTCCCAACCGAGAGAAGCCTCTGATGACAGGACGTTGCTTAATCCAATCGTGCGCCAGAGTCTTTGACGATTTTTTCCCAAGCCGCAAGGTCATCCTTGAGCAGTGCGGCGAATTGCTGGGGCGTGTTTTGCAAGGCTTCGCACCCTTGCTTAATCAGCTTGTCTTGAACATCTTTATCTGCCAAGGCGGTTTTGATCGCAGCATTGAGTTTGTCAACAATCGCGGCTGGTGTGCCAGCCGGCGCCAAAATGCCGTACCACGGTGTTGAACCAAAGCCGGGGATGGTTTCGCTAATCGAGGGCGTATTGGGTAATGCAGCGATACGCTTTTCGTTCGTGACGGCTAAGGCTTTGATCTTGCCTGAGGCGAGTAAAGACAGCGAGGAGGGCGCGCTCTGGACAGAAACCGGAACCTGACCGCCGGCGACGTCTGTCGCGGCTGCGGCAGCACCTTTGTACGGTACGTGCAGCATATCAATGCCGACTTTCTGCTTGAACATCTCAACAATCAGGTGATTGAGCGTGCCATTGCCTGCAGAGGCGTAGTTGATTTTTCCGGGATTGGCTTTCGCTTGTGCGATGAGCTCTGCCACATTGTTGGCTGGGAAAGCAGAGTTGACCACGAGCACGTAGCCGGCACTCGCAACCAAACCAACAGGGGTGAAGTCCTTGAGTGGATCAAAGCCCGTTGTCTTGTAAAGCCAAGGGTTGATCACTTGTGTGCTGTTTGTCGTGAGCAAAAGAGTGTAGCCATCAGGCTTGGCTTTGGCTGTTGCCGCGGTACCGATATTGCCACCTGCACCAGGGCGGTTTTCTACAACAAACTGTTGGCCGAGCACCTCGCTGAGTTTGGCAGCGACGATGCGCGCAATCGTGTCATTCGCGCCACCGGTGGCCTGCGGAACAACCACAGAAACGGGGCGATTCGGGTAATCGGCTTGTGCAGAAGCCGTGCTCATCAAAGTCGTCGCTAATG
>Ga0247843_1008328_pt1 | contig 12159 bp, 8 predicted proteins | sample LaCruzMarch2017__FD_192420 | JGI IMG/M metagenome (GOLD analysis project Ga0247843, IMG submission 192420) | Freshwater microbial communities from meromictic Lake La Cruz, Castile-La Mancha, Spain - LaCruzMarch2017_8m | ecosystem: Environmental > Aquatic > Freshwater > Lake | place: Spain...
CGCACCAAGTAATCTGAATCTCGGATGTATCTATATTGGCAAAAGACCTTTCTTCCGCCTGATGCTGAAATCGACGCAAGTCAAGTCCCAAGGGAATCACTACCGTTCGATTTGCATTGCCTACACCATATACCTCATTAATTTCAACCTGCTGGGAATTACTGATAGCAATTAATCGAGTAGAAATGCGAGCAAGGAAACGCTCTAACTGCAGAAACAACCGATGCTGCAGCGGTGCAAAGTAATGCTTAAAGGTGTGACCATGATAGGTATGAATAATAATAGGAACCCCTTCTAACCGGGCAGCGAGACGCCCTAAAATACCTGCCTTCGCAGTATGCGTATGCACTATATCGGGCTGCCATTTTCTGATTTGCTTGCGGATTTCAATAAATGCGCGCAAGTCATGCAGAGGTGTAATTTTTCTGCGTAAAGCAGGAATATATATGACTGCTTCGCGAATAGCATGAAGCGCGTTATTATCTTCGGCCTCATCTACACCACACTGACCATACATATTCATGGTTTCGAAGCCTTTCAATTGATGAAGCGCTGCAACCTGCAAAGCTGGTCCACCCACATTCATGCGAGTGATGATTCGTAATATTCGGGGCGTGTGGTGAGATGACATGAATAAAAACAAAGAGGGGACCGAAAAAGCCCCCTCTTAACATTTCAATATTACAAAAGCTTATTTAGTTCCAAAAGCTTTTTTCACTTTGGCAACATAATCTAAGGCTTCCCAACCAAAGAAAGTAACTTTCTTACGGGTACGCGTGCGTATCTCGGTTCTATTACCTTTAGCATCTTCTTTGATTTTAACATAGTTGAGTTCAATTTCTTTCAACTCTGCCTTTCTCCCTACGTGGCCATAAGCTGCCGTTTCGGAGAAGATAGGAAACTTAAGGCCAAAGCGGTCGTTGATTGCCTTTGGGCGCATGTCAAAAATCTCAGAAACAATCTGTGCAATTTGAGGATCTGACATTTTCACCTTGGCAGTACCGTACGTGTTTACCATAATGGATACCGGTTTAGCGATACCAATAGCATAAGCGACCTGTACCAAAACCTCATCAGCTACATTACCTGCTACTAAGTTTTTGGCGATATGCCTAGCTGCGTAAGCTGCCGAACGATCTACCTTTGAAGAATCTTTTCCAGAGAATGCCCCACCACCGTGAGCACCTTTGCCACCATAGGTATCTACGATGATCTTACGACCGGTTAACCCAGTATCACCATGTGGACCACCAATGATAAATACACCAGTAGGATTGATGTGGATGATGGTCTTTTTATCTAGCATTTCTGCATCAATCACCTGGGGAATCACGATATTCTTCATGTCCTTAGAGATTTGATCCAACATTGCTTTTTCAGCTAATTTCTTAGCTGCTGCTGAATTGTTTTTGGGCTTAACAAAATCATCATGCTGAGTAGAGATAACAATCGTATGCACGCGCTTAGGCTTGCCATTCTCATCGTACTCAATTGTCACTTGTGATTTAGCATCTGGGCGCAGGTAGGTCATTTCCTTTCCGGCTTTACGGATATCCGCAAGTTTCTTCAACAATCTATGTGAGTAGGCTAGCGCCATTGGCATGTACTCAGGCGTTTCTTTCGTAGCATAACCAAACATCATACCTTGGTCACCTGCACCCTGATCTTTATCAAGACCTTCGCCTTCATTAACACCTTGTGCGATGTCAGGAGATTGCTGATGCAGCGCCTCGAGTATACCACATGATTTTGAATCGAACATGTACTCGGCTTTTGTGTAACCGATACGTTCTATTGTAGTACGAATAACATCCTGAAGGTCCACAAAAGCTTTCGTGGTAACCTCTCCTGCTACTACCACCTGACCTGTGGTGACAAGTGTCTCGCAGGCAACACGTGAATCAGGATCCTGGGTTAACATTGCATCCAGAATGGCATCGGAAATCTGATCGGCAACTTTATCGGGATGCCCTTCAGATACGGATTCAGAAGTAAATAATCTGAGCATATATGGTTGGTTTACATGAATTGACAGGGTGCAAAATTGCAATATGTTATAACAAAAACCAAAAACACATGAGAATACTACATTTAAATCCTGCACTTTGGCATCAGAAAAAAGCAAGAAGACCCTATTGATGCTTACCTTTGTGAGCAAGTTTATACATGAGCAGAGTAAAACAAATTCGAAAAGATAGGTTTCATACACTCCCTAATTGTGTATCTCAGCCCGAGGCATTACTTGGTAAATGGCATGAGTGGTTTCAAAATGAAAACCCAGTGGTGATTGAACCAGGTTGTGGGAAAGCAGAGCTTTCCATCGGTTTGGCTGAAAGATTTCCAAACCAAAACCACATCGCTATTGACTTAAAATCAGATAGGTTATGTAGAGGTGCAGATATGGCGATTGAGGTAGGCCTTAAAAATATTGCCTTCCTCCGCTTGCATGCTGTTCAACTCGATACCACCTTTGCCAACCAATCAGTTGATACCATTTGGCTCACATTCCCGGATCCATTTCCCAAAGACAGACATGAAAAACATAGGCTTACCCATCCTTCTTTTCTCCGCCTGTACCAAAAAATTCTAAAACCCGGAGGCAAGGTGCATCTCAAAACTGATAATGATGACCTCATGGCTTGGACTTTAGAAATATTAAAATCAAGCACAATCGTACCCGATTTATACACCGACAACCTGCATAACTCCCCATATGGGCTCTCTGAAGCAGGTATTATCACCAGTTTTGAAAAAAAATTCCTAAACAGGAACAAGAACATACATTACATCTGTTTTGAAATTCCACACAACTTAGTTTTCTTTAACCCTGAGACAAGTTTAAATTTAAAAAATGAAATCGAATCAAACACATAATCGTAAGCAAACATCTGTTTCTTTAGATCAGCGTGAAGGTATCACAACCGAACCCTTTCCGGCATCACGTAAGATTTATGTACCAGGGAAGCTGCATAATATTCGTGTGGCCATGCGAGAAATATCTCTGAGCCCATCACCTGCTTCCTTTGCCACGAGTGGCAATTTTGAGCCAGAAGCAAATCCTCCCGTAACCGTATATGATACCAGCGGGCCCTATACAGATGCAGAAGTAACCATTGATGTAAAAAAAGGCCTTGAACCCTTGCGAGAGCAATGGATTCAAGCCCGCAAAGATGTTGAAACCTTACAAGAACTTAGCAGTGCTTATGGCAATACGAGATTGTTAGACCCCGAACTTGCTGATCTTAGATTCCATACCCACAGAAAGCCTCTCAAAGCGATGCCTGGGCAAAACGTAAGTCAGCTGCATTATGCTAGAAAAGGTATCATCACCCCAGAAATGGAATATATTGCCATTCGCGAAAACCAAAGATATTCAGAATGGGAAGCACAAAACATCCAACATCCTGGGCATAGCTTTGGCGCATTGACCCCGGCTGGTGAAATTACACCCGAATTTGTGCGTAGTGAAGTTGCTGCCGGTAGAGCCATCATTCCAGCCAATATCAACCATCCCGAAGCTGAACCCATGATTATCGGAAGGAATTTTCTGGTAAAAATCAATGCCAATATCGGGAACTCTGCCGTTTCTTCCTCGATCGAAGAAGAAGTAGAAAAAGCCGTCTGGGCTTGCCGATGGGGCGCTGATACCATTATGGACTTGAGTACTGGTAAAAATATTCATGAAACTCGTGAATGGATTATTCGCAACTCTCCTGTGCCCATTGGCACTGTTCCCATTTACCAAGCGCTAGAAAAAGTAAACGGTAAAGCGGAAGACTTAACATGGGAAATATTCCGTGATACGCTCATTGAGCAAGCTGAACAAGGCGTTGATTACTTCACCATTCATGCAGGAGTTCTGTTGAGATACGTTCCGCTTACGGCCAAAAGAGTAACTGGTATCGTCTCGCGCGGTGGCTCCATCATGGCAAAATGGTGCCTTGCACATCATAAAGAAAATTTCCTTTATACACATTTCGAAGATATCTGCGAAATCATGAAAGCCTATGATGTCAGCTTCTCCTTAGGAGATGGTCTGAGGCCAGGTAGTATCGCAGATGCGAATGACGCTGCTCAATTCGCTGAACTCGAAACGCTGGGAGAGCTCACTCAAATTGCATGGAAGCATGATGTCCAGGTAATGATTGAAGGGCCGGGGCATGTACCGATGCACATGATCAAAGTTAATATGGACAAACAATTGCTTACTTGCGGCGAGGCACCATTTTATACTTTAGGGCCATTGACTACCGACATTGCTCCAGGGTATGACCATATTACTTCGGGTATTGGTGCTGCCATGATTGGATGGTTTGGATGTGCTATGCTTTGTTATGTCACCCCCAAAGAACACTTAGGTCTACCCAACCGCAAGGATGTTAAAGACGGGGTTATTACCTATAAAATTGCTGCGCACGCCGCAGACTTAGCAAAAGGTCATCCTGGCGCTCAGTACAGAGACAATGCTTTGAGTAAGGCTCGATTCGAATTCAGGTGGAATGACCAGTTTAACCTATCCCTAGATCCGGATACAGCCCGCGAATTTCATGATGAAACCCTACCTTCTGACAATGCCAAGGTAGCACACTTTTGCTCTATGTGTGGGCCCCATTTCTGCTCCATGAAAATCACCCAAGAAGTGCGCGACTATGCCGAAAGCTTGGGTGCTGATGATATAGAAAGAGCGCTCGAAAAAGGCATGGAAGAAAAAGCAAAAGCATTTGTAGAAGCAGGAAGCCAATTATACTTGTAGTATTTTTATTTACACACAATGAATCCCCAGAAAGCCATCGCAATCTGGGGATTTTTTTATCTAAAATGATTATCGCTCAACTCAATAATAGCAAGAGATTATACTTTATGAGTAAACTCAATAACACACAAAGCTATCTGCCTGCCAAAGCAGTGTGTAAAACGAGACCTTAGGGAGAATCACACAATTATTTATCATGTAAAATGCTGTAGATAAACAATATAGTATTAAAGATTGGGAGCAAAAATTAGCCGAATAACCAAAGTATAACAAATTATACATGCCTATATATCAACTATTTAATAGTCAAATAGTAAGACCCAATCACATATATCATAAAAATTACTTACTATTGTCATAGGAAGTGGCCACCACGACCTACTGGAGATTAGATTTTTACGTCGATATTAATCGACACAACCATTTGCTTATGATAGTACGATTATTGGTACCTACCGATTTTTCTGCTGAATCAGACAATTCGCTTGCCTATGCGGTAGCTTTGGCTTGTCAGCATAATGCAAAAATAACCTTACTTCATGTATGTAGGACGGGGTTATTTTCTATTGGGAAGAGTAAAGAAAAAGAAGTTGCAGCCCTTTCAAAAATGCAAAAAATCATGGATCAACATGCCACGACGACCTTGCAAGATGGCGAAATATTGCAAATGGATGCAAAAGTAACGCATGGCAGAACCGCTGATGAAATAATTAGATTCGCTGTAAAGAGCAAAATCTCATTTGTCATCATGGGCTTTAAGGGTGAAGGTTTATCGCCGAATAGCACCTTGGGGCATAACACACTAGAAGTAATTCTGCGCTCTCCAATACCAGTAATTTCTATACCCGAAAATGTACAGTACACCGAGTTAAAGTCTATCGCTTACACTAATCACAATGCGCGTACAGAGAATACAAATTTCAACACGGTAGTAAAGCTTGCTGAAACCTATGGTGCTGACTTGATCATAATACGCACGCGTAGTAAGAAACAAGAAGACCCAGATACTTCCAGAAATGTATTCTCTCATAAAAAAAATATTTTCAAATATCAGAATATATCAAAGTTTTATGCCTCCTCTGATGACCTGGCGGAAAGCATGAGTGAATTTGTACAATTGAACAAACCCAACCTGATCGCTTTGGGCATTCATGAAGAGCAATTCTTTAACAAAATGGTCAGACAGCTGTATGGGCAGGAGATTTCCCCAAAATATCCAATTCCATTGCTTTCGATTTCTATCATGTAGTGATTTTTTGCAATTAAATACTTTTACGGAATAACAAAATCTCAACCTATTCTGTAGGTGTATTATCCTACATGTAGATTTCTCAAGTAGCTGTAATCTACTTGGGCTTCCAAAGAAATTACCAATGCTTGCTATAATTGTATTATGGGTGTCTTTGGCTATTATTATGTCATACCCAAACATCCTCTTTACATTTCAACTATAGTATGCGCTTTACTTTCTGAGGAAGCCGTATGTATAATATCTAACCATATCCTAATGTATAGCCACGCCATGCAAAAAGTGCAAAGCTTCTGGGCAAAACTCCGTATCAAGATTATTTAAAATGGGGTATTTATGATGTGAGGAAGCCCTATATGAGCAGGCCTGTGAGGGATAGCAGCGGTTAGCCCCTCATCATCACGGGAGGTATCCCGTGATGATGAGGGCTATGAGCGTATAGCCCGACCCCGACTTCTGTAAGAAGGAGGGGGCACAGCCCAATCTAGAAAATTATTATAAGGATTCATTCCGGCGCTTTCATGACATGAATCTAGCACTTAGGCCCAAATCTCACCTACTTGATGACAATCCTACCGGGTATAGTGTTTCGTGTGGTTTCAATATAAATCATATACATCCCTTTGGGTAAATGATTTAGATTTACTTGCTCTTGCACCAAGGCTCTGGGCGCTAAGCCCTGACTCCATACCTGCCTACCAGATAAGTCTTTAATGAGCAATCGACTTGATAAGCCTTCATATAATTGTGACTCAATATGAAATAAACCGGAAGACGGATTGGGATAGACGGAGATAAACGAGAGGCCAGCATCTGTATCGATTGAAGCCGGCACCGTTGACATACTATCATACCTGAGCGAAACTTTGATATTAAAATTCTGCTGCAAGTGCCAATCTGTACCGAGCGCGGTAGTATCTGCAAAGCCGTTATTATTACAATCTCTAAAAAGATCTGCACCTTCTGGGGTAGGATATTGCTCAATAGCGTCTGAAACAAGGCGATAGCTATTGGGGTAGTAATCTGATTTATAAGTAGATACTGTAGGGCTATATACATTAGGATTGGTACATGGCCCTTGATTTCTAAATCCTGCGACAACGCCGAAGGTATCTAAGAAGGATCCATAATATCGCACTCGGACAGCAAATTTACGGTTCATACCTACCAAATTGCCGGCATGAATCTTAACAATAGCAGCACCAAAACGCCAGTCATTCACGACAGGGTTGGTTATACTTCGGTCTGTAATTACGACGCGGTGGTTCAAAAACTCTTCAGTTGGATACCCAGTTAGCGGATCAGTGTGCAGTACATCAATCATTAGAGTATCGTTTTTATTACTGTTATTTTCATGACCCAACCACAAATAAATGGTATCCATCATAATTTGGGAAGTGGGATAAAAAATATATTCTTGCCCATTTTCATCAATAATTTCATTAAAAGCGACGGTAGCAGAACGTAAATCATTCTTACCTGTGTAAGGGAATCTGGAGTTTAGCATGTAAATCACATGCCGATTGTCATTATTTAGTTTGCTGTAATCGATTTCAAAAGGGAATCCAGTCCACCAATCTGAAGATTGACTTTGTTCTTTTGCCATCATACTAATATCAACAGGCTCAAATGGCTGATGATCAATAAAGTAAGCATTTTTATTATCTACTGATTGCGCATTTATCTGAGGGAAAAAGAGCGCGAATAGTAACAGTAATGGAAAGAGTGTAAGTGATGCGTATGTGTACTTTGTCATACTAAATAACAGCTTCTGAGATGGTATTCTAAATTTGATTTGGCAATAATGAGCCCGTTTTAAAATTAGGAAATTATCAAACACAAAACAAGGGATACAATCCACAATCCTTCAATGGGTAAGATATTATGATTTTTGATTCTTGCCGGCAGCCCATCCGAGCACATCTTTACCATATTTCAGGCGTATTTTATCGGATGCCGACCGTAGTTTGAGGAGGGGTTCGGTATCACGAAAGAGCTCACCCTGGGTAGCTCCAGAGCAAAGGGAAGAAAAACGAACACCAATCAAACGCACACGGGTTCTGCGGGTAAAGACCTTTTGGAGCAAGGCTCTAACTTTGGGCAGAATATCCTGCTCATTAGAAGAAGGGGAAATTACCTGCTGTTTCGTGTGTGTTTCAAAATCGCTATATCTGATTTTAATGGAAACGCATCCTGTTAAACGATTACTAACGCGCAATTCAAAAGCAAGCTCATCGGTCATGCCGGTAACCAAAGTTCTGAGCAGAGCGGGATCTGTTGTATCCTCAGAAAGTGTGATTTCTCTGGACATTGATTTTTCTTCCCTATAAGATAAGACGGGGCTATCATCAATACCATGGGCTTTTTCCCATAAGTAATGCCCCCATTTGCCGAACGATTTGACTAAAAAATGGGCGGGTACTGCTTGTAACTGCCCAATAGAATCTATGCCCAGTTCTTTCAATTCAGCGGCTGTTTGTCGCCCGACTCCAGGAATACGATCTACAGCTAAAGGGAATAAAAAAGACTGAATTTGATGGGCAGGCACGTTAATTTTGCCATTGGGCTTGCAAAAATCTGTGGCGATTTTAGCAACTGTTTTATTGGATGAAAGCCCAAAAGATACGGGCAGTCCGGTTTCTTTAATAATCTTGGAACGTAATTGCTCAGACCATTTAAACGAGCCATAGAATCGTTCCATGCCACTTAAATCGACATAGAATTCATCTATAGAGGCTTTTTCGAACAAGGGGCTTTCTTCAGCCATGATTTCTGTCACCATGCCAGAATACCGACTATACATACCGGGCGTACTTCGAATAAACACACCATGTGGACAAAGTCTGCGTGCAACAACGATAGGCATCGCGGAATGCACGCCAAAGGTTCTTGCCTCATAACTGCAAGCAGATACTACACCCTTCTGACTATCCGTGCCACCTCCAATAATCACGGGCACTCCTACAAGAGATGAATCCAACAATCGCTCGACCGATACAAAGAAAGCATCAAGGTCAATATGCAAAATATGACGAGGGGCGGCATCTGAAGTCTTCATTGTATGGTATGCAGTGAGAGAAAACCAATTACAGAAAAAAGTTTTTTTTGCAATTGCTAATATTAATGGCAAAAATACTAACTTTGTTGGAGTATTGCTTTAAAAATGTATTTCATTTAAAAATTAAGTTCAAGATGAGTTGTATCAGCATTAATCTTAAAAACCTGCGCCGTCATGAAGGCATGACGCAGGAGGAGTTGTCGCAGAAATTGGGAATAAAGCGTTCATTATTAGGCGCATATGAAGAAGGTCGTGCCGAGCCAAAGGCTTCGCTTCTCATCAAGATGGCGCATACTTTCAGTGTACCTCTGGAGCAATTTATCAACTATCCGATTGATACAAAGAACTTCAATCCACATGCAGCCTCAGACTTTGAAGGCCGGAGATTGCGTGTATTGTCCATTGCTGTGGATGAGCACAATGAAGAGAAAGTACAATTGGTGCCTTCAAAAGCATCTGCAGGCTATCTAAATGGATATGCAGACCCTGTGTATGTAGAAAAATTACAAAGCTTTGCCTTGCCGAATTTTCCAACAGGCACGTTTCGCGCATTCGAAATACTGGGAGATAGCATGCTACCCATACCCTCTGGCTCTATTATTTTTGCTGAATATGTACAAGACTGGACATCGATTCGTGACAATCAGACGTACATTGTGGTAACTGGCTCTGAAGGCATTGTATTTAAGCGGGTATTTAATCGTTTAATGGAGAACAACACGCTACTATTAAGGTCTGACAATCCTGTTTATCAAGATTTTGAAGTGAATGTGAAGGATATTCATGAGATATGGAAGTTTCGGGCCTTTATGAGTATGGAAATGCCGGCGCGTGAAGAATCAGTAAAGCAGTTAACAGATATCGTGATTAGTCTTCAAAAATCGGTGCGAGAACTTCAAGACCGTGTAGGCAGAGAATTGTAATCATAAGTACAGGCAGATTTTCAATCCCGAGCGAATATCTGTATATTTGTATCATTACTCAGTTGTAAACAGACAAAAGACAATGAAGAGAGCTGGCATATTCGCATGTATCGTTCTGATGATACTTACTTCCTTTGGGTTACAATCCTGCAGAAGAGGTACCTTTATTACACGAACTGTTAAATATGGGGACAGAAGTGCTTCAGCGGTCAAAAGGCCTTCACGCAAGATGATCAAGCCGGGCAAACACAAAGTAAAGGCCAAGAAGAAAGTCAACCGTTCTATGATGAACCGTTGATGCATTTTGTTCAACAGGTTTCTATTCGTAGCTTCTCCAGTATTTGCTATCAATAATGATAAAGTATATCATTTTTTTATTCTTATGGGTTGTATGGCAACCCAGCTTTGCTCAGGATTTCAGTTTTAAAATCGGCAAATTAAAATACGATGGAGGTGGAGATTGGTATGCAAACCCAACCTCTCTTAGTAACTTATTTCGGTTTGTCCGACAAAATACTACTGCCCGTATATCACTTTCGGAAGAAATTACAGATTTAAAAAGCTCTCAATTATTTCAGTACCCCATGTTGTATATGACCGGTCATGGGAACGTGGTCTTTAGCGAGGAGGAAGTAACGAACCTCAGAAAGTATTTACTTTCAGGAGGCTTTTTGCATATAGACGACAATTATGGTTTAGACCCCTATATTCGCCGAGAGATGAAGAAAGTATTTCCGGATCAAGCGTTTGTAGAGCTTCCGTTTTCGCATGAGATATATCATAAACATTATTCATTTCCGAAAGGCTTACCTAAAATTCACGAGCACGATAACAAACCGGCGCAAGGGTTTGGATTATTTCATGAAGGGCGTCTGATTTGCTTTTATACGTATGAATGCGACTTAGGAGATGGCTGGGAAGATAAATCAGTACATAACAATCCAGAAGATATTCGGCAAAGATCGCTTCAAATGGGTACTAATATTATCTTATGGGCCATTGGCAATTAAGATTTTTTCTATTCATTTTTAGTATGCTTCAGGGCTTGGTGTCTTTACATGCCAGCAATGACTCTCTATCCTTACCATCGCCTTGGCAATCTCGTACACTTGAAAATGGTCTTCAAATAGTTGTTAGACAAGATACCTCACTACCCTTATCCGTAGTCAATATTTCTATTCGGGCAGGTTCTGTATATGAATCTCAGAAAATGAGTGGTTTTACAGCCCTTATTGCAGGGTTAATGACCTCTAGCAATCGTTTATTCCCTGGTAAAGACACCTTTCAGAAAACGCTTTTACAGGAGAGCATACTACACGACCACTTCATAACGCCAAGATCTGTAAGTTTTCGTTTTCAGGGCTTGTCAACCCAAACGGAACAAATGATTGCCATGCTTGCAGCCGCCACGCAAACACCTACGTGGGGCGAACTTGAAATCAATCATTTAAAATCTCGGATGCTGTATCAGGCGGAGGAAGAGATGAAAGATCCTCTGTATTATCTCAGGCAAACCTTAGAGCAGAAAGTTTGGGGTTCTGAGGCACACAGGCGCAATCCGGCAGGTGCTGCATTAGGTATAGTGCGGGCAGATTCAGCGGGATTATACGCCTTCAGAAAACCATTTTGGGTGCCGTATAGGTGCGTGCTTATGATTTCTGGACCATTAGACCCTGAAACCGTATTTGCATTGGCCTATAAATACTGGGGGCGTTGGCAAGATGCAGCATCTGACCCAGACATACAATTCCCTATTCCTGAATGGCCTGAAATGCGAGGTACAGACCTTTTTCTACTACATCAGCAACACACGAAGCTTCCGGTTTTTATGGCGGAATGGAAAATTCCAGAAAATGCCGCGCCATATGCCGAATGTATTACCGAGCTATTAAACCTACCCAATGGGCATTTCAAGAGAGCATTTCTGGATACCCTTTCAGTATTAGACATTCATTTTCAACAATCCAATGGCGCTCTATATTGTTCATTGGTACCGAATCCCAAAAGCTATCTCAAAAATGGAACTGATAGCCTAATGTTGCAAATTAGACGTATGCGAGAATTGAGTTTCTTTTCTCCTACTGAAATTGAGACTGTAAGCAGAAGTATGTATCGTAGACATCTGAAATCAAACGAAAGAATTACAGACTTCATGAGTCAGTCAACTCGTCTATGG
>Ga0247843_1008330_pt1 | contig 12157 bp, 15 predicted proteins | sample LaCruzMarch2017__FD_192420 | JGI IMG/M metagenome (GOLD analysis project Ga0247843, IMG submission 192420) | Freshwater microbial communities from meromictic Lake La Cruz, Castile-La Mancha, Spain - LaCruzMarch2017_8m | ecosystem: Environmental > Aquatic > Freshwater > Lake | place: Spain...
CCTAACACCCCGCATAATGAAGCAACAACAAGTACTGAGACATCAAAAATGTTGGATGATGCTTGGGATAACAACTATAATGTTCATGATGATGGAGAGAACAGTGCACCCTTCTCCACATGGACGTAAGACGACTCATCATCAGAAGGAATGAATAATAAATGGGACGAGCCTCCACCATTGCCAGAGCTGGATTAAAAGAAATAAACATGCTATAATAATGATAATGCCTTACGCTTCATGGCTATACTACGATCTTGATCAACTATCCGTAGGACACAGTTTCAATCAAATCAGCCTCAATCAACTTCGCTTTTGTATTCACAGCTCAAACTATTAAGGCTTCGACACTACACTTCTGCATTGTGGTGGTTTTGACGAGCTGTTTTCTGAGTCCCATGTAAGTAGGTACTTCAGTATCATGTGTAATCAATGTTATGTATCAAACGATCGTGAAAATTTTCCTACTCAACTGTTTCCTTCATTTCAGCGAGGGCTCTCTTGACTTGTTTGCCTCCTATTTCGAAGATTATCAACACAATGATGATGAATAATCGTGACGATGAGTCTGCCCGCTGCTGCGCTGAGTGTGAAGAGGAAGGGGGTGTCAGTCTCAAGGCATGTAAGGCGTGTATGTCTGTCAAATACTGCAACGCCAAATGCCAACACAAACATTGGCCGAAGCACAAAACAGCATGTAAATTGCGAGCCACCGAGCTACGCGATGAGGCACTGTTTAAGGACACCCCGGACAAGAAGGACTGTCCCATCTGCTTCCTACCAATGCCCGCAAAATTGATACATTGTATCTCGGACGATTACGTCCGTGCCTATCAACGACTTCGCAATTGCAAATGAGGAGTTGGCTAAAAAGGCTACGGAAGGTTACTATTCCTGTTGCGGGAAGAGCATTTGTAGAGGGTGTGTGTACTCCTTTGACCAGTCTGGACACAAGGATAGGTGTCCGTTTTGCAATGCCGATTGTGGTGGCAAATCAGAGGAAGAGCGTGTTCAGGAAATGATGAAGCGTGTGGAGGCAAATGATGCTGGTGCGATGTTTGCTATGGGTAATTCTTTTTACCATGGATTAAAGGTATGTTGCAGGATCATGCGAAGGCAATGGAACTACTTACTAAGTCAGCAGAGCTTGGTTATAGTAAGGCACATAGTTCCTTAGGTAACATCTATTATGAAGGGGGGGATATGAAGAAGGCCAAGTTCCACCTTGAGGCCGCGGCTATGGCAGGGCATGAAGCGGCAAGATACAACCTTGGATTCTTGGAGTATAATTCTGGATTTGTGGAACGAGCTGTGAAACATTGGACAATTGCTGCATCAGCTGGGGATTATGAGGCCATGCATGAATTGAGAGAATCGTTCGAAAAAGGTCGTGTCAGTAGAGAATCAATCAATTCAACTTTGGCTGCTTACAATAATTCCTGTGTTGAGATGAGAAGCGAAGTGAGAGAAGCTTGTATCCGTGTTGCAATGGAAATGAATGAAAGTACCTAAGAATACCTCAATTGATTGAGTTTGATGTTGGTAGAAGGACATTAACACTGGTTGTAGTTAGCAAGCCAAGTTATGATTTATACATTCTTTGCTTTTCTATCAATTAGGGGTCAGTACGAATATTTCATCAGCATGTGCCTTCAAGTACGATTCCGTGCGATGACATGTGAAGCAGAGTCTTCTGTTCTTTTTGCATTCAAATTTGAGCAAATCAACTGTTCGCTTAAATTGGTATATTTCTTGTAGATTTATTTGTCCTCATGACACAATTCACAGTCATAGTTTAAATAGTTTTGCTTTTGACACAGATACAAGCATCTCGTGCTTTGCTTCTCATCTCGGCACAGGAATTATTGTACGCTGCCAAAGTTAAGTCAATTGATTCCTACTTACGTCACCTTTTTCAAAGAAAGTCCTCAATTTATGCATAGCAAAATAATCTCCAGCTGATGCCGCAATCGTCCAATGTTTAATAGCTCGTTCCATGTTTCCGGACTTTGCCTCCAAGATTCCAATGTTGTATCTTGCCCCTTCTTGTCCTGCCATAGCCGCGGCCTCGAAGTGGAACTTGGCCTTCTTCATATTTCCCCCCTCATGATGAACATTAGCAAGGTTATTATGAGCCTTACTACAACCAATCTTTGCCGCCCTAATGTATAGTTCCATTGCCTTTGTCTGATTCTGCTTAACACCTCGTAATCCGCGGTGATAAGAATGAGCCAGCATACCCATCGCAACGGCGTCATTTGCCTCCACCCTCTTCATTATTTCTTCAACATTCTCTTCATCTGTTTTGTCACCCCGGTTGGAATTGCAAAACGGGCACTTCTTATTGTTACCAGACTTACAAGAGGAGTACATGCACCCTCTACAAATACTTTTTCCGCAACATGGATAATATACTTCCATATCCTTAAATTTCAACGCCTCATTTGCCATTGCGAAGTCGTAGATCGGTACGGATGATATAGTCGCGGGTGGAAGCGTCATACAAGATAACAATATCTGCGGCATTGGTAGGAAGCAAATGGGGCATTCTTCCTTGGCCGGCGGGTCCTTGAACAGCGCCTCGCCACGTAACTCGGCAGCATGTTGCTTACACTCTTTTTTGTGCATCGGCCAATGATTTCGTTGGCATTCGGCGTTGCAATACCTGACAGACATACACGGCTTGCACATCTTGAGACTAGCGCCTCCTTCCTCCTCGCCGCATTCAGCGCAGCAGGCTGTTGTCATAGTTTTATGCCCCTCCTCCCCAATTCTCCAATGCTCTTGGCGGGAACGGGGACGGGTGACCACATTATTCCATTCCATTTCATATGATGTTGCTTGTGTTGTTACTACTACTACTGCACTCGGCATCTTCCTTTCGCGGTGTCCCAGTATTCTCCTCCTCCTCTTCCTATGATCCTCGCCGTCGCCGATCAGTATCATCCATCGCCACCACAGCAAAGACCAGCACGGCACTAGGTGGTGGTCTGCTTGATTTTTTGAATGGAGGGACGTCAAATGAAGATTCAAATAACTCAATCGATAATATCCCATTAGAAATACGCAATGAAATATACATTGCAGAATCAAAAACTGCCGCCGCTCAAGGACGTCAACAACGCATCATAATATACTTTAGCCTCACTTTACTGGGCATCACAATAGCATTTGGTAATGCATTCTTGTCCGACTTGCGGTATGGCGAAGGGTCGCCCAGTACAGACTTGGCGTATTATGGTTTTGGTTGGGTACAATCTAATTTCATAACAAGTTTTGTATTGATGAATAAGATTGGGGGTGCGTTAGGACTACTAGGTGCTGGATTGAGTGGGACACTTGCTGAAGTGGAAGTGCGTTCCAAGAAGGAAAGTATTGAAAAGATATGGACCGAGATGCAACGACGACAGTCACTCAAAGAGGAGGGGGTGGGGAATAAGAAGAAGAGGAGATTGCAACAATCGTCATCCTCCGTCCAATTATTGTCATCAAGGAGAGACATGACGGGTAAACAGAAGAAGCGCTTATCAGCTCTTGAGGAAGTACTTGATACGACGATGGACGATGAGTTGACAATGCCATCGACAATGAGCAATGAGGCCAATGATGGCGTGGTAACAGTGGACAATTCGATAAAGGAGGAGAATACAGCAGTTGATGATAATACTCGCAACAACAATGAAGGGATACTCGGTGCCATTGCAGGATTTTACAAAAAGGCTGATAGTATGGCAGCATCACAGGCATTACTACTGAATAAGGAGTTGGAAGATCGTGGTATACTTGAGAAGATTACTGATGAGACGGGCCTTAAAGTTGTGGGGAAGAAGCAGAATCAGAGTAAAGAGTAAAAAGACCCAATCTTACTTAAGAATAGCTTGAATCAGAAACGGCAATACACATTCGACAACAATATCAGAACCACAAATCACACGACACAGATGATTTGTTCAGCTTCGTCATCGTCGTTTCCTCCTGACAACCGTCCTCGTCGTTTAGTTTGTTCTTCCAAAGTGCTAATTCCAACAATGTTGTACTCGTCTTAAGTGCAAAGTATTCCTGCTCCAAATGAGCAAGTTGGCTACGAATCTTGATCAGGTAGAGTTCAAGTCGACGATAATCGATAGTCTGTGTTGCAATCACATTCGTTATTCCATCTCGCCACTGTGATAGACCAATAGCCTTTACACGCTCCGAGGTACTGCACATGACAAGATATCGAAACATCTCTCCAAATCTTCCAAGATGATCGTCAGAAGATATTATTTGTGCAGTCGTCCCAGTCAATACGCTAATCTGGGAAGTTAATGGCCTTGACATGAACAAGTTTTGCAATTCTATCATGTGGTACAACAGCCCTTGCTAATGTTTCGACCATGCCTGTCCACTCGATTTTGTAGTCTGGAAAGTATTGTTGATAGGACTCGAGTAAGAGTTGGATTACTTCAGTTGGTACAGCTCCCCAGATTGCATACAAAAGTGGCAGTGCACCCCACTTATCTTTAGTAATTAGCTGTTCGGGATGTGTTTCAATCAACATACGGTACAGATTCAGATCATGATGTACAGAGGAGCATGTGAGTATGTGAAGTGGGGACATTCCTAAACAATCCTGCTGCCATTCGATTTCAATACAGCTTTTTGCAATGCATCATTTGACACTGCAAGAAAGGAGTAGTAGTACACCATTTTATGAAGTGGTAGGTCATGGAATCGAAATTCAAGAGTGTTCGTTATCATCATCGGCTCTGCGCCACACACATCCATGAGGTCCGTACAGTCCGCGAACACGTCCCTTTCAACGATTGTATCAGGAGACAGTGCCACATGCGCAAAGACACACACCCCAAGAATGAATCACGTTCAAGTTTGTTAATATTCTCTGATATCTCTACTGAAAATAGTGACTTGCAATGGCCAAAGACTCCACGCGATAGTTTGGTAACTCGAGTTGGGATCCTTACAGTTGACAAACTATTGCAAAAGAAGGCGAATGACTCGATCTCTTCCAATGTGTCAGGGAGTTGGATTGACAATCTAGCCTCGAAGAAGGCATTACTTCCAATGACAGTGATGGTCGATGGGATGTCGAAATTCGAGCGAGTGACATTTGAAGAAGGTATAATCTTCGATTGCTTGTAGGAATTCGGGGAGATGTACTTCCACCAATTTTTGACAATATGCAAAGGCGTATGTTCGAATTGATATGACATTTGTTGGTATTCTGATCCTCTTGAGTTGGACACACGAACCAAATGAATTCCTTCCTATATCACTCAGCAGGGCAGGAAGTTCGACATCCATCAACTTGGTGTGGTAAAGGAATGCGCCAGCAGGAATTGCCGTGACGGAAATATCGACTATAACGCGTACCACAAAGAGTGGGACCCTCGACCTACCCTCTCCAAAGTAGATAAATTGCAAATAAATCTGCCTCGAGATTATGAATGAGTTTATTTGTAAAACCTCTTGTAACATAGCTGAATATCTGAAACTAATTAGTCAATGAGCAAATATGACATAAGACATTGACATAAGACATCAGTGCCTACTCATGCTTCTTGTGCTTGCGCTGCCTCTTCAACTTCTTATCTGGTACACTCTGAGGATCAAAATAAGAGTCAGTACACTGAATGAATGAAAATGCAAAATACTCATCAGTCTTAAAATCAACTTACCGCCATGATAGCATCTACCTTTGATGTAGTAGGAGATGTGCTCATCTTCACTGCAGGAATATTAACCACACTAAGCTGTGTAGAAGTGAAAGTATCTGTTATCTTGCTTATTGGGGAGCGATGCCGGCCAGTGATTGGCAGTTTACCCGAGATTGAATCAGCATCAGTGCTGAGGATTGAATCAGCACCAGTACTGAAGGTGGATGTTGCGGATACTTTACTTGGGCTTGCAGTAATGGTAGCATCAGGATTTACAGTTGGATAGGATGGAGTGGTCGCTTTACTTGGGCTTGCAGTGGGTTTTGATGTTGTGGCAGCCTCCAGACTGTCAGTGGGAGATGATGTCGTAGGCGCTTTACTCGGGCTTGCAGTGGGCTTCGATGTCGTGGGAGCATCGTTGGGACTGTCAGTGGATGGATTGGATGTCGTAGGTGACTTACTACTCGGGCTTGCAGTGGGCTTCGATGTCGTGGGAGCATCATTGGGACTGTCAGTGGATGGATTGGATGGCGTGGGTGACTTACTACTCGGGCTTGCAGTGGGAGTGGACGTTGTGGGCGATTTACTCGGGCTTGCAGTGATTGATGTCGTGGGTGACGTACTGGAGCTTGCAGTGGGCTTCGATGTCGTGGGAGCATCATTTGGACTGTCAGTGGATGGATTGGATGCGGTGGGTGACTTACTGGAGCTTGCAGTGGGCCTAGATGTTGTGGGCGATTTACTCGGGCTTGTAGTGATTGATGTCGTGGGTGATGTACTGGAGCTTGCAGTGGGCTTCAATGTCGTGGGAGCATCATTGGGACTGTCAGTGGATGGATTGGATGGCGTGGGTGACTTACTACTTGGGCTTGCAGTGGGCCTAGATGTCGTGGGAGCATCATTTGGACTGTCAGTGGATGGATTGGATGAGGTTGGTGACTTACTGGAGCTTGCAGTGGGCTTCGATGTCGTGGGAGCATCATTGGGACTGTCAGTGGATGGATTGGATGTCGTGGGTGACTTACTACTCGGGCTTGCAGCGGGAGTGGACGTTGTGGGCGATTTACTCGGGCTTGCAGTGGGCTTCGATGTCGTGGGTGACGTACTGGAGCTTGCAGTGGGCTTCGATGTCGTGGGAGCATCATTGGGACTGTCAGTGGATGGATTGGATGTCGTAGGTGACGTACTGGAGCTTGCAGTGGGCTTCGATGTCGTGGGAGCATCATTTGGACTGTCAGTGGATGGATTGGATGTCGTGGGTGACTTACTCGGGCTTGCAGTGGGCCTAGATGTTGTGGGTGATGTACTCGGACTTGCAGTGGGCCTTGATGTTGTGGGATTAGCATTGGGACTGTCAGTGGGAGTGGACGTTGTGGGTGATTTACTCTGGCTTGCAGTCGGACTTTTAGTGCTAGCAGGAGATGTGGGAGTGTCAGTATTTTCAGGATTCGTAGGAGAGGCGGTGGGTGATTTAGTTGTAGGGATGGACGTAGGAGAATTACTTGGGCTTGCAGTTGGACTCTTAGTGATGGAAGGTTGAGTAGGGGATGAAGTCGAAGGAGAAATATTCGGACTTGTGGTTGGAGCTTTTGTGGGTATTATCGTAGGGGATGCTGAAGTAGGAATGGACGTGGGAGATTTTGTTGGGATCGCCGAGGGTTTGGAAGATATTGGGCTGAGCGTGGTCGGTATTTCGGAGGGTGTTATAGTTGGAGCTGCTGTTGGGGAAGATGAAGGTGATCTGGTTGGACTGTAGGTTATTTGCTCTGATGAAGTTGGATTTCTCGTGTTTGGCTGTTTAGATGGTAATGCAGTTAAGATTCTCGTGGGAATTTTTGTTGGACTCGAAGTCGTGATCCACCTCTCTGTCTCATTAAACGTACCACCTACGACTGTTGCATTTTGAACATCGTCTAACACTGGATCATCTTCGGCATTTTTACGCAAAATTGTAGTAAAGTCGCCATTGTCAACTTCCTTATCCAGGTGTGATAAGACAATTCTGCTCAGTGTTGTCGTTGCAAGCTGCTCTGTACAGCTAACCATGCATTTTTCTTCAAGTAGAAGCAGAGAGACAGCTGTGGTTCCTGCGACTGTTCCGTTCACGTATTGCTTGGTATCAGTGGTAATCACTGAAGTTAGATTTTGATTTGCATTCAATGAGCCTTTCACTACTTCTCGAACGGTTTTTTCGATTAACGTTTGGAAATCACCCTCAGCAATTAGCAGGCGGCGAGTAGTTTGTTGACCTGGTGTTATGAAGACGTTGCTCACGTCAATTTCAGAACTGATAGTCACGAATATATTACCAATGCTCCCAGTAGGCATAGGCGTTTGAACTGCTGATTTGCTGCCTTTTGATTTAGTACTTCCATTGCTCGCAGTCGGCATAGTAGGTTCTGATTTGCTTCCTTTCGCTTTAGTACTTCCATTGCTCGCAATCGGCATAGTAGTTAGAGTTTCTGATTTGCTTCCTTTCGATTTAGTATTTCCTATGCTCCCAGTAGTTTGATCTCCTTTTGATGTAGTATTTCCTACGCTCCCAGTCGGCTTCGGAGTATTTTGAATTGCTGATTTGCTTCCTTTTGATGTCGTAGCGTAAAATGACGTATTGGATTTACCAGCCTTAGCTGCAGTCCCCCTACTGAACTATAAAATCGTAGAATAATTGCATCGTCAATTGATGAATTTGGTAATAGCAACTATATTATCATGATCTTTTACAGAACACTTACATTTAACTGAGCAATCGATGTAGTGGCTGTTATGTGTTGACCAGGCCTATATCTGTTATTCTCAATTGTACTATATGGCTGTCGACCGTAACTTCTTCCACCGTTACCATCTGCGTTGGCAATGCTCTTCACCTTGGAGACATCAAAATGAATCTTGGCGCTCTGCTTCTTTGGATTTGGGATATGACATTCAATACACGGGATGACATGAGAAGTGAGAAAATATAGTTGAGAAAAAAAACATCGATGAACCCATTCAATGGACTTACACAGTCAATGCCTGTCACCCAAAGAATTAGGTATGCTGTGGTGACAAATATTCTCATTGGGTTCATGATTGGAGCGTAACCTTCAATAAGGAAATGAAACACGAGAAATTTTGGGGAATGAGAGGTACGTAGGAGAGGAATAAACAATTCACACGAAGCCGTCGAATTCGCTTGCATCGCCTAACATACTCCTCCCTCAGTTGATTCGACTTGCATCGATAGTCATCATCAATTGAGGCCGTTGCCATGTCTCTCAGTCAATTGAGGCCGTTGACGTGTCTCTCATGCTTCGTCACCGTCGAAGTCGTCACCCTCGTCACGTTGTCACCGAAGTCGTTGCCCTTATATTATCAACATAAACTCACCGCTACTATTCAGTGTTATCTTCAGTTATTGATCACGCGATACGAGATGATGCCTAGGTAGATCTACGGACGACGGAGAATCCTGGGTCATTTTTTTGTCTTATCGGCTGGAAGAAGAAGTTTGACAATTCTCCCGCTCCTCGGGGAGAAGAGAAAAGACTCGGGAGACGAGAAAAGAAGGCTGACTAGCCATTCCCGGCGATCACATATTTGGATCTCCGCACTAATATCGACTTTACATAAAATCGATTTTTAGGGCTGTTACAGGGGAGGGTTAGGGTAGGGTTAGGGTGTTACAGGGGGAGGGTAGGGTGTTACGGTTAGGATATAATCGATTTTAGGGCACATAAAATCGATTTTATGTAACGGTCGATATTAGCTGCGGCAGATCTCCTGCACGCCACACTGCCCTGGTTATTATTTGATTCAACTGGTAGGTGAGTATACTGTTGGTGGTAATGATGAGACGACGGTCAAGGGCGACGATGACCGCGTAGGTCGAGTAGTAGCTGTTCGGTTGGGTGATGAGATCGGGATAGCATAGGGACGCGTCGGGGGGTGGGCGGACGAAATAATCATCACACGGCGCGGCGCCTCCACGATTATGCTCTACGCAATCTTATTGTTTCGTCGCTCCTACCTTTCAATACCCTCACATCTCATGTACTTCTATCCTTCGTGTAACAGATTCAAAGTATCACTCTCTCCAACCATGAACCCAATGAGACTAACCGCCATTGCATACCTAATTCTTTCGGCTGCAGGCGTTGCCTGTGCAAGTAGTGACACAGGAATGCTAAAAAAGCGTGAACTTGCAAAGTCTGGCAAATCCGCTGCACCCCCGCCAGTCCCTGTTCCTTCCCCCGATGCCAAGGCTGGTAAATCTACTACTACTACATCCCAGGTCGATAACAGCAAGGCTAGTAAATCCGCTGCACCCACGCCACCCCCAGTGAATAATACTGCTGTGAATACAACTGCTGTTAAGGCGACAGCTACAGCGCCAGCAGCGAAAGCGGGCAAAACGAAAACAGCCAAAACGATGGCATTTGTGACAGTTGAAAGTGTTGGGACTGCTGGTGTGAACTTGTTTGAAAGTAAATCAATTGAAATTGCGACAACCTCCAGTAGTCCAAGTAGTTTGCCTACCTCGACACCCACAATTACCCCAACGAGCTCTCCTACAACAGGGACCCCAACCGATCTCCCCTCTTATATCACTTATTCCCCTACTACTGCGGAATAGGTGATGATTGGTTCAATGGTTAGGCCATAATTCTGGGAAATATTCTTCATCTCGACACACTTTTCATTTTCTGTCTGTTGCAGCTAATAAATGTGTGGAGGTCGTAGATGCTGCATATGATTGAGTTCGTTACGAGGTGATTAGTGTATCAGTGCTTAGTGTATGACTGTATGAATAGGCATATTTAAGTTTAATTATAGTTAGAATCAGGTCTTTCATTCAGTCTTAGGCTGGAAAATGTATAGCGTCCTATGTATGTCCAGGATTAAGTCACAGTTTATCTGAGCAAACCATTCATCTCCTATCTGAGTAGATAAAATAATGCAATGATAACCTTGAAAATACAAGATCAAATTATGGTTGCAATGGGCACAACTAAAATTAGAGTTGTTCCATTTGGATATGGGTATCTCTGGAACAATTTGAAAAAGGTTATGTTAGTAGAGAATCAATTGACTCAACTTTGACAGCTTACAATAATTCTTGTGTCGAGATAAGAAGCGAAGCACAAGAGCCTTTTATCCGTGGAAATATCAATTAATATTATTACTTTGGATAGAGTTTGACTCTAACGTTCTTGGTGCATAGTAGCTTGTCAAACCACCAATTTAATCTAACACTGCAATATCACACAATATAATATAGATAGGTAGAATTTGACTCTAACGTTCTATGTATGGTAGCTTGTTCAAATTATCCATTCATCCTTGCAGGCAGACATGTGTGGCAACATGCACAAAATTAATGAAGGTGTTACAATACACAGTTTAAATAGTTTCAGTTATGGCACGGATACTAGCATCTCTTGCTTTGCTCCTCATCTCAGCACAAGAACTATTGTAAGCTGTCAAAGTCGAGTCAATTGATTCTCGACTAACGGGACCTTTTTCGAAGAATGTAATCAAATGATGCATGGCAGTATAATCTCCACCTGACGCTGCAATCGTCCAATGCTTAATAGCTCGTTCCATGTTTCCGGACTGTGCCTCCACGACTCCTAGGTCATACCTTGCGGCTTCGTGCCCTGCCATAGCCGCAGCCTCAAGGTGGAACTTGGCCTTCTTCATATCCCCCCCTTCATAATAGATGTTACCTAAGGAACTATGTGCCTTACTAGAACCAAGATCTGCTGCCCTGCCATAAAGCTCCATTGCCTTCGCACGATCCTGCTGAATACCATTCAATCCCTGGTAATGAGAACCAGCCAGCATTTTTATTGAAGCGGCGTCATTCGCCTCCACACGCTTCATCATTTCTGCGACTAGCTCTTCCTCAGTTTTGTTACTTTGGTCAGAATTGCAAAACGGACACCTTCTAGTGTTTCCAGACTCGCGGAAGGAGTGGATGCACCCTCCGCAAATGCTCTTTCCGCAACATGGATAATATAGCGCCGTCTCCTCAGTTGTCGACTCCTCATTTGCTTTTGCAAAATCGTTAATCGGTATGGAAGATATCGTCGCGGGTGGAAGCGAGACACAGCATATTAATTTTACTGGCATCGGTAGGAAGCAAATGGGACAGTCCTCCTTCGGCGGTGGGTCCTTGAACAGCGCCTCATCGCGTAGCTCGGCGGCACGTTGTTTGCATTGTTTTTTGTGCTTCGGCCAATGATTCTTCTGGCACTTGGCGTTGCAATACTTAACTTGCATACAAGCCTTACACGTCTTGAGACTAGCACCCCCCTCCTCGCCGCACTCGTCGCAGCAGCTTGCCCTCATATTATTAGGAGTATTGTTGTTCATGCTCTAGAGAGGGGAGAGTAGAGTAGACACATAGATTTACGTGACATCTGTGGTATGAATTCCTATTCTCGGATGCGGAGTCCCTATCGGCTCACAAAATAGATAATTACGTATTAAGATAAGTACAAAATAGATAATTACGT
>Ga0247843_1008331_pt1 | contig 12157 bp, 14 predicted proteins | sample LaCruzMarch2017__FD_192420 | JGI IMG/M metagenome (GOLD analysis project Ga0247843, IMG submission 192420) | Freshwater microbial communities from meromictic Lake La Cruz, Castile-La Mancha, Spain - LaCruzMarch2017_8m | ecosystem: Environmental > Aquatic > Freshwater > Lake | place: Spain...
CAGAAGGGGGGCGACCTTGTTGACGGTTTCACTGGCTAGGGCTGCCAGCATGGTCCACGCTATTCGTTTTTTTTGCATGCGTGACGAGTATGGCATGGGGCGTTTCCACTTTACATTATTATATAGAGGTCAAAGAATAGACGGATGACAAATCAGATCATGCAATTTGATTGGACCGATCGCAGTGTTGCCGACTGGCGACAGCTGTACGAAAAAATCCCTCGCCTCAACGTCCTTCAATCGATGCCATTTGCTCGTGCCGCACGCCTTCTTGACCGAAAAGCGACCAGATTGGCGGTAATCGAGCGCGCTGGTGAAGGTGTTGGCTTGATGGCCATTCAAGAAATTAAACTCGGCCCCGTCCACATTGTGGACCTCTACCGTGGTCCCCTTTGGTTTTCAGAAAATCCGCCGGAGTCCTGGCTGTCTGATTTTGCCCGTTTATTCAATCAGACCTTTCCGCGACGGATCCTAAGGCGCAGGCGTTGGCTGCCCGAGTGGCGTGATTCGGAAGCCGCGCGCCAAATCATGCGTGCCCTTGGTTTCAAGGCGAAGCCAATGTCGTTTGAGACCGTTTGGATGGACCTTGGGCTTTCTGAGGCCGAGCTTCGCGCAGGGTTGCATCCGAAATGGCGCAACTCTTTAAATAAGGGTGAGCGTTGCAATCTTGAAATCGTCGAAGACTGGACCGGATCAACCGGTAAGGCATTTTTGCAGCAATACGATATCGATAAATCGATCAAGAAATATTACGGCCGGTCTCCTCGTTTTATTGCAGCCGAACTGGCGCTTGCTCTGAGATCGCGCGAGGCTGTTTTTGTCTGGGCGTGCGAAAATAAGGTGCCAGTCGCGTCAATTTTGATTTTGATGCACGGCAAGAGTGCGACCTACAGGATCAGCTGGACGACTGACGAGGGGCGTAAGGCCAACGCCCACAACGTTTTGCTGTGGTATGCAATCAAATTGCTCAAATCCAAAGGGTACGCCTACCTTGACCTTGGTGGGATTGAACCCCACGCAGCCGAGGGTCTGACCGCGTTCAAATCCGGGATGGGCGGTGATGTTTTCAAGCTGATGGGTGTCTTCAGCTAGCTGTGGATGTTTTCTTCTGGTTGTTTCGGACCCATTCACGGATCCATTCAAGAATCTCGCCCCATTTCATGCAGGCCATGATGATAATCAACCCGTCAAATGGGATTCTGTAGCGGGTTTCACCAATCGCAACGAAACCCAAGAGCCACAGGCCAAGCAGCGGCAGGGCGAGGCTTGCGGTTAAAACTTCGCTGCCCCTCACGATCCTGAACGGTGGAAATACCAAGGCAAGCGCAGGGATTATTCCAAAAAGTAAAAATAGAACTTCGTAAAACTTAAGCAGCGTTGCAGTTGGCATCTGGTTCGCGGGCCAAGGGTCGTTTCCGAAAATCGAATCATTCGCATTTTTAAAGGAAAGGGTCAGATACTGGACAGGATCTCTTCCGAACATCCTCATGGCTTCCTTCATGGCAGCCGCATTGTCCACAATACTGAAATCAAATTTGAATTTTCCCTTCGGGTTTCTTTGATGGGCAACGGGGCTTCCGTAAAAGTGGAAAATGCCTGTTCCCGGTTCTTCAAATCGTGATTCGGCCGCATCCGGCAGGCGCCCCATCACCATCTGACACCCGGCACCCAGCGACGTGAGCATTGGCCGCCCAGACTTGAAGGAAAAATAACCTGCAAAGATGGCTGCGATGAAAAGAAAAGGCAGAAGGGTTTGTGCCACAGCTGTTTCTGCCTGGTGCCGAACGGCATTTTTATCCCGCCGCCTGTTCCAAATTCCAATGCCCGTGATCGCCACAACCATAAACAGCATGCAGATCCCGTGGGGACGAAACAACAGGCTGATTCCCCATAAAATTCCGGCAGCGAACGACCAGGGTTTGGAAAAACGCCCCTGACTTGTCATCGCCATCGCAAGGCAGGCAGTTCCTGCCGCAATAAAAAAAGCGAAAGGTGTCTCTGACATGAAAAGGCTGCCGAATGAAATCATACTGAAATCGAGTGAAGCCCAGACGGCGACGGCAGCAGCCAACACGGGCCCTGCCATTTTGCGGGCTGCAATAAACCAAAAGACGGGGGCGGCAATGGACATGAAAAGCCACAGGGCGTCAGCCGCATGGAGGCCGCCTGTAAGGCGGAAACTTCCAGCCAAAAGCAGGCCTGTCCCAAGTGGTTGGATCAGGTCAAAGGAATTCAAAATATGATTCGGACTTAAAAGGCGTTGCGCCAAAGTGACGTAGCCTTGCATGTCGCTGAAAATGTGTTCGCTCGGCCGGAACACGACGTAGGTCATGTAGAAGCGAAGTATGGCACCAGCGATCAACGCGCCACCGCCGATAATCCAGGGGATTGATGATTTAGGGCTTGAATGACGGGGCAGCATGACTCGAGGTTACCCCGATCTTGATCATGCCACAACTCCCCGCCATTAACCTTATCATGCGATGAGGCGATTATTTAACCAGCTTAAGGTGGCAAGACACTTCCGGGTTCGGAACCACCGGCTTCGTGCAGCTCACTTCGAGGACCTGGTAGTTGTTGGCGCCAACCAGTTGTGGGTTCATTTTTGCCCCGATGCGTTCCATCACCTCGACCATCTTGCGTGCCATGGCAGCGTCGTTGATCCATAGATCACCTGACCATCGATGGTAGCTGGTTGGATGCCAGAGGCTTCCATCGAGTCAAAAAAAGTTGACGCGTCAACACCAGAAAGTTCCAGGCCGAGGTCGCTCCGGCCCTGGCTCAATTCGTAGGAGCAAGATATTTCCGGATTTGGCACGACCGGCGAAGTGCAACTGACATTTTTGATTTCGTAATTGATGGCTCCAACGAGTCGCGGGTCAACCTGAGCACCAAGGCTGTCTAGGGATTTAACCGCTCTTGCCGCAACAGAGGCCTTGGAGACATCGTAGGCCTCGCCGGATTTTTGGATTTCGCAGCGCTTGTCTTGATTGGCGGTCGAGGCGATAGAACAATGAACCATGTCGGCACTCAGGGTCGTTGCGCCAATAATCACGCGCCCGTCAACGGTGTCGGCCTTGATGCCAGCCTCTTCAAGCAACCGAAACAGAGCCTCAGCATGCTCGCCAGAAACTTCCAGGTCGGCTTGTGCAGAGCGCAGAAAGGCATTTTCATTTGCTTTCGCGCCACAGGCATTCACTAAAAACAGGAATGAAATGGATGCCACCGAAACGTTAACTGATTTTCTCACGGCGAACTTCATGGAAACCTCCAAAGTGTTGCTGGGCCGACTTGAGCAAGGTGCGTGCCACACTGCACCGTTTGGTGTGAGGACTCGATAAGTCCGTTTCTTCGTCCGGCGGTCAGTCCTGCGAATATTATAACCAACCGGAACTAAAGAAGAATTTAACTTCCTGGGGGCCCATCCTGTTCCTTGCCGCGCATGATAAGATAAAGATTCCGCTGTGTTTCAAATTCAACCGGTCTTCCTTTAAGGGGAAAGTCAGATGAGCTTTTGTACGCGAATGATCAAATCCGTTGCCTTGCTTGCACTTCCTTTGGCTGCGTTTTCGGGCTGCACAAGCGACAAAGCCGCCCAGTCCAAGGGCGCGGAAGAGGCGGTTGCTGCTCCTGGTTTCGATGCCTCGCGAGTCATCGAACGAATTGGTGGTCTGAAGGAAACTCCGAAGTGGGCTACCGGAATAGAGCCTATGCTTGAGGAAAAAGGGAACGTAATTTACATCCAGACGTTGACCATGGACGGAAATTCCCGCCCCGAAGCATGCGTCAAGGCGGCGAGCGATATGGCCCGCGCCGAATTTGTCCGCCAAATCAAGGACGGCATAACGGCTGCCGGTCAAGTCACCGAAAACTCCGCCACGGCGGATGTGGCCATCGAAAGCAACGTCGCCTACTTGAGCAACCTCAAGCTAAGTGGCGCCAAGATTTCCGAGCGTTATTGGGAGAAGTTTGAGGAGAGCGATTCTAGCCGAAGCCGTGTTTTGAAGGTTCGTTGCGCCGCCAAAGTCGCCATTCAAAAAACCTTGCTCGACCAGCAAATCCGTAAGGCGACAGAGACCAATGCAACCAACCCGGAAATCAGAAAGAAGTTACTCGAAGGCCAGAAGGCATTTTTGGACCAGATTGCCAAAGAGGGTGCCGCGCCAGCAGAAGCCGAGAGCGCCCAGTGAGGCGCCGAAGCCGGCACATTGCAACTTTAATCGGAGCGGTCGGGGGCGTCGCACTTGCGGCGGCCTCGGCCTCCTGTTCTGCGCGTCAAGAATTGAGCGCAGCATTAAAGTCCGAGCCGGTTCGGGGCAGCGTCCAAGAGCAAGACCCGTCACAGGATCATGCGGCTAATTGCCTCGAGGCGTCAGAAAAACTGAGGCTTCAGAATGAGGCTTCGATTTTCGTCGGATTTGGTGAGTCCTTCACTTCCGATGATGCAACGAACGCGGCTGCCGCAGATCTCGTCCGGCAGATTCAAACCAAGATTTCATCGTCTGGTACAACGCAAGAATCCAACCGTTCGGTCGAAATCTCAAACCTGACCCAGTCGACGGTAGATGCCATGCTCACCGGAATGGGCGTGGCCAAGCGGTGCCGCGACGGCGCCCGTTGGCAGGTGGTCACTAAACTTGAAAAAGCGGTGTTCTTCCGCAATATCCAGCTTCGCGTTCAGCCGGTTCTTCGAGAGGCATCTTCCCTGCGGCAGACCTTGCGGACTGTTTCCACATCTCGTCAAGATCTTTTGTCTACTGCTGCCCGCGCGCGCTACCTTTCGCGTGCGGAAGGTGCAGCTGCTAAAGATCTCATTGCCGTATGCAGAACCTTCAATTCATGCGCAATGTTGAATGATTCCGATCTCGCTGATCTTGATGCGACGGCGAGCGAAGTTTTTGCGAGGTTCGCTTTTTCCCTTCAACCGAAAGATCAAGAAGCGGCCGCAGTGAGCACGGTGGTTGCTCGGCTGCTCTCGGAAGAAGGGTTTGCAATGGCAACAGCACAAAACAACAACGAAGCTGGACTAAGTTGCCAGCGAAAGGATTTTCCGCCTATGGTCCAGACCGGGTACATGGTCACGGAAATCTTGTGTAACGTCGCTTTCACGGCAGGATCCGGAGATCCTGTGACCGGTTTGACTCGGGCTTATCTTGGTAACGGACTTGGCGAAACGCGGGAAGAGGCTCTCTCTGAGGCGCGCCGCAAGCTGGCCCGCAAGGAATAAAGCTGGCCCATGGCTTTATTTTCAACTTCAGATTTTCAACTCGGCCCACATCCGGTTCATGAGAACCAGCAAATCACCAAGATCTTCCAGATAATATAGCCGTGCTTTTGTGGCTTGGTCTGGATACAGGGCCGGGTTGTTTTTCTCGGCGTCAGGAAGAAGATCCCAGGCTGGCTGATTTTGCGTAGAGAAATGACCTTTTAAAGCCAATTCACTGGCCACCTTCGCATCCAGAATGAAATCCAGGAAACGGTAGGCTTCTGCAACATGTTTTGCAGAGGTGGGGATGGCAAAATTATCTGCCCATCGGACAGCGCCCTCGCGAGGGATGAAGTATTTGAATTCTGGTTTCATCTCGGCTGCTTGCAGGGCATCCATCGAATAGGCATGAGAAATATTTAGTTCAGATCGGGCCAGATATTGGCGCGGTTCCGAAGTGAACATCAGAATATTTTCACGAATGTTGCGAAGTCCCGCTAAGGCTTCTTCAAGCTTTTGATGATTGCGTTCGTTGGGAGTTGAACCTTTCCAGATCAACATTGCGGAAAAAACCTCGCGCATGTCATCCAAAAGCGAGGTGCGTTTTGGGTCCGGAGATTCAAACAACATTCCCCACCCAGGAATTTCACCGGGCGCCAGATGGACCTTTGTTGTGTTGATGACCAGCCCCGTTGTCCCCCAAGAAAACGGCACCGTGTATTTTAGTCCGGGATCCCAAGCAGGGCTCCGGACATCTTCCATGAGATTGCCCAGGTTTTTTAGCTGGCCATGGTCGAGTTCCCGCAGCATTCCAAGGCGAATCATCTGGCGTGACATATAGTCTGACGGCTGAATAAGGTCGAATCCGGTTGCGCCAGCTTTTAGTTTCGCAAAGAGTTCCTCGTTGCTGCTGACAAAAGACAGCTCGACTCTGATTCCGGTTTGTTTTTGAAATTGAGTCAGAACATTCTGGGGCAAGTAATTGCTCCAGGCACAGATGCGAAGGACTGGTTGGGCGGAGTCGTTCGACTTGCGTGCGAACCAAAAACTAGCTCCGCCAATCAGGATTATGGCAAGCATGCCATTTAAGAGAACTCTCAAGATCCGCTGATCACCCATTTACGGCTTTGCTCCTTCGACCACAAAACCATGACCAACCCGGTCGACAGGCAGATCATTACCAGAGACATGGCATTTAACTCAGGTGAAAAACCTATGCGCATGAGTGAGTAAATTTTCAAGGGTAATGTGATCAAACCAGCTCCGCTGGTGAAAAAAGAAATTAAAAAGTCGTCAAATGAGATGGTGAACGAGAGCAGCCATCCCGCAATGAGACCCGGGACGATGTTGGGCAGGATCACCTTCCAGAAAATTTGGCCGGGCTCGGCTCCGAGGTCATAGGCCGCTTCGCCCAGGTTCGGGTCCAGCTTTCGCAGCTGCTCAATCATGATGAAATAAACAAAGCTCGCACTGAAACTGGCATGGGCGAGCACGACTGTCGTGACGCCAAGTTCAAAGCGGAACAGCAGGAAAAAAAGCAGTAAAGACAGTCCTGTAATCACTTCTGGAATCAGGATGGGGAGCATGATGAGTGCGGTAAGGCTCGGCGGCAGGACGGTTGAAAACGGCCCGAAACCAACGGCCCCAAGAGTCCCGATGAATGTGGCAATCGTGGCCGAGGCAACCCCGATGATGAGGCTGTTCATGAGGGGTTCCCAGAGGGAGTCGCCGTGAAGGAGGGCAACCACCCAATCCGTGGTAAAGCCGCTCGCGATGTTTCCTGGGTCAGTCAGAAAGGCCTGGACGACCAGATAGGCAAGGGGCAGGTAAAGAAAACCCATTGTGGCCCAGAACATGGTCGTAATGAAAATATTGTTCGGAAGGACGACAGCCGCTGATTCAGGCGGGGTGGACCTTGGATTTGTAGTTTTAGCGAAGGCCATGACTTGTTGGTCCCGCCTTTCTTTGTTCAAACCGCATACGGACCCATACTGCAATCATGAGTCCCATGGACAGGACACTCGCCAAAGCCGATCCAAACGGCCAGTCCTGCATGGTAAAAAACTGCTCAACCATCACGCGGCCCAGGAACACTTCCTTTGCCCCGCCCAGAATATCCGGGATCACGTACTCACCCATCATGGGGATGAAGACAAACAGGCTGCCAATGGCGATCCCCTCGCGCACGTTGGGGAGCAGCACGCGAGTGAAAGTCTGCCAACGGTTTGCCCCGAGATCCATCGCTGCCTCGCGCAGTGAAAGGTCAAATTTCTCAAGGGCAGAAAAAATCGGGACCACAAGAAATGGCAGGTAGTTGTAAACGAGTCCAAGGTAAATCCCAAAGCGTGTGTAAAGTATTTCAATGGGCGAGTCGGTTAATCCAAGGCGCATGATGGTCTGGTTCAATAGGCCGTGGTTGCCAAATATCGACACGATCCCGTAAATCCGCAAAATAAAATTCGTCCAAAACGGAATGAACAACAACATGAGTCCCATCTGGCGCTTTTCTGGAGTCGCTCGTGCCAGATAGTACGCCACGGGGAAACCTACCAGCAGGCAGGTAATGGTTGCGCCAAGGGACAGGAAAATCGTTTTGGCGAGAACCTTCAAGTACACCAGGTGAAACGCACGTTCATAGTTTGCCAGCGTGAAGGTCCATGAAATCAGACCTGATTCAGAACGGACCGCAAAACTCATGGCGAGGATGATTAAAAAAGGCAGAACACTCAGGGTGACGAGCCAAGCGAAAAAGATCCAGGCGCTCGGTGGCCAGTCGCGCAGGCGCAGAACCAGCTTTTTCATTTAGGGGCACTCTGGGGGAGCAAGATGGCGTCCTCGGTCTTCCAAGTCAGGAAGACGCGGTCACGCCGGTTGAGGAGGCGCTTTTTTTGCCGCTCCAACTCAGCCTCGGAGACCTTGAAGACGTTGTCGTGCGTCTTGATGGTGTATTCCGTTCGCGAGCCCAGATAAGTCAGGTCCTGGATTTCGCCTTCGAGAAGGTTTTCCTGGGTGTTGGAACGCTGGCGCAAGAGGCGCATTTTTTCTGGACGCAGAAGCATGGAGACATTCCGCGGCAGGGCAATTCCGTTTTTCCTGACTTTGAACGTCCCCATGGCAGACGAAACCGTCCATTCGCCTGGTTTGTTTTCGGCAAGTTCACCGCGGATTTCATTCACCGGCCCTATGAAACTGGCGACAAAGGCGTCAGACGGATCCTCGTAGATGGCCTTTGGGGTCCCGACTTGAAGGCAACGCCCGTCCTTCATGACAGCCAGACGGTCAGACAGCTGAAGGGCTTCCTCCTGGTCGTGGGTAACTAGGATAAAGGTCGCGCCAACCTTTTTGCAGATGGTTCGCATCTCCTCCCGGACCCGCACGCGCAGGGATGGGTCAAGGGCCGAAAACGGCTCGTCAAGGAGCAGTACGGCAGGTTGGTCGACCAGAGCGCGGGCCAGGGCAACGCGTTGGGACTGACCACCACTGAGTTGGTGGATGCGCCGATCAGCCAGCGTGCCAATCTCAGTCAAATTCATGATTTCGTCCACGCGGCGCTGGATTTCGGTCTTGGCTAGTCCCTTTAGGCGAAGGCTGAAGGCCACGTTTTCAAAAACACTCAGGTGCGGAAAGAGGGCGTAACGTTGAAATACGGTGTGGATGTTGCGTTTGTGGGGCTGGAGCCGGGTGATGTCACGGTCGCCAAGCATGATCCTGCCGCCCGTTGCCTGTTCAAATCCGCCAAGGAGCCTGAGAACCGTCGTTTTCCCGCAGCCCGATGGGCCAAGAAGCGAAAAAAATTCGCCCGGTTGGATAGCAAGATCCAGCGGCTGAAGCACGAAGCTTCCGAATGATTTTTCTAGCGATTCACAGCGGAGTTCGTACATGCCCCAACCTGGCAAAAAGAGGGTTCGGGATACGGCAAGGCCGCAAGTTTGTAAAGGTTAAATCGAACCCGTAAGATAGAGGCAGGCGCGAGCTTGCCAAACCTCCCCGGAGACAACGGCATTGATCCAACATTTACTCTTCACTTTCAACACCTTCGTCGCAATTTTTGTGATTGTGGATCCATTTGCAGTCGTCCCGATTTATTTGAGCCTGACGGAGGGGTATTCACCAGCGGCGCTTCGTCAAACCCGGCACAAGGCGACAAAGATTGCGCTGGCGATTCTTTGCACCTTTGGCCTGACAGGTATGGGTATCTTTCGAATCTTTGGCATCACGCTGCCGGCATTTCAGATTGCTGGTGGAATCCTCCTGCTCCTTTTGGGGATCGCCCAACTCAATTCGAGCCGCTCGCGGGTCCAACCGGAAGAACAGTATGAGGGCATGGCCCGTGACGATATTTCCGTATTTCCTTTGGGAATGCCGCTACTGGCCGGCCCAGGTGCCATTTCAACAGTTGTTCTATTTGCAAGCGAGGCCCGGGGCATCGGGCAGATGACGGGCCTGCTGGTTGCCATTGCTGGCGCGCTAGGGGCATCGCACTTGACGTTAAAGGGCGCGCCTCTGCTCTACAAGGTGCTTGGTCGAACGGGTCTTAACCTGTTGACCCGGATCATGGGCGTGATCCTCACGGCCGTTGCGGTCCAATTTATCTTGAACGGTATCCTTGGAGCCTTTCCCGTGCTCACGGTGAAATGATCCAAAATATCCTTGTAACCCTTGCCCAACTAGCATTATACGCGCAATCCTGAGGCAGACACTTCTGCCGGGAGGCGCCTTGATGATCAACGCAAACATGTTCCGTTTCGGCTTGATGCTGGCCAGTGCCACCGTGTCCCTTGCTGCCTCGGTTTCAAGCCATCGGGTGACCCCTTGTTTGGAAGAGGCCCGACTGGCGGCTGTTAATGATTCAATGGAACGCTTGAAGGCCGGCAATGCCGCAGACCCAAAGGTTTATGAGGACCGCAGCCCCGAATCCTTCAGCCGGTCCAACAACACCTTCGCTTACGATTTTTCCTTGCGGGCCTACGATGATTACCGCGGCGGCATCTGGCCGGCTCGCGAGCACTATCAGGTTGTCGTTTTCTTTAATCGCAACGCGCGCTCTCCCGGGCAAACTTGCCAGATCAACAAGGCAACCCTTCTGGAAGTCGCCTACTGAGGCGATTTCAACTGTTGTTTTTTCGCCAATTGAGATCATTAAGTTCAATAAATATAGTTTCTTACAAACTTATTTCTTTAGTTTCCCTTGATTGTTCCGCAAAAGCCTTCTGTGGCCGGCCTTCGCCGGTTCTCAAGAGGAGGTTTTTGTCATGCAGAGCGGAAACTTCCGTTTTGCCAGATTTGCTCTCACAGGCTGGGCTGCAGTCGGTCTAGCCTTTCTGGTGCATGGGTGTGCCTCAGTTGGCCGGGCCAAGTCTGCATTGGCTGATGCAAATTCCGTCCTGAACCAGGCGGGGTCAGGGCGTGCAGCAGCTCCCCGTCATACCCTGCGTGAATGGCGCCTTGAACTGGAGACAGGTGGATTCGTCCAACTGATCCTGAGCAGCTCCGGCCATTACCTGATGCGTCATGGTTATTTCTACGTCGATCAAACGGTTGGCTCTGGCAAAGCCCTCATGGTGTCGGAAGTCAATATTGGAAAATATGGAATTCATGGCTCGGGGATTTCTATAGGCGTTCCACTGAAGTCAACCTGCCTTCCGCGTCTTGGGCTGGACTCACATTTGATCATGGAAAGTGGAGTTGGCCAGAGCCTCCTGATGGATGAATTTTCCACGCGAAATTTTATTTTCGAAGCCATCAAAAATCAGACCGAGTTGCCATTTTTAAAACAGAGCCTGGGTTCGCTGGATGAAAAGTCATCGCTTCCGACCGGACGGCACGATCCTGATGGAAACTTAGAAACTAAACTTGGCTGCATTCAGATGCAGGCAAGTGGTCAAATTGGTTTTGTTTTGCCAGAGGTGGATCAGGATGAAGCTACTCCCCGAATTCCATCCGAAGGAGTCGCTCATTGAGTTTAGAACTGCTCTACTAGAGTGCGCCTGGCATCGACTGTAGCTCAGGATCGCGAGATGCGGCACAGGATGACGGAATTGATATGATGAGGGAGAGGGAGAGGGAGAAGGAGAGAGTGGCGCACCCGGAAGGATTCGAACCTCCGACCCCTAGATTCGTAGTCTAGTATTCTATCCAGCTGAACTACGGGTGCATCCTCAGAACGAGTGGAGGTGTATATCCAAGAGGCCTCTATCCTGCAACCGCTAATTGGTAGTGCCGTTTGGCACCACTTTCCACCGGTGTGATGACCATAATATGCGACGGGGCAAAACCCATTTCGGCTGCCGAAATGGACGCACCATCCATCGGCGGCCACTCAATTAACATCCCAGAATAATTAGTTAAATCAGCAAACACTCCGGCGTCTTCAAGGGCCTCCAAAGCGGTTCCGCGGTAGAGGTCCAGGTGAGCCACGCGGCGGCCATCGGGGAGCGTGTATTCTTGGAGGTATGTATAGGTAGGAGAAAGCACCGGGACTTTTTCAGGCAACCCCATGGCATGCAACAGGGCTCCGGAGAGGGTCGTTTTTCCAGCCCCGACGGGTCCCACGAGCCACAGGCAAAAAGGCGAAGTGCCCGCCAAGGCAAGGCTCGTGGCCGTGGCGATGTCCCGGAGATCGTCTTCTCCGGCCACACGCTCCCACAGTCGTTTATGGGCGGTGGCGCGGGTCATTTAGGAGTTCTTTCATGGTCTGGACGGCTTCCTTGAGGCCGGTGAAGAGTGCGCGGGCCACAATGGCGTGCCCGATGTTGGCCTCTTCGGCATGCTCGACATGCTGAAGCCACATGGCATTCGTGTAATTCAGGCCGTGGCCAAAATGCGCTTGAAGACCCAATCGGTGGGCCAGAGCCGCGGCATGATTCAACCTGGCAGTAAGAGCCACCTGTTCTCGCGTGCGACGGCAGGCCGCCATCTTATGGCACCAGGATCCTGTGTGAAACTCGACGG
>Ga0247843_1008332_pt1 | contig 12155 bp, 2 predicted proteins | sample LaCruzMarch2017__FD_192420 | JGI IMG/M metagenome (GOLD analysis project Ga0247843, IMG submission 192420) | Freshwater microbial communities from meromictic Lake La Cruz, Castile-La Mancha, Spain - LaCruzMarch2017_8m | ecosystem: Environmental > Aquatic > Freshwater > Lake | place: Spain...
ATGGGGGAGAGCATTATTTCCGAATACTTTCTACTTAGGCATCCTCCTCCTCATTTATTTCACCATCTTGACTACCAAAGAAATCACTTATTGAAGTAGACAGACGTGCACTCATCTTTAAATCCACGCCCTTACGTAATGCACCAACATAACCTTCCACGAATCGACTGAAGAAGCTTTTTTCACTTTCTGTGGTCTTGGAATTATTATCCTTCATTTCACGCAGTATAGCCTCCTCTTGTATAGTTGCCTTAAGTTCTTCTTCTAATCGACGTATACGTGCTTTTCCCTCTGTTGATATATATTCACATGGCTTGACAGATGTGGATTGTAGCTTTGTAACTTCACGTGCGGCTAACTCAGCTAAACGTTTATTTCGTCGTGCATTACGCATAGCTTCCTTCACTCGGTCAAGAGTAAGGATTAGTGTTCTATTAGGGACAGTAAATGCCAAATAGTGATTGCCTAGAAATCGCCCAGGTCGGAGTAAGGCACTGAACTCTATAAGTAGCTTTCCATTCTTAATGTCAATGAATTTGATCTGATTATCCTCGCCTAAATTGAATCCATCCATATTATCATTCTTTTTCAGTGGTGAAACTAATGGGATAAATGTATATAATGGTTGTAATACTGGTATCGTATAACCGAACCATTCTCTGAATTTATCCCTCACATTCATCTCAAACTCTTTTGGACATTCAAAAAAGATTGCAATCTCAGGCTCGAGCAAACCAATTATCCGTCCATACGATCTTGTACCAATCTTCGTCCGTACCTTGAACCCCTGTTCAATTGGATCATGCTTATATCCCAATGCCTCCTTTATCTTAGCCCGGCCGGTGATAATAAGACGATTACGATTATCAAATTGAACATTCTCGAGTTTAGCAATCTCCACTAATGGTGCATTTTGTTCCAATGTCTTCCATGTACGGCCGTAGAAGACTGCACCATCCAATAGATCCCGCACGCCCCGAACACGTCTACTTAATGCACGTGCCACAAGTCGACGCAGTCCAGTATCCAAGAGGATTGATTCCATTATATCATCTCTATTAAAAGAACATGTTAATGTGGCCGTAAATGGTTTCAAGATTAGTGGCCCACCTGGTAGTAGTCGCTTTACTCCTCCTGGTATAGAACCAAATAAAAATTGACGCAAATCGAGATTTAAACCTTCTAATACAAGACTGCCCTCGCCATCATCTTCTTCCACTAAATCCCATATCTCATCATTCAGATGATTTGTAGTATCCGTGACATCAATCTCTGCAATGGATGTCTTTCTATTGTTGAAGAAAGAAGTGAACCAATTCTTCTTCTTCGTATCCCCATCACTATTACCGTCAACAACACTTTCTGTCACGTTTGTTGTGCCATTGTTATATCTCCTTCGTCCTCCCTCCTCTTCATTCATCCTTGCATACCGTAATGCTGCCATATCCCGTACCAACATTTGATATTCCTGTCTATCCACGACACCATCTCCATTCACATCATACAATCGTACCAATCGTGCCGATAATTCAGTTAATGACTCTATTACACGTGATCGTATACCCAATCGTGCACCGCCCATTAATGCGACAGTTTTTAATGCCTGTGCCAATTCCCATACGTCTAATGTACCATTACCATCAATATCAATTTTGTCAAAAGTTTCATTGGCAGTATCTGTCTTGCCAAAATTACCAAAAAAGGAGGAGGAACCACCTCCCGATGATGATGATGATGATGATGATGATAACGATGACGATCTTCTGCGTGTTGTTGTCTTACTTGACGATTCCAAATTTTTACTAGCCAGTAGTAAATCACCCAACGAAGATGATGATTCCAATTTAGACGTATGGTGTAATAAACCATCTATTCCACCCATACGTAATTGTCGAAATGCCAATCGTGAGAAGTAAATACGTATCGAATTTACCATCTTTTCATTCATGGGCGTTACATCGTTGGTATTCACTTCGATTTCTAAATCTTTCACCTCCTCGGCAAGTGCCATTATTAGACCCGTGAGCAGTCGTCTTGCACCGACATTATTGTTGTTATTCGTCGATATTTCGGTGGCAGTATCGCTGCTAGCGATACCATGTTTGACTATATTATCATCGTTCGAGGTGGGGGCGGCATGAGGTGCACTAGACTCATTCGAGTGATCACTGGCGTACGACCATTTTGGAATAAGACCGCCGCCAAGCCATTTTTTACCAAAGAAACGATTGGGAGCATAAGGTGCACTAGACTCGTTCGAGCGGTCATTGGCGTACGATTTTGGAATAAGACTGGAGCCAAGCCATTTTTTACCAAAGAGATGAATCCTCCGAGCCAGAGGATGGCTAGTAGTAGTAGTCGTTGTATCATCCATACCATTATTGTTAGTAGTAGTTGCACTACTTTCAATTCCGCCACCTCCACCACCACCACCTATAAAGTTGGAACTGTCGAGTATATTACTAAGCAACCGTTCTCGTTCCAGTTTGTTCATTATCTTTGATTCAAGACCTTGACGTAATGTCGATTTAAATCGTCGTTCTTCTGTATTCTCATCCCCATCATTCGGCATAATATTATCGTCTTGTATATTAATTATTTTCACGTGTCGATTGTCTATTGATGATGAGACTGTCACATGTTGATTGTCTATTGATGACAATAATTGATCATCTTTCTCCATCGTGACATTCCGATGACGATCGTTGTGATTTTTCGGGAAGTAGTCATTCATCGAATGTTGTATCCTTCCTACTACCGTTGCAACAGGTTTCAACGGCTCACTAATAACAAGGCCGTAAACGTTGTTGCCATTTCCTTGCTGCTGCTGCTGCCTTCTCCTTCGCCGCTCTATTAGTGTATGTATAAACGCCGCACTAGAAGAAGAAGGATACCCGTCGTTACTACTCCCTAGACTTATTTTTACAGCTGTGACGGTTAATGTTGTTGACGAAGTCATGCGCAATTCCATAGACTGCACCGATTGCAGATGACATGCACACATCATCGTCAACAACAACAACAACATCATCATCATCCCAGCAGAGTGAGGAGCCGCCACCTATTTCCCACCTAGCTGCTCGTCATGCGCCGGATAGTATGAATGAGGAGGACATACAATACAGAAAAGAGGAGACGGGTGAATTGTTCCCGCCATGAATTTAGGTTGAACCCCCTCAAATCAGGAAGGACCTTGCACAATGACGAGAAATATGTATGCACAGTGTAGTGGAGAAAGACATCCATAAGAACCTAATATACTAAAGCCCCAATCGATAGTATCATGACAAGAACAACAAGGACATCCACACCATCCTCCTCCTCCTCGGAACTAACAACAATCAAGAATAGTTCCTCGTCGGTGGTACGGGCGGTTCATGAGGGAGTGGTGGTACATGAAAATTATCACCCCCCCAAGAACAACAATGACGACGAAGGAGGAGGAGACGTTGATGTCGTGATGACCCATAATTCTACGACTGCAACAACAACAACGGCCGCAGGAGGAGGAGGAGGAGGGGGGGAGGGGGTCGAGGACGATGTTGACGGGATGGTGGTGGCAGACGAGGAAGGGGGAGATGACAATAAGACGACGACGAAGAAGAAGAAGAAACACCCCACCATTACTAATATTATGAACAAAGATGACGACGACGATGCATTGGTGGGGGAGGAGGGATTAGATAATAATAAAGAGATGATGGTCAATAAGAATGATAGTAACAACTACAACACAATAAACGAGGTGGGGGGGAAAAACAAAGGAATGGGGGGAGGAGATTCCACCATTACCTCCTCCTCCTCCTCCTGTGCTGCTCCAGCATCTGCTGCCGTACCACCACCACCACCCTCCTTTTCCATGACACTAGCCATAGGGCCCGATGATGCCCGACGTGTCTATCGTGCATCGAATGCGTTTAATACAGAAATACGCAATTTGCAGCAGCAGCAGCAGCAGGCAGTTGTAGTAGGGGTCAACGAAAAAGACACAATGCACATGATAAAGGGTGGTAGTAATAGTAGTAATAGCAGTAGTAGTAGTGGAGGGGGAGATGAAACGTTGTTGGATGATGATGATGATGATAAGAATAAGAAGAAGCCGGCGATTGTACATTCTCCACCGTCACGAGAGGGGGAACCATTAGTACTACGTCCAAATAATAAGCATCAGGCTAGTAATAGTAGTAGTAGTAGTAGTGGTGGTGATGGCGGCGGCGATGATTGTATGATGATTATTAACCCTCCTCCTGCTCATATTCCACCTCTTCGGCAAAGTAAAAGTAGTAGTGACGAAGGTAACATCACTACTACTGCAGTAGTCGAGGAAAGTAAACACATCACTAGTACTGAACATACTGCTACTACTACTACAACTGGCAGTAGTAGTAATACTACTACTGCTACCTCACAACAACAACAACCGTTACGCAATTTACTAATACCCGCGGCAAAGAATACAAATGACCCACTACTGCAATTCTACATGACACAGATGGAGGAGGGTATGAAGTTGTCATTAATTGAACAACAAACGAGTTTATTATTCTTTCTGGATGCCGATAAGAGTACTAAGTTATTAGCCGCATTTGATGTACTTAGTAGTACGACCACCCCTCCGGTAGTAGTAGCAGCAGCAGCATCATCAACGGACGCGGGTAGTAGGAGGGCAATGGAAGATGAGGAGGAGTCGAACAACAACAACAACAACAACAACAACAACAACAGTGGAAGAAAAAAACAGAATAATAGTATTGATGATGATGATTATGGCACTAATAATCTTGTTGAACGTCAAGGATTGATATGTCTATTTCAATCCTTCTTAACGTCTATATCTACCTGCGTTCATGGTGGTGGTGGTGGTGGCAGTGCTGCCATTGCTAGTGGCAAGGGGATGGTGGGGAAAGATGAGGAGGGGGAAGGAAACAGTAGTAGTAGTAGGGCACCCACTCCCACTATTCAGAATACATCCCCATCGACTACTGCAGCAGCAGCAGCAGTAGTAGGAAAAAGTGATGGTATTACTTCAAATAAGAAAACGGAAAATGTGGATGTAAATATGGACCCTAACAACAGCAATGATGGTGATTGGAAGGGATCGGGACAGACACAACGTGAAATATTGGATGTGGCGACCTTTGCAGCTGATAATTTAATCGAGTATGCAAAGAAAGACAACAACTATAAGACAACAACAGGCAACGATGGAATTAAAATTTCATTTGACTTATTCGGTAAATGGTATAACTCTGGGGGGTTTACTCATGTACCATGGTTAGAACTGTTGGACTTGTCAAAATGGGATTACACCGATGATGGTGGTGGTGACGGAGTCAACAATTACTCATCATTACATCAATCATCATCGTCGAAACGTGCACGGATGTCACCAGCACATAATATTGATCATCCACTTAATACACCAACACTGGGGGGCATATCGAATATGCGTGAACCAATTGGTTCACCTACTAATTTCTTTACCTCGGGGGCCATGATAGTTGCAACGCCTCATCCGCCGACATCTACTACCGATGGTGGTGGAGGTGTCCAATCCTTCTCGGCCATGTTTGGTGAGAGGAATGAATCATCACGAACAGTCGTCTCATTTGACTTTTCAGGATCGGATACTACCGCTGCTACTACTACCATGGGTGGTGGTGGTGCTGGCACATCGTCATTCCATATTGACATTACCGAAGAGAATCTTGTCATGCTCGGCAACCTCGTTCGTCGGACTGGCTTTTCGTCATTAACACCGCAGCATGTCGAATCACTCATGATGAAACACGCACGTGCCGAGCGGCACAAGTATGGTGAGACGATATATGTAATATCAAGGGCAGAGTTTGGTAAATTTATCCGTGACGTGGTGCCGAAGGAATCATCGAAGAACTTTGACCCAGTCGAAATTGAGAACTTTTCGAACTACTTTACGAATTTCTTCACTTGCTATGATTACAGTTGGAGTGAATTGAAAAAGGATGAGGTGAATGCGAAGGAATTACTGGTGGGTTTTACATTCCTCTTTGCTGGGAATAAAAGTTCCAAGTTGGCGGCTTCATATGAAATATTGGATGTTGACAGAGTAGGTTACTTGACCCAGCGTGGTTTGATGCAATATTTACGAAGCTACCTTACCATGTTGGCGGGTATATCGCTACTGTCGGCAAGTAAGAAGACTACGACACAAATACGCAAGAGGCTCATGTCTTCGAAGAGAGATGATGCATTCTTGGCCGTGGAGAATGGTGCCAAGTGGACTTTGTCACACTTTCTACGTCAATTCGAGCAGGAGTTAGAGCGAGGTCAACGACGTAATTCAACTAGGACTAATGCTGTGACATTTGAGGACTTTGCCAAGTGGTATACCGAGGGTGGATATGCAGTTGCGCCATGGTTAGAATTGTTGGATTTGCACAAATTCTTGTCATTAATTGGAGAGTCATCAAAAGACCCTCCTGGTTCGAAGGATGAATCTTTATCCGAAGTACTGTTTACATTCCCTTTGGCAAAAGGTCGCAGTTTAATAGTTCTAAGAGATGATGCACACTACGTCCGGTCAGTGGTTAGTGAGCTGGGTTTGCTATCGTTGACAAGTGAAGATATCTGGAGCGTCTTGTTCAATGACGTTGCCAATAGCATAGCAGCGGAAGGTGGACCAGGGAAGAGAAAGAATCTACGGATGGAAGTAGATCAAATGACATTTGTCAACTGCATGATGCGTATTCTCTCTGGGACTGGCAAAATAAGACAGAATTCTTCTCAATGGCCCGACTTCTCTCCCGAAGACACGTTGAAGAACTTCTACTTAAGTTTTGACCTGTCCGAATCGAAACGAGTGCCATTGCATCAGCTCATGTGTGGACTAACGCTATTATGTGGTGGAAAGAAAAGCAACAAGCTGGTGTTTGCATTTGGTCTGTTTTGCAGTGATGACATTGGCAAGAATGGAAAGAAGAAATCCTCAATGATTCATAACGATTTCTTCTATTTCTTTCGATCATTCTTAATTGTCATGTTTTCATGCTGTAATCAAAGTTTAAGCCTGAGTGCAGAGGTGGTTACGCAATACATATCAGATACTGCAAAGCAAGTTGCCGATGATGTCATGGCGTATTGGAAAATACGGAATGTTGAGAAGGTGAAATTTGAGAACTTCAGTGAATGGTACAATGAGGGTGGGTTCGAAACGGCGCCGTGGCTCGAGCTACTAGATCTTACAAAGTGGGTCTTGGCCGATCAAGTTCCGATCCAGCATCAGCAGCAACAACATCATCAATATGATCATGCTGTTCCTCCCACACCAGCTGCTGGTATACATCCTTCTGATATCGATGGGTTTGGGTTGACTCCCGGTGCCGAGTCCATTAGGGCATTGTGGGCAACCCCCAGAGCTAAGATAAACGGGTCAGCTCCAAACACCGGAAATCTCCCACTTGGACCGGATGATGACTTCGATCTTGGCATCCTCGATGCCGAAGAGGATGCGATGGATTTATTCCTTCAGCAGGAATCTGGGGCTGCCCACCATGGCGGTCATGTTGACAATGCGAATTATATGTATCCGATCGCGGGACAAACACCGAGTGCTAAATCAATGGAGGCACAGAACGCACTTAAATTCAACCTCCTAACCCATGATCAATTTGGTGGATATATAATCTCTATCGGTCAAAATCAAGTACAACTACTTCATCGAATAGTTACTAAAACAGGGCTGTACTTAATTGATGCACCAACAATTTGCAAATTTATTCTTTACGATACTAAGTCACGTCGTCAAGTCAACCTATCAAGGAAGTCCTTCCAATCGGCAATGAAACGAGTATTCGATTATGCCTTTAAAATTTCCCCGTCTCCCATATCAAGTTCGATTGAGGATGAGCTATCTGACTTCACAACGAAACTCTTTATTTCGTTAGACAATCAGAAAACTGGCAAGATTAACGCTGTATCGGTAGCGTGTGGTTTCTCAGTACTCTGTGGTGGTCGGAAGAGCGATAAGCTTGAGTATGTATTTGAATTACTCGATGAAGATAAGGATACACTAGTTTCGAAGCAGGATATTAATCGATTTATATCATCCTTCTTAGTGATGCTACTGAGTGTGTCTTCATCATTCGCGCATTTGTATGGTGATGGAGTGTGCAGTAATGATCCAGTTGCCATAACGAGAGCAATCGAGGCTGGATCAGATTGGGCCACAACACAGGTATTCGATGCATTACAATCACCAAGTGGAAGAATTTCCTTCGATGATTTTGCAGATTGGTATACCAAGGGTGGGTATCAGAGTATACCTTGGCTGGAACTACTAGATCTAAGAAAGTGGGTTTTGGGCGAAACATGAAATTAAGAATGCTCCCTTTGCTCTTTTGTATGGTGGTGGTTCATATTAATACATTAACTATATTACTCGCGTCTATACTTTCCAAAGTGGTTCTCTCTCGCCCATTCTTCGATCAGCGGCTTTGCGTGCGCAAAGCCGGCCCTCTCGATTTCGTCAAATTTGTCATAGTCAAGCGTCGCGAAGTGGCTGACGGGTGGCCTAAGGAACAAGTCAACATTGTTTTGGATGACTGACTCCATTGTTCTCTCGGAAGAGACGAAAGCAAGACTGCGACTTATATCCCCCATAGAGGGAACTTTCACAGTTTGAACAAAGGGGTTCCAAGAATTGTAGAGGAGCCATAGTCCTGATAGCTCAGTGCCGTACTCATAATATTCTTTTGCCCTCTCTTTTCCAACATGAACAGCAATTACGTGTTTAGCTTTCATCTCAGACATCACATCCGCTGGGAGGACGTTCATGTACCCACCGTCAACTAGAAGTCGATTGTTTTCAGATATTGGAGGTAGGTAACCAACGAGGGTCATTGAGGCTCTGACATACTTCCAAGCAAGACCCTTTGTATGCACAATTTGTTCACAGCCAACCATATCAACGCTTACGCAAAAGAATTGAAGAAGAAAATCTTGTATATGTAGATTGCCAAAGCTCTCTTTGATACAACGATTGAAATAATATCCGGAAAAGTAGCTCGTGACGGGAAACGTCATATCTCTTAGTTTGTTTGAGACCGAGCTCATATCATGAGACATCTCGCGGGCAGCCTTATAAAGTTGGTCTATGTCATCGGGATAGCGAGCAAGCAATCCACCTATATAAGCACCTTGAGACGTCCCTCCAACAATATCTATTGGCACTCCAACTTCGTGGAATGCTCGGATAACGCCAAGGTGTGACAATCCCCTGGCACCTCCGCCACCAAGAACTAAACCAACTGCCTGGCCAGTGATGCGTCTAGTCATACGGTGGAAATCCAGGGGATAATCTTTGAAGCTGCACCGTACGATATGGATCTTGGATATCCATTGCCTTCGATCACTCCATCTGTTCAGTTCTTCATTTGATGAATCCTCGTTACCATTACTTTGCGACTGTACAACCATCTCAACCCTGACATTCTTGGCCTTATTCGCCCAAGCAAGACATTCTTCCGTCCGTTTACGATCCGGTGGGGAAGAGTCAACAAGAATCAGAACACAATCAGCCTGCTGTATTGCCAGCTTGGTCCACCAAGTGTAATTGTAATCAGCCTGGTATACGACGACACGATTACTTTCTTCGACATCTCCAAGAACTCGCGTCATTTTCACCTTTAGAATAGTATTCCGTCGTTGAAACAAATGTGTACCGACTCGTTCTTTTGTAGCTTTCTTTGTCAAAAGCTTGGCAGGGGCAATCAAAGCCAGCGATTCCATAAGGTGTGAGCAGAAGTCTGATACATCCACTGCATCAGTTAGCGGGACGACGGCAATGGTTGCTAAGGATAAATGATAACTGGGCAGCAAAGAGGGTGCCTCAGCCATTGATTGCCTGTTGAGCCCATTTTCAGCAACTACTTTAGTTAGGTGGATTGCTGCTGTCGGGAAGACCTCCATGATAATGTTGATAAGTTGGATGGGAATTCTAGCGACCTCGACGTGACGAATTGCGTAAACACTTTGACTCCATCTTCGTTCAGCCAAGGCTTCCATTTCACCAATCGTAGCTCCACGGCCGAACTCGTTGCGAGTTGATTGTATCTTGTGAGCAGATTCGGCACGCAACCGACCATTCAAGACTACATAAATAGAATCACATGGCTCATTCTCGATTGCAATGTATTCTCCTGCTTGACAATGCATCCAATCCAATCCTGTATCTAGTAGAAACATGACGGGGGATACACATAAATTAGATCCATCACCGATAGTTTCAATGAGATCATGTAGACATCGAATCAACGCACGTGGATATCTTGAAATTAACGATTGAAATGTACTTAAAGGAATCTTGAGCAGCATTGCTCCATGGTTGGTATCTGCGAGACAGCGTACAGTGATGATGCTTGCGTCATTTGTAAAGCAGGATAAGACGCCGATCCAGTTCCCACTGCTTGCAGTGTACAGTGGTTCAAAAGCGCTGCTATTTTCAGCTAACGTTAGATTAGATGATGAACTTCTGGTCCGCGTAGCTCTTTTGAAACTATCAGTCCGACTTGGTTCCTCCTCGGGTGAATTTATTCTTTTATCCATTCCAACTTCAACGAATCCGTTCAGGATTAAATATATAGCATCCGGTAGCTGTCCTTTACTACAAATGATGCTTCCGGGAGTTATCTCTACTATCTCAGCCCCCTCTGTCAACTCCGCATAATTATCTGCTGATAAACCCATCAATGACGCGGCGGCCAAGGTAGCTCGTTTCAAGATATCAACCCGAGAACCGCCAACTAAAGCTTGATCAAGTTTACCCCATTCATCTGTTGTGTATCGCGGCTCCTTTTTTGGTATCGCACCAGTAGAAGTGAATGACATATTGGAAGCTTCAAGACCCAAAATCTTAGCCTCTAGTCCAAGAAATCGGATTAACGTTTGTATCGTTACTCTTTGTAGTCTTGCCATGATAGTTTGACAAATGTTGTGCACGTCTTGGGGGTACTTTTCAAGTATGGTAACGAAACAACGTGATGGTATCCGAAGTAGACGTGTATTTGAAGCAGAAGTAACAGCGTGAACATTCAGTCCATGGGGGATAATCCTCTGCTTCGTATTGGTAAATCTTCCTCCCAATAGCGTTAGAGGATTTAGCAACGTATCACGCAGCTCATATTCTCGAACTAGACTAGTGATAATTGAAAGCAACGAGGTAATAATCTCGCCTGATCCCGAAACAAAGGAGAAGGGGTTATGACTCTTGTTTTGGAAGGATAGACTTGTAGTGACTTGCCCGGTAATAACTGCATAAATTGATCCATCTAATGTATCTGCATCCCAAATTGAGTCTCCGACATTCTTGTAATCCTCATATTCGACAAAATCCAATACATCCAATAATGCATCAGGACTTAGGTAAGAGAATATCTCAATATTCGATGCTAGATGGATTAGATCTTTTGCGCGTTTTTTCTTCGCCCCGTCATCGTCTCCTTGTTTCTCTTCATTCCCGATTCCACTACTTTTATCCATCTTAAATGCAGACGAAGAAGGCAATGCATTATCCTCGTCATCTTCATCTTCTTCCTCATCCACTCCATCTAAGTAGGAATGAAATGAGGCTTCATACTTTCGTTCCGCATTTTCTCTCGCTTCCTCCTCCTCTGCCAGTCTTCGTAGCTCCTGGTCTACTCCTTCCCCTTGATCGAGTATACTATTATCATTATTGATAAGCCGAATTGACGATGTAATCTTCTTAAATGACTTCCTTGCATTTATCAACGTCGCCGATGGCTCACTATCGTAACTGTGTTTCTTCCGCGAGACATGGAATTGACGATTCACCAACCATAGGAAAATAACGCCTATTAAAATGATAATATTAATGCTCGTGGTGGCAACGGCTAGAGTTATTGGACGTGGATTTGTCACAAGCTTAACGGCGGATTCTAGTAATGAGTATACCCAAGTTGAATAATAATCAGAGCAATGCTCATTGATTGATGCCCCGCAGATCATCGGATCTGTCGCAGCTAAAATCGAGTTTATGGTATAATCGATTTTAGCTGCGGCACTAAAATCGATTATATCAATAGTCGATTTTAGCTGGTTAATGTCGATTTTATGACCTGTAATATCGACTACAGTCTGTCCTGCATATAATCGATTAA
>Ga0247843_1008333_pt1 | contig 12154 bp, 9 predicted proteins | sample LaCruzMarch2017__FD_192420 | JGI IMG/M metagenome (GOLD analysis project Ga0247843, IMG submission 192420) | Freshwater microbial communities from meromictic Lake La Cruz, Castile-La Mancha, Spain - LaCruzMarch2017_8m | ecosystem: Environmental > Aquatic > Freshwater > Lake | place: Spain...
GCGAAATCTCATCCTCCCCGGAGCCTCCTCAGCGAGCGAAGGCCTGATCCCGCGGAGCCCACCTAAAAACCCGAGCGGAGCGGGATCGGGCCGGAGCGAGCCTTGGAGGCGAACAGCCAATACCCTCGCGCACAGCGCGAAAGCTCATCCTCCCCGGAGCCTCCTCAGCGAGCGAAGGCCTGATTCCGCGGAGCCCACCTAAAAACCCGAGCGGAGCGGGATCGGGCCGGAGCGAGCCTTGGAGGCGAACAGCCAATACCCTCGCGCACAGCGCGAAAGCTCATCCTCCCCGGAGCCTCCTCAGCGAGCGAAGGCCCGATCCCGCGGAGCTACCGCGAATGCCCATTACCATTCCCCGCCGGGGCGGCTGGGTGAATGTCGAGGTAGGTGTATTCCTTGAGCCCACGCTCGTACTCGTCGAGCAAACGCATGCCCTCAGTAGGCTTGAGCTTGTCACTCTTGATAGCCGCATCCACCTGAGCCTTCATCTGCCGCTTCAGCTCCCCTTCCTCGTACTGCACCGAAGTCAGACACTGACTGATCGTATTACCCTCGATCACTTCCTCAATGTAGTAGCCGCAGGGCTCATCGGGCTCGAGGAAGACATGCACCTCGTTCACCCGGCCGAACAAATTGTGCAAATCACCCATGATATCCTGGTAAGCCCCCATAAGGAAGAAACCCAGGTAGTACGGCTCCTGACCTTGCGGAGTCTCCCGCAGCTCATGCAGCGGCAAGGTGTCGCGGACATCACGCAAATCCACGAACTTGTTGATGCAACCATCGGAATCGCAAGTGATGTCCACCAGCGTCCCCTCGCGCGTCGGACGCTCCAGCAGTCGATGCACCGGCATCACCGGGAACAGCTGTCCCAGGGCCCAATGGTCCAGCAACGATTGGAACACCGAGAAATTGCACAGGTACTGGTCACCCAGACTGTCCTCCAATTGCCGGATCTCTTCCGGCACATAGGCCTGCCCACGGAACGACTGAACGACTTCCTTCGAAATCTCCCAATAAATCGTCTCGATCTTGGCCTTCTCCGGCAACTCCAGAACCCCAAGGGTGAACATCTGATGCGCGTCCTCCTTGCGCTCCAGCGCATCATGGAAGGACTCCAACTTGTTGACCTTTCCGAGGTTGTCCCGGATATCGAGCATCTCCTTCACCAAGCGGTGCTCGTCGGCACCATACTGAAACTGGATCTCCTGGCGGGTCTTGTCGATCGACCCGAACACCTCCACCACCAGCACCGAGTGATGGGCCACCAGCGCGCGGCCCGACTCGCTGACAATGTCCGGATGCGCAACCCCCTCCGCGTTGCAGACATCGGCGATGTAATAGACGATGTCGTTGGTGTACTCTTGCAGCGTGTAATTGGTCGAGCTGTCGAAGGCGCTGCGGGATCCATCGTAGTCCACGCCCAGACCGCCACCGACATCCAAGAACTCGATGGGGAAACCCATCTTCTTGAGCTTGGCGTAGAAACGGGCCGCCTCTTGGACAGCTTTCTTCACGGTCAGGATGTCCGGAACCTGCGAGCCGATGTGAAAGTGCAGCAGCCTGAAACTTCCCGCCAAATTCTCTGCGCGCAGCAGTTCGGCGGCGGCCAGCAACTCCGAAGTGCTCAGACCAAACTTCGCGTTTTCGCCACCGCTTTCGGCCCATTTGCCAGCACCCTTGCTGAGCAGGCGCGCGCGGATGCCAATCATCGGCTCCACGCCGACCTGCTTGGAGACGGTGATGATCTGGCGGAGTTCCTCGAGCTTCTCCACCACCATGATGACCTTCTTGCCCAGCTTGATGCCTGAGAGAGCCAGCTTGATGAAGGCCTGATCCTTGTAGCCGTTGCAAATGATCAGACCACCGGGCTGGTCTTGCAGCGCCATGCCGGCGTACAGCTCGGGCTTCGAACCCACCTCGAGCCCGAAATTATAGGCCTTGCCCGCATCAAGAATTTCCTCAACCACCTCGCGCAGTTGATTGACCTTGATGGGGAAGACTCCCCGGTAGCTGCCCTTGAATTGAAACTCGGCGATGGAATTCCGGAAGGCGTTGTTCAGGTGGGCCACCCGGTCGCGCAGAATGTCTTGGAAACGGATGAGCAACGGAAATTTCAGATTCCGCTCGCGGGCCTCCTCGATGATGTCCGAAATCTCGATGGAAGCCCCTTTGTCGCGCAGCGGAGTGACCACCACGTTTCCAGCCTCGTTCACATCGAAGTAACCGGCCCCCCATCGGTCGATATTGTAGAGGGAACGTGCAGTGGGGATGTCCCACGGAGTGGTGGAAGCAGCAGGGACAGATTTCGGTTCGCTCATGTGTGACAACGACGCAAGAAGGGGACTCTAAGAACGAGCGGAGTGGATTCAAGTGACAGGTTGTAAAAAAATACCATCGAGCCTCCGGTGTGCCCGGTCCCGTTTGCGGCTTCTCCTTTGGCTTCCGGCACTTTGACGGCATGCTGTGCCGGTCATGCGACTGCTCATCGCCATCACCGGAGCCAGCGGGACCATCTATGCCCAGCGCCTGCTGGACCAACTGGATACCCGTCAACACGAGGTCCATGTCATGCTCAGCCAGTATGCACCGCAGGTCATCGAGACCGAGCAGCCGGGTGGCCTTCGACTGCCGGATGGGGCTCAAGTCCACAGCCACCGTTCGATGAATCTGCCCTTTGCCAGCGGCTCCAATCCGCCGGATGTGATGGTGGTGATCCCCTGCAGCATGGGCACCCTCGGACGCATCGCACACGGATTGAGTTCCGATTCCATGCTGCGGTGCGCCGACGTGATGCTCAAAGAACGCCGCAAGCTCATCCTCGTCCCGCGCGAAACCCCAATCTCGCTGGTTCATGTGAAGAACTTCGAACTCCTCATCCAGGCGGGCGTGCAACTCATCCCCGCCAACCCTCACTACTACAATCGCCCCGCCACCGTCGAAGCCGTCGCCGACACGGTGGTCGCTCGCGTCCTCGACCACATGGGAGTGACTCATCGCCTGACCGTCCGTTGGCAGGAAGAAATCGAATAGCTCCCTGCCCGACGTCCTTAGCCATCGCACCATGCCTCTGCTCTGTCTCTGCCCGGACCCCACGAAAACGCTCCGATGATCTCCCTGCTCTCCAAATGGGCCTCGTTCGTGAAGTTCAGCCACACGGTGTTCGCCCTGCCCTTTGCCTTGGCCTCCATGATGCTAGCCGCTCGCGATCAGCGTGGGTGGCCCGGTTGGAAGGTCTTCTTTCTGGTGCTGGTGGCCATGGTGAGCGGGCGCACTTGTGCGATGGCCTTCAACCGGATCGTGGACCGTCGCTTTGACGCGTTGAATCCGCGCACAGCGGGTCGACACCTGCCGGCGGGCGCCATCTCCATGACCAGTGCCGTGAGCCTTTGCATCCTCAGCGGCGCAGCATTGGTGGCCGCCAGTTGGGCGCTCAACCCGCTCTGCTTTACCCTTTCGCCCGTAGCCCTGTTCTTCATCTGCTTCTACTCGCTGACGAAGCGTTTCACTGATTTCACCCATGTCTGGCTGGGCATCGCCTTGGCCATCGCCCCGGTCGGGGCCTGGTTGGCAGTCAAGGGCGGCGTGGAGTTCCTCCCGATGATCGACGGCAAACTCAAGCTGAGCCACAGCGCATTCGTTCCGTTGGTCCTGGCCCTGTCGGTCCTCCTATGGCTCTTCGGCTTCGACATCATCTACGCCACGCAAGACTACGAATTTGACCGCCGTCAGGGACTGCGCTCACTGGTGGTGCGCTGGGGGCCCAAGAACGCGCTGGGCGTCGCCTTCATCGCCCATCTGCTGCTCTGGATGCTGTTGGCGGTCTTTGGAGCGCTGGCGGCATTCCGGTTGGCCTACTGGCTGGGCCTGATGGTCATCGGCGTGCTGCTGCTCGCCGAGCACCTGTTGGCCCGCCGGCGGGACACCCACTCCGTCAACATCGCCTTCTTCAAGCTCAACGGCACCATCAGCACACTGTTCCTCGGCCTGGTCGCCGTGGAAGTGCTGTTTCCGTGGTTTCGACTGCAGTGGGCCGACGGTCTCATCCACTGAATGGCGCAGGCGACCAACTCCGCCATCAACGCCGCATGGAACGCTAGCGGACCGACTCCCGGCCCAGCAGGTGTTCTTGCAGGAACTGGATCGTGCTCAAGAACTGAAAGTCCGCATTCGGTTTCTTGGCGAAACCATGTCCTTCGTCTTTGGCCATCAGGTAGGCACACGTCTGTCCCTGCGCACGCACCGCTTGAACCATCTGCTCGGCTTCGCTCAGGGGCACCCTCGGGTCGTTCTTGCCTTGGACCACCATCAAAGGAACCCGGATCCGATCGACCTGATTGAGCGGTGAGATCTTTTCCAGATGAGCCCGCATCCGGGGATCGCGTTCGTCCCCGTATTCCACCCGACGCAAGTCCCGACGGTACTCCTGGGTGTTGGTGAGGAAGGTGACGAAGTTGGAAATGCCCACGACGTCCACGCCGCACCGCAATCGGTCGCTGAAATGCACCAAAGACGCCAATGTCATGTAGCCGCCGTAGCTGCCCCCCATGACGGAGACGCGGGCCGGATCCAGTCCCGAATCAGTCCCGATCCAATCGAGGAATGCGCCGATGTCCTTCACCGAATCCTCACGCAGGTATCCGTCGTCGAGGGTGAGGAAGCGTTTCCCGTAGCCGGCCGACCCGCGCACATTGGGCACCACCAACGCGATGCCCAATTCGTTGAGGAAATAATTGTAGCGGGCCATGAATCCGGGCCGCGACTGGGATTCGGGACCGCCGTGGATGATCACCGCGACTGGCCGTTTGCCCGGAAAACGCTGCGGATCCGGGCGATACACAAAGGCACTCACCTTCAACTGGTCGAAACTGGGGATCGTGATCAACTCCGGTTCCCGGAATGCCTTCGACGGCAACCCACCGGTCTCGCTCTCAGTCCAGCGAGTCAGCCGGCCGGTCTTGACCTCCACCGAGTAGGCGTCGGAGGGAGATTGGGCATGGGCCAGACTGAAACCCAGATCCCGACCGTTCTCATGCCACTCCAAACCAGCCATCACTCCGGCCGGAATGCCGGACAAGGCCCGGACTTTTCCTGAACCCAATTTCAGGAGCGACAAACGGCTGGACCCGTTTTCGTTGGAAACGAAGGCCAGTTGCTCACCGTCGGGAGACACTTCGAAAGCCTCGATGTCCCAAGCCGGGGACGTCGGGGTGTTGCTCCCCAAAGGCGTAAGGTCGCCACTGGCCACATCGATCCGGACAAGATGGAGGAACTCCGAATCCAAGTCAGTGGTCGCAAACACGCTCCGACCGTCTCGGGAAAACCGGGCGGATCCATACGATACCACCCGCTCTCGGTTGGGCGTCAGTTTTGAGAGCCTACCCGTGGCCACCGTCAGCAGGTGCAGTTCGCTGTCGGTGATCGAGCGGCGATTCTGGACCAGCACCTTGGAGCCGTCCTCATTGACATCGAGCACCGCCCAACCGCCACCGGACACCTCCAGGATCATCTTCGCCGATTCCGGCTTTTGCGGGTCCAGACGCCACACGTCGGTGTCGCGACCATTGCGGCGGGTGGAATTGTGGAAGAGCCATCGGCCGTCCTTGGAGAAACGGGCATTGCCATTGCGGCTGCGGCCGTCGGTCAGCAACGTCGTTTTGCCTTCCGCCAAATCGAGTCGGTGCAATTGGTAGAATTCTCCACCCCCGACATCCTGACTGAAGACGATGAAACGCCCCTGACGGGGTTCGAACTGCCCTCCGGCAACGGGCTCCGAGGAGAAGGTCAACTGGCGTCGGGCCCCACCGGGCTGGGCGACGGCATGCAGTTGGAGGGTTTCGGAAAACCGGGTGCCGATGAGCATCTCCCGGCGGCTGGGATGCCACGCCGCAAAGGCCGCGGTCCGGAACTCCAGGTATCGGGAGGCATCGCGCTTCAATGCCACGGGAATCGGCGGGATTCCTTCGACCACGAGATTGTCTGGGATCTGGGCGAAAACAGTGGCACTCATGCAGGCAAGACCGATAGCGCACAAGGCTCGGAACATGTTCCGACCCCATCACAGGGTACCTGTATTGCAACTGTGTTTTCTGTCCAGGGCGGCCTGAGCACGATCGACGACTACTTGGCGTATTCGACGCAGCGGGTCTCACGGACCACCGTGATGCGGATTTGTCCGGGATAGAGCAATTCCTCCTCGATGCGGCGAGCCAGTTCGCGCGCCATCCGCAGGGAGGCCTGGTCATCGATCTCTTCGGGCTTCACCACCACCCGCAGTTCGCGACCGGCTTGGATGGCAAAGGCCCGCTCCACCCCAGGAAAATCAAAGGCAATGCGCTCCAGATTCTCCAGGCGCTGAAGGTAGGTGGTCATGCCCTCGCTACGGGAACCTGGGCGCGTGGCACTGATCGCGTCAGCCGCAGCTACCAGGATGCCCAGAGCGTTTTCGTGGGGCACCTCTTCGTGGTGGGAAGCCACCGCATTCAGGACGGCCTCAGACTCATTGAAGCGCCGGAGGAAATCGGCACCCACCTTGGCATGCGGCCCCTCGACCTCATGGGACATGGCCTTGCCGATGTCGTGGAGCAGGCCCGATCGTTTGGCCGCCAGGATGTCTTCCCCGAGTTCCGCGGCCATCAAACCGCAGAGATGCGCCACCTCGAGGGAATGCTCGAGCACGTTCTGGGAGTAACTGTGGCGGAAGTGCAACCGACCCAGCATTCGGGCCACATCTGGATGAACCGGCGGCTGGCCGGCCTTGTACACTGCGTCCTCGCCCTTGCGGAGAACGAAGTCTTCCATCTCGACGGTAACCGCCGCGACCACTTCCTCGATACGGGTCGGGTGAATGCGGCCATCGAGGATGAGTCGTTCCATGGACTGCCGGGCCACTTCGCGCCGCACGGGATCGAAACCGGAAAGCACGACCGCATTGGGCGTGTCGTCCACCAACACCGTGATGCCCGTGGCGTTTTCGAAAGAACGGATGTTGCGCCCGTCACGGCCGATGATGCGCCCCTTCATCTCCTCGCTCGGCAGGGCCACGGTGGCCGTGCTGGTCTCGTAGGTGTGTTTGCCCGCGTAACGCTGGATGGCCGTGGCGATGATGCGCCGGGCCAGCTGCTCGGCACCGCTCTTTGCGCTCTCGAGGATGTGCCGGCTCAGGTTGGCGGCATCTCGGGAAGAATCTTGTTCGACCTCCTTCAGCAACAGCGTTCGGGCCTCAAGGGCACTGAGCCCGGACAACGACTCCAATTGGCTCCTGCGCTCCTCGGACAACCGACGGATCTCGATTCGGTCCTGGTCCAACTGCGCTCGGATCGAATCGAGGGCTTCCGACCTGCGGCGTGAGTCTTCTTGCTGCTCGACCAATCGCTCCAGTTGACGTCCCACCGAAGCCTCCCGCTCGGCCAGGCGGGTTTCGGTAGCACCCAGACGGGAACGTTCGGATTCCAGGTCGCGGTCCTGATCAGCCCGCCAACGATTGAGATCCTGCTGAGCCCCCAGACGCACCTCGACGCGGAGGGCCTCGGTCTCCTTGCGGGACTGATCGGCCCGTTCTCGTTCCCGGATCGCCAATTCGGCACGCAAGGCCCGCTCGCGAAAGCGATGAATGACATAGGCCAACCCCGTGCCGGTCAGCACGCCTCCCACCGCAAAAAACCAGGATTCAGTGGCCATGTTTCAGTGGAACACCCGACGGAGCAAACCGACAACCCGATGGGGTGATCACGCCGGTCAATTCAACGTCGTGACCCTCCCGGGGAATCTGCGGGAGCATCTGAAAATCAAAGGCAACCCCATAACCCCGGCCGCGAAAGGACTCCAGCAACCGATCATAAAAGCCTCGCCCTCTCCCCAATCTCCCCCCATCCGTCGAGAAACCTAGCCCAGGAACAAACGCCAAGTCCAGTCGCACGACAACCACCGGCTCACACCGGAACCGAGGCTCCAGAATGCCAAAACGACCCGGAACCAGATCCTCAGGACCGTCTATCCGGCACCATCGATACGTGGCTGACGCTGCATCATAGGCGGGCAACACCACGCATTTGCCCTCCGACCAAGCCCGCTCGACCAATGGCCAGATATCGGGTTCGTCGGCTCGGGGATGGTACAGGCCCACCACCTGGGCATCGGACCATTCAGGCAAGCTCAGGCAGACTTTCCGGATATGGAGGGACCACTCGTCGCGGAGCCCGGCACCGAGCCCGCGCAACTGCCTGCGGAGATCCTCTCGCAGGACGCTCTTCAGTGCGGAGAGAGGAGTTCCCGGCGGATTCATTTGGGCTACTCGTAGCGCAAGGCGTCGATCGGGTCGAGATTGGCCGCCTTCAACGCTGGGAAGAAACCGAAGACGATGCCGATGACGGCGCTGACCGAGAAGGCGAGGATCACCGAAGTCTGGGAGATCAGGGTGGGAAACTGGAACAATTGGGTTAGCAATGGGGCCAACCAGTAACCCACGGCGATCCCTACCCCACCTCCCAAGACACTCAAGAGAACCGCCTCAGCCAAGAATTGGAGAAGCACATCCCGACCACGGGCGCCGACGGCCAGGCGGATGCCGATCTCCCGGGTGCGCTCGGTGACACTGACCAACATGATGTTCATGATGCCAATGCCTCCGACGACCAGTGAAATGCCCGCAAAAAAACCGATCAACACGGTCATGATCCGATTGTTGGCATTGAAGAAGTCGCTGGTCTCCTGCTGGTTGCGGACCATGAAGTCGTCATCCTTTCCGTCACTGATCTTGTGCCTGCGGCGCAACAGTTCGGTGAGTTGCTCCTGCACCAAGGGAATGGCATCCGGCGACTCCGCCTGCACAAAGACAGACCGGAACTTGGTGTCTCCCGACAACCGTTTCATCACGCTGGTGTACGGCACGAGCAGGACGTCGTCCTGATCCTGGCCGAAGCTGCCGGAACCCTTGGCCTCCAACCACCCCACGATGGTGAAAGGCGCATTCTTGATGCGCACCGCCTGACCCACCGGATCAATACCTTCTCCGAACAGGGTCTTGGCCGTGGTGGCACCGATCAGGCAAATCTTGGAGGCATTGCGCACATCGGCCGCCGTGAAGTTCTCGCCGCTCTTCAAGGCCCACGAACGAGCCATGATGTATTCGTCGGAAACGCCGGATACTTGGACGAAACTATTTTGATTACCGGCGGCCACCTGAGCGGAAGTCCGCGCCTCCGGGCTCACGGCCGTGATCTGGGAGACTTCCCGGCGGATGGCATCAAAATCCTCGGTCGACAAGTTGGGCGCCATACCGAAACCCCCTCGAACGCCACCCCGGGTCATGTTGCCCGACATCACGGTGATGAGGTTCTGCCCCATGCCCGCAATGCGCTTGTCCACCTCGGCCTTGGCTCCGGTGCCCATGCTGACGCCCACGATCACCGCGGCGATGCCGACGATGATGCCCAGCATGGTGAGGAAGGACCGGAGCACGTTGCGCCGGATGGCCATCAGAGCGATGCGAAGGGTGGCAAACATGGTTCAGGGATTGAGTTGGACGGCCTTTTGCTCGGCCTCCAGCTTTTGGATTTCGTCGACGGCATTGAGGCGACTGGCAACCGGCGCATCACTTCGGATCAATCCATCTCGCATGACCACGATGCGCTTGCAGTAGTGGGCGATGTCGAGTTCATGGGTCACCATGACGACGGTCATGCCTTGGTCATTGAGCTTCTGGAAGATGCCCATGATTTCGATGCTGGTGCGGGAATCGAGGTTTCCCGTCGGCTCATCGGCCAAGAGCAAGGTCGGCTGATTCACGAGGGCTCGTGCAATGGCCACCCGCTGCTGCTGCCCCCCCGACAGGCGGCTGGGAGTATGATCCATGCGCTGGCCGAGCCCTACCAGTTCCAAGGCCGCCGCGGCTCGCCGATTCTGCTCGGAGACGGTGATCTTGGGCCGGGCGTACAACATGGGCAGTTGCACATTCTCCAGCGCCGTTGTGCGGGCCAGCAAATTGAAGCCCTGGAAAACGAAACCCAGCTTGCGATTGCGGAGATCCGCCAAGGCGTTGCGAGAAAGGGATCCGATGTCGACACCGTCGATGAGGCACTTGCCTTGCGTGGGGCGATCCAGGCAACCGACGGTGTTCATCAGCGTGCTCTTGCCGGAACCCGACGATCCCATGATGGCGACAAACTCGCCCGGTTCCACCGTCAGGTTCACCCCGCGGACCGCCCGGACCTCGATCTCGCCGGTGCGGTAGGTCTTCTGGAACTCCTCTAGCTGGATGACCGCTGGCATGGGTTCGATGAGTTGGATTGGGCAACGAGCGGATCAGCGTCGCGGAGCGCCACCGAAAGGACCACCGAAGGGATTGCCGGCCGGAGCACCTGCCGCAGCCATCGAAGCCTTCAGCGCGGTCACCACGACCTGTCCCGCTTCAAGCCCTTCAAGAATCTCCGAGCCAGAGCCGTCGGACATACCCACCTTCACGTTGATGGCTTGCAAAACCGGAGGCGCATCCGGAGTCTCCGGATCGGCTGGCTTGACGGCGTAGACAGTCTTCAGAGTCGGGCCTTCAACGGCCCTCGGCCGAGGGGATCCTCCGCCCATGCCTCCGCCGGGGCCGCCTGCCCCACCCATGCCTCCGCCACCCATGCCGCCACCGCCACCGCCGCCGGCGGCCATCATGGCACGCATGCGTTCGCGCATCGCCTGATACTGCACCTTCTGCTCTGCCGTGAGGGAGTCTTCGTATTTCTTGCGTTCCTCATCGGTGGGACGACGCCCTTCGGCCGACCAGGGAGGCGTCGGCAGGCCCTCCATTCCAGGCGGGCGGGCGGATCGAACGATATCATTGGTCGAAACCGTGTTGGTGGCTGGCAACACCGTGACTCCCGCCGGCGGCGAGAACCGGGTCGCCGACGCGGCCACGCGAACGACATTCGTCTTTTCCAAAGTGATCAAAGTGGCTGTGGCCGTCATGCCCGGGCGCAACCGGAGGTCCTTGTTGTTGACCGCCACCACGGTGGTGTACGTCACCACGTTTTGATTGGTGGTCGGCGCGAAACGAACCTGGCGAACGCGTCCCTCAAACTTGCGGTTGGGGAAGGCATCCACCGTGAACTCGACGCGCTGCTGTTCCAACACATTGCCGATGTCTGCCTCGGAAACGGCCAACTCGATTTGCATCTGAGCCAGATCTTGAGCGATCAGGAACAAGGTGGGCGTACTGAAACTGGCGGCCACGGTTTGGCCGGCATCGACATTACGGGTCACCACCACGCCACTGATGGGCGCGAAGATGGTCGTGCGATCGAGATCCACCTGAGCGCTCTCAACAGCGGCCTCGCGGGTCTTGACCCCGGCCTGAGCCTGCAGCAGCGCCACATCGGCCTGCTGGTTTTCGGTCTCTGAGATGAGCTTCGCGGCGAAGAGTTCTTTGGCACGCTTGGAATTGAATTCGGCCATGGCCTGACCTGCGGTGGCATTGGCCAAATCCGCCTTGGCCCGGGCCAGCGCGCGCTCGTAGGTGGCTGGATCGATGTGAGCCAGAACATCCCCCTCCTTCACGATGGAATTAAAATCGACCTTCATCTCGGTGATGGTTCCCGAGATCTGAGAACCCACCTGGACTTGGCGGATGGGGGCAATACCGCCATTGGCGCTCACGCTTTGCACCATGTTGGTGCGCACCGCTGCCTCGGTCTTGAACTCCACGGGCGCAGGCTTCTTGAAGCGATCGCAACCGGTGACCAGCAGCAGGACTGCCGACAATAAAACCACCGGCCCTCGCACCGCCGGCAATGATTTCAATGGTGCATGACCGGACAAACCGGCGCAGGGCCAATGGGCGAAAAGGCGCGAAAACGGATTCATGGGCAAACAGGAGCTGGCAAACAGACGAAATTCCATCGTGGCTCGTTGACGGCGAAGACCCTCACAGCATGCCGCCGGTTACGCAAATCTCCAGACAAACACCGGAGGCCAGAGTGAAACTCTGACTCTCCGGTGTTGGAATCGGACCAAAGACCCGAAACGACCGCTCAGAGCGGCTTGACGCTCAAGTTGCGGAACGCCACGGGGTCGTTGTGACCCGCGAAGCCGAAGTGTCCCTTCGTGCGCGTCTTGCCCGGATGCGGGCTGTTGGCCATGTAATTGGTGATCGTGGAAAGATCGGCATCCA
>Ga0247843_1008334_pt1 | contig 12153 bp, 14 predicted proteins | sample LaCruzMarch2017__FD_192420 | JGI IMG/M metagenome (GOLD analysis project Ga0247843, IMG submission 192420) | Freshwater microbial communities from meromictic Lake La Cruz, Castile-La Mancha, Spain - LaCruzMarch2017_8m | ecosystem: Environmental > Aquatic > Freshwater > Lake | place: Spain...
TTAGATAATTACTTCTATACTTCTGTTGGCCACCCTAAGTTCACTCGACACCTCCGCGAATATAAAGCAAGGAGTGCTATTATTAACATTTTCTGTGACTAACGCACACTGAGCCGAGGTGGCACGAGTGTCTAAACCAGAACTTAATCTAGAATAGTCCGATTCGGGTAAGCAGAAGCGATAGCATTGGACGAAATAATTATCACGATATTGGTCTAACGACATCATACGAGATTTATCATAAACATCAAGTGAGTTCATGGTTAATGTATAAACTTCTGGAACAGTTAATTTATAGGCGGGATAATTTGCCGAGTTAATTTGTAGCTGATAATTACTAATAGCACTACCAGTTATTGGTTCAACAAAATTGAATGCTCGTGCTACATATTTTTCTTTGTTTGTATCAAATGAACCGCCAGAATCGTATGTTGGAACACCAATAGCTATTGTTGTTGTTGAAGCACCACTAGTAGCACCAGCAAAAGCACCCGCTAGTTTATAACCAGAAACAGGAACAGCACCTGAAACAGCACCACCATTCGAATCGCGCCAAGCTACCCACAAACGATCCCATGACGCGCTGTTGACATTAAAGCGTGATGTTGCCGAGTGCGATGACGAGAATGAGAAGTAATTTTTGAATGGAATAGATAAATAACCAACCTGCGAAATACGTTGGGCGACAACTTCATCTAATACTGACGAAGCCATTCCTAATACTTCAACTTGCATTGTAATATTATCCATAGTATACGATGATGTTCCTGCTCCAACCGCCGCAATACCACCAGCAGTAGCAGATGTCGCTAAAGCAAGAGTTGTAGAGGCTGCCCAAACACATTGTGGGAGTACAACATTGTCAGCAAGAGTAATTTCAATAGTAATTTGGGGAAATAATCCAGTGTCAATTATACCAGGTTCCGCAGTGCCTAAAAAACCTTCCCAATCACAAATAGCTAACTGCTTATCTAGGGTAGAATAAGATTCATGTATAGTTTCATCTTTTGTTGCTGGTATTCCAAAAGTAGTTCCATCATGGTATGATACTGCTCGGCAAATTTCTGGATGAGTTAATGTTGTGTTTGAAAGTCTGTCAGCACCTAACGCTTTTTTCGCATGAACTAAAACATTGTAATTAGAAAAGGAATTTTGGACTAACACGCCCCCCATATAAATAGCCATGCGATCAATAAAAGAACGAGTGTCATTAGGAAGGCGTGCTTGTGTAACAAGGCCAGTTGCTGTGGTAGTAATATTGAATAGGCACCTAACGCTGCGTAAATTTAAGAGCGTGTTACTTGGGAGTTCGAAGCGAATGATTTTGTTTGCCGATTGAGCACCGCTGTTCTGGGGATATATCTTGAAGTGGGAAGTGGACACGCCTTGGAGTCTGGACATAAAGTAACTGACATTTGGAGGAAGTCCAGTAGACATTCTGTTTGTATAATAGCATTATATAAAAAAAATTTTATTTAATTTAAATTTAAAATTGATTTAAAGTTTTAAATTTAATTTTAATTTTAATTCAAGAATTACAACCTTTAAAAGGGTTGTGCCAAAATTGCGCGTATGGGACGTTTCCCATAAATTAACCAAATCCGACAGGACTTCCAAAGCTAATAACTCCACTTGCTCTTGAAGGAAATGGTGGCATTGATGGAGGTTCGCTTTGGAGTTTATTTGGATTATACACTTTTACTATATCAACTCTAATTGTTGCTGTAAAATATAAATTGCCTAAACTGCTTTGTTTTTCACTTTCATAAGGAATAATATCACTTGTTGCTGTTCCTTCTAAACCTGCGGAAGTTCCAGTTCCAGCATGTTTTGCGCGACCAATTGGACGACTTTTGCTGTCTGTTAAAAATAGTCCAATGCTATTTAATTTTCTTTGTTGAAGTGTTACAAAAAATTCGCCTGATTGATTACCTGCATAACTAAAACTTTCTGATGTGCGAGCAATTTTGGCTAATATATTAGAAGAAACAATATCATTATTATATACTGTTTCGTCACTTCCTAAAATAGAACTTTCTAGACCGTTTTGTCCTAAAGTGCATCTTAAATAAACGTGTGGCTCTGTAACAAGTTGCATTGGAAAATAACCTTGAACTGTAATACTAGTTGAAGTTGTTGTTATTTTAAAACTATTTGCTAGTGTAGTGCTATTGTCTCCACGCTCTCCACCTAATACTAAATATAATTCACCATTTACCGATTGGCAACTAATTTTTAAATTGGTTATTAAGTGCGCTCCCGAAAATGTAATTGTAACATCTAATAGTTTTTTTTCTGGTTTGCCTGTAAGAGTAGTAGCAAATGTTTGAGGTAGTGTTGGTGGCACCGATGACGGCAAATTAGTAAAATGATTAACTGCTGTATTTTGTGCTGTTAAATTATTATTAACAATACTACTTAATGTAACTGCTGGAAATCCTGTTAATGCTAATAAGCGTGCTGCTAAATTAGAAGCAAAATTAAGTGCTATATCATCAGTATCATAATAATTACCACGAGTAACAAGTGTTGTCACTAAACCAGCAGCCATTGGTGTTCCATTAACCGAACAAATCAAAGTTGCTTGTGAGTTTCGCGCATCAATATTATATTGGTTATTAGGCATATGAAAATCTACTAAACTTAATCTAATAACTTCGCCGTCTTTACATTCAATTGTGTTGCCTTCAAATCCATAGTGCACATCATCACCGCGACTCTGGGTGTCGCCTACAATCGACGCACGCTCCGTATCTACAAATAAATTAATACTATTTACTATTTGTTGTCCTTCAAATCTTGACGAGTCTGCCATTATATATATATACAATACTTTTATAAAAAGTATTACAAAAATTTAATTTAAATGTCAATATTTTGAGAGATTAATTCATCTTCCTTTTCTTTCACTTCCTTTGCCCATTTTTCTTTAACAGCATCTAATTCTGCTTGTAAATTGCTATAATCATATTTAAATGGATTAGTTTCAACACGTTGTTTAATTTCTTCAATTTTAGTTGCGTCTGTGTTTTTGCACAGGTCATAAACCATCTCAGCATAGTATTCAGGCACCTTTGGATAAATAATTTTTAATTTTTCCATTGCTAATTTCTTTTCTGCTAAATCATCTTCGCTATATTTATATGGATTTTCTGGTTTATGTCTAGGGATGTCACGGATGTCCATATTTATATATATTACTAAATATTATTATTTTTAAATATTAACTTATTCAACCTTTAAAAAAGGTTGAGCCAAAAATGCGCGTGCGGGGCGCTCCCTGCTTTACGCATCTTTATAAGCACTTTCAATTATCATAAGTTGTTCAGGTGATTTTCTATATGCCTTATTTAATGCCTCTAATATTTCGTCATCACAATGGTGCCACTTCTGTTTGCTTAAACCTGTATTTAATTGTAATAAATCAACTAAATTATTAAAAACACTTTCATCCCCATTAGACATAGTTACTAATGTTCGCTCAATACGATCAGTACAATTTGGTATTTTTTTATTAGTAATTGGTTTATGCTGTTTTTTGGCATTGACTTCTTTATTATAAGTATCTAAACCACCTCTGTAATCAAGAGAGGTTATTAGATTTAAATTGTTCATATCGTGTTTGCCTGTGCCTGTTGATTTAATATGCGAACGACCACGCAATCCTTTTATACCGTGAAAGATGGTTTTATCGAGAGAAATACTATGAAGCGAATGTGCGATATTAATTGGTGGTGTTCTCATTTCAGGATGTTTCATTAGTTGCATTTTATCACTTAAAATCCCTTTTCTCATTTTATATATATATATATACTATTTTATTTCATCTTTTTTATTTAATTCATCTACAATTATAAATTTATCAAAGTTCACGCGAAACATGCTAGGATGGTTTGGTTTCTTATGTAGGTCGATAAAGAGGAAAGCATGGTCTCCGCCTGTTTCAATAGCATAATCATAAACTTGAATAAATTTTTCTTTACAAATCTCTCCACCACAACTATCAGCAATGTCTTCTAATTCCTTATTATCTTTTGTCTTGAAAACTATTAATTGAGTACATTGATTTCTAATAACTTTATTTAAACCCCCAGTTTGACATTTGAATGATTGAATTAAAAAAAATAAACTAACACCAATACTACCTCCTTCTTTTAATTGTCCTAAATGTCTACTATATGTTGCTAAAGCATTAAGTTTACGTGGTTTACTATATATCATTGACCCAAGCATATCGTCAAATATAACAGCAATACGAGGTTTTTCTCCTTTCCATCTATGTTTTGGTTTTATAAAATCATTCATTCCATAAGTGTTTGCTTCAAAAAATTTCAGCATTAAATCATCATCTACACGATTACCATCCCTTATGTTTCTCATTAATTTATTGTATTCTTTCAGTTCGTGTCTATAACGCTCTAAATCTCGTGCTTCTTCATTTACAATTTCTTTTATTTTATCAATACAAGTTAAATCATCAGGGTCTTCAAACACATGTTCAATATTTAGTCTACTCATTAATTCTTTATTTGAATTCATAGTTGGACTAACAGCAATAACATAATCAAAATCCATTTTCTCAATTAAATTAATTGTGCAACAAGTTTTGCCCGCACGGCGCTTACCATTCACTACCACGTTAATTGGGGCGGTAGGCATGTCAGGATGTGTGTCATATGCTCCACTTGTATTTTTTGGAGGCACTATTTCCATTCCTTTAATATTTACGGTAGACAGCATTATATATATATTAATAATATTTTCTATAGTTTGAAAATCCAGCATTAACAAACTCATCCATAGTATTTGCTAATGGCATAGTTGGTAATTGGCGATGTGCTTGATATGGAGGAGGTCTTTGTCCCTCTTCCGGTGTGTTAGGAGGAACAGGAGTTGTTGCAGGCACAACTTTTTTAATTGAATCATTTTTAGATTTACGTTTAACAAAAATAACATGTTCATTAGTATGGAACTCATCTTCATCGTCACTGCTTTGCTCGATGACTACTTTTGTTTTAATAGGTTTCTTTGTTTTCTTTTTAATTATAACAGGCGGTGGTTCTTCTTCTTTTGCTTTGCTTACCTCTTCTTCTTCTTCTTCATAATGTTGTTGTCTTGCTATATTAGGTACAATATTATTTCGATATAATGGAACTGTATGTAATTTATCGTTATTAATTTCATTTTTTAGTAATGATGCTTTGACTGCTTCATTGAGTTGGCGTTCGCGTTCTAGTTTCTCTTCGAGGGCAGCATCCGCAAGTTGTTTTTGTTCCTCTTTAATTGCTGCTCCTGCTTGTCTTATCTCGAGTGCTTTTTTTCTTGCTCGCGCTAGTTGTTCGAGACGCTCCGGCGTCATAACTTTTTTCTCCTTTTTTTCCTTTTTTTCGACCACCTCGACTTTTTCGCTTTCAGACATTTATTATAATTATAGAAAATAAATTTTGTATAAAGTTTCAATCTTTTTCTAAAGAGTTTCTATAAATTAAATCTTTTTTTAAAATCCGAAATTGATGCGGAAAGTGTCGTCTTATTCCAGTTAATCCACCTCGCCAAACTGCCAGCACTTAAGGGGTCATTAAAGTTCTCGTTTTTTGAATGTCTCGCTACATACGCTAATCGCTTCTTTTCATCTCCGTGATCTAAAAATGTTTGACTTCCTTTATATCCAAAATGCACTCGTTTACGCTCTTTGTCGCAACACTTAGTCTCACCATCACATAAGCAAAAGGTTGCTACGTATTTCTTGGTTGCACGTTCGCTAGGTTTAATTGATAATAATTTCATAAGCACACTAGCGTTAATAGCACACTAGCGTTAATATATATTTATATTAGATTATTTTTTAAAAAAATTATAACAAGTTAATAACTCTTTATATAAATTTGCTGCTTCACTATTAGGATTATAATTTTTTATTTTATCAGGATGATTTGATATAATATATTTTTTTAATTCATTTTCATCTGTTAATTTTGCTTTTTTCATTAATTTTAAACAATGATTTTTTTGTATTCTAGCATTAGCTTTAATATTATATTGTTCAGCTTTTTCGCTGGCTGTTAATTTTGGAACAGGAGGAGCTTTTGTTTTTGTTGCTTTAGTTGGTTCTTTATATGTTATTCTTAATTGTTGTGGAGGTTTTATTTTTTTATCTATTTTTTTCTCTGCTACTACTGGACTTGCTCCTTTTGTTTCGGCAGGTTTAAATGGTTTTGGTTTAGAAGGTTCTTTTTTAGGTGCAGATTTACCAGATTTTAATAATGCTTCTAATCCTGCCTTGTTTAACCCAGTAACTCCTTTTAATCCTTTTGCTTTTATTTCCATCTTTAATTCACAAATAGAAGGCATTATTAGGTTATATATATATAAAAATATTATTATTTATATATAAATGCCAAAAAAGACTCCTGAAGGAAAAATCCCTTATGAAGATATTGACCAAAAGGAATATCATAGGCAATATTATAAAAAGAATAAAGAACTTATACGTGCTAAACGAATGATGGCCAAAGAAAATATTGTTACTCAAGATGTTAAAAAATGGAAAGAAGATAAATTAAATGATCCTTGGGCGTTTTATCCTTTTTATGATCCTAGTAGTAATGTACGCTATGGAGAAGAAGAAGATATATCCATAACTGACATACCGTCTTCTTTGTCAACTTCCATTAACTCTAAAGAAGCATTATAACCTTCTATTGCTCCTAAACCAAGACTTAGTTCTGCTAAACAAATAAGTGCTTCTAATTCAACTCTTTTAATTCTTGATTTATGTTCTATTTGATAATATTTAGCAACACTTTTTAAATCTTTCAAATTTAAATAACTTAAATCACGCATTTTATATTATTTAAATATTATAATATTTTAATTTCTACACAATGGACAGCGATTTATTCTGTGAAGACAAAATGAATGAGCATAATGGCCACACGAAAGCAAACAAAAACAATGCTTACAATCTATTTTTTCAATACATATTGGGCATTCTAATTCTGTATTATTTTTTAAGTGTTGTTCATATACAAAATCTCTCAAGAATGACTTACAAATGACATTTTGAGAATCATTAAGTTTAGGAGGCATTAATATTATATATTATATATTATTATATTAATAATGAATAAATATCTTAATGGTAAAATTTATGCTATTATAAGTGAAAGTGCTGGAATAACCTATTATGGAAGTACCATTCAAAGATTATCACAAAGATCTGGTGAGCATAGACGTGACTATAGAAATCATTTATTACATAATTATTATAAATGTGCTTCTTTTGATGTATTAAAACATGAAGATGCTAAAATTATTTTAATTGAAGAATTTCCTTGTGAAACTAAATTAGAACTTTTAAAACGTGAAGGATATTGGATTAAAAATAATCCTTGTAATAATATTTATGTTGCTGGAAGAAATACTAAAGAATATAGAAAAACGGAAGAATACAGAACCTTTAGGAGAGAATATATGAAAAATTATCGGCGCTCAAAGCAACTTTTCAAAGTTGCGACAAATGAAGGGCAACTTTTCAAAGTTGCGACAAATGAAGGGGAGAGCGCACCTTCTTAATATTTTTGGTTAAACCTTTTTTAAAGGTTTGAAAATAAATAATAAAATTGATTTAAATAATATTTAAGTATATTATATAGTGTATATATAAGTAAAATGACAGTAACAAATACAACCAGTTATAGAGCAAACTTTACTGATGAAGAACGTAAAGCTTATAATAAATATATGGTGGCAAAGATGCAAGAATATAGAAAAACACCAGCAGGAAGGGAAATGGTTAATAGAAATAATAAAATATCATATTATAGAAGAAAAGAAAAATTAGCGGCATTAAAAGAAAATAAAAGTTTAGGAGAAAATATTGTTAATTAAAAAAACATATATATTATATTTTAAAATTGATTTAAATAAAATATAATATTAATATATAAGACATATATATAAAATGGCAAACAAACGAATCAACAAGAAAATAAGAAAAGAAGCTTTAGACCAACTCAACAAATTAAAACAAAATGCCCAAGTAACCAATCGCTCATATGAAGCAATTAAGAAATCAATTGAAGAATCAAGAATAGATGTTGTCAAGCGACTTAAGCAAAACTTTAATGTTTTAGTAAAAACTAAATCAACTCAAAAAATTACAAAAGGATCATTAAAAACAGTTGCAGAAACTATTAAAGAAACACAACGAGGTAAAATAGCATCATTAATTCCATCAATTAAGAAAAGATATAATGATATAGCATTAGTAAATGATTTTAACAAAAATAGAAAAGAAATTAAAATTAAAGGAATGACAGGAGTAAAATTACAAAGAATATTAAGAAATTTAGACACACGGAAAGGTGTGCTATTAAAAGCAGGAAATAAAAATTATATATTAAAACCTCATACTGTAAAAGAATTAATTAATAAAGTTGATACTTTTTATATAAACCAAGAAGAACTTACTGGAAGTGATAAAGAAATTTTACAAGAAATTATGACTTTAAATGAAATTACTATTAGTCCATTTGAAAAAAAGAAAGACACTAATCAAGGAGGTTTTTTCAAGTATTATAATAAAACCGCTATTGATTTAACAGATTTTCAAATTTATAATAGTGAACCTAAAAAATATGATGAAAATTGTTTTGTATATGCTTTAATGCGCAGTGAGATTCTCACTGAATTAGAAATTAATAGTATTAAATATATGTGTACTGGAATATATGTTCCATGTAATAAAATAACTGAAGTATGTGACAAGTTTAATTTAACTATTAGAGTTAAGATTAATTCTGAAAATCATATTGTAAAGAAATATGGTAAGGGGCAACGAATTATTAATATTGGATTAATTGATAAACATTATTTTGCTATTAAACCTATTCCATATACATTATATAGTATTAAAAATTATGAAGATCTAAAAGAAAAAGAAAATTGGAATCAATTTTATAAAGCAGACAGAAAAAGTATCACTAGATATACTGATAGTTTTCAAGCAATTAAATATATGTTTGAGAATAAAGATGAATATTTTACTTCTATGCCTTATGAAGATATGTTGAATACTCAATATGCTTGTGAATTAGATGAAATTACTGAATTAAATTATCTTGATGATGATGTTAGACCTAATAAAGTTTATAAAAAAAAAATAAATAATTCTATGATTACTTATAAATCTTATGGAATAGAAAAAACAGAAAAATTTGAATTAGTATTCTTTGATTTTGAAACCATCACAGAAGGTGAAAAACATATTCCATATTTGGTATGTAACAGTTATACAAATCAAACTTATTATGGTGAAAATTGTGGTAAAGAAATGCTACAATGTTTAGTTAATAAATTATGTTTTGGAAAAGATCCTGTAAAAGTTATTATATTAGTAGCACATAATGCAGGTTATGATTATAGATTTATTATTGATTATTTAGTAATGGAAAGTGAAATTACAAGTGGTAAAAGATTACTTGAAGCAGTAGGAAAATTTTATTATGCTAAGGGACAATGTGTTAGAATAGTTATTAAAGATAGTTATTCGCTTTGTGGATTAGGACTTGCTAAATGGGGCGAAGCTATGAAAGTTGTAAGCGAAAAAGAAATTATGCCTTATGGACTATATACATCTCAAAATGTTAATGATGAGTATGTTGATAAAAATATTTGTAAATTAGCATGTATAACTGAATATAAAAAGAAAAAGTATTGTGAAGGAATAGAAGCTACAGAAGAAGAAGCATTAACATTTTATACTAAATTTTTAGAAAATGCTATAAAGTGGAAATGCATTAAAGGTAATAATATAAATATTATTGAGTATTCAAATAAGTATTGTGAAATTGATATTAAAGTATTAAAAGAATGTTATACGAAAATGCGTGTAATTTGTTTAGAAACATTTGATATTGATATTTTAGATTGCATGAGTTCTTCTCAATTAGCACAAAATTTTATGGAAATTAAGGGAGTATTTGAAGGTGTTAATAAAATTTCATCAGTACCAAGAGAATTTATTATGAAATGTATTGAAGGTGGTCGTGTTATGTGCGCAAATAATGAAAAAATTTCTATTCAATTAGAAGTTGCAGACTTTGATGCTGTTTCGTTATATCCATCTGCTATGGATAGACTTGGTGGATATTTATTAGGTAATCCACAAGTTATAGATGAATCAGAAGGAGATGTATTAAGTTACGATTTCTTAAAATCATGCGATGGTTATTTTGTTGAAATTGTTGTCAAAACACTTCAAACAAAAAGAGCATTTAGTTTATTAAATTCAAAGAATGATGATGGTGTTAGAATTTTTGATAATGAATTACCTAAAAGAATGTTTGTATGTAAGCAAAAGTTAGAAGATTTAATAGAGTATCAAGGTATTACATTTGATATTATTAGAGGTTATTATTATTGTCAAGGTAGAAGTTATAAATTGCGTGAAGTAATTAATTATATTTTCGAAGAACGTAAAAGATTAAAAGCAGAAGGTAATCCATTACAAGAAGTTTATAAATTAATTATGAATGGTGCATATGGAAAAACCCTTCAAGGAGCGTACGATGAACAAATTAACTTTATTTATGGAGAATCTAATTTAGAAAAATATGTATCAAAAAATTATAATTCTATTGATTATTATACTGAATTTGGATCTGATGAAAAATATAAAAAATATCGTGTAAAAACAATTAAACCAATTAAAACAATTTTTAATAACGCTCATTGTGGTGTTGAAATTTTAGCAGTAAGTAAACGTATTATGAATGAGGTAATGTGTTTAGCAGAGGATAATGCTATGTCTATATATTACACAGACACTGATTCGTTACATATAGAAGATAAAAACATTCAACCATTAAGTGTTTTGTTTGAAGAAAAACATAAAAGACAATTAATAGGAAAAAATATGGGTCAATTTCATAGTGATTTTGCTAGTGTAATAATTAAGAAAGATATAATCGCAATAAAGAGTATATTTTTAAGCAAGAAAATGTATGTTGATGTATTAGAGGGTAAAGATGAGAATGATAATGTTGTTCAAGATTATCATATAAGAATGAAGGGTATTAGTGATAATGCTATAAAATATTATTGTTTAATAAATAAAATAACTCCTTACGAATTATATAATAAATTATATGAAGGTAAAAAAATAAAGTTTGATTTAACTTGTGGAGGTAATAAATGTAGTTTTGAATATAATGCTAATTATAGTATATGTTCAAAAAGCGATTTTATTAGAGAAGTATGTGTAAAATAAATATTATAAAAAATTGATTTAAAAAATAAATATATAAGTTATATATAAGTATATTATGACTAGTACTAATGAAAAATTTACAGAATATGTATCATTAAAATATAATACTAGTTATTATGAAAATAATTATACTATTAAAGATGGTATAGTTATGAGAAGACCTTATAGCAACATAGAGAGTCAACATGAAAAAGGTGTATGTTTATTTCAATGTTTTATTCATTATACTGAATCTGATATAGATAAAGCTTCAACTTGTTTTGAATGTATTGATAATCATGAACCTTTAGGAATGCAAACAAGATGTTGTTGTAGTCAACAAGAAGATGAAGGATTACACTATAAATTAATAAGACATAAAGAAACAGGAATAAAATTTGTTATTGGTAGGGTGTGTTTTGAAAAATTATTTGTTGGTGAAAAAGATAAATTAAAATATTTCTTTCAACCAACTTGTAAAGAATGTGGTGAAAAAGTAAAACAAAATAGAGTAAAAACTTCAGGATATTGTGGTATGGAATGTTTTAAAAAATTTAATGAACGAGAAGAAAAAATAAGAATAAAAAAATTATGGGATGATGAAGCACCAAAGCGTGAAGCATTAAGACTTGAAGAAGAACGAAAAAAAAAAGAAGAAGCAGAATTAGAAAAAAAAATGTATCCTTATGGTCGGCATTATAATTGTCAGCGTTGTGGTGTAGAACAAAAAGATATAAAATATAAATTTTGTAAGAAGTGTGGAAAAAAATAAAGTTTTTTAAGAGCGTGGAGAGCATAAAATAATATTTTTATAAATATTATTTTAAAAATGAGGGGGAAAATGTATGGATTTTTGGAACCGCCCAAAATCCATACATTTTATTATAAAGTTTTTTAAGAGC
>Ga0247843_1008337_pt1 | contig 12153 bp, 6 predicted proteins | sample LaCruzMarch2017__FD_192420 | JGI IMG/M metagenome (GOLD analysis project Ga0247843, IMG submission 192420) | Freshwater microbial communities from meromictic Lake La Cruz, Castile-La Mancha, Spain - LaCruzMarch2017_8m | ecosystem: Environmental > Aquatic > Freshwater > Lake | place: Spain...
CGACAATAATGCATTGATGCAAGAATTTGTTGAAAAGGGGATTACTCCTATCACGCTTAATATCCGCAACTCTCAAACCTCCGAAGGACGACAATATGTTTTTCCGGTTGCGGTGCTTACCTATGATGGCAGAGAGGAAATGGTGGATTTGTTTAAAGGCGCCACGGATTACAGTACTGGCGAACCTAGCCCTCGGAAAGCAGAAGAAATTTTAGAGTATAAGTTGATTCATGCGGTAAGGCGTTTGACACAAGGTAGCAAAAAAGTAGTAGGCATTTTAGGCGGTCATAAAGAAGTGGATGCTTCGCGCAGAAGAGAGTTTATGCGTGAACTTGAGAACCTATATATTCCCTTAGATGTCAATATTAAAAACGGTGAAGCTATCAGCCCGTCGGTAGCTGTTCTGCTCGTGATGCAGCCCGATACTACTTTTACTGAACGCGAGAAATATGAAATTGATCAGTACTTGATGCGGGGTGGCTCCATTCTTTGGTTGCTCGATCATCAGGATGTAAATCTACATTATCAGGCCCAGTCTTTAAGCCGATTGAGAAATCTAAACTTAGATGATCTTTTTATGCGCTATGGCTTCAAAGTCAATTATGATCTGGTTTCGGATTTAAATTGTTCAACCATTGAGTTGGTAATACCCAATCCGAATGCTCCACCTACATTTACGGCCAAGCGTTGGATATATTACCCCCTGATTACCCAGTTAGCTGATCACCCCATTACGCGAAATCTTGACGCTGTAAAACTGCGATATGCCTCTAGTATTGACACCATCGGTCTGCCAGATCAGCGATTTACTCCACTGCTAATGAGTTCACCCATGAGTAGAGCGCAGCAAGGAGTCACGTTTATTGATTTGAATGAAGGTATTTTAAATCCTCCCACGCCTGAGGAAATGCGCGGCATGGGCAATCGTGTGATGTCGGTACTGATTGAAGGGCAGTTTAAATCTTTATTTGATGGCAGGCAAGCTCCAACAGATGCGGATGCTCCTGTACCCCCAACAGCGAAGTTTTTGCGACGAAATGTTGCCGATACCCGCATGATTATTGTAGGGGATGGTCAAATTGTAGTAGGCGAAGATGTTAGAGGCAAGATTGATTTTATGGCCTTCGATAATAAATCATTCCTACTGAATTGCATCGACTATTTAATGGGAGGCGAAAGTTTGATTCACATACGCGCCAAAGAAATTCAGTATCGTGCACTAGACATCAAAAAAGTACGCGGCAAAGAGAACACTTGGCGAATGCTCAATTTGCTAGCCCCTGTCGCATTGATTATACTTTGGGGTTTGATACTAAATTGGAGACGTAGCCGGAGAAATAAATAGTATTGCATGAAAAACAAGCAAAATCTGATACTTCTATTCGTTTTGATTACCCTGAGTATCGCTTATTACTTTCTAATTGTTAGAAAAGGGGATAGCACCCTCGATCCAGATGAGGTAGGCTTTGCTATTGCTGATACTGCCGCTGTGCAATCTATACGTTTTGTGCGCACATCTTCGGATGTAAAGCAAGCAGAGCTCTCCCTCACTCGGCAAGGCAAGGGGTGGCTTGTAAATGGCAAATTTCCTGCGGTGCAAGCCAAAGTAGATATTTTGCTGCAAACCCTCAAGCAAATAGAGGTCAGAGAACCCATCCTGGAGCAGGCAAAGCAGAACATGTTGAATCTACTGAAGCAGGAGAATACTGAGGTTGAAATTCGGATGCAAAATTCGGATGTAAAGCGGTACTATGTTGGCACGCATACTCCAGATCATAAAGGCAGTTTTATGCTGTTGCAAGGCGCTGATAATATGTATGTAACTTATATTCCCGGTTTTACTGGATACATCAATAGCCGGTATTCAAGTCAAGAAGACGATTGGCGCGAATTATTGCTGTTTAGTTCATCCCCCGAAATTTTGCAATCAGTGTCTGTTAAATTTAGTAACGGCGAGGGAAGTTTTAGTCTTCACAGAGCCAGTATAGATGCTCCATGGAGTCGTGTAGGGATATCAGATTCTCAAAATGTAGAAAATTATGTTGCTGGTTTTGGGAAAATGATAGCCGAGAGCCGTGCAGAAAAATATTATCCAGGCAAAAAAGAAGCGCTTTTGGGCCAAACCCCTGATATATTATACACCGTTCAGAATTTTGGGGGAGAGCCTTTTACGTTAAAGCTTTGGTATCGTGATGATAAGCCGGATTTTTACTTCGGTTTGCCCGTGATGGCGAACGCAGAATTGTATAATATTCAGCAGTTTCATTTTGGAAAATATCTGATAATCAATCCATAAATTGAGAATGTGAATATTCTTTTTCGTAAAAACAGGATTGAGTCTATTATTCAATCAAAAAATACTTTAGGTTTGTAGTTGGAAAAATTTAGTCTGTAGTCATGAACTTTGTAATAAATTCCACTGAATTGCTGAAGAATCTTCAGTTGGTTTCAGGTGTTGTTCCGTCCCGTCACGTTTTGCCAATCGTTGAAAACTTTTTGTTTGAAGTTGCCAATGACAAATTGAGCATTACGGCCACGGATTTAGACATAACCATGCAAGTACTCATGCAGGTTGAGGTAAGAGGTGAGGATATCCGTGTAGCGGTGCCTTCTAAGTTGATACTGGATATTCTGCGGAATTTGCCCGATCAACCTATTACCTTCATCGTGCATGAAGAGAACTTTGCCATTGAACTCAGTACGACCAATGGTAAGTATAAGCTAAGTGGTGAAAACGGGGAAGATTTCCCTGCGGTACCAAAAGCAGAAAACACGCAGACCATTATGATGAAGGCGAATATTCTGGTGAAGGTGATCCAGAAGACGCTGTTCGCAGCATCTACCGACGAATTAAAGCCTGCTATGAATGGTATGCATTTTAGCTTTACAGCTAATGGCGCGACCTTCGTTACTACTGATGCGCACAGACTCGTGCGCTACCGCCGCCTAGATGTAGTCGTAAAAGAAGATGCAACTTTTATTATCCCACAAAAAGCGTTGAATCAACTGAAAAACTCCCTCAGCGGGTTAGATGAAGTCGTTTCCATCGCCTATAATGAAAGTAATGCATATTTTAGTGTGAATAATCTGCTGATGGTGTGTCGTTTAATCTCGGATAAATTCCCTGATTATGAAAACGTAATACCTGCCAACAACCCACACAAGCTGTTTATCAATAAAAAAGAATTGGTAGGCACCTTGCGTCGTGTCAATATCTTCTCAAACCGTACAACCCATCAAATTCGATTCAAAATCACTGGAAATGAACTTAATATTTCTGCTGAAGATATTGATTACGCAAGCGAAGCCAATGAAACTTTGAAATGCAGTTACGAAGGCGAAGACATGGAGCTAGGGTATAATGCAGCCTTTTTGCAAGAAGTTATCAATAATATTGATACAGAGGACACGCTAATCGAATTGAGTTCACCGAGCCGTGCTAGTTTGGTATTGCCCAATGAGCAAGAAGAAGGCGAAAACCTACTGATGCTGGTGATGCCAGTTATGCTATCAAACTTTTAATTCATATTACAGCCCTCTCTCAATACTGAAAAGGTAGTTGTAGTTAGAGATCATTCATTATAGCCTGTCATATGCTAATTATCAATTGCTTATGACAGGCTTTTTTTAATAATACCCCCAATATTCCATCCGTATTTTGCACGATCTATACCTGAAAGCAGATGAAGCAATGGGAATAGATTTTGTAATCTCATACAATCCTTTTAGATTTGACATTAGCTAACATTTTTAAATTTTAAGTCATTTGGAAAATACATCAAGCAAAGGACATCCCGCAGGGTTGTATGTTCTGTTCTTTACCGAAATGTGGGAGCGCTTCAGCTATTATGGCATGCGCGCCATCTTTACCCTTTATATGATTAAGGCGCTGTTGTTTGATAAAGCGCTGGCATCTGAGATTTACGGTAGTTATACCGGTCTGGTATATCTCACCCCATTGTTAGGGGGATACGTAGCCGACCGATATTGGGGCAATAGACGCTCCATTTTCTTTGGCGGTATTATGATGGCAATCGGGCAACTCTGCATGTTCCTCAGTGCTTCCAATTATGAGACTTTGTCCTTGGCTCAACCCTTGCTTTTTACGGGTCTTGGCTTTTTGATTTTAGGTAATGGATTCTTTAAACCGAATATTTCTACCATGGTTGGGCAGCTCTATCCTGAAGGGGATAAACGTGTAGATTCTGCTTTTACTATATTTTATATGGGTATCAATCTGGGCGCATTTATTGCGCCAATAGCTTGTGGCATTATGGGAGAGACTGGAAATCCAGCTGATTTTAAATGGGGATTCCTGGCTGCCTGTATCGGTATGATTGTAAGTACGATCTCTTTTGAATTGCTGAAAAATAAGTATATCGTTACGCCTGACGGTAAGAGTGTAGGTATGCCTCCGGTAAAGAAGGTATTGGAGAAACATGAAATCGCAACGCCTAAAGTACCGATGGCACAAGTATTAATGTGGTCTGTACTTACAATCGGATTGTTCCTGATTTTTAATTATGTCTTAGATGCAGGTTACATTGGCTCTGCCATTTATTCTATTACTCTCGTGGGCCCTGCTGCTATCGTGACAGATAAATCTTTATCCTACGAAGAAAAGCAAAGAATATTTGTCATATATATACTAGCCTTCTTTGTAATCTTCTTTTGGGCAGCCTTTGAACAAGCCGGTGCATCACTTACCTTCTTTGCGTCTGAGCAAACCGACCGCTATCTGTTGGGATATGAAATTCCTGCATCCATTTTCCAAAGTGTGAATGCTGTATTGATTGTAATCCTAGCGCCTATTTTTGCTGCTTTCTGGACCTTCTTAGGCAAAAGAAATTCAGAACCAGCTTCCCCAACCAAGCAGGCCTTCGGCTTGTTATTTCTTGCAATAGGTTATCTTGTTATTGCTTTTGGGGTTAAGGGTATTCAGCCCGAGCTCAAAGTATCTATGATGTGGCTATTTGGCTTGTATCTACTACATACCATAGGCGAACTTTGTCTTTCACCTATTGGCCTGTCTATGGTGGTAAAATTAGCACCTGCCAAATTCGCATCTCTGCTGATGGGCGTATGGTTTCTGTCCACCGCGTCTGCTAATAAATTTGCCGGTACATTGAGCGCATTGTATCCTGATCCAACGATGCCCATACCTAGCTTCCTAGGTTTTGAAATCACCGGTCTTTTCGAGTTTTTTATCATCTTCGTTGTTCTTTCCGGAATCGCATCTCTGATTCTTTTTCTGCTAAGTAAAAAACTGCAGAAAATGATGCACGGCTTAGGGTAATTAACATCTTGTTTTCAATACAGATTTTTTAAGGTTTTTAATACGCACATAATTATGGCAACAGGATTTTTTAATGTCCCGACCGCACTTAACGAAGCAGTAAAATCATACGCGCCTGGCAGCAGCGAACGCAAAGAATTAAGTGAGGTACTCAATGCAATGAGAACTTCTCAGATTGAGATACCCATGTATATTGGAGCAAATCGTGTTACGACCTCAGATCGCCGGCCCATGTCTCCTCCGCATGACCATGGGCATATATTAGGTCATTACCATTACGGCACACGCGCACATGTTGCAGACGCTATTTCCGCTGCATTAGAGGCACGTAAAGCTTGGTCTGAAATGCCGTGGGAACATCGCGCTGCTATCTTTTTAAAGGCCGCAGATTTGTTAACAGGCCCTTACCGTGCACGAATGAATGCCGCAACCATGCTCTGCCAGAGTAAAAGTGCGTATCAGGCAGAAATTGATGCAGTATGCGAAATGGCAGACTTCTTCCGATTCAATGTACAGTACATGGAAGAATTGTATAAGCAGCAACCAGAATCTCCGGCACTTACTTGGAATAGACTCGAGCACAGGCCTCTTGAAGGCTTTGTTTTTGCTCTGACCCCCTTCAACTTTACCTCGATTGCAGCTAATCTACCTTCCGCTCCAGCAATGTTAGGTAATACCGTGGTTTGGAAGCCCGCGAATTCACAGATTTATTCAGCTCATGTCATTATGGAGATGTTCTTAGAGGCAGGTTTGCCTCCAGGAGTCATCAATCTTGTGTATGCAGATGGCCCTGAAGCTGGTGATGTCATTTTCAATCATCAGGATTTCGCCGGCATACATTTTACCGGATCTACAGGCGTGTTTCGACATATCTGGAAAACGATCGGGCAAAATATTGATATATATAAATCGTATCCCCGTATCGTAGGCGAAACCGGGGGCAAAGATTTTGTACTCGCTCATCCCTCTGCCGATAAGGCAGCGCTTGCTACTGCTTTGGTAAGAGGCGCGTTTGAATTCCAAGGTCAGAAGTGCTCTGCAGCCTCTAGAGCTTATATTCCGAGATCTATATACGCAGATGTACGCGACCAAATGGTGAAAGATATCCTTAGCTTTCAAATCGGTGGCCCTGAAGATTATAAGAACTTCTTCAATGCTGTAATCGATGAAAGGGCTTTTGATAAGATTGCAGGTTATATTGATGCTGTAAAGGCAGATCCGGCATGTAAAGTGGTTTGCGGTGGCGGGTATGATAAATCTAAAGGCTATTTCATAGATCCTACTGTAATTGAAACCTCCAATGCTACTTCACTTACCATGTGTGAAGAGATTTTTGGTCCGGTTTTAACGATTTTCGTGTATGAGGATCATCAGTGGGAAGAGATGTTGAGAATCGTAGATACTACCTCTCCTTATGCCTTGACAGGTGCAATTTTTTCCCAAGATCGATATGCTATAGATCAGGCATCAAAAGCATTGGTGAATAGTGCGGGTAATTTTTATATCAATGACAAGCCAACCGGCGCTGTAGTAGGGCAGCAACCTTTTGGTGGCGCCCGCGCCTCAGGTACCAATGATAAAGCAGGTTCTATTCTTAATTTACTCAGATGGGTATCACCTCGAGCCATCAAAGAAAATTTTGTTCCCCCAAAAGATTACCGATATCCTTTTTTAGGATAATCATATAAAAAAGGGAAGCTTTTGTTTCCCTTTTTTATGCGATAGATTTTTGAAGTTTTGGTGATGAATTTGGGGTTCATTCAGAAAGTATCGATACTGTCTCAAAAAGTGCATCTGTATTGCTCCCAACCCCGCACCTTTTCCAATCCCATATTCTCGAATGAAAGGAATAGGAGCCCTTTGCTGGCTCAATGAAAGCAGGGCAAAGGTTGTACATCACCGTCCCAATGGCCTTTTTCTGGGGTGTGTATAACGTAGTGAGAAATCAACCACAGAGTTGCACAGAGTGAGGCACAGAGTTTCACAGAGTTGGTAAGGCAAGCATACTTTCTAGTTATCAAATATTTGCAAATCTTGCTCAGAAAGTGTCAGACCTTACGTTGTTGAGTGGTATACTACACGCAAGTAATCATACCAAAGTCACCCAGTCGTCCATTTCATTATCAAAGATTCCTTATGCTTTGTGAAAACTAAAACTGGGCACGCAATTATTCGTACTACTGTGTTTTCGGCCCGAAAAGTAATTATAGCTTCATGCAATCTACTCATCCAATGGATGGGTGGTTTTTTGTAGGCAAAACTTCATGTATTGACTTTTCGCGTAACCAAAACTTCTTTTTGACTTAATAAAAATTACCTGATTTTTTGTCTGTTCAATGCAATCTGTGTAACTTTGACTTTATCATTAAACCTGTTTAAACGCATATTACATCATTATGAAAAAACTATTATCCTTCCTCACACTTGCTTTAGTGGTCGGGGTTCGGGTATTCGCTCAAACCAGCGGTGGTCCGGATCAATACGGATACGAATGGAGAAACAGCAGTGATCCGAACGGCCCTTCCTACAATTGGGTTGAAATCAAAGGCCGTACCGGTACCGTTCAGGTCGCCGGTCTCGCTGATGACAACGTTGTTGGTCCCTTTAATATTGGGTTTAACTTCCCATATTATTGGTTGAATCCGAATCAATTTTGGATTGGTTCTAATGGCTATGTTTCTTTCTCCGCCATCGCAAACATCGCCTCAACTTCTATTGGATTTCCTTCTATGCCTACGGCATTCCCGGTAAATCAGAATAACTTCCTCGCACCAATGATGTGTGACTTGAACTTTGCAGGAACAGGTAACTCAGGTAAGATTTTCTACTATTCGAATAATGCCGATAGTTTGATTGTTACTTTTGATAGCGTACCCTTCTATGCCAATAGCTCATTTAGAGGATACAATACCTTTCAAGTAATCCTCGACGCTAACGAAAAGTCTATAGTGTACCAATACTTACAGCAAGTAGATCTTTGGGATTCTGGGTATGACCAATCTCAAAATCCATTGGTTGTGGGCATCGAGAACGTAACAGGTCAAATCGGTCTTCAGGTTTCCAATAATGTGTATCCTACACCGAGTTCAGCTGTTAAATTTTATTACCCAAGTAGCGTGACGCTACAGGTAACTGATGTACAGGCAAATTCAAACTTCAACGCTGATGATGGTGGCGTTTTTGTACTCAATAACAGTCCAGTTACACCTGTAACTTACGTCAAAAACGTAGGTAACCAGCCTATCACAGCTGCGGTGCAGTGCACAACATCTGTTTTCCCTGGTGGCGGTATCGTTCCTATCGCAGGCTCTACTTTGACTGCTACTTACTCTAGTGGTCTTACAGTGGGTCAAGAAGATATGATTACTCAATCTTCTAGCTGGACGCCTAATACTGCTGGTTCTTATTTCCTGAGAGGTCAGCTATCTCTTACAGGTGATGCTGCAACTGGTAATAACCGTGCAGAAACTGAAATGGTAGTAGTTGATACTTCTGCTTTAGGCGTGTATCTTTCCTACGACCGTTTCGAATCTCCTTTTGATCCTGCTTTGCATGGTATCAGTGGTTTCGGTACAGGTAATGGTATCGGTACCTACTTTGAGCCTCCTTACTATCCTGCTCAAGTAGATTCTGTCGTATTGTACGTTATTACTACTTCTGTACCTAGTGATTTTACAGTAGAATTGTTTGATGATAGTGCACCTGCTGGTCAAGGTAATTCTTTAGGCGTTGCTACAATTCCTGCTTCTTCTTTGCCTGCTGATGCTTTGGTTATTGTACCTATCTCAGTTACAAATGTTAATATTGCAACTGGTGGTATCTACATTTCCTGGATTCAAGGTGGCGATTCTACTTACTTAGTAACAGATAATCAGCCTCCCTTCTCGAATCGTCCTTACGAAATCCTTGCAGGTCAATGGGCAACACACAGAAGCCGTTCAACGGAGGATCCTACTATCCGCCTCGCTTTAAAGCCTGGTAGTGGTAACGTTAGTATCAGTGCTGACCTTAGCGCTTCTATCTCTACTTTGAATCAGAATTATCCTAACCCAGCTCAAAATACTACAAACATCGAGTTTACACTCGCTAATGGTGGTAATGCTGAGTTTACAGTAATGAATATTCATGGTCAGGTTATTGAGACTCGTAATCTCGAAAACTTAAATGGTGGTAATCATTCCATTCAATTGAATCTTGATAACTATGCTTCTGGAATTTATATGTATTCCCTCAAGGCTGGTAATCAAAAATTAACCCGTAAAATGACGGTTAATAAGTAATTCAAGTTTTTTATTGAAAGTAGAAAGCCATTCAAACGAATGGCTTTCTGCTTTTGTATAGTACACATTTCTGAGCTACAGCCCCACCACAAAAATAGAGCAGTCTATAGTGTGCATCCCTACATTTAATTTTAGAGCATAGCCCTTACAGTTTCTATTGTATCCGCATCCCCAGCTTTTATTTCGGGCATTAACCTCAGGATTCTTGCATTCCGAACAGTCAGTCCCAGTTTGTGGCGCGAAGAGACATACACTTCTTCAAATTCTATTTCATATACCCGCTCAGGAGATACCGTTACAACAGGACCCAGTTTCGCCAACCTATGGGTCTTAATATATGCGTTCAATTCTCTTTTATCATCTGCATGTAAGCCTTCTGAACATTTAGCAATGCCCGCAAGTTGATCCCCTTGCCAGACTCCAAATGTATATTGTTGATATGCGCCCAGTGTGGCACCCTCTGCCCTTTGCGCATACATCAGCACTGCATGTATCCGATAGGCATTGCGCTTCCATTGCCACCAAGTAGAAGGCATCTCCGCAGTAGGGTAGGGCGCGTTTTTCCGCTTTAGGTGCATACCCTCAACTCCCGGATGATGCGCTCGCTGATGTATCGCCTCCAATTCTTGCCAATTAGATGCAGCTATATGGGCTGATACTTTGAGCACCTCAGGCAATTGCATGCTCAGCAAAAGTTTTCTGCGTTCAATGAATGGCAGATGGCGTATATCCTCTCCTGCATATTCTAAAAGGTCTGATATCATTGCGATGACAGGTGTTTCTTGAATTGCTATGGTATGGAGGCGCTTGCTTTTCAATCGTTTTTCTAAGGCTGGTAAAGGCAGGGCCGCATCATTCTCCCAAGCTACTATTTCGATATCTAAAACGCAGTAAAACGGCAGGTTTTGTATCGCCAGCATGAGTTCTGGAAATTTGTCATTCAGTACTTCTGTTTGTTCGGACCATATAAAACTGGCATGTGCCCGATGAATAAACTGTGCCCGCAGACCTGTCCATTTCCACTCTGAAATCCAATCTTCAAAAACACCTAAGCTATGTATGTCTTCTGCACGTATAGGTGCATAGGCAAGGGCATAGGTTTGCGTATCCTGTAGGGCTTGTTCTTCAGGCTGTACAAGTGCTGTATATTGCTCTACCTGCATTCGCTGCCCATAGTCTAGCCTATAGGCAATCAGGGCATGCGGTAGGTGAAAGGCTTGCGCAATTGCTCTGCTTAACAGAATTCGGCAGGAGGGAATATGTAGCCCTGAAGTAATAATTTTGTGCAATATAAAGCGCATATGTACATCCATTCGGCCCCATAAGGTATGGATAACTTGCTCACGAATTGCAGGGCTTTGTGTACGTAATGGTAGCAGGTTTTGCTCCATTAGATGATGAAGTGAAATATCTTCTTGCGCGTAAGAATCTCCACATAATAGAGCAATCGTCTCTGCCACATCCCCCACTTGTTGATATGAGGCCTGAAACAACCAGTCAGGTATGCCCTGCGATTGCTGGCACCAAGTTTGTAAGTCACGAATTTTGATGCCAATGGAGAGTGCACCTCCTGATAATAAATGTAAGGCCCAAACCGCATCTTCAGGTGCTGTTGTTTTAAAATACTTTTCTAGTATCTGCGTTTTTTCTTCGTCTTGTGTGGCGGCCTCCAGATGCTGATACAGTTGGGAAAATGCTTTCATGCTTCTGCTTCCCCCTCAAATTCAGTCTTGAGTTCCCTCGCCGCAATACCGGTTTCATTCAGATATCTCACAAGGTGCTGCGTGTAACCATGGGTGACCAATACCTGCTGTGCTTCCGATTCTTGGATGCTGGTCAGCAATCCCTTCCAATCCGCATGGTCTGAAAGAACAAATCGAGTATTGCAATGACTTCTATTACGCATATTACGCACAGCCATCCATCCGGAAGCGAAGGCCGTGCGCACTTCACCAAAGCGCTGCCCCCATTCACTATCCATCGTTCCCGGAGGTGCAATGATCATAGCGCCACGAATTGTGCCCTCTGCAATCGTTTTGCATGCAGGTAAGCGTATCCCGCTGCGTTGATACGCATCATTCATATTTTGAATGGTAGGGTGCACATATATGGGTCCCATTTCAGGATGTAAACCAGAAAGCAATCGCTGCGCTTTACCTAAACTATAGGCAGAAATAACGCAGTTTAAACCTAAAGCACTCTGCGCTTGCCACCATTGGTGAATGCTGTCAAATACGGTTTCTGACGTGGGCCAGTTGAATATAGGCAGGCCAAAAGTAGATTCGGTGATGAGGGTATGGCATTTTACAGGTTCAAAAGGGGTACACACCCTATCAACTTCGCGCTTGTAATCGCCTGTTACAACCCATATTTCACCCTTATATTCAAGCCTTACTTGAGCAGAGCCCAGGATATGGCCGGCAGGGTGAAATGAAAGTATCACATCGCCAATCGTAAGAGCCTGCCCATAGGGTAGGGTTTCAATAATGGCAGATTTGCCCATTCGAGCGCGTAACACTTGCAAGCCTTCACTGCAGCAGAGATAATGCGCACTGCCTGGTTTCGCATGGTCGCTAT
>Ga0247843_1008338_pt1 | contig 12151 bp, 9 predicted proteins | sample LaCruzMarch2017__FD_192420 | JGI IMG/M metagenome (GOLD analysis project Ga0247843, IMG submission 192420) | Freshwater microbial communities from meromictic Lake La Cruz, Castile-La Mancha, Spain - LaCruzMarch2017_8m | ecosystem: Environmental > Aquatic > Freshwater > Lake | place: Spain...
GGCCAAAACATATAACTCACCATCATAAATGTCAAATTGATATGTTTTTGCGTTTATTAATGGAGTGCTCCAAATAAGTCTGCCTTTTCGATCTATTTTAGCAAACATGCAAAAATACTGGAGTCCAGAAGTAGTATCTTTTGCTAATGAGCTATAACTGTTATTATTCGAACAAATTAAGGATGTTGTATCGTGAAAGTTTAATTGTAGGTAGCTATTTCCTTCAGCATCGGTTCTAAGTAGTTTTATGGCAGAATTCGGATGCATGTTCAAATCCCCAGTGTCCGAATTTTTGGTCGCAGTTAATATCCAATCCCAATTCTGAGCTTTACTAGAATTAAAGCTCAGAATCAGAATGAATAATATGAATGCTCTAAATTTCATGCGAATTTTTATTAAAGTACTTTGTTGTATTTTAAAGTTTGTATCTCATGGTTTGAGGAAACGATTTTTATAATATAAATGCCCGATGCTTGGCTTTTTAAATCAATTTGTGAAGGCAATTGTGAATTTTCATATATAATTGTTCCCATTGAATTATAGATAGTTATGGTTGAAGGTTTCTGTTCAGTTTTCCAATCTAGTTGAATGGTTCCATCCCCTGGATTAGGGTAAATGTTAACTATGTTTTGCGTTTTGTTAATTTCTTTTCTGTTTACATAAAAACCTTCACAAGATACTTTACAATAATCAGTTTCACCAGTTATGTTTGGTGCTATTAAAATAAATGTGTGAAAAGGAAGTATCAAATGTTTTGGAGTTGGTCCTCCGCCATTGGTGCACGGGATAAAATTATCCCAATAAGTAAATCTTGGTCCAACATTAATTGCTTCAACATTTCTATAGGCAGTTGGTAAACAAGGTGAAGTAGCGTCAAATGAATTTAAAGCTCTCTGTGTAGGTCCTCCTTGGTCTTGCACTGGTCCGTTTAGAAATTTCAATGCAGAACTATAGGCTGCAGTAAAGTTATTGCATTCTACTTTGGTATTTGAATTGTCGCCTTCACAGATAACTCCGAGTGCATCTGTTAGGTTTGATTTATTATTTTTAAAATTATTCGAAAGTACTTTGGTATTGTATGCCGTTGAAGAATTTAGAATATTTACGTTTGTAGAGTTTTCTCCCTCTGAATTGAATTGATTTTGTAGAATTAAGGTCATTTCATTCTGGTCTCCTGTGAAAAATTCATGATGTGTTGAAATGGCATTCAGGAAGGGTGCATTATTTAATGGATTTGCATTGTCGGCCAAGTAGTCAAATTGATTTAAGAAAAGCCGAGCTACACCTTTGCCGCAGTTCACTGAATATAGGCAGTTTATGAATTTAGCCTCTTGAACGCCAATGTCTGGATTTTGACCGTTTGTTTGTGTTGTTTCAGATGATTTTATTCCATAACTCCATCCTTTAAATAGACATACAGTGTTGCCTGTCCAACTAGGGCATCCTGCTTTAGGATTTGGAGTTTGGTTACCATCTTTATGGCAAGCAATCATGGCATTGGTGGCGAATATTGCAGTTCCTCTTTCGTTTTCAACTGTTCCGTCGAAGATATTCGGATCGTCGTTGCGGAATTCGCATCCCCCAAAATTAATAACACCCATATTTTCAAGAATAACTTGTTTGTATTTGTGAAAATCGCGTTTGTATCCAGCGTAGTAATTGTCGTTTGTGAAATACTTGCTCACTTGGTCTTTAACAATAAAGTTGGTTCTTTCGAATCTCGAAATATTTACTTTATGATCGTGTGGACTAATATAGTCTTTCATGTAGATTGCGGTTCTACAGTCAATAAAGTCTGCATCTTTGCATTCAATCACCCCTCCATTTTCGCTTTTTATTGCAGTATAAGCACGCTGAATGGTTATTCGTCCGCCAGAACCATCAATTTCGACTCTACCGTGTTGCATTGAAAAGGCACTTTCGGTTGGTACGCCAAACACTTTAATGCCAGGCCATCTGCATGAGTAATACAGACGATCTTCTGGGTAAATATTGTTGCCATTAATATCTGTTGATTTCACTGCGCCATTGCTTTCACCCATGCTTGTTATTCCCCTGATGGTTGCTCCTGTTCGGATTATTAACCTCCCGCCGGGTTGGGCAGAATTGCTTGCCATTACTTCAATGTCGCAGGACTGATTTGTAAAGTAATCATCGAGTATTTCTAGTACTTGTCCGTTTTCTATTATTAAAGTAGCTCCTGGTTCAATAGTTATTTTTCCCTGAACTTTGTGAACATTTCCTGAGGTCCCTAAAATCCTTGTGCTACCTGTGCCTACAGTAAATCCGGACGCTTCTGTGTAAGCCCCAGTAATTGTTGTTCCATTGTTTTCATGCCTACAATTGGCATCATAATCCCACCAAATATCATCAATCCAGGCATACCACAACCACCAAATGTATACCGCACTACCACGGTTTGAATTTAGATTGCCCATTTGTGATTGTTCAGATTGCAGCCCAGTTGGACTTATATCAAAAGACATATGTCCGTTATTGTTAAATTCATAGCGCATGAAATCCCCAAAATCTGTAGGATTCCTAAACGTATACGTTCTAGCTCCACTAATTTGCGAAGTGACATCACACATGGTCTGATTGCTCCATAAGAAGTCTGGAAGTGGTGATAGGTCGATGACATTTAAACCATTCAGAAAATAAAACGTTCCGTATTGGTTAAATTTAAATCCGGGATAAGTGTTGTAATAATCTTCTCGTGTTCTACACCCAGTATTTAGGTTTGCATCATTGCATTTGGGTGAAATGTTGTTGAACGGATTTCCGGCTGGGTCGAATCCATTAAAATAAGCTGGCACGTCGTTGTCGGGATTCCATTTAGGCAGAGGGACATATTTTGCAAAGTTTTTATTTTGTACCTGACCTTGTTCTAAAATAAATTCCTCCAAGTCTTGCAAGTGGTCGCGGTACCAACGTAAAAAATCGTTTGATGTATAGAATTTCGATAGGTTGTCGCCATGATTGGAAATAAAGTCCTCCGTGAGCCAAAGTTCAATCAAACCAAGCAGTTCTAGTTTTTCGGCGTCTGAAAAGGAATGAATATTGGGTCTAGCATTACGGGCTTCCGAAACTTGAATCATATTCAACATAATCAACATAATCAAGGCTTTGAGAGTTGTTTTGGTCTTTTTGATTATATTGTGTTGGTAATTTTTTGATAAAACAAATTGAATTTTAAATAATAATTCACTCGTAGTTTTTGTAAGTGCCAGTCTCATGTTTTGTATTTTATATTTTGTTTGATTTGTTTTAAGTAATTATTAAACAATCTATTAACATAAATAATGCACAGCAATTTCCATAGCATACCGCGTGAAAAGTGCTTTGTGTTAATGGTGATTGTATGAATTAATTATTGTCTTTTAGATTCTGTTTATTTTGAGATAAATATTATAAGAATTTGCATATTTATTTTAGTTTTTAATATTAAATTTAGTAATGATATTTTTGATAAATTGCGGAACCCTTGATTTTGTTGGATTTGTAAAGTTTAGAATTTAAAAAAATGACAATAACAAGACACATTGGTTTGTGTCGACAATGCATTGCCGAAAGTCAATATTGATTATTATTTTGAAAACGAATGGAAAGATTGGAGGAAAAGGTTGTTGTACAACACGTCCTAAATGGTTGTTTACGTATGCCTAAACAATAAGGAATGTCTAGAATCGGGTTTTCTGAATGCGAATACAAACAAATAGGATATTGCCCATTCAGTCAATCTGCGGAGAACCCGCCTAAAGTAATTTGTAATTAGGGAATGTTATTGTACAATGGGTTGCTTGTCGTCGTTTACAAATGTGTAAGACGTTAACGCAGCATGATTGTCGTTTTCCAATTGTAACCAACGGAAGTATTTGAACCACCACTTAATTCTTAAAGAAGGGAAACCTGCTTTAAAATAATTGGTAACCAAAGGATTGGCTTTGAGTGTGATGCTTTTTTGGTTCATTTGTTCCCATAGGTACAAAATTTCGTTTTCAATTTTGCCTAAAAGTTGAACAGAACTATCAGAACGTCCTGTGCCTAAACAAGAACTGCAAAGTTCTGAGGTGGCAATTTCGAGGGCTGGGCGAACACGTTCACGGGTAATTTGAACCAAGCCAAATTTACTCATTGGCAAAATGGTATGTTTTGCGCGGTCTTTATCCATGGCATTTTTTAATGCTTGGTGTAATTCCTGCTTTTTCTTTGGGTCTCTCATGTCAATGAAATCAATGACAATGATTCCACCCATATCACGGAGTCTTATTTGACGAGCAATTTCATCTACCGCTTCTGTATTTACTTGAAAAACGTTTTCGTCTCTATTTTGTGGATCGAAAGAGGTATTTCCACTGTTTACATCAATTACGTGTAAAGCTTCGGTGTGTTCAATTACCAGATATGCTCCGCCACTAAAAGGCACGTTTTTACCAAACGAACTTTTAATTTGTCTGGTAATGCCATATTGATCAAAGATTGGGACTTTCCCTTGGTACAGTCGAAGGATACTTTTGGTATCTACTTTATATTTATCGAGTGTAGTTTTGAGGGATGCGTGTACTTCGGTATCCTCTGTGGTAATTTGTGTAAAGCTATCGTTTAAAATATCGCGAAGCAGCGTATCCAAACGATTTTCATTGTTTGCAATGCGTTCTCCAAAGGAAGCTTTTTTAAGACCAATGACCAATTCATTCCATTTGCGGAGTAGGTCACGGAGATCTTTATCTAGTTCTTCTAGAGCAACACCTTCGGAAACGGTGCGGATGATAACACCAAAATTTTGGGGCTTAATACTTTGGGCAATTTCTTTTAGTCTGGCTTTTTCTTTGGTGTTTCCAATTTTGCGGGAAACTGAAATGGTTTTAGAAAATGGCACAAGAATAAAGTACCTACCAGGAATGGAAAGATCGCAAGTAATTTTTGGTCCTTTATTGGCTATAGGTTCTTTGATAACCTGAACCAAAAGGGGATCGCCGGCTCTAATTATTTGTCCAATTTTCCCTGCTTTGTTTGTTTGCTCTTCGAAGTCGAATGCATCAAGATCGGCTGGTATTTGTCCGTTTTGACGTATTAGTTTGAAGAACTTTTGAAAGCTTCGAATATTTGGACCTAAATCAAAATAGGTAAGAAACCCATCTTTTTCGGACTTCAAATCTACGAAGGCCGCATTGAGCGAAGGGGAAACTTTTCTTACTTTACCTAGATAGAAATCACCCACCTGAAAGGCGGCATCAAATTGTTCTTTATGGAATTCCGTTAGTTTTTTATCGGAAAGCAGGGCAATTTCTAAACCAGACGAATTTTTTTGTATAACTAATTCGTTTGACAATGGCTAATAAATTGACTTATTTTTTCTTATGACGATTTTTACGCAAGCGCTTTTTTCTTTTGTGCGTTGCAATCTTATGTCTTTTTCTTTTCTTTCCGCTTGGCATAATATCTTATATTTTAGTGTCTTATTTTTTTGGTTGTTGCCTCTGTGTTTTCACTGCCAAATTCAAATAAACCTTGGCATTTACAGAGTCACCCATTTGTCCATATAAATCGCTTGTTTCATACAACCAATATGGATTTTGGGGTTGCAAAGATACTAATTTTTCACATTTTTTCACAGCTTTTTGAAGCTGATTTGATTTTTTTAGTAAATTAAGGTGTATGAAATTGAGTTCCACGTTGTTACTATCGATGGTGTATGACTTTCTCAGTGTGCTCAAAAATTGCATCGGTTGGTTTAAAAACTCGCTTTGATATATGATCAGGGCATTGCGCAATGACATGTTGTTCGAGTCTTTACTTAGGCCTTTGTCTATCCATTTTTTACCCTGTTGAAATAAATAATTACGGACAGTTTCATTTTCTGAATATCCAGCACCTACAAAAACCAACTCGCGGGCAACTTCTTCTATGTTGCCTTTTTTGAAATACTCAAATTGTTGGGATTTTAAATGCGCAAGCAGCGGACCATTATTTGTTTCAGTGGCCCATTTTATGGCCAGTGTTAAACTATCGGTTTTTAGGTCTTTGGGGGATGTTAGAATGGTTTTACCTATTTGACTAGGTGGTTTTGTTTTGTTGAAGAGGGAAGATAAAAACTCCACTAATTCTACTTCTTTGGTGGGCACAGCATTACCCATTGGACCCGGTTGTACGGAACCTTTATCGGTTGGTTTTCCAGTGGAAGTTTTCCAGCGATTCGCTGTAAATAGAACTGTAAAACCAACAGCCAGTATTAGAACGACTATTTGCTGGTTTGACAGTTTTTTCACAATCCGTTAAATTTATTTAAGTCGCTCGTTCAAGCTCTTACTTTCTTTTACCAGTTGTGCAAATTCTTTAGCGGGCTTAAAGCGCGCTACAAAATGTGCAGGTACAACCAAGGAAGTATTTCTTTTGATGTTACGGGCAACCTTTGTTTTTCTTTCTTTTAGTTCAAAAGTGCCAAAACCTCTTAAATAAATGTTATTTCCATTGATCATAGAATTTTTTACTACAACAAATAAGTTGTCAATAGTGTCCGCTATTGCAGCCTTTTCAAGACCAGTGCGCACGGCAATCTCGTTTACGATTTCAGACTTTGTCATGATTCAGAGTGCAAAAAAACTAAATAAAGCCGTTTTTTGCACCATATTTATGAAAAGAGTTATCCCAAAGTTATTGACGTGGTACCAAAATTCACATCGTGAACTGCCTTGGAGAGACACCCGGAACCCTTATTTTATATGGGTTTCCGAGATTATTTTGCAGCAAACTCGCGTAGATCAAGGGCTGAACTATTATTATCGTTTTGTTGAAAAATTTCCAACAATATCTAATTTAGCAGACGCTACTGAACAAGAAGTGTTGATAATTTGGCAAGGATTAGGCTATTATGCCCGTGCCCGTAACATGCAATTTGCGGCAAAACAGATTGTAAATGAATTTAATGGAGAATTTCCCAGTCACATAAAAGACATTTTGACACTCAAAGGGATAGGTGAATACACTGCTGCGGCCATTGCCTCCTTTGCTTTTCAACAACCATTTCCCGCAATTGATGGCAATGTGAAAAGGGTAACAGCAAGGTTTTTTGGTATCAATGCCCCAATAAATACCAGAGCATTCTTCCAAAATGCACAGAATTTATTGGAAGAAGCAATACCAAATGATTGCCCCGATTTATTTAATCAAGCCATGATTGAACTTGGCGCACTTATCTGTTTGCCAACAAAACCCAAATGCGATATTTGTGCACTTGCCGAACTTTGTTTTGCTTTACATCACAATGAAATTGACTCTTTGCCTGTGGTAATCTCTAAAACCAAAGCAAAACAAGTGTTTTTGCATTTTTTTTCATTAGAAGTTTTAGATAGTATTGTGTTGCATAAACGTCCATCCAGCGGAATTTGGGGTGGTTTGTATGAATTTCCATCTATTGAATCTGATTCAATCGACCTACCCGATTATTCTAGCTTTTTGTCGGATAAATTTGGAATTCCGAAAAGCAGTGCGCCACTAAAAATAAATGAAGTTAAGCACCTTTTAACACACCAAAACATTCATGCTACCCTTTGGGAAATAAAGTTAAATCCAGCACATTTTATCATCAATTCGTCGTTTTACTTGGTAAAAAAGAATGAATTGTTTAATTTTCCCATCCACAAGTTAATGCTTAAATTCGTTACTTGATTGCACCTCAAACAAACATCCCCCAAAACAAAACAAACAACTTTGTTCTAAGGATTTGTTTAGTGCACTCTTGTAAAATGTAAATGTATGATTAATAAAGTTATCCTTCTTGGCCGTTTGGGCAAAGATCCCATTATTCGCAAATTAGATGGCAACAGAATTGTGGCGAATTTTACTTTGGCCACAAATGAAACCTACCTAAAAGACGGACAAAAAATGGAAAGCACCGAATGGCATAACCTCGAAATGTGGGATCAACAAGCCAGCGTCGCTGAGAAATACTTGAAAAAGGGTAGTCTTTTATATATTGAAGGAAAAATTCGTACCGATAAATATAAAGATGCCGACGGCGTTGAAAAACAATTGCGTAAAATCCGTGTATTGAGTTTTCAAATGTTAGACAATTTAGCTCAAGGCAAAGATGCTGAAACACATGAAACTAATAGAAGTGAAGTATAATTAATATGGACGCAGGCCCGCAACTCTACAACATTACTCTTTTGGGGATTTTTAACCCAATTTCAGCAAGCGATATACCGATTATTATAGGGACTTCCATTTGGATGATTGTCTGTTTGCTTATCTCAGCAATATCGTCCGCAAGTGAAAATGCCTTTTTCTCACACAAAGAAAGTGATCTTGAAGAATTATCCGAGCGAAACTCTCGGACGGATGTAGCCATTCTTAAACTTTTGTCAAATCCCAAACGGTTATTGGCAACCTTATTGTTAATGAACAGTTTAATTAACATTGCCTTTATTATTAGTTCACTATTTTTATTCGATAAACTTCTAAATAGTGCTGACTTTCCTTTAGTAAAGTTATTGCTAGATACCGTTTTGGTGACATTGGTTATCTTGATATTTGGTGAAGTTGTGCCAAAGGTTTATGCTACCCAAAACTACAAAAAAACAGCGCAAACACTCGTATTTGTCATTCGTTCATTTGTTTGGTTGTTGTGGCCATTTACCACCATCTTAGAAAAATTAGCCAATGTGTTAGAAAGGAAAACCAAAGTTACAGGACCAAATATAACCACTGAGGAACTTTCACAGGCAATTGAACTTACAGCAGATAAAGATGATGCAACCCAAGAAAAAGAAATTCTTAAGGGCATTGTGAATATGTCAAATATTCAAGTTAAACAAATTATGCGCTCTCGAATGGATGTTATTGCGGTTCCCGTTAGTCAATCTTTTCATGAAATTTTAAAAATAATTCGACATAACGGGTATTCTAGAATGCCTGTTTATAAAGAGACTTTGGATCAAGTTATTGGTGTTTTGAACGTAAAGTCTTTGTTACCTCACCTCCAAGAAAGCGACACATTCAACTGGCAAGCAGTGATTTATCCTCCCTATTTTGTGCCTGAGAATAAATCAATTGATGACCTTTTACATGAATTGCAACAAAAACGACTACACATGGCAATTGTTGTAGATGAATTTGGTGGTACATCAGGTTTGGTTACATTCGAAGATCTTCTTGAAGAAGTGTTTGGCGAACTCAATGACGAGTTTGATGACCATACCACCGATTTTTCCCAAATTGATGAACTGACATATATATTTGAGGGAAAAACATTGATTGTAGATTTCTTGCGTGAAATTGAATTGCCCCTGGACTACTTTGAAGACCTAGAATTAGAATCTGATACACTTGCAGGTTTGTTAACAGAGCAGTTGGCGAAAATTCCAAAACGTGGCGAGAAAATAAAAGTAATGGGAATTCAGTTTATTGTTGAAGCAGCCGATCCCAAAAAGGTGAAGAAGGTAAAAGTTATATTGCCACATAATGAAGAAGCTAACTAAAATTAATCTCTCTATTCTGAGTCTAATTCTCTTGATTTCTTGTAGTGGGGATGAGAATTACGTCCCCAAGCCACATGCATACCCGAGAATGATATTTCCGGTAAAAAAATATGCCCTTTTTCATCCTAAAAATTGTCCTTTTGAATTCAAACTGCCTACTTATTCACAGGTAAGAGAAGATGGACGCAGCCGAAAACTTTTTTGGTATAATGTGGAATTTCCAACATATCAGGCCACGCTTCATTTAACGTATTATAAATTTAATGATTGGGCTGGATTTGATTCAATGGTAGCAGATACCCGCGCATTGGTTAATAAACACCTTCAACGTGCTGAGGACATCCTAGAAGACCCAATTGAAAATTACAACCCAAATTTACATGGTGTGATGTTCCACATTCAAGGAAACACAGCCAGCAATCTGAACTTCTATGTCACCGATAGCCTTCAACATTTTGTTCGTGGCGCCTTATATTTTAACGAACAAACGGAAAATGACTCTATTTTACCCGTGTATCATTTTTTGCAAAAAGACGTAGAACAACTTCTTAAAACATTTAAATACAAGTAATTGTGAGAATATATTTAAAATTAGTGCCCTTGGTTTTGGTGGTTTGTGCAAATTGTGCAACGGCACAAACCAAACCCAAATGTCAAAAATTGCAAGATGATGCCTACGGGGCATATCAAATTCAGGAATTTGAAATAGCCTTAAAATTGGTAAAAAAGGCCATAAAATGTGATCCTAGTGTCTCAACAGCCTATTCATTGCAGGCCATTATTTACGAAACCATGAACGACAGCAATAATGCCGTTACTGCGTATCAAAAATGCATCGAAACAGACTCCTTGTATCAAGCCAATTATTACTATTACGCCAATTATTTGTTTCGACTTAAGCGTTATAACGAAGCACTCGTGGCTTTGGATGGATATCAAAAAGCCCCAAAAATTTCAGGATATAAAGCCAATCGAGATGCCGCGTCACAGGTTATGGCAGATAAGGCAACTCGGTTAAAAGCCTCCATTGAGATGGCCGCAAAGTCCCACTTTGATGTTAGTACCTTAAATATTTCGAATATGGGACCAACGATTAATTCATCTCAACATGAATATTGGCCGGGCATGCCAATTAATGGACAGACATTCGTGTTTACGAGGTTGGTGAATAGTCAAGAAGATTTTTATTTTTCCAAAAAAGAAGGCGAAGAATGGCAAAAAGCAAAAGCCGCTCCAGGAAATATAAACACACCAGAAAATGAAGGTACCACTTCCGTTTTTATGGGACCTGATGTTGAAATTTTGTATTATACAGTTTGTAATCAAGGCGGATTTGGAAGCTGCGATTTGTTTTACAGCAAACTTGACAAGGGACGTTGGGGTGCGAAAATGAATTTAGGAGAAACGATTAACTCTGCATTTTGGGATGCGCAACCTTCTGTTAGTGGGGATGGCAATTTACTCATATTTGCAAGTGCTAGACCAGGTGGTTATGGAGGTAAAGATTTATGGATGGCTAGAAAGTACAATGGTGTTTGGACAAAACCCACAAATCTTGGTCCTACAATAAATACCAGTCTAGATGAAGAAGCTCCATTTTTACATTACGACGGCAAGACCCTTTATTTTTCTAGTGTTGGACATGCTGGTTTTGGAAATCATGATTTGTTCATCTCGCGTTTAGATGAAAACGACAAATGGTCAAAGCCAGAAAATTTAGGAAATACAGTAAATACTGAATCTGATGATGTTGGATTTTATGTGGATGCCGTCGGGGAAAAAGCGTATTTCGCTTCTGGTAGAAAAGGTGGTTATGGGGGATTGGATATCTATTCTATGAGTTTGCCTGAAAAACTCAAACCACAACCAGTAAATTATTTACTTGGTAGAGTCTTGGATAAATCTAACAATGCGCCCATTCGGGCTCAAGTGAGATTGGTTGATTTAACAACACAAAAACTGGTTTATCAAGACAGCGTTTTTCAGTTTTTAATTCCAATTATTCCAGGTAAAAATTATGCATTACATTCCAGTTGCCAAGGTTATTTATTTGATTCCCGTAATTTTCAACCTACGAAATCTACTTTAGAAGAACCATTTGAGGTAAACGCACTTTTAGATAAAATAACAACGGATCAAACGGTAGTGCTCAACAATATATTTTTTGATATAGACAAATTTGATATTAAGTCTGAAAGTGAAACTGAATTGCAAACCGTTTTAAAATTGTTGCGTGTGAATCCAAACATGAAGATTGAAATTTCGGGACACACAGACATTACCGGTTCAGAAGAGCACAACAAAACACTCTCGGCAAATCGTGCCAATTCCATTAAATCATATTTAGAAACCAAGGGTATTTCGGCAGCAAGGTTAACCTCAAAAGGTTATGGTTCTACCAAACCAAATGCCAGCAACGACACAGAAGAAGGCAGGGCATTAAACAGAAGAATAGAAATCAAAATACTTAAAATTAATTAAAATCCCAAATAAAAGCGACCAATCTCATGGATAAACTGACAGAAAACGAGCGCAAAAGAATAGAAAAGGCATTTGCAAAAACCGAATGGCCTAGTATAGCAAGTACCATGAGTTGGGGTATTTTTAAAATCATGGCCGAATTTGTTGAGGGATATGATAAATTGGCCCGCATTGGACCCTGTGTTTCCATA
>Ga0247843_1008339_pt1 | contig 12148 bp, 11 predicted proteins | sample LaCruzMarch2017__FD_192420 | JGI IMG/M metagenome (GOLD analysis project Ga0247843, IMG submission 192420) | Freshwater microbial communities from meromictic Lake La Cruz, Castile-La Mancha, Spain - LaCruzMarch2017_8m | ecosystem: Environmental > Aquatic > Freshwater > Lake | place: Spain...
CATGCCGATCCAGGCGACGGCGGGGTCCGACGGCACGCCCGATTCGGCCATGGTCGGCACGTCGGGCAGTTGCGGGATGCGCGCCCCCGCGGTGACGGCCAGCGCGCGCACGCTGCCATCGCGCACCTGCCCCAGCACGCCGCCCGACGCGGCGAAGAAGGCCTGGAGCCGCCCCGCGATCAGGTCCAGCACGGCCTGCGCCACCGCGCGATAGGGCACGTGCACCGCCTCGAACCCCGCCGAGGCGGCCAGATCCTCCATCACCAGGTGCGACAGGGTGCCAGGCCCGGTGGAGCCATAGCTGATCTTGCCCGGATTGGCCTTGGCATAGGCCACGAATTCCGCGGCGGTGCGGGCGGGAACGGAAGGGTGCACCACCAGCACGAAGGGCAGCCGCGCCAGCAGGCTGATCGGCGTCAGGTCGGTTGCCGGATCGTAGCCGAGGTTCGGGTTGAGCACCTTTGCCGTGCTGCCCGGGCCGCCGATCGTCACCCCGATCGTATGCCCATCGGTGGCGCGCACGATCGCCTCGGTGCCGATATTGCCGCCGCCGCCCGCGCGATTATCGACCACGACGGGCTGGCCCAGCACCTGTTGCAGGTGCGGCGCCACGGCGCGCGCGGCGAGATCCGGCGTGGAGCCGCCGGGGAAGCTCACGATCATGCGCACCGGCCGGTCGGGCCAGGCGGTTTGCGCATGGGCGGCGAAGGGCAGCAGCGCGGCGCCGGCCATCAGGCCACGGCGGGTCGGGGTCATGCGGTTTCTCCCAGGTCTTTGTTCTGCGCCATGGGTAACGCGGCGGTCAGCGGCTGGCTACCTGGATGTCGCGATGGATGAAGCCGCGCGCGGCAAAGGGCGTGACGCCCAGTTGATCGGTGGGCGGATGCCAGACCCGCACCATGGTCCAATCATTGCGGGGCGAGACATCCACCACCCGTTGGTCCAGCGCGACGCGCCCGCGCGCCGCGCCGCTGCCCCAATTGGCGTGGTCCACCAGCACTTCGCGGCTGTTCACCACCTGCCGCACCACCGAAAGATGGCCCTGGGCCAGGCGCGCGGTGCGCGCGATCACCAGCACGCTGCCCGGGCGCGGCGTCGATCCGCGCGCATAGCGGCCTTCCGCCGCGTCCCACCATTGCCAGGCATCACCCGCCAGGCGGATGCCGCTGGCCGCCCGCGCATAGGGCACGCAGGAGACGGGGCCGGCGAAGTGTGGCCGGGTGATCGGTGCGGGCGCTTCCGGGGCGGGCGGCGGCAGGCGGGATGTGCCACATCCGGCGAGTGCCAAAAGCAGGATGGCAAGGACAGCGCGCATCAGCCGGATATAGCACCATTCCCGTCCTGGTTGAACCGGTTGATGGCGAAGGGTGCCAGGTCGACGTCGGTGCGGCCCTGCACCACCAGCTCGGCCAGCACCTGCCCAACCGCCGGGCCGAGCGCGAAGCCGTGGCCGGAAAAGCCGAAGGCGTGGAACAGGCCGGGCCTGGTCAGGCTCGGCCCCAGCACCGGCTGGCCGTCCGGCATCTCGCCATCCGTGCCGGTCCAGTTGCGGATGATCATGGCGCCGCGCAGCCAGGGCAGCAGTTCCATCACCAGGGCGCGGGTGGCGTCACCGGCCGCCACCGCGGGGCGCGTGCGCGTCGCATCCGCCCAGGCGATGCCCCGCCCGCCGCCGAAGATCACGTTGCCGCGCGCGATCTGCCGCAGATAGAGCGTGCCATCGGCCACGCCGAGGTTGGGGCCGAGCATGTGCGGCAGCGGTTCCGTGACCTGCATGTTCGGCTGGATCGCCACCACCGGCACGGGCTCGCCAAAACTCTCGGCGATGCGCCCGCCCCAGAAGCCCGCTGTGTTCAGCAGGATCGGCGCGGCGAAGGGGGCGCCATTGGCCCGCAGTCGGAAGCGCGCGCCATCATGGTGCAGCTCCGCCACCGACTGGTCTTCCAGCAAGGCGGCGCCCGCGGCCCGCGCGGCGGCGGCGAAGGCGGGGGCCAGCAGGCGCGGGTTGGCGGTGCCGTCCTCCGCCAGCAGGGATCCGGCGATCACGCTCTCGCCCAGCGGATAGGCGCTTCGGATGGCGTTGCCGCCCATCAGCCGCGGCTTGAGGCCATAGCCGGCGGCCAGCGCCGCCCAGGCGACCAGCTTCGCCTCGCCGTCTGGCGTGCGGGCCAGGCGCAGATGGCCGCAAGGGTCGAATTCGGCATCGGTGCCGACCAGCGCGCGCATCTGGCCCCAAAGCGCGCGGGCGCGCATGGCCAGCGGCAGCTCGGCGGCCGTCCGTCCCTGCTGGCGCACCCCGCCATGGTTCACGCCGCTGGCCTGCCCGCCGATGAGGCCACGCTCCAGCAGGATCACGCGCTGGCCGGCGCGCGCCAGGAACAGCGCCGCCGCCGTGCCCGCGCCGCCGCCGCCCAGGATGAGCACATCGGCCGCACGCATCACAGCGCATCCATCGGGATGGGCTTCACCGGCATCTGGCCGCGCAGCCGCCCGACGCGCGCCACCGGCACGCCCAGCTGCGCCGCCAGGATCTCGGCGCCCGCCAGCCCGCAGACCCGCCCCTGGCAGCGCCCCATGCCAAGCCGGGTCAGCGCCTTGGCGCGATTGAGGTCGGGGGCCGCGCTGGCCCGCACCTGGCCGGCCGTCACCCCCTCGCAGCGACACAGCATGGTATCATCCGGCAAGCGCGCGGCGAGGCGCGCCGGATAGGGGAAGGCGCGTTCCAGCGCCGCCCGGGCGCGTGCCTGGCCCTGAAGCCGCGCTTCCAGCCAGCCCGCCTGCCCGGCATCGAAGGGCAGCCCCGCATCTTCCAGCAGCGCCAGCGCGGCCCGCGCGCCTGTCCATTCCGCCACCTTGGCGCCGGCCACGCGGGCACCGTCGCCGGCCAGGTAGTGGCCGGGCACCGGGCTGCGCCCGGCGGCGTCGCGCACCGGCAGATGGGCGCGCTGGATCGGGTCGAAGGCGAAGGGGATCTCGGCCAGGTCGGCCAGCTGCGTCTCGGGCTTCAGGCCCCAGCCCATGGCGACGGCGTCGCAGGCGGTCACATGTTCGCGCCAGGCGGCATCGCGCCAGCGGATGGCCTGCACATGGCCCGCGCCCTCGATGGCGATGGGCGTCACATCCTCATGGATCGGCGCGTGGCGCAGCAGCGCGAGCCTGAGGCCGAGCCCGCGCAGCGCCAGGGCCGGGTCATGCAGCAGCATCGGCAAGCCGGCGCGCTTGGTCAGCAGCGGCGTGGTGTCCAGGATCAGCGGCGGCGGCGCGCCGGCCCGGGCATATTGCAGCGCCGTCAGCCACAGCAGCGGCCCGGTGCCGATGAAGACCGGCCGCGCGCCCACCGCCACCCCCTGCGCCTTCAGCGCCACCTGCGCGCCGCCCAGCGTGGTCACGCCCGGCAGCGTCCAGCCCGGCAGCGGCACCACCCGGTCCATCGCGCCGGTCGCCAGGATGATCCGATCATAATCGAGCGTGCCGCGCCGCCCGGCCTGGATCAGCTCCAGCCGGCGGGTGCGCGGGTCCAGGTTCCACACCAGCGTCCCCGGCCGCCAATCGAGCTGGGGTTTCAGCCCATCCAGCGTCGCATGCAGCGCGCGGGCGCGGGGCGCGTCGGCGCCGTACAGGGCGCGCGCGTCGCGCCGGAACGCCCCCGGCGGGCGCTGCGCGATCCGGCCGCCGCCATCGGGGGATTCCTCGATCCAGGCGGGGCGAAGGCCGGCCGCGACCAGCGTCTCCACCGCGCGGATGCCGGCCGGGCCGGCGCCCACCACCGCGACCCTCATCGGCGCGTCACCGCCATGCCCGGCGTCGCCAGCGTGGAGCAGGCGCGCATCGCCTGGCCCCCGACTCGCACCCAGCAATCCTGGCAGGCGCCCATCCAGCAAAAGCCGGCGCGCGGGCCATCGCCGAATTCGCCGGTCCGCACATGGCCGAGGCCGGCCGCGAGGATGGCGGTGAGCAGCGTGTCGCCGTCGCGCGCCGCGATGGGTTGGCCATCGACGGTGAGGGTGATCGGCGGCCGGTCCTGGTCCAGGAGGCGGGTGAGCATATCTGATCAATCCGCGCGCGGGTGGGCGCGCTGCCAGGTCTCCAGCAGCCCCGCCGCATCGACCTTGGTGTAGCGCTGGGTGGTGGACAGGCTGGCATGGCCCAGCAATTCCTGGATGGCCCGCAGGTCGGCCCCCGCCGCCAGCAGATGCGTGGCGAAGGAATGGCGCAGCGCGTGCGGCGTCGCATGCTCGGGCAGGCCGGCCAGCCGGCGATAGGCCTGCAGGGCGCGCTGCGCGATCGCCGGCTGCAACCGCCCGCCGCGCACGCCCACGAACAGGGGCGAGGCGGGCGCTGGGTCGGGATGCTGCGCGATCCAGGCGGCGATCGCCGCTTCCACGGCGGGCAGCACCGGCACAAGCCGCGCCTTGCCGCCCTTGCCCGCGACGCGCAGCGAGCCCTGCCGCGGCGCGTCGCGCACATTCAGCGCCAGCGCCTCGGCAATGCGCAACCCGCAGCCATAAAGAAGCGTGAACAGCGCCACGTCGCGCGCGGCTTGCAGGGCGGGCTCGTCGGCCGGCGCCATGGCGCGCAGATCGCCGATGTCGGCTGCCACCTGCTTCGCCGCGGCCACGGGCAGGGCGCGCGGCAAGGGCGGGTTCCGGCGCGGGCCGCGCAGCCCGGCCACGGCCTCGGCCGCGCCGCCATGGTGGCGCGCCACATGTCGCAGGAAGCCGCGAATGGCGGAAAGCCGGCGCGCCCGCGTGGCCCGGCCATCGCCCGCCGCCGCACGGGCGGCCAGGAAGGCCCGCAGATCGGCAGGGCGGAGCGCGAGCAGGGCCGGCACCGCCGGCACTTCGCCCAGATGGCGCATCAGGAAATCGAGAAACAGGTCGAGGTCCGCGCCATAGGCGGCCAGCGTATGGTCCGCCAGCCGCCGCTCGGCGGCCAGATGCGCCAGCCAGGCCGCGCGCGGGTCGATCATCGGCGGCCGAGCGCCGCCGCCGCGGCGCGGCCGAGGAAGGCCAGCCGCCCGGCGGCATCGCGCGATGGCAGCGCCGCCGGATCGCGCGCGGCCAGCGCCAGCAGCGCCGGCGTGCGGCAGGGCAGGGGCAGGAACAGCAGCGCATCCCGCGCGATCAGCGCCGCCGCTTCGCCGTGCAGGCTGGCCCGGTCCGTCAGGCCCGCCCCTTCGCGCAGCCGCACGGCCTTGCCCGCCAGCAGCAGCGCCACGCGCCCCGCCGGCAGGGTGCGCCAATGCGCCGCCGAAACCGGGCGCTCGGCCGCCAGCGAACAGGCCTCAAGCCCGAGCAGCGAGGGCCATTCCTGCGCGATCGTCTCGGCGGCATGCGCGCTGCCCAGCAGGGCCAGCAGCGCCGCATCCAGATGCGCCGCCCGCGCCGCCCGCGCCGCCGCCAGCGCGGCCTGCATGCTGGCGTCGAGCGCGACCGCGCTGCTCACAGGATGGATTGGCCGGTCTTCGCCCAATCGGCCAGGAAGGCAGCGAGCCCGCTATCCGTCAGCGGGTGGCGGAACAATTGCCGGATGACGGCGGGCGGCAGCGTGGCCACGTGAGCCCCCAGTTTCGCGCTTTCCACCAGATGGATCGGGTGGCGGATGGAGGCCACCAGCACTTCCGTCTTCAGCGCCGGGTAGTTGCGGTAGATGGTCACGATGTCGGCAATCAGCGCCATGCCGTCGGTGGCGATGTCATCCAGCCGCCCGACGAAGGGCGAGATGTAGGTCGCACCCGCCTTGGCCGCCAGCAGCGCCTGCGCCGCGGAGAAGCACAGCGTGACGTTCACCGCCGTGCCCTCGCTGGCCAGGGTGCGGCAGGTGCGCAGCCCGGCTTCCGTCAGGGGCACTTTCACCGCCACATTGGGGGCGATGTCGCGCAGGTACCGCCCCTCGGCCAGCATGCCCGCCAGATCGGTCGCGGTGACCTCGGCGCTGACATGGCCGGGGGTGAGGGCGCATATCTCGGCGATGACCTCGGCCATCTTGCGACCCGACTTGGCGATCAGGGACGGGTTGGTGGTGACCCCATCGACCAGGCCGGCCTCGGTCAGGGCCTTGATGTCGGCGGTGTCGGCGGTGTCGACGAAGAATTTCATGGGCAGGGCTTCCAGGGATTCGCTACGGGGGCTTCTACAGGATGGCTGAGCCGCCGCCAAAGCCCCGCCTGCCGGTCTTGTTGCCGCTGCCGCTCGCGGCGGGCACCTATGATTACCGGGTGCCCACGGGCATGCGCGTGCGGCCGGGCGACCTGGTGCAGGTGCCGCTGGGTGGCCGGCCGGTGATCGGGGTGGCCTGGGATGGGGAAGCCGATGCCAGCCTGGCCGAGCGACGGCTGAAGGATATCGACCTGGTGCTGGAGGTGCCGCCGATGACGCCGCGGCTGCGCCGATTCGTCGATTGGGTGGCCGCCTATACGCTCAGCCCGCCGGGCGCGGTGCTGCGCATGGCGCTCAGCACGCCGGCCGCCTTCGACCCGCCCCGGCTGGAAGCCGGCTGGCAGCGCACCGCCGCCGCCCTGCCCAACCGGCTCAGCGCGCCGCGTGCCGCGCTGCTGGCCGCCCTGCCGGCCGGGCGGGTGCTGGCCACGGGCGCGCTGGCGGCGGCGGCCGGCGTCTCGCCCGGCGTGGTGCGCGCCGCCGCCGCCGCCGGCCTGATCGAACCGGCCAGCCTGCCCGCCCTGCCGATTTTTGCCGCGCCCGACCTGGTGCGGCCCGGGCCGATGCTGGGGCCTGATCAGGCGGCGGCGGCGGCGCGCCTGACCCAGGCCGCCGGCACCCGTGCCTTCTCGGTCACACTGCTGACCGGCGTCACCGGGTCGGGCAAGACCGAGGTTTATCTCGACGCCATCGCGGCCACCTTGGCCGCCGGGCGCCAGGCCCTGGTGCTGCTGCCGGAAATCGCGCTCTCGGCGCAATGGCTGGATCGGTTCCGCGCGCGCTTCGGCGTCGATCCCGCGCTGTGGCATTCCGAACTCGGTGCGCGGCGCCGCGCCGCCACCTGGCGGGCGGTGGCCGCCGGCGAGGCCACGGTGCTGGTCGGCGCGCGATCCGCGCTGTTCCTGCCCTTCCCCGACCTCGGCCTGATCGTGGTCGATGAGGAGCATGAGACCGCCTTCAAGCAGGAAGACGGCGTGGTCTACCACGCCCGCGACATGGCCGTGGTGCGGGCGCGCGAAGAAGCGGCCACCTGCATCCTGGTCTCCGCCACGCCCTCGCTGGAGACGCTGAGCAATGCCGAGGCCGGGCGTTACCAGCGGCTGCACCTGCCAAGCCGCCACGGATCGGCGGGCATGCCCCGCGTGCAGGCGCTGGACCTGCGGCGCACCCCGCCGCCGCGCGGGCGCTTCCTGGCGCCGCCCCTGGTCGCCCAAGTGCAGGCCACGCTCGATCGCGGCGAGCAGGCGATGCTGTTCCTCAATCGCCGCGGCTATGCGCCGCTCACGCTCTGCCGCACCTGCGGGCATCGCATCCGCTGCCGCAACTGCACCGCCTGGCTGGTCGAGCATCGGGCGCAGAAGCGCCTGACCTGCCACCATTGCGGCCATGCCGAACCGACGCCCGCCGCCTGCCCCGAATGCGGCGCCGAGGCCAGCCTGACGCCGATCGGCCCCGGGGTGGAGCGCATCACCGAGGAAGCCGAGGCGCTGTTCCCCGCCGCGCGGCGCCTGGTGATGGCCAGCGACACGCTGCCCGGCCCCGCCGCCGCCGCCGAGGCTGCCCGCGCCATCGCGGCGCGCGAGGTGGATCTGATCATCGGCACGCAGATCGTGGCCAAGGGCTGGCACTTCCCGCATCTGACGCTGGTCGGCGTGGTGGATGCCGATCTCGGCCTGGCGGGCGGCGATCTGCGCGCGGCCGAGCGCACCTTCCAGTTGCTGCACCAGGTATCGGGCCGCGCCGGCCGTGCCGAGGCGCCGGGCCAGGTGCTGCTGCAAAGCTTCACGCCCGACCATCCGGTGATGCAGGCGCTGGTGGCCGGCGCCGAGGAGGAATTCTGGGCCGCCGAGGCCGAGGCCCGCCGCCCCGGCCATTGGCCGCCCTATGGCAGGCTGGTGGCGCTGATCGTCAGCGCGGCCGAGGAAGTTGCGGCAGCGCGCCTGGCCCGCGACCTGGCCCGCACCGCGCCCCACATGACGGGCATCGAGGTGCTGGGCCCCGCCCCCGCGCCGCTGTCCCTGCTGCGCGGGCGCTTCCGCTTCCGGCTGCTGCTGAAGGCGCGGCGGGAGGTGGCGGTGCAGCCGATCCTGCGCGAATGGCTGGCGCGCGTTGAGGTTCCGGGCACCGTGCGGGTGCAGGTGGATGTGGACCCGGTGAGTTTTCTGTAAGGCAAGAACTACGCGGAAAGCCGGGTCCTGGATGCAGGCCGCGACATTAAGTTTTCGGCGGCTTGCAGGCTGCTGATCGCGTCGACATGTTCGGCCGGCATGAACGCGACATCCGACCTCTCGGCCCTTCTCCAGCGCGTCGCCCGCGGCGATCGCGCTGCGCTGCGCATGCTCTATGAGCATCAGTCGGTCCGGCTGTTCGGCGTGGCCAATGCCATCCTGCGCAACCGTGATGCGGCCGCCGATGCGCTGCAGGACGCCTTCATCAAGATCGCGCAGCGCGCCGGGCAGTTCGACCCGGCGCGCGGGCCTGCCAGCGCCTGGCTGGCCGCCATCGTGCGCCACGCGGCGCTCGACATCGCGCGCGCGCGCGGCCGCGAGATCCTCAGCGACGATCCGGCCTTGGGCGACCAGCCGGTGGCGCCCGAGGCGCTGGAAGCCGCGCTCGGCCGGGCGCAGACGGAGCAACTGCGCGCCTGCCTCGAAGCGCTGGAACAGAAGAACCGTCAGGGCATCCTGCTGGCCTTCGTGCATGGGCTGAGCCACGCACAGGTGGCCCAGAAGCTCGACCTGCCACTTGGCACCGTGAAGGCCTGGATCCGCCGTGGCCTGCTGCGCCTTCGGGAGTGCCTGGCATGATCCCGACCGACCCCCAGGGACGCGACGAGATCGCGGCCGAATTCGTGCTCGGCACGCTGGAGGCACACGACGCGGTGCGGGTCGCCACCGCGATCCTGACCGACGCTGACCTCGCCCGTCGCGTCGCGGGGTGGGAGGCGCGGCTGGCACCGCTGGCCGACCTGGCCACGCCCGAGGCGCCGCCGCCCGAGCTGTGGCGCCGGATCGAGGCACGGCTGGACCCGGCACCAGCACCGGCACGGGCCCGGCGCTGGGCCAACCCGTGGAAGTTCGGCAGCTTCGCCGGCGCGGCGCTGGCCGCGGGGTTGGCCACCTTCATGCTGCTGCGCCCGGCCCCCGCGCCACAATTCATGACCGTGCTGCTGACCGACCAGGCGGCGCCCGCCTGGCTGGTGCAGGCGGATGGCGCCGAAATCCGCCTGGCATCGCTGAACACCAGCCCGCCGCCGCCCGACCGGGTGCTGGAATTGTGGGCGCTGCCGCAGGGCGCGCCGGCGCCGACCTCGCTTGGGCTGATCCCCGCCGATGGGCGCATCACGGTGCGCCCCACCAGCATCCGGCCAAGCCCCGGCATGCTGATCGAGATCACGCTGGAGCCGCCGGGCGGTTCGCCGATCGGCCGGCCGACCGGACCCATCCAGTTCATCGGCCGCCTTCAGCCGGCGGTGGGCAGCTGAGAGACCGTTTGAGAACAAGGGACGGTTCGGCTCCGCGGGTCTTTTCCGCGCCGGCGCCTGGCAGGCATGAAAAATGCCCTGCGGATCCTCAGCCGCCGGCATTCTCAAACGGTCTCTGAGAAATTTTCTCGGGGCGGGTGCATCCAACCCGGGGCCTCGACCCGTAGGTCAGTCAGCGAGGCGGCAGCGCCCCGCGGCCAACCCGGAGAGAGAGAAAGCCATGTTCCGTAACATTCTGGCCGCCAGCGCGGCCACCCTGCTGGCCGCCGCGGCCCCCGCCTCGGCCGCCAGCCTGATCGGCCTGACCGCCGACAATGCGCTGGTCCGCATCGACAGCGAGACCCGCCGCGCCGCCGCCCCCGTCCGCGTGACCGGCACCGATGGCCGCCTGCTCGGCATCGACCAGCGCCCGCAGGACGGCAAGCTGTGGGGTGTCACCGAACGCGGCCAGATCGTGACCATCGACCCGGCGACGGGCCGCGCCACCCAGGTCTCGCGCCTCAACACCGAATTCGTGCATGGCGGCCGCGCGGTGATCGACTTCAACCCGGTGGCCAACCGGCTGCGCGTCATGGGCATGAGCGGCGTGAACCTGCGGGTGAATGTCGAAACCGGCGAGGCCGCGCGTGATGGCGCGCTGAAATACGCCGCCGGCAGCCCGCTGGCCGAAACCGCGCCGCGCATCACCGCCGGCGCCTACAGCAACAGCGTGGCCCCGCCGGCCGGCGCCCCCGCCGCCGGCCAGCCCGGCGCGCCGACGACGGCGCTCTATACGATCGACACGCTGGCCGGCACCTACAACCTCCAGGCGCCGCCCAATGACGGGGTGCAGCAGGTGCGCGGCCAGATCGGCGGCCTGCCGCCCGGGACCGGCTTCGACATCCTGACCAGCGCGACCGGCCAGAATAACGGCTTCGTGCTGGCCGGCGGGACGCTCTCGACCATCAACCTCGAGAATGGCGCGCTGACCGCGCTTGGCGCCGTGGCCGGGCTGCCGGCCGCCGAGGTGATCGACATCGCCGCCTGGAAGTAACTCTCTCCCGCTTCCAGAGTCCCGGGCCGCCCCCCCGCTACCCTCGGCCCGGCTTGCGGCGAAGCCACCGTCCCCAGGTCTCCCCGGCCTGGGGCGGTGGCGACCGCGCTATTGCGCGCGCAACGCCTCGATCGGATCCAACTTCGCGGCGCGATGGCTTGATGTTTGCCGCGCGGCCCTACTGGGCGCGCAACGCCTCGATCGGGTCCAGCTTCGCCGCGCGGCGGGCCGGCCAATAGCCGAAGAACAGCCCGGTCAGGCCGGAAACGCCGACCGCCAGCGCCACCGCATCCCATTGCACCAGCACCGGCCAGCCCGCGGCTTCCGCCATCAGGTGGCTGACGCCGATGCCCGCCGCCACGCCGGCGGCGCCGCCGAACAGCGCCAGCAGCACCGCTTCCGCCAGGAACTGCGCCAGAATGTCCCGCCGTCGCGCGCCGATGGCCAGCCGCAGGCCGATCTCGCGCGTGCGCTCGGTGACGCTGACCAGCATGATGTTCATCACGCCGATCCCGCCCACCAGCAGCGACACGGCGGCCACCGCGGCCAGCAAGGTGGAGAGCGTGCGCGCCGAGGCGTCGCGCGTTGCCGCGATCTCGGCCAGGTTGCGGATCTGCACGCTGTCCGCCTCGTTCGCGGCAACCCGGTGGCGCTGGCGGAACAAGGCGCGGAGCTGCTCCTCGACGGCCTTCAGATCCTCGCCCTCATGCACCTTCACGCTGATCACGTTCACCGCCCGGAACCAGGCGCGCGACGCGCCCATCACGCTGCGGCGCGCGGTCCAGAAGGGCATCATCACCACATCATCCTGGTCGGTGCCCATCGGGCTCTGGCCCTTGCGGCCGAGCACGCCGATCACCTCGAAGGGGGTGGCGCGGACGCGGATCTCGCGGCCGACCGGATCGGCGTCGCCAAACAGCGATTCCGCCACGGTGGCGCCCAGCAGCACCACCTTGCGGCCACCGGCCGCTTCCTCGGCCAGGAAGCCGCGGCCCTGCTCGACCACCCAATCATGGGCGATGAGATATTCGGGGTCGACGCCCTGCACGCTGGTGGACCAGTTCTGGTTGCCCGCCACCACCTGCTGGGTGGATCGGATGGAGCCCGCGGCCACCTGCACGGCCGGGATGTCGGCCTCGATCGCGCGGGCATCATCCCAGGTCATGTTCTGTCGCCCGCCGGCGCCCAGCCGCACGCCGCCGACATTCACGCTGCCCGGGACCATCAGCAGCAGGTTCGAGCCCAGCGACTGGATCTGCCGCAGCACCACCTCCCGCGCGCCGGCGCCGACGGCCACCGTCGCGATCACCGCGGCCACGCCGATGAAGATGCCAAGCGCGGTCAGCGCGGCGCGGAGCTTGTTGGCGGCGAGTGCCGCCAGCGCGCCGCGCAGCGCCTCACCCGGATGCATCCCCGCGCGGGCCGGCGGCAGCGGCGGCAGGCCGGCGCGCACGGGCGTGGCGGCGGGCACGG